>Ga0068859_100004824_pt1 | contig 13731 bp, 7 predicted proteins | sample KBSSwiS22_FD_66585 | JGI IMG/M metagenome (GOLD analysis project Ga0068859, IMG submission 66585) | Switchgrass rhizosphere microbial communities from Kellogg Biological Station, Michigan, USA - KBS Switchgrass S2-2 | ecosystem: Host-associated > Plants > Roots > Rhizosphere > Soil ... | reverse complement strand
ATATGCAAAAAAATGCTGCTTAATATTCCATATCGTAATCTTAAATAAGTGAATACCATTCCCATAAAAATTTGAGGAAGCACCAAAGTAAAAGGTAAAATAATAATGTGCCTATTGAAGTAATAATTAGACAAATGAACCAAACCAAATGAAACACAAATTATATAAAAAAACAAAGGGTAATATTTATTTAGAAAAGCAGCGGCCTTTGTTTTACTAAGTGATGAGTTATTAATCCTTATAAAAATAAAAATTGCTATTAAAATAATAAAAGGAGAAATTACTTGTGTCGTTATTTTATTGTCAATTGAAAACAGAAGTGGGAGGCTTAAAGCTATGCTGCCAAAAAAAATAAAAAAGCTACCCCAAAAAGTATTTAAGAAGTATCTAAATATAAATTCTTCTACAACAGGGAGTATTATCCCGAATAATAAAAAACCAATAATAAAAGGTTTATCAGATATTATTTTACTTACTTCATTACTTGTTACACCAAAAAATTCTTTGCAAATATTTAGCTGGCCTATATACCCCAGTAAAAAATTAAAAGGCAAGCAAAAAAAGAACACTATAAAAATGAACCTGCTATTAAATTTGCTATAATAGTTAAACTTGTGGGGTGCTTTTAAAAAAGTTAACAGTTCTATTATCGTACCTTTTTCCATCGTAAAGAGTTTTATATAATTTAAAATCTTTTACTTAATAGTGTATATAACTTCCGCCTACGGCAATTGATTTTCTGCAATCACTTTTTAAATAAAAATATTATCGACACATCACACATTTTTAAAACAGGCTATAGAAAATCAACCTAAATTACTGTTTCTTGAATTTAGGTTGATTTAGAGATTACTTTTTCTAATTACTAGTAAGACTACTTAGCATTGGTAACATTGTGTATTCCATTATGCATAACATTGTGTATTCTACGCGTCAGCCCCCCCGCAACAAGAGCAATATCAAGGCCCAAAAGGTTATCAAGCACATTTAATCCGGACTCCAACCAGTCCCAGCTTCCACCTTCTGTAGTTTGAATTTCCAAATTACTCATGGGCGTAAGTCCCATTTTGTTTAAATCCATCGTTTGTGTCATTTTTTTACGTTTAAATTGTTTACGAATTGCCTCTCATTTCGGCCTCGGCCCTATTTGCCTATCTATATTTTATTTCAGTTGTTGATATAGTAAATCCCAACTCCTTTTTTGCATTTTTCTTTGGGCGCAATTCAGGTATTAATATCCCGCAATTCTTGCAAGAAATATTTTACTTTTTGAAAACAAAATACGTTTTCAAAAAAAAATTAAAAATCGGGATAAGGCCTGAAAATAAATATCAGTAATTCAAAAAAGGGAAGGTTTAGTGCGGAAGCTATATGTATTTGCATTCCAGAAAATAAATGTAGAGATGTTTTTTGAACTACAAAAATCTATTTTGTTAAAAAGCCCTGACCTCAGATTGTTGGTATATCCTGTTCCCTTCTGGTGGCTCGAAAAATATTTTTAAAATAAAAGTCTATAATTTTGGTGGACTAATAAAAATCTCCTTATTTTGTGTCATCAAATAATTCTTAAATGAAACAGACCAACTTTACAATGTATGCTCTCTCCCCCACGCAGCGATGTTGCCAGCGAATGCGATTTTAACTGATTTAAATTTTTTTAACCTATTAGTCTACTATTTTAATAGACTGTACAACCCCTTTATATCAAAATAACATGAAAAGAATTATAGCAATATTATTTATATCGTTACCCTTATTTACAGTAGCACAATTGAATGGCGCTTTGCTTTTAACAGGCCGTGTGGTGGGTGAAAATCACGAAGGCCTTGCAGGTGCAAGTATATCCATTAAGGGCACTACTATCGGCACTTCCAGTGACTCTACCGGTAAATTTTCGCTGGTCATCAATCAAAAATTACCTTTCACTATTATTGTATCTTCTATCGGCTTTGCACCGCAGGAGCTGGAAGTAAAAAGCACCAACACCAAATTAGCCATCCAGTTAACCAGTCAAACTTTTTTAGCTAATGAAGTAGTGGTAACAGCAAGCCGCACTTCGGAGAAAATATTAAAGTCTCCTGTTAGTGTTGAGAAGCTTGACCTGAAAGCATTGAAAGAAACTCCTGCTGCATCTTTTTACGATGCACTCGGCAATGTGAAAGGTGTGCAGTTAACCACATCATCAATAACTTTTAAAGTCCCCAATACACGAGGCTTTAATATTCCCAATAATTTTCGTTTTATGCAATTGGTGGATGGCATAGATATGCAGGCAGCCACTTTAGGTGTGCCATTAGGTAACGCCATTGGCCCAACAGAACTGGATATACAAAGTATTGAAGTAACACCAGGCGCAGCATCTGCATTGTATGGCATGAATGCTATCAATGGCATGGCTAATTTAATTACCAAAAATCCATTTACCACACAGGGATTAAGTGTGTTTCAGCGCACTGGTGTAAACCATGTTGATGGTGCCGATCACAGTGCAAGCATACTTACTGAAACCGCTTTCCGTTATGCCAAAGCATTTAAAAATAAATTTGCTTTTAAAATTAATGGAAGTTATTTACGTGGTACCGACTGGATATCCAATACACAAACAGATCAGAATCCCAATAATAAGAACACGGCAAATCCTGCATTCCCTGCTTTGGATGGTGCTAACAATGCGGCATTTGATGGATGGAATAAATATGGCGATGATGCGTTGGCAGGAAGCAACACTGTTTCTATCACAGGCTTAAATATTGATGGCGCAGCAAACAAAACATTGACAGTTGCCCGTACGGGTTATTGGGAAAAAGATTTAGTTGATCCTAAAGTGGATAATCTGAAATTTGATGCCGCACTTATTTATAAATTCAATAAGAATACACAACTTACCTACACTTACCGCATTGGTAAAATGGATGGTGTTTTCCAGAGAGGGAATAAAGTAAAGCTGGATAATGTAGTAGTACAAAATCATCAACTGGAATTAAAAGGAAAAATCTTTACTATTAAAGCTTATACCACAAATGAAAACACCGGTGATTCTTACAATGTAAAACCATTAGCTGATAATTTAGATTTGTACACCGGTGGTAGCGCCAGTGTGTGGAGTGCAAAATACAAAACTGCTTTAAATGGTTATGCAGTTGATCATGGTGGTGCTTTAACTTCGGCTAATCTTGCTGCCGCAACGGCTTATGCACGCCAGCAGGCAGACCTTGGCCGTGTGGAACCAGGCACGCAAAGATTTAATATTGTAAAGGATTCTATCATTAAAATTAATAACTGGGATATTAAATCAAGCACCATTCCTAATGCACCTGTAACTGGAGGTGCGGCATTGATCCAAAAAAGTAATTTGTATCATGTAGAAGGGCAACTAGATCTTACCCAACAAGTGAAGTATTTTAATTTACTGGTTGGTGGCGATGCACGTGTATATGCACTTATCCCTGATGGCAATAATTTTGTTGACTTTTCACGCCCTATTGCAGACAGGAACACACCATTACCTGACGGAAGTTTTGGTAAAGACACCTACTATAAAAAATTCGGCGGCTTTGTGCAGGCTACAAAAACTTTCTTCAATGATAAATTGAAATTGTGGGGATCATTGCGTGCTGATTACAATCCTGAATTTACTGCAAAGTTAACCCCACGCATAGCCGCAGTTTATACTGTGAATGAAAAGCATAATTTCAGGGTTACCTTTCAGCAGGGCTATCGTTTTCCAGCATTGTTTGAGGCATTGTCTTACGTAAATAATGGCAGGGTAAAACGTGTGGGCATCTTACCAATCATTAATGAAGGTTTGGGTTACAGGGAAAACAGTTATACCCAATCATCTGTTGCGGTATTTAATGCTGCAGTAAAAGCTGCTGGCAATAGTGATTCAGCAGCCTTGGCTAACAGGAATTTATTGCAGGTAGCGAATTTACCTGGTGGCCGCCCGGAAGGTATCAACTCTTACGAAGCAGGTTACAAAGCGGTATTAGCCAACAATAAAGTATTTGTTGATGCAGATGCTTACGCTAATATTTATGATGGTTTTCTCGGACAGGTGCAGGTGTATGTTCCCATTGGAGAAACGGTTGGTTCTGATGCTGCTGTAATTTCAATGGTAGACAGGAACAGGGATGCTACAACTGCCAGTGGTGGAAACGCCGCCAGCAAAGGCCAGGAGCGCTATCGTGTGTACACCAATGCAAAAAATAAATACACCACTTATGGTTCCTCATTAGGTGTTACGTATAATTTTTATAAAACGTTTACCATCTCCGGCAACGTTAATTATAATGCTATTAAAGGCAACCGCACTGCTGATCTTTTTGTAACCGGTTTTAATACGCCAAAATTTACCAGCAATATTTCTTTTGGTAACAGGGCTATCACAAAAAATATCGGCTTTAATATTGTATGGAAATGGCAGGACAGTTTCTTATGGGAAAGCCCGTTAGTAACTGGTGATGTTGCAGCCATTAATAATATTGATGCACAAGTTACTTATCGTTTACCCGCAATAAAATCTACCATTAAATTTGGCGGCACCGATGTTTTAAACAACAGGCATATTCAATATGCTGGTGGCCCAACAATTGGCGCATTGTATTATGCGGCTATTACTATTGATGGTTTGCTGAATAAGTAAACTCTTCATCAGGCACAAGGGTTGTCAACCTTTAAAAGGTTGACAACCCATTAAACTAAAACGATTCTTTAGAGCATAGCGACAATCGTTAACCGGCAATCCTATTCTTAGGAATGCCCTTATACAGCTCTGGCCATAGGAGGCTGTGTGATCTCATAAGTCACGGATGGTGGTTCGACTCCACTCAGAGCGTCTAAGCGTCGTACCCGGAAGCTGGAGCTTCCGGCAAGCAACGACTGGAAGCTGGAGCTTCCAGATACAAAGCAGGATAGTATTTCTGTATTTTGTGCTTAACTTAGAAAACAAAAAATTACTCCATGGAAAAAATATATTTAAGCGATGCAGGGCCAAAAGTTTCTCCGGCTATTTATGGCTTTTGGAGATGGAGTACTGAAGTAGATAACACTACTACCACCATGGAGAAAATCGTAAACCTTTGCCTTGAGCTGGGCATTAATACTTTTGATCATGCTGATGTGTATGGCTCCTGGAAAAGTGAAGAAGTGTTTGGAAAAGCAATGGCACAAAAATCTTTTAAGAGAGAAGATATTGTGTTGTTCACGAAATGTGGATTGAATATTCCCAATCCCGGCAATCCTGATATACGCATCAAACATTACAATACATCTAAAGAACATATCCTGCAAAGCGCTGAAAATTCTTTGCGCAAGTTAAAAACGGATTACATCGATATATTTTTATTGGATCATTTAGATCCTGTTTCAAATTTGGAAGAAACTGCATTGGCATTAGAGCAACTGAAAACTTCAGGCAAAATAAAAAATATAGGCGTGGCCAACTTTACAGTTTTCCAGCATCAACTGCTGGCATCTTATTTAAGAACACCGATCGTAACTAATCATATCGAATTAAATTTATTGAATACTGTTGCGTTGGACAATGGGCAGCTGGATTATATCAAACAGAAATACATGCGGCCGCTTGCTTCCGCCCCTCTTGCTGGTGGAAGAATTGAAACCGGTACGGACAAGGTGGCGATAAGGGTGCAGCAAAAGCTGGAAGATATTGGTAATAAATACGGCGCTACTATTGAATCTACTGCAGTTGCCTGGTTAATAAAATTAGGCGCTCTGCCAATCATCGGCACTACTAATGAACAGCGGATAAGAAATATTGTTAACGCATTTGCCATCGACCTGGATAGGCAGGACTGGTATGAATTGTATGCAGCTTCCAAAGGAGAATAATTTTTTCACAAGAAATTAAAAAGAGGTTAAATTTTTATGAAAAATAAAATTGTTAAAATCGTATTTTATTAGTCTATAATTTTGATAGACTAATAAAATTATCATAACTTTATTACAGAGCTTTTATAAATATCATTCATGCTTTTATCATATACCAATATGCAACAACTTTTACCCTCAATTATTGAAGGCAAAGTGTTATGCAATGGAGATATTCCTGTGGGTGGTGCACAAGTATATTTTGTACCCAGGTTAGAAGAAACTATTACTTCGGATGAAGGTGAGTTTAAAATTACTACCTGGATGCCTTTGCCCGTCACATTGATCGTTTGTCATAAAAATTACGACAGTTATAAACTTACCATTTGCAGCACCACACAAAAACTCATCATTAAATTAAAGGAAAAATAAAATTCATCGTATGCACATCAACATCCTTGGTTTTGCTATCCCTTTATTTGTCGGGTTTATTTTGCTGGAATATATAATTGCAAAAAAGAAGGGCTTGCAATATTTTAACCTGCATAATTCTATCGCCAATATCAGTGTTGGTATTGCAGAAAGGCTGGCAGATGTTTTTGTAGCAGGTATATTTTATTTTGTGTATGATACGGTGCAGAAAAAATATGGTTTGTTCCATATTCAATCGGGTGTTTTTGTATGGATACTTTTATTTATCGCTACCGATTTTATTTGGTATTGGTATCATCGTTTAGGTCATGAGATCAATATTTTCTGGATGGCGCATATCGTACACCACCAGAGCGAAGATTATAATTTAACCGTATCAGCACGTATCACAGTCTTGCAGGCAATTTTCCGTCATGGCTTTTGGTTGGTATTGCCATTACTTGGTTTTAATGCAGGCATGATCACTGCCATACTTTTAGTGCATGGCCTTTATCCCTTTTTTATTCATACCCGTTTGATTGGCAAATTGGGTATCCTGGAATACATACTGGTTACGCCTTCGCACCACCGTGTGCATCATGCCAGTAATGAAAAATACCTGGATAAAAATTATGGCGATGTACTCATCATTTGGGATAAACTCTTCGGCACTTTTGCAAAAGAAGAAGAAACTCCAGTGTACGGTTTAACCAAGCCATTAAATACGTACAGTTTTCTCTGGCAACATTTTCATTTTTTTTTAGAGTTATGGCTGGCTACAAAAAAGGCAACCGGCTTTAAAGAAAAAATAAAAGTTTTGTTTGGGCGACCAGATAAAGTTGCTCCATCTATACGCAAAGAAGCTGAAAATATTTTTGGCATTCATCAAAATCAAAATGCTATTAATAAGCCGTTGAATAAATATGTAGTGTGGCAAGTGATCATTCTATTGATCAGTCTTTCGGTATTTATTTTATTGGAGCAGTATGCTTCAGTAAAAATTAAAGTAGCTTTTTCATTGGTAACTGTTTTAACGCTTATCAATTGTGGCGCCATCATGGAACAAAAGCGCTGGGTATTTTATATGGAGTATATCAGGCTGGTGGTATTGTTATACTTACCATTTTATTCATCCAGTTATTGGCAGATAAAAACTGCGGTGATCATTTTTGTGTTAGTAATGATTGTTTCTTATTATAATACGCTGCAAAAGAATTATTATCGGTATGTTTTAAAATAGATTACCGGAAGCTGGAGCTTCCGGATACAGCCGTGTGGCCGAGTGGTGAGGTAAAGATCTGCAAAATCTTTTTACGGTGGTTCGAATCCACCCACGGCGTCAAGTAACCGGAAGCTCTCCGCAGGAGTCCTTTGGACCAGCTTCCGAGCTTAATTAAAAAACAGGATCAACAACTTTAAAATGAAATTTACCTGAGCCCGTTTTTATCTTTACCGTTCCGTTTTCAATACCTGCATTGGTAAATCCATTTGCTGCAGTGATGGCCTTATCAGTTTCAGTGATATTTTTAATTTCCTTCGTGGGTAAATAAATAATTGCTGTGGTGTTGGCAGGAATCTCTGCATACAATTCAAAGCCTGCAGCCGTTTTTTTCCAGCGGCTTGCAATATTGCCGTATAATGTTTGGTGATTAGCATTTACATAAGTGATATTTCCCACCACTTCCGGTTTAATAACAACCTGTTGATAGCCGTAAGAATTTTCAGTTTGCTGTATACCACCCAATCCTTCGTAAAACCATTGCATGATATGCCCCAGCATCAAATGATTATTGGATACCTCTGGCAATGCAGCCCAGGATTCAGTTAAAGCTGTGGCGCCTTTTTTTAACTGGTACCCATAACCAGCAACATCATCCCTGTAATTCATATCATAGATCAGTTGGGATGCGCCATTTTCATCCAATGCCTGAATTAAAAAGTGAAAGCCAATATCGCCTGCTGTTAATTTTTTTCCTGAAGCGGTGATAGAATCCACCAGGTTTTTTATTACAGCCGCTTTATCTTTTGCTGCTACAAGGCCAACACACAAGGGCATTGCCATCGCTGTTTGGCTACCAGTAGCATAAACTTTTGTAGTGGCATTAAAAAATTTATCGGTAAACGCTTTATTGATCTGCGCAGCCAGTTGTTTATACAGCACAACATCTGCATTGTTTTTCATCAGCGCTGCAATTTGTGTAAGTAATTGCACATCGTAATAATAAATGGCGGTTGCAGTTAATGCTTTTGGTGTAAGCTGCGCAACACCGGGTGGCTTGGGGCCATAGTCATACCAATCACCTAAACCATAATCTAAAATATTGTTAGCCGCTTTACTTTTTAAATAGCCCACATATTTTTTCATCATGGGATAAGCGTCTTTCAACACCTTTTCATCTCCATACCATTTATACAATAACCATGGCACAATTACCGAAGCGCTGCCCCATTCGGGTGAATCACGGAAACCAAAACCATTGTCATCAAAGAAAACAAATTCTGGTGCGATATCCGGTACAAGTCCTTCTGGAGTTTGTGCTTCCATCATATCATGTACCAATTTTTTATACAGGTGGTACACATCATAATTCGCATTGATGGAATTCCCCATCAAATAATCCTGTTCTAACCAACTTAATTTTTCCCGGTGAGGGCAATCAGTTACCACACTTTGTAAATTACTTCTAATGGCCCATTGAATCAACCGGTTAATATCATTGAATAATTTATTGGAGCATTCAAATGTACCATTTGACGGAGATGAATTGCCGGTGTGTAAAGAAGTAAGGCTGACGATCTTTGCAAAGTCGCCGGAAACATTTGCAGTATCCGGTACAGCGCCTTCTACCTGTACATACCGGAAACCCGTGTACGTAAATCTTGGTCGCCAGGTTTCAATGCCATCACCTTTTAAAGTGTAAGCATAATAATAAGGCCTTCCCGTTGCATTTTGATTAATGAGCTTAGTAGGGTGTATCAATTCTCCGGGAGATAATTTTACTACCTGTCCTTTTTTACCCTGTACTTTAAGTTCTATAATACCAGAAAGGTTCTGTCCAAAATCAAATAAATAAACACTATCCTTTGGTTTTATTACTGTTTTTACTTTTAAAACATCATTTACCATTACAGGATTATCCATCTCAGCTTCCATCACCCCTTTGGGCGCTGCTACAGTAATTGCCTGTTTCCATTCTGCATCATTAAAAGTAACCGTATTCCATCCTGCTTTTTCCATGGTAGCATCATAATCTTCTCCGCCATAAATGCTGGAAAATGTAATGGGCGATGGTGTTGCTTTCCATGAATTATTGCTTACCAATGTTGATGAAGAACCATCATTGTAAGTAACCACCAACTTACAGATGAGTTTGGGATAACCATATGCTATTGCTAATTTAATATACCTTTCCCTGCTGATATTAAAAAAACCATTCCCTACAATCACGCCAATAGTATTGTTTCCCTGTACTATTGCTTCGGTTACATCGTAAGTATTGTACAATATTTTTTTATCGTAGTTTGTCCAGCCGGGTGCTAAAGAACTATTACCGATCTTTTCGCCATTGATACTTAACTCGTACTGGCCCAGCCCACTGATATACATCATGGCATTGGCAACGTTTTTAGTTACTGCAAATGATTTCCTGAATAAAGGCACAACACTTTTCTGTTTTAATTTATCAGGGCCTAATTTTTTTTTAATGTCGGGGCTGTGTACACCGGGTACAGTCACCAGCGAGTCTGGCAATGCTTCATAACCTATCCATTGGGCTTTGCTCCAATCAGCAGCTGTAAATAATCCGGTAGTAAAACTTGCAGGTACACTCCATGCTGTGGTATTTTTATTATCCCATACCTGCACTTTCCAAAAATATTTTGTAGCCGCTTTTAACTTAAGGCCATTATATGCAACTTGTATAGATTGATTGCTGCTGATCATTTTTGAATCCCAAATATTGCCTATATTTTTTTGCAGTAATTCTATTTTATCGGCAATCAATATCCTGTAAGCCCTTTGCAATACATTCCTTCGTTCCGATAATAGTTTCCAGCCAAGATGTGGTAATGCAGTATTAATTCCCAGCGGATCGGTCTTATGTTCACATTGTAAATTGCTAACCACCAGTTGCTGACTAAAGCTGGTAACTGTTACAAGAAGCGCCAGGATAAAAAAACCATTTCTTTTCATACAGCAATATTATCAATTTTAAAACTAAGTTTTAAAATACACAAATTATATTCACTTGCTCAGCTATTCCCGCCTTATTATAACGTAAGCAGTTGTTTTCACATTTGTTATAAAATTTATTTTCAGAATAATCAGAGCAAGTGGCTATATCATGTGCCGCCCTGTAAATGTAAGCCCCCGTAAAAACGGGGGCTGTTTACCAAAACTAACTGCATATATGAAATACTGAGTTATCACCCTCAGTAGAAAACACTTCATTTGTTGCAGGGTTGTCAACTTTTTGAAAGTTGACAACCCTAATCCCACACCGGTTCCATCAAATAAAAACTATACGGCGCCAGTATAAAATACTCGTGATCAAACCCTGCATGGTGGTGTTTTTCCTGCCAATGATCATACAATCTTCCTGGTGCCTCACCATGTTGTTTAAAAGCAAACCAGGTTAAAAATGCCGGTGCGCCGGCAAAGTTATAAATACAGTACAATTTATTTTCGTTATGCGTACGCAAATATCCTGCCACATGAATATTATGCGGTTGTAACCAGGTAAGATTTTTATAATCACTTACTACTTCCAATTTTTTTCGGATGCTGATCAACCGTTGTGTGCCACTAAATACTTTTTGTTCTATCGTACCTTCTTCATCTGCTTTCGCATTTTTTTTCCAGTCAATAACAGGCCGGTGCATCCAGCGATTGTCGTAACTTTTTCCTGGATCGTTCAAATAACTGTAGTCGTTCGTGTACCCAATTTCATCACCATAAAAAAGCATGGGCACACCACCAATAAAAAAACTATGTGCCTGCATTAATAATATTTTTTTAACAGACAATTCAATTGCTGCTGCATCATTATTGTCTATTGCTTTTTCCAATCCGCATAACGATGCTAATGAGCCGCTGATACGGGCATCCTGTGTTTTGGGATTTACAGAGAACAAGGCGCCTTTGGCGGGAGACAATTCATGTGCTCCTGAATAATATTCTTTTAAAAATTTACGGTGTTCGTAAGCGTTATACCCGGCGTACTGGATCATATAATCGTCATAGCCTAATCCAATATCATCATGGCATCTTGTATAGGTGATCCATGTAGTGCCAAAAGGTTTTTGTAATATTTCATGTTGTGCTGCCAGCATTACCCTGGTATCCCCGGTTGCCAGTGCATCCCATTGCAGTGCCATGTGTGTAGCGTTATATGCAAAATCGCATTCTTTGGCCACATACAAGCCTGTACCAAAATATTTCATGATCTCTTTGGGTGCTACGATCGCTTCGCCCAATAAAGCCATGCCCGGTGTTACTACCTGAACACATTGTTTTATCAAGCGTAAGATGGTATGTGCCTGCGGCAAATTCTGGCAGGTGGTACCTGGTTGCTTCCAGATAAATGCCGGCGCATCTATTCTTAAAATATCCACCCCCAAATTGGCATAAAAGAAAATGGTGTCCAGCATTTCAATAAACACCAAAGGATTAGCATAATTCAGATCCCATTGGTAATTGTGAAAAACTGTCATCACCCATTTTTTACAACCTTCCACGTAAGTAAAATTGCCCGGTGCAGATTCAGGAAAAATATCAGGCATCGCTTTATCAAACTGGTCAGGAATTGTTCTGTCATCGTACATGTAAAAATAATCCTGGTATTTTTTATCTCCTGCTGCCGCCTTTTGCGCCCATTCATGTTTGTTAGAAGTGTGGTTCAACACAATGTCCAGCATCAGGTACATTTTTGCTGTACTCATTTTTTGCTGCACAACTTTCAGCTCTTTCATGGTGCCAAATCGCTCATCTACTTTTCTAAAATCAGCAACTGCGTAACCACCATCACTTTCTCCTTCCGGACTTTCCATTACAGGCATCAGGTGTAAAAAATTTACACCAAGTTTTTTAAAATAATCTAATTTGTTTGCAAGTGTTTTAAGATCGCCGCAAAAACGATCCACATATAAACTCATACCAGTGATCTCATTACTCAAATACCAATTACCTTTTTTTTCTTTTTCTTCATCTCTTTCCTTTAAAGCCACAGGCCTTTCTGTATATGCTTTCGCCATGGTATCAATCAAACGGCTGAAAACCTCATCGCTTTCCGGATGTGTTTTGTATAACTCGTAATACAAAAATTTTATAGCCGTGGCGTTGGCAACAAAACGGGTATAGAACATATTGTCTGCATTGCCGATATCGATCTTCATTTTACGAAGTCCTGCACTGATTGCTTTATGTAATTCGGGGTCGTACACTTAACTAGTTAATTGGTTTACTTGTTAATTGGTTAATTAGTTTTTTTATTCGTGATCGTTCGCCGGTATTCGTAGTTTAAACTATTTATTTAAAAATACTGTTGTTTAAATGTTTGAAGGCTTCCATAGCGCCCATGTATTCGCAGGTTCTTGCACCAGCTTTGTTGGCATTCGTCACAATTTCTTTCCAGTGTGTTTCAGACATTGCTTTAATTTGTACAAAGGTCTTATCACTTAACTGGTACAGCACTGCGCCTACAAATGCATCGCCTGCCCCCGTAGTATCCACTGGTTTTATTTCAATACTTGGAATAACAAGGGTAGTATGATTAAAACCCAGCATCGTTCCTTCTTTACCCAATGTAATTGCAAATACTCCATTTGTTTTTCCCAGCAAGATCGTAACTGCGTCAGTTAGTGTTGCCGCTCCCGTTATCAACATCGCTTCTTCATCACTTAGTTTAAAAAAATGACAGCAGTCTAAAAAATTCCACGACTGGTCGATAAAAGTTTGCGTATTATTTTTAAACAACAAATGCCTGTAGTTGGGATCGAAGCTGATAAAAATATCTTTCAACAATGCTTTTTGTAATAAGCCCTGGTAGGCTGCTTGCAAAGGCCCCGGCAAAAATCCTGTTGCCGAACCAAAATGAATGATAGAAAATTCATCCAGGTCAATTGCTTCCACTTCCTGCCTGCTTAATTGTCCATCAGCGCCGCGATTAAAATAAAAATCTCTTTCGCCATTTTCCATCAGCGATACAAATGCAAACGTGGTAAAATAATGTTCATCCTGCAACATCCATTTGGTGCTTACACCAAAGTCATTCATCACTTCTATCAAATGTTTTCCAAAGGGATCAATACCTACTTTAGCAGCCAGCTCTACATTGCCACCTAATGCAGCAATGGCTGCCGCAACATTGGTTGGTGCACCGCCGGCTTTTTTTAAAAAATTATTACCATCAGAAAGTGAACTGCCTTTATCGGTGCAGATCATATCTATTAATGCTTCGCCGATGCATAAAATTTTGCCCCTGTCCCCTGAAG
>Ga0068859_100004821_pt1 | contig 13736 bp, 9 predicted proteins | sample KBSSwiS22_FD_66585 | JGI IMG/M metagenome (GOLD analysis project Ga0068859, IMG submission 66585) | Switchgrass rhizosphere microbial communities from Kellogg Biological Station, Michigan, USA - KBS Switchgrass S2-2 | ecosystem: Host-associated > Plants > Roots > Rhizosphere > Soil ... | reverse complement strand
CGATGATGGGAATCGAGACCGGATGGATCAAGCGTGAGAACAATCGCGATGGGTTCTCCTCGGAGAACTGGCACGTGCAGCTCTCGTTCAAGTACAGCTTCTCAACGATGCTAGGAGGTGGTCAGTAATGCTTCGCAACCCCATCCGCAGCCTTACTTCGTCCCTCATCGTGGTGCTTGCGCTTGCATTGGGGGCCGGCTCCGCCCAGGCGGCCAAGAGCAAGAAGGCCGCCGCGCCGAACGCGACCCAGACGGTGATGAACGATGCCTTGGCCAAGTACAAGGACATCCAGGAAGGCAAGAACGCGGACTACATTCCTGCCCTCGCCAAGGTCGATCCCAACATTTACGGCATCGCGGTCGTGACCACGGACGGCAAGGTCTACACGGTCGGCGACGTGAAGTCCGAAGTCTCGATCCAGTCCATCTCCAAGGTCTTTGCCATGGCCAAGGTCATGGAGGAGCAGGGTCCCGACGCGATCCTCAACAACATGGGGGTCGACGCGACGGGGCAGGTCTTCAACTCCATCACCGCGATCGAGCAGTACAAAGGCAGCGAGATGAACCCGATGGTCAACCCGGGCGCGATCACGACGACCAGCATGATCAGCGGCGCGACGCCCGATGAGATCTGGGGAAAGATCATGAGCATCCACAATGACTGCGCCGGTCGGCAGCTCACGGTGAACCAGGAGGTCTACGAGTCCGAGGCGGCCACGAACCAGCGGAACCAGGCCATCTCGATGCTCATGTACGCCTACGGCCACATCAAGGACAAGCCGCTCCAGGCGTGCGACCTCTATACCAAGCAGTGCGCCATCAGCGTGAACGCCAAGGACCTTGCCATGATGGCGGCCACGCTCGCGAACGGCGGCAAGAACCCGGTCACCGGCAAGCAGGCGATCCAGACCGCCAACGTCCCCAAGATTCTCGCGGTGATGGCGACGGCGGGACTCTACGACGATAGCGGCAAGTGGCTCTACGCGACGGGACTTCCCGCGAAGAGCGGGGTGGGCGGCGGCATCCTCGCCGTCTCGCCGGGGCGTTTTGGCATCGCCGTCATCTCGCCGCCGCTCGACGCGGCGGGGAACAGCGTTCGCGCACAGAAGGCGATCGCGGACATCTCGAACGCGCTGGGTGGAAATCCCTACGCGCCGAAGCCGATGGGCACGCAGACGTCCTCGCGCTAGATCCAAGGAAGCGCGCGCGGGTGTCGGGGTCCGGCCACGGTGACCCCGCACACCCCGCGCGCACGATTGTGCTACGGACCGCGGCAGGAGAACCAACATGAGACGAACGACACGCAGGGCCGCGGTCGGGTTGGGTGCGTTGCTTTCGGCGCTTCTGATCGGGGCGATCGCAGCGCCCGCTACGAGCGAGGCGGCGGCCAAGTCGAGCAAGTCCAAGTCGACCAAGGCGCCGGCCACGCGCACCGAGCACGATCTGCTCGGAGCCAAGGAGATCCCGTCGGACGCCTACTACGGCGTGCAGACGGCCCGCGGCCTCGAGAACTTCCAGCTCTCGGGGATCCCGATCAATCATTACCCGGGCTTTGTCGAGGCGTGGGCCATCGTGAAGCTCGCCGCCGCGCGTGCCAACACGGACGTCGGGGCGATGAAGAAGGAGACGCTGGCTCCCATCGAGAAGGCCTGCCAGGCCGTGATCGACGGGAAGTACCACGACCAGTTCCAGGTCGACTGGCTCCAGGGCGGCGCGGGGACCTCGACCAACATGAACGCGAACGAGGTGCTGGCCAACGTCGCGCTCGAGCTGTCGGGTCACAAGAAGGGCCAGTACACGATCATCGATCCGCACGACCACCTCAACATGTCGCAGTCGACCAACGACAGCTACCCGACCGCGATCAAGGTGGCCGTCCTGCTCCGGAACGACAAGCTCATCGAAGAGCTGCAGCAGCTCTCGGCCTCCTTCCACAGGAAGGGGGAGCAGTACCTGACCGTCGTGAAGATGGGGCGCACCGAGCTCCAAGATGCGGTGCCTATGACCGTGGGGCAGGAGTTCCACGCCTTCGGGGCTTCGCTCGATGCCGAGATCGCGCTCCTCAAGGACTCCGAGAAATATCTGTACGGGGAGAACATGGGCGCGACGGCCATCGGCTCGGAGATCAACGTGCCGAAGGGATACCCCGAGCGTTGCGCTGCCCACCTCGCCGAGCTGACTCACAAGCCCATCGTCCTGGCCCCAGACCTGTTCGCGGCGACGTGGGAGCAGCAGGGCTTCGTGGTCTACTCGTCCGCGCTCAAGAGCACGGCCATCAAGCTCTCGAAGATCGCGGGCGACCTGATCCTCCTCACCTCCGGACCTCGCGCGGGGCTGTCCGAGATCAACCTTCCGGCGCTCCAGCCCGGCTCGTCCATCATGCCCGGCAAGGTCAACCCGGTCGTGCCCGAGGTCGTGAACGTGGTCGCGTTCCGGGTCATCGGAAACGACGCGGGCGTGGGGTATGCCGCGCACAGCGGGCAGCTCCAGCTGAACGCGTACGAGCCGGTCGAGGGGCTCAACATCATGGAGTCCCAGAACCTCCTCTTCAACGTGTCAAAGCTCTTCCGTACGAAGTGCGTGGACGGCATCACGGTGAACGACAAGGTCCTCGCCCACTACATGGAGACCACGGTGGGTATCGTCACCGCGCTCAACCCGGTGCTCGGTTACGAGAAGGCCACCGAGCTCGCGGCCGAGGCCTACGCGAGCGGGAAGGGCATCATCGAGGTCATTCGTGAGAAGAAGCTCCTCACGGAGCAGCAGATCGCCGACATCCTGGATCCGGCCAAGCTGACGAACCTGGATCCGAACCAATACAAAAAGTAGAGGGGGATGGACATGAAGACTGTTCGCAGGGTCGCGCTGATCGCCACAACTCTGATCGCCGTCATGGCGGCAAGTGCTAGCGCCCAGCACGCAGGCGGGACGAGCACCAAGAAACCGAAGGTCGTGATCGTGGCCACGGGCGGAACGATCGCCGGGTCGGCCGAGTCGGCGACGGCGGCCGGCTACTCGTCGGGCGCCGTGGGCGTGGACATCCTCATCCAGGCCGTCCCGCAGCTCAAGGACGTGGCCGAGGTCAAGGGCGAGCAGGTGGCGAGCATCGGCAGCCAGGACATGAACGACGAGGTCTGGCTGAAGCTCGCGGATCGCGTCAACAAGATCCTGGCCGATCCCACGGTCGACGGCGTGGCGATCACCCATGGCACCGACACGCTCGAGGAGACGGCGTACTTCCTCGATCTCGTGGTGAAGAGCGACAAGCCCGTCGTGATGACCGGGTCGATGCGGCCGTCGACGGCCATGAGCGCCGACGGGCCGCTCAACATCTTCAACGCGGTCTCGATCGCGGCCGACAAGACCGCGCGTGGGCGCGGCGTGCTGGTCGCCCTCGACGATGACGTCCATGCGGCCCACGACATCATCAAGTTCCATTCCACCGACGTGGCGACTTTCCGGTCGAACGAGGCCGGTCTGGTGGGAGCGGTGCTCTTCGGGAAGACCATCTGGTACCGCTCGCCGATCCAGGTGCACACCACGAAGAGCGAGATGAGCGTCGCCGGCGCGAAGTCGCTTCCGCGGGTCGACATCATCTACGCTCACGCGAACATGTCGCCGGACATCATCAGCTCGGCCGTCCAGAACGGCGCGAAGGGATTGATCATCGCGGGCGTGGGCGACGGCAACATGACGGCGCCGGCCCTCGATGCGGTCAAGGCGGCGATCGCCAAGGGTGTGGTGGTCGTGCGCTCGTCGCGCACGAACGGTGGGATCATTCGTCGCAATATTGAGGTGAACGACGACCAGATCGGCACCGTGGCGTCGATGGAGCTCAACCCGTCGAAGGCCCGCGTGCTTCTCCAGCTGGCGCTCATGAAGTCCTCGGATCCGAAGAAGATCCAGGGTTACTTCGACCGGTACTAAGTGCGTCCGGATCGGAGGTTGGTCCGCTTCCTGGGTCTGCTCGCCGCCGGCTGTCTGGTTGTTTCCTTCGCGGTAGTGCCGGCACGGGCCCAGGAAGCTCCGGCCAACCCGGCGGAGCTCGACACCACCGCGGTCGCGGGCGAAGCGGACGCCCAGCCGCCCGCGACCAAGGCTCGAGGCCTCGCGAAGTACAACCAGTTCGACCTCGGGTTCACCACACTCCGCATCGGATACGGCTTCCTGATCGACCTGGCCACCTACTCCCAGGACGCCGAGGCGAAGCAGCAGGTGAAAGCTGAGTCCGATGTCGACCTGCGCGACTTCCGGCTCCTCTTCAAGGGCAAGTTCAAGACCCAACGTCCACTCTCCTGGACCGCCGGGATCATGTGGGACAAGGGAACCGAGGAATGGAACTTCCGTCAGACCGGGCTCATGGTCGGCGTGCCGGAGATCTCGAGCGAGTTCTTCATCGGCCGCACCAAGGAAGGCTATTCCCAGTACAAGGTCATGACGGGATACGACCTGTGGACGGTGGAACGCAGCCCGTTCCTCGACGCCTTCGTCCCCATTCTCGGCGACGGGCTCAAGTGGATGGGAAGCGTCGACCATCACCGCCTCATCTGGAACGCGGGGTATTACTTCGACGCCCTCTCGGAGCAGCAGAAGTTCGCCACATTCGATCATCAATTCGTTGGCCGTCTCGTGTACCTGCCCCTCTACTCGGAGGGGAGCGGCGATCTCCTCCACGTCGGCATCATGGGACGCTGGGGGAAACCGGACGAGAACGTGTTCCAGGCCAAGTCGAAGCCCGAGTCGTACCTCGCTCCCAATTTCGTCGACACGGGCAAATTCCCGACGGACAACGGCAAGACCTACGGGGTCGAAGCCTGGTATCGGAAGAAATCCGTGCTGGTAGGCGGGGAATGGGGCTGGCAGAGCTTCGATGCTCCCACGGTCGGCGATCCCAAGTTTCATGGGGGGAACATCAACGTGGACTGGTTCATCACGGGCGAGACGCGTGGGTACAACGCGGCGAGCGGCTTCTTCAAGGCGGTCTCACCGAAGCGCACGGTGTTCGAGGGCGGCCCCGGGGCCGTGGAAGCCTCGCTGAACTACTCCTACATCGACCTGGATGGCGGCACGCTGCAGGGCGGCAAGTTCTGGCGCCTGGGTCCCGCTCTCAAGTGGCACTTGATGGACTATCTTCGCATCGAGCTCGCCTACGGCTACGGCAAGCTCGATCGCTTCGGCCTGGAGGGCGTGACGCAGTTCTTCCAGGCGCGTTTCCTGACGGCGTTATAGCCCTTCGCTCGATCGAACCAAGCCGGATCCACCTCATCCAGGAGAGCCACTCGAATGACGCGCTTCAAGGTTGGCAGCGCCAGGACAGCTGATCGCTGCACCGCCCCACGCTTCCGGGCCTGGGCCATGGCAGCACTGGTCTGCGGTTTTGTCCTGTCTCCGGTGATGGGCCGTGCACAGGATGAAGCGCCGATCACCCCGGGAGAGCAAGACACCACGGCGACATCCAAGCCGAAGGGAGAGCCCGAGTCCTACCGGAACGAGATCTCCGGTGAAATGACCCCAGGAAAGGGCTTCGACCTCTTCAAGAACAAGCGGGGCAGCCTCAACATCAGTTTCTACGGGCTCTTCCGGTATGTGAATCAGCTCCCGGCGGAGCAGACCTACACGGATCACTTGGGCCGTGAGCGGGACGTCAAAGAAAACAACATGATCAACTGGCACCGCACGTTCGTCTGGCTCACCGGACACTTCTACGATCCGCGGTTCCGCTACAACATCTCGCTCTGGTCGCTGCCGACGACGCAGCAGACGCTTCTCTTCGGGAACCTCCGCTACATCGTCAGTCGCCCGCTGGCCCTCGGCGTCGGCATCGGGCCCAATCTCACCGCGCGGTCCGTTCAGGGATCGTGGCCGTACTGGGCATCGAGCGACCGCCAGATGGGAGAGGAGTTCTTCCGGGGCGGATTTTCCTCGTCGTTCTTCATCACCGGGGAGCCGAAGCCGAAGTGGTACTACACGGCCGCGGTGACGAACAACCTGAGCCAGCTCGGCGTGGTCTCGAGCAACGACACACGCAACATGGGCGTGAGCGCGAGCATCTGGACCATGCCCACGACCGGCGAGTTCGGGCCTCGGGGCGGCCTGGGCGACCTCGAGTACCACAAGAAGATCGCGACGCGGTTCGGCGTCTCGAGCGGGCACAGCCGCGAGAGCCGCTACGCTGCGCTCAACGCACCGCCGAACGCGACGCAGATCCGGCTCTCCGACGGCGTCCTCCCCTTCGAGACCGGGGCGCTCGCCGACACGGTGACGGTGCTGAGCCTGGACTACGACGAGATCGCCTTCGACGCGGGATTCAAGCTGAAGGGCTTCTCGTTCCAGGGTGAGGGCTACGTTCGAAAGCTCTCCAAGTTCGACGCGACGGGGCCCTTGCCGCTGAGCGAGATCACGGACCGCGGCTTCATGGCCGAGGCGATGCACATGGTCGTTCCGAGGAAGCTCGGGCTCTACGCCGCCACCGGTTACGTGTGGGACGATTTCAAGCGGAAGCCGTGGGAGATTTCGGGCGGCGCGAGCTTCTATCCGTACGGCAGCCGCGTGTGGCGCCTCAACCTGCACGTGATCCGGGTGGAGAAGTCCCCGACGGGGTCATCGTTCGGCTTCTACACCGCCGGGCAGAGCGGCACCACTCTTTCGATCGGAACCGATATCCTGCTGTGACCCACCGCTCCGTGCGAACAGCCGTCCCGTACATCGGGGCGGTTGTTCTGCTTTTCATCCTGTTGCCCGGCGTGGCCACGGCCCAGAAGAAGGGCAAGGGGCCAAGCGTCTCGGTCCAGCTCTCCGAGCAGCGCCAGGAAATCGAGGCGCAGCGCGCGACCATCGCCGAGCAGCAGGCTCAGATCCAGGCGCAGATCGCGCACGCCGACAGCCAGGCGGTCCGGATCGACTCGCTCACGATCAAGCTCCAGTCGTTCGAGGAGCAGATGATCTCCCTCAACATGCGCCTCGCGGATCTCGAACGGCAGGCGGGACGGGCGATTCCCGACAGCCTCCTCGAGCAACGGTTGAAGCAGGTCGAGGAGGAAGCCAAGAAGGCGCCGGAGCTCCCCCCCGACATGGTATCTGCGGGCGACTTTCCGGGATCCATCCGCATTCCGGGGACGGACGCGGCCATCAAGTTCGGGGGGCGCGTCCGAACCGCCGCCGTGTTCACCCTCGATCCCCTCGGGACCGACGATCGATTCCTCACGAACTCCATTCCCGTCGGTGAGACGGGGGTGAGCGGCGAGGAGAAGCGCACCAACATCTCCGCCCGTGCAAGCCGGCTGAACACCGAATTCCGCACTCCGGCGGGAGGGAAGGAGGTCCGCGCGTTCTTCGAGGGGGACTTCGCCGGAGCCGCAAACGCATTTCGCCTTCGCCATGCCTACGCCCAGTTCATGGGCATCATCGTGGGTCAGACGTGGTCAACGTTTTCGGATCCTCAGACCAATGTCGAGGATCTCGACTTCGAGGGCATCAGCTCGGAGAACATTACCCGTCAGCCTCAGATCCGCTACTGGTTCCGGCCCGACCCACGCACGCGCGTCGCCTTCGCCGTGGAAACCCCGGCCGTGTCCCTGACGGGAGGCACCGGTGTGAACCTGATGCCCGACCTCATCGTACGGGGCGTGCGGGAACACGGAAATGGCGGACACCTCCAGATCTCCGCGGTCGGTCGCCAGATTCGCGGCGAGGCGACGCCGGGGGACGTGCGCATGGATTGGGGATGGGGGCTGAGCGCGAGCGGAGTCCTTCCCTTCAAGTTCAAGGAGCTCCAAGACCGGATCATCTTTCAAGGGAACGGCGGGAAGGGGCTCGCGCGCTATATCAATGATTTGAGCTCGCTCGGTGGCCAGGACGCCGTGTTCGACACGACGACGGGCGAGCTCCATGCGCTCCCGGCCGTCGGGTGGTACATCGCCTACGAGCACGCGTGGAAGGAGTGGAAGGGGATGGAGACGATGAATCTCCGCTCGACCTTTCTCTGGAGCTTCGTGGATGTGAGCAACTTCGATTTTCAGGCGCCCGACTCGTACAACAAGACCCATCGGTTCGCGGTCAACCTCGTATTCTCGCCTGCCGGCCGCGTGGATGTGGGGCTGGAGTACATCAACGGCTCCCGCGAAAACAAGGATGGTCAGCGCGGAACCGCGAACCAGATCCAAGCAGTGACGATCATCCGCTTCTAGCTGTCCCTTCCGGACACCCTTGACCCCGGCCGCGACGTGCTACGCTCGTTCCTCGCCGCCGTTCATCCGCGAACGCTGCGTCCCGGCCGAAAGGGGGCTGATATGAAAGCACAGGAAACCGAGCTCGTCGCGCTGGCGGAAGCGGGGCACCGACGCGAGTCCCTGCTCCGGATGGGCGGTGCCGCTGCCATCGTGGGATCCATCGTGTTCGTGGTCGCGGGCATCGCCTTCGGCAACCTCACCCACTCGTCCACTCCCGAGACCATGCTCCGCGTGATCGCGTCGCGCGGGCGCATGTTCTGGCCCCTGGTGCAGCTCGGCTTCGCGTTCGGAGCGCTCCTCTGGGTGATCGCGCTCACCGCGCTCACCCGCACGCTGACGGACGGTGCGAGCTGGGCGCTCAGCCGGGTCGCGGTCTCCGCGGTCTTCCTCGGCGCCACGATCCACATCATCGATTCGTCCATCAGCGCCTACGCGCTCGGCTCGATCGCCCGGGAATGGAACGCGTCCGGCGCCGACATGGTCCGGTTCGAAGCGTTCGGCGACTTGGTGCAGCGCATCCTTGGCGGTACGTGGGCCGCCGTGATCACGTTCTTCCACGGCGTGCCGTTCATCCTCTTCGGACTGGCCGTGGCCCTGAGCGGGCGCTACCCGGCGTGGCTCGGCTGGGTGGGCCTGATCGGCGGGGCCGGCTCGCTCCTCTGCGGGATCCCGATGTTCTTCGGAAAGTACCTCGTCTCGCTCGATTTCTACGTGCCCTTCGCCGTCCTCCTGAGCGTGTGGATGGTCATCATCGGGGTGCACTTGTGGAGCCGCGCCGAAGAGCTATAGTCGCGGCGTGATCCTCGATCCGTCCGCCCTCGGCGTCTTCGTCTTCGCCTCGGTGCTCCTCATCCTCGCCCCGGGGCCGGACCTGGTCTTCCTCATCTCGCAGAGCGTGTCGCGCGGCGCGCGCGCCGGATTCCTGACGGCGCTCGGGCTCGCGTGCGGCAACCTGGTGCACACCTCGCTGGCCGCGCTGGGGATTTCGGTCGTGTTCCGCGCGTCGCCGGTCGCGTTCCAGGGACTCAAGATCGCGGGCGTCGCGTACCTGCTCTTTCTGGCGTGGAAAGCGGTGCGAGCGCACGCACCGGCACCGGCAGATCCAACTCAGAGCCCATCTGCGCCGCCTGCCGGCCATGGTCTCTTCCTTCGCGGCGTTCTCATGAACGTGCTGAACCCGAAGGTCGCCCTCTTCTTCCTCGCGTTTCTGCCCCAGTTCGTGAGTCCGAAGGCGGGACCGGTCTGGATTCAGATGGTCGTCTACGGGGTGATCTTCACCTCGCTGGTGGTCGTGATCTTCGGGACGATTGGTCTTTCGGCGGGGTATGTGACCCGGCGAATGGGTGCGCTTTGGGCCGGTGGCGGCGCCGCGGGATGGGGGCGGTGGCTAGTCGCGACAGTCTACGTAGCGCTCGCGGCGCGGCTGGCTTTCGTCCGCGCGTAGCTGTATTTGTAATTACCACAATAACTTACGACCATGATGTGCGCCGGCACCGCCTTAACGGCTCGGATACCTTCGTCCCATCCCCGCTTTATCCGTTCATTTTTGTCCGCCAACATCGTTTAACTATCTGCAGAAGGGGAGTTTCTAGCACCCGACACGGGCACCTCGAAACGGTGGGGCTTCGATGATCCTGTCGACGGAAGACCTCGCGCGCTCGCTCTCGAACGAGCGCCTCCATCTCATCCTCATGCCCACCGAGGCGTGCAACTTCCGCTGCGTCTACTGCTACGAGGATTTCAAGTACCGACGCATGGAGCCGTGGGTGGTCGAGGCGGTGCGTCGGTGGATCGCGAGCCGCGCGCCTGGATTGCGGTCGCTGCATCTCTCGTGGTTCGGCGGGGAGCCGCTTCTGGCGCGCGGCGTGATCCGGACGCTGATGGGGGATGCGCGAGCGCTGCACGGGAACTATCCCGATCTCACGGTCACGTCCAACGCGACGACGAATGGCTACCTGCTCACGCCCGCCGTGTTGACCGAGCTCGTGGACCTCGGCGTCACTGGGTACCAGATCTCGTTCGATGGACCGCGCGAGTATCACGATCGCAAGCGCGTGTTGGCTGGCGGCGGCGGATCCTTCGATCGGATCTGGGGGAATCTTCTTGCGGCACGCGATGTGAAGAAGGCCTTCTCAATCACGATCCGGGTACACGTGGATCAGGAGACGGCCGAGGCCGTGCCGCGGTTCCTCGAGCAGGTCAGCAATACCTTCGGGGGTGACGACCGGTTCGACGTCTACATCCGCGGATTGTCGCGGCTCGGGGGCCCCAACGACGCGGCGCTCCCCGTGTTCGAGCGTGAGGAAGGAGCGCAGGTGATCGATCGTGTGAAAGATCACGCTCGGTCGCTTGGGCTCAGGCTATTCGAGGCAGAGCCTGGCCACTCCATCTGCTACGCCGCGCGGGCGAACTCGTTCGTCGTGCGGGCGAATGGTCGGCTGAACAAGTGCACGGTAGCGCTGGAGGAGCCGAGCAACCTGGTCGGTGTGCTACGGCCGGACGGGACGGTGGACCTGAAGCCGGCACCGATGATGCTGTGGATGCGTGGGCTAAAGAGTGGAGACGCCGCGGAGCTCAAGTGTCCGATGCGTGGGATCCGTTCGGCGGACAGCACACATCGGACCGAGAGCTTGGGGATCATCGTGAAATGAAGCGGCAAGCGTCGCAGTGGTTCACCCTCTGGTTCCTCCTGCTGATCGCACTCCTCGGCGGTGCGACCCTCGGCGCGGCCGGTAGGACCGTGACCAATCAGGACATCCAGTCCCGCATTCGGGCCGGCAAATTCGCTGAGGCGGAGAAGTTGGCCCGTGAGCGGCTGGCCGACGTCGAGGCCAAGAGCGGCGCGGAGTCGGTGGAAGCAGCAGACATTCTGGACCTGCTCTCGGAATCGATGCGACAGGGGGGAAAGGGCGGGCAGGCGGAGGTGGGGGACATCTGCAAGCGCGCGGTACGGATCAAGGAGAAGGCCCTAGGGAAGGGCAGCCCAGGTTACGCATCGAGCATTTACCAGCTCGGTTGCTGGCATTACGTCAACATCCGATACAAGGATGCGGCCCAACTCTTGGAGCAAAGTCTCGCGATCCGCGAGACGACCCTGGGACCGAACGATCCGGACCTCGCCTCGAGTCTTTACCTGGTGGGAGCGGTCCGAACAGATACGGGCGACCATGCCGCCGCCAAGCCACTGATCGAGCGCGCGCTCGAAATACGGAGGGCGGCGGATCCTAATGGGCCAGGAGTGGCGGAGTGCCTGAATGGCCTCGCAACTGTTCTCGTGAGGATGGGCGACTATGCTGATGCGGAGCCAATCTACAAGAACGCGTTGGCGATCCTGGAGCGGGCTTGGGGACCGACGCATAGCAAGGTTGGAACGGCATGGAACAATTACTCAGCTCTTCTGTACGCGACCGGGGATTACGAAGGCTCGCTAGCATCCAAGGAGCGGGCCCTTCAGATTCGGATTCATGCACTCGGCCCCGACCACGAACTGGTTGCCTACACGCGCGGCAACATGGGTATGACTCTCGCTGCCCTCGGTAAGAAGAAGGAGGCGCGAGAGCAATACCGCCTCGCCATAGCGATCCAGGAGCGTCGTTTCGGCAAGGGTAGCGCCGAAGTGGGGTGGACTCTAAAGCGGCTCGGCGATACGTACCTGGCTCCGAAGGAGTATCAAAAAGCCGTTCCGATCCTCGAGCGAGCGCTTTCTAACCTGCAGTCTGGTGAAGCTCCCGACCATCCTGATATCGCCGAAGCCATGGCGTCTCTAGGTGCTGCAAGGACCGCGCTGGGTGACACAGTCCGGGGGAATGCTTTGAATCGCCGAGCACTCGAAATCCTCGAGACCCGGCTCGGTGATCAGCATCCTGAGGTTGCGTTCACCTTGACCCAGCACGCGAGCGCACTAATGGCCGCAGGAGACTTCCGTTCTGCTTTGGATGAGGCGCTCCGCGGCGAGGACGGTTCGCGCGAGCATCTTCGCTTGACCTGTCGGACCATGCCCGAGCGTGCAGCGCTTGCCTACGCCTCAGCACGCCCCGCAGGGGGGCGCCTGGCTCTGTCGATCCTCGGACACCTGTCCGCCCCTGACCCTGAGACCACCGCAAGGGTATGGGATTCCCTGATTCGCTCTCGGACGCTCGTGCTCGATGAGATGGCTCTCCGCATGCGGATGGCTTCGGAAGCGACGGACCCGGGGACCAAACGAGCCCTCGATCATCTGGAAGTCGCCCGTCGACATCTGGCGCACCTCCTCGTCGAAGATCCAGGGGACGCGGCCGGCATCGAGTATCGGACCGCGCTCAAAAGTGCTCGGGAAGCCAACGAGAACGCGGAGAGGGAGTTGGCCAGGAGTAGCGCTGCATTCTCCCGGGACCGAAAGCGCGGCAAGATCGGGCTTTCAGAAGTCATGTCGGCCTTGCCCCACGGGGCAGCACTCGTGGCTTACGCAGCTGCCGGGGTCGGCGAGGCCCGGTCCTACGTGGCATTCGTCGCGCGGTCTGGAATGGACGACGTCTATTCCACACCAATCGGCTCGGGAGCCAAGGTCGAGGCTTCGGTCTCACGCTGGCTCGCGGCTGTGAGCGCGGCAGGCCGAACGGCGGACCGTCCGGGTCCGGATCCGAGTCGCGAGGTCGGAGGCTCGTTATCAGCTCTCCTGTGGGCTCCGGTCGCAAGCAGGGTAGCGGGTGCGTCGCGCCTCTACATCGTGGGGGACGGTTCGATCCTGCTGGTGAACTTCAACGCCCTGCCCGTTGGACGCTCGCAGTATCTCGTGGAGCAGGGACCAATCATTCACTACCTGAATACCGAACGAGACTTGGTCGAATTGCCGGCAGGAAACCCTTCGGGAGAGGGCCTTCTGGCCCTGGGGGATCCGGCATTCGACCGGCGAGTCTCCAAGCACGCCATTGCGCGCTCTCGTGGCGCATCGGAAGCAACCGATCCAGGAGGTCGCAATGCTTGGGATTGCGGGGACTTCAGATCGGTGCAATTCACCAAGCTGCCGAATTCAGGTCTCGAGGCCCGCGAGATCGCCAGCATTTGGGGTGACCCAGCCCACACCACCGTGCTGACGGGTGCGGCCGCCAGCGAACACGCGTTCAAGTCCGATGCACCAGGTCGACTCGTCCTGCATCTTGCGACTCACGGCTTCTTCCTGGGGGGCACCTGCGTGCCGGCCACGGATGCCACACGAGGTATCGGTGAGACGGTGCCTTCCGGACTCAACACGGCACCGAAACCTCATTCCACCAGCCCCATTCAGCTCTCGGGCCTGGCGCTTGCAGGTGCAAACGAACGCGGATCGACCGGTCCCGATGAAGAGGACGGAATCCTGACTGCCGAGGAGATTGCGAGCCTGGACTTGGCCGGGACCGATTGGGCCGTCTTGTCCGCATGCGATACCGGCCAGGGCCATATCCAGGTAGGTGAGGGAGTGCTCGGTCTTCGGCGCGCGTTCCAAGCCGCGGGTGCTCGCACGGTGATCATGAGCCTCTGGTCTGTGGATGAC
>Ga0068859_100004819_pt1 | contig 13739 bp, 6 predicted proteins | sample KBSSwiS22_FD_66585 | JGI IMG/M metagenome (GOLD analysis project Ga0068859, IMG submission 66585) | Switchgrass rhizosphere microbial communities from Kellogg Biological Station, Michigan, USA - KBS Switchgrass S2-2 | ecosystem: Host-associated > Plants > Roots > Rhizosphere > Soil ... | reverse complement strand
TTCATCTCTGGTGGGCCAGACTTTCTTCGGGCGTTGGTATGTCAGAGATTCGAATGCTCCAGGTGGCGTCGCCGCCACTCCCGCTTTCAGGTTCACAGTATTCGGCGACACGAGCGGCATTACGACCAACGAAATCGATCAAACCGACACGTTCGTAGTCCAGCACTATCGCGATTTCCTTAATCGCGAGCCTGACACATCCGGACTCAATTTCTGGATGAACCAGATCTCGCAGTGTGGCACGAATGCCGGATGCATCGAGGCGATGCGCGTGAACACCTCAGCGTCGTTCTTCCTGTCGATTGAATTTCAGGAAAGCGGTTGCCTCGTGTATCGATTCCATAAATCGGCGTTCGGTAATCTGGCGGGCACCCCGGTTCCGGTGCGCTTGAGCGATTTCCTGACTGACGATCAGCAAATTGGACAGGACGTGATTGTGGGCCTGGCCGGCTGGCAAACAGTTCTCGAAAATAATAAGCAGGCCTACGCCAACGCCTTCGTTCAGCGGGGCCAGTTCACTTCGGCGTTCCCCACGTCGATGTCTCCGGCGACGTTCGTGGACACCCTATTCGCAAACGCCGGCGTGACTCCGGCAAACGCCGATCGGGCCGCAGCCCTCAACGAGTTTGGCGGCGCAACGACAACTACTGACGTGGCGGCCCGGGCGCGCGCGTTGCGACGCATAGCCGAGAACGCGACTTTCACCAGCCAGGAATTCAACCGGGCGTTTGTGTTGATGCAGTATTTCGGCTACTTGCGCAGAAACCCGAACGATGCGCCGGATGGAAACTTTGACGGATACAACTTCTGGCTCAGTAAGCTGAATCAGTTCAATGGAAACTACATTCAGGCAGAAATGGTCAAGGCGTTCCTGTCGTCGATTGAATACCGGCGCCGGTTCGGACCGTGAGGTAATTTGTGTTAGAACCGGGAGCGTTAGCGACCGGATCTTCGAGGCTCGCGAAAGTCATGACGTCGAAGCTCGCGGTTGATCCCCCCTCGCTATCGCTCGGGGTTCTGACACGTCGCTCACTTCTTTTCAACGCGCTTCACGAATTCATGAAAACGCGGGTCGTCGCGCAGGCCGTCGAGGCGCGGGTCAACTTGAACATAATTTATCGAGAACTCGCGTCGCTGATATAACTTTTCGAGGTACTCAAACGCTGCATCTTTATTCCCGATTTGGGTGTTGTAGGCAGCTCCATCGAAATCTCTTCCACCAACTGTGTCTAATCTCTTGAGCCACTCGCGCAAGACACCCTGCCAACCCGACGATTGAAACGCGGTTCTAAAACTCCGAACTGTTTCTTCGTCCGCGTTCCGCAGCGCCAGAAGTTTCATAAACCACTCCATAGCTTCTGATTCATTGCCCTGTAATGCCAATGCTGAAGTAGCATACGAGTAACTAGCCAAAAAATTCTTGTCCATTGCGATCACTCGCTTGAATTGGTCGGCAGCTTCCGAATAACGGCGGGCATAGAATAAAGCCCGCCCGTAAATATGCTGAAAGAAACGCGATGCCGGTTCGAGATCAATCGCGGTCTTGATCTCAGCAATTGCCTCGTCGTGCCGCCCGCGACCCATTAGATAACGCGAAAAAATTTCGTGCGCTTGTGACGAGCCGGGGTCCAGCTCGATGGCGAGTTTGCATTCCCGTTCTGCTCCCGCGAAATCCCATTCGTATAAGTATTTGTTCTCGCACAACGCGCTGTGGGCTTCTGAGAGATTCTTGTCCAACGCCAACGCTTTATTGATCGCATTGATTGATTTCTGGTATGTCTCGTGAGTGCTTACGCTGTCTGTATAAATACTGACAGTGCGGTGGGCGTAACCCAACCCTGCCCATGCGCGGGCGTAGTTCGGATCGAGCTGGACAGCTTGCTCTAATGACGCGATCGCTTTTTGAGCATCTGCGAGATTTCTGCTGTTAACCAGGTACATTCCCTGCAGGTAGAGACGATAGGCTTGCTCGTTGGTTGTTCCGCGATCCTTCGCCAGGCGCTTCGAAGTCGTCGCAAACTGCGTCAGTAGTTTGTTGCCCAGCTCCTCCGCAATTGCGTCCTGCATCGCAAACATATCTGCAGTATCTTTTTCGACCTGATAAGTGTTTTCGATCGCTCCGGTTGCGACATTAAGCAGCTGTGCAGTAATGCGAATTTTTCCCGCCGCCAGCTGGTATGTTGAGGTAAGAACGTAATCGACTTGTTGTTCTTTCCCCACCTCAATGGGGTCGCGGGCAACCTCCCCGTAACGGCCTGTCGCACTCAATGGCCGGACAGCAAACCCGTTCATTAAACCAATTCGGTAGATCAAAGACTCAGCGACCGCAAACTCGTAGGTTTGGTCGCGGTTGGCGGCATCAACGGGCCTGAGCGGCAAGACGGCGATAGACTTTTTCCCAATTGCACCTGAGTTTGATTTGTTCCGATTCATCAAAGCATAGACAAGAGCCATCGAACCGACTAGCAGGATGAGCGACACAGTCACAGCCATAGCTTTGTGGTGTTTGAGCCAGTTCGTTCCGGACTTGGCTGGCGCCTTGTGTCCTCCAGCGAATTCACTCGTGCTCCTCACTGACTCTCGAGCAGTCTCACGCGCCACTCGTGAATAACTCTTCTCCTTTGCTCCATCGGCATTTCGGAACTGCTTCAGCCGAGATTCAACTGTCAAATCCTCCTTCAGGTTCTTCAGCTCCAGGGCCATCTCGGCCGTAATCTGATAGCGCTCTGTCTTTTCCTTGGCGAGAGCCTTCGCGATGATGCGCCCAAGCTCCGCAGGTATTTCGCGCCCGAATGGCCGCGCGGCCCTTTCCTTAATCGAGACAATCACCTCAGCGCGGGTATCGCCGGTGAAGGGCGCCTGACCCGCCACCATCTCGTAGAGGACCACGCCCAGACTCCAGATGTCTGTTCGTGCGTCTACCTCCTGGCCGCAGGCTTGCTCCGGTGACATGTAGCCGACGGTGCCCATGATCACACCCGAACTCGTGTGGACCATCGACGGGATTCCCGGTTTCGAGCCACTGGTCACCTTATCCGGGTTTAACTTCGCTAGTCCGAAGTCCAGAACCTTCACGACCCCATCACGTCGCACCATAATGTTTTCGGGTTTTATGTCCCGGTGAACTATTCGCGCCTCGTGAGCCGCCTGAAGGGCTGACGCCACCTGGGCCGCAACGTCCAGCACTTCGCCCACAGTCATCTGCACGTTCGTCATGTGCTCGCGAAGCGTGCGGCCGTCAACAAACTCTGTAGCCATGAAGTTCACAGAGTCTATCTCGCCAATGTCGTGGATAGTTACGATGTTTGGGTGGTTGAGTGCCGAGGCGGCACGTGCTTCCTGTTCCAGGCGCTGGACCCGATCTGCTTCATGTGCGCAGGCTGAAGGCAGAAGCTTGAGCGCAACCTTGCGGCCCAGGCGCGTGTCCAGCGCGAGGTAGACCTGGCCCATGCCGCCTTCGCCCAGGGGCGAAATCTCTTCGTAGTGTCCGAAGCTTTGCCCGGCGGCCAGGACCGGCTCATCGCCGACGAGGAGATGGCCCACCGGCTGATTCATGAAGCCGGAGTTTCGCTCATGCGCGGCCAGCAACGACTCTACTTCCTGCCTGACCTCTTCATCGTCAGAACATCCTTGCGCCAGAAAGGCAGCCCGCTGACCTGGACCAAGCTCGCATGCGGCCTCGAAGAGTTCCTTAACCCGTTGCCAACTTTCTGAGTTCACTTTCGCTGTTATCTTTTCGTTTAGTCGCCGATTTCGCGGCACAGCCAGGCCCGCGCCACACTCCAGTCGCGTTTGACCGTCTTTGGTGAGACGCCCAGCGCCGCGGCCGTCTCATCCACAGTCAAGCCGCTGAAAAATCTTAGCTCGACAACGCGGGCCTGCTGCGGGTCTATTTTCGCCAATCTATCCAGCGCCTCGTCGATGGCTAACAGGTCGACGTCGGTTTCCTTTGCGACCGCCAACGCCTCGTCGAGCGTCAAGCGTAACGCGGATCCGCCTCGTTTTTCCGCGTCGCGTCGCCGCGCGTGATCGACCAGGACACGCCGCATCAGATTGGCGGCAATGGCAAAGAAGTGAGCCCGGTCTTGCCAGTGTACCTCCCTCGCATCAATGAGCCGCAGAAAGGCCTCGTTGATCAGGGCCGTCGTTTGCAGGGAATGACCGCGGCGCTCCCGGCGCAGATAGCGGGACGCCTGTCGGCGCAATTCTTCGTAGACGAGTGGCGTGAGCTTATCCAAAGCCCGTTCGTCGCCATCACTCCACTCTTTAAGTAAATGCGTAATGTTCAGAGACAAGGGGTCACCGCCAACGCCGCTACTTCTTGCGAGAGGGAAACTGGGCTGAATCGTGTGAGGATAGTCCCTGCCTGATCTCGGGTCAATGAAATTGGGTCAGACGCTTACCCCCTCAAAAATAATTCTCCTATTGTGACCCCGCTTTTCAGGTCCCTGCGCATTGGTTCAGTAAGGGCAAACAACGTTCGGAAGACAAAGCCGGGGCTTCGGCTCACGAATGTCTGGTTGAGTTGCTTCGACCGTCAGTTTGCAGAAACAAGCTCAACTCAGAGAGAGGAACACGAAAATGAAACTCAAAATACGAACAGGGGTCGTGCTCGCAATTAGCCTTGGAGTCGTTCTCACCGGAGTTACCGCGTATGCAGCAGTCACGGTCATCCTCGCATTCGGGACGATTCCACAATCTCAACTCTTCGATGGTCCAGCCACCGTAACCGTGCGAACCTTAACTATTGCTCCCGGGGAGTCGCTGCAATGGCACTATCACCCGGGTTATGCCTTCAACGTAGTAAAGAGCGGTACCTTGACCGTAGAGGATGGATGCGGCGGTGAAGAGGAGACGCTCACGCCCGGGCAGGCTTTTGAGGAGATGGATGGTCGAGTCCATCGCGCGAAGAACCTGAGCGCAACCGAACCTGTGGTTGTTTACAACACTTTCATTGTGCCGGATGGCAAACCTACCACGAGGAACATCCCGAATAACGAACGGCGCTGTGGTCCGCCAATTGACGTCGATGAATGCAAGGAGGATGGTTGGTTAAAGTTTAGTCACCCGCTCGGTTTCATCAATCAGGGTCAGTGCATCGACTACGTTCGTCACCGGCCAAGGAACGTCGTGCCGGTTCCGGAAGATCCGCTGGGATAGAACGCTGGATCTGGAGAGCGAAAGGTGGATTGACTGGCAAGTGAGAGCGAACGCCCGAACCTGCCAGTCACTTTCCTGTGTCAGACGTAGTGATGCCTCGCATACCAACGACTGGAGCGCAACCGACTGGAGCGCTCCAGTCGAAGGCGACACCGTCGCCTAAAACTGAAACTTGATGCCGATACGCAATGACGATGGGTATTGAAAGATTGTTCCCTGTCCGTAGAACGGATTCGGAAACTGGATCGCCGCGGCGCCTGGAATGCCGCTGTTGGTTCTCAGTGTTTCGTTCTGTCTGATCGCCCGCTGGTTGTTCAAGACATTGAACCAATCAAACTGAATCCGTAATTGACGACTCTCACCCAGCATGATCGGGTAGGCGGCGCCCAGATCCAGATTGAATGTTGTCGGAGTGCGGTTCCGGCCTGTAAGCGGATTAATGGAGGTACCGCGTGGAACTTCGAAACCCTGGTTGTCACCGTAGCTGGGATGAGGAATCAACGCATTGAACGGTATCCCCGACTGGGCACGAAACGATCCACTCACCAGGAGTTTCCACGGTGTGCGGTAGCTACCATCGAACTTTAGCTGATGCGGGCGGTCGCCCGGCAGGCGGCCGTACCTGTTCTGCAGCAAACTCTGCAGGTCGAACAACGGCGATAGGTTCGCGAGACCCAGGTTATCCTCGCTCCGATAGAAGCCTTCATAGTTACCAGTGAGACTTGAATACACGTAAGAGGCGATAAATTGGTAATTCCTCGTGAACCGTTTAGTGGCGGCAACCTCGAGCGCTCGGTAGTAACGACGGGCGCGGCCAAAGCAGCCGAATGGCGTAGCGCACGCCAGGCGCTCAGTCGCACTCTCACCCGGATTGAACAGGAAGAAGGTATTCCCTTCGTCGAAGGAACCATCCTCGATCACCGAATCCTGGGCGCGATAAACACCACGAAGACCGAGCGTCACAACATTCAATATTTCATACTCAATTCCGGCCGAAGTTTCATTCACCGTCTGCGGCCTTAGATCAGAATCAGGCGGGGTCGCCGGACAACAACTACCGAAGTCGGCCGTGATGGTGGAACCTGCGGGCGCATTCAACCTGTTGACGTTGGCGGATGAACCTAAGGAGATGCCGCCGGCAGTAAAAAGGAACATCGTGGGAATTGGCGCCTCAAGAAACCTCGCATAGTTTGCGAACAGCTTGCCTCGGCCTTTTCCGGTGAAGTCCCAGATTAGACCAACACGCGGTTGCAGGTTGTCCTTAAAGCTGTTCAGCTTTAGATAGGTTGTGTTGCCGTTTTTCAGCTGCTGAAAGTCCCAGCGCAGACCAAAATTCAACTGGAGATCCCTGGTTATTCGAAAATCATCCTGAGCGTAGAGACTCTCGACGTTGGTGTTTATGAATTCGCCTCCGGTACTGTCCTGGAAGGTGAGGATCCCTGTGGTCGACCGAATCAGGAAAGGGTTGGTGCTCAGCTCAGCGGCTGTCAGTCCTGTGTTTGTGGCTGCGCTGGTAATTCCGGCGGGCGCCTGACCAGCAGTAATCAAGGCGTTCACCCGACTGGTCAAAGCCGCGACTGGACATACAATTGTCGCCGCTTGAACAGTGCATACGCCGAATCTATTCGTTACGTTGAACCCATCGTAAATGACTCCTGATCCGAAATCTCGCGTTGGGCCCGTGAGTACCGAATCGAGCTTTATCCTGTTTTGATAAAACTCGAACCCATACTTCACTGCATGCCGCCTGAAGATGTTCTGGAGCCTTGCCTGAGCTTCATACCGCTCGCGCTTCTGATCGGTTACCCGTAAAGGAAAACCCTGGCGAGTAAAACCACGCTCGAGCGACCCGCCGCGACCATCAACAAAAGCCAGAAAGCCGGTTGGTCCACCAAAGTCAACATTGGTGTCGATTACGGGAAGAACCGCCCCATTGCGCACAATCGCAAAATTGTCCGTCACGGGTACTACCTGCGATATGTCTGTGGCCGGATGCAGGTTATTGCGCTGACGGTGCACGCCGAAAGAAAACTCGCCGATCCAGTTTGAACGGAGGGTCGAATTGAGACGGCCAGTGTAGTTATCGCCGCCTAACTCGCCTACACCTAAGAATGAATCGGGATCAGCGCCGAAGCCGGACAAAACGCCGCCGAGCGCCTGGGCGTTGCCATTGATGTTGACGCGAAAGCCTGTGATCTTCGTAAAATCACCGAACGTGGAGAACGTCAGCACGTGGCGTTCGTTTAGAGCGTAAGTCAGCTTGCCGGCATAAAAGGGCGTTGTAACCTTATTGCTGGCCGGCTGGCGGAGTGTCTGAGTAAAGTAAGAGTTTTCGCGGCTTTGTGGATTGAAGGCCCCAAAAAACCAAAGCTTGTCTTTCTTGATGGCGCCGCCCAGGTCAAAACCGGCATCAAGTTCTGAGAAACCATTTGGAGCAGAGCCGGTGGATGAAAAGTTTTTGGTTCCCCAAACCAAGCCTTTGGTCGTGAAATAGGCAAACACATCGCCGTGTAGGTCGTTGCCTCCACTCTTCGTAAGCACATTGAAAATGCCGCCGGTCGACAACCCATATTCGGCGCCATAGGCTCCCGTCTTAATCTCAATCTCCTGGACGAACTCGAACGGCAGGTTGGCGCCTGAACCTCCAAACGACGGGTCAGTCGTGTTCACGCCATCCAGGATGTAACTGTTCTCAAGACCGGACGAGCCGGCAACTGAAGGATCACGGTCACGTCCGGACACGTCACGCAGGCCCGAGCCGGTGACGCCGGGCGCGATTGTGTAAATCGACTGCACCGTCCGTTGAGTAACGAAATTCGAAAACTGTTCGGTTGAGATATTCGTTCCATTGGTGTTGCTCGTCGTGTCCACTTGCGCCCCAGAGCCGCCGGTTACGATGACGGTCGCCATCGTGCCCGCAGGCTCCAACTTAATCGGCACCGTCGTGGTTTTTGAGAGATTGACGTCCACACTCGCTTCAGTCTTCTCAAAGCCGGAGGTAGCTTCAGCGGTTACCACATACTTGCCGGGAGGAAGATTCAGAATGCGATACCAGCCTTCGCCGTTAGTCACGGCAGTCTGCATGCTGATCAGGTTGGGACTGGTGACAGTTACTTTCACCGCGGGAACGACGGCTCCATTCCGGTCACTGACAACTCCCTCGATATTCCCGGTGGTATTTGTTTGCGCAGAGATATTCGTCGCCAGAAACGATGCGCTGAAAATTAGCGCCGTGAGAAGTGGCTTGATTCGAAACCTCATGGGAAGGGCCTCCTTTAAATGTGCAGGCTCAAAAGGTCCGAAAGTACCACCTTTCATTCACACCGGGCTTTAGCCCGGTGTGACCCTGGTAACAAATCAGGAAACCGTTTCAACGGTTTCCCCGTCTGATGGTGGACGTAAACTCCGCGTCATCAACGGCCCTCGTGTTGTGAGCAGAAGCAGAAACCGTTAAAACGGTTTCGCGTTTCTTATCGTCGTTCTACACTGGGCTGAAGCCCGGTGTGAATGAGATGTCACAGTTTCGGCCTTTTGAGGCGAAAGCCATCGCCGATCCTTTTTACCAACGGTTAAGAATCGAGCCCGACGCGGCGCGCGAGATCCTGGAAGCGCGGGTCGTCATGAAGCACGTCAAACTCCCACTCACCGTGCAACCAGATTAAATTCTGATCATGCGCAGCGTAGGCTTTTTCGAGCGCCGCGAATGCCTGATCGCGCTCGCCCAGCGGGACATAAACCATTGCCAACGTCACCGGTGAGACGTATTCCTTCCCCGACTCGTATCGCTCGAGGATCTCTCGAGCCTTATCGCGCTCGCCCAAATGCGCATACGCCGCGCCCAAAAGTATTTGCGTGCCGGCATTGTTCTTACCCAGCTTGATCGCCTCCTGGTAGGCGGCGATGGCTTCCCGATGTTGCCCGACTCTGGTGTAAAGCGTGCCGACGCGTTCGTGTGCGCCGGGACTGCTCTTGTCCAGCTCAAGGATCTTCTTCGCAAGATCAAGCGCTTCGGCGTTTTGGCGGAAAATTGACAGCGTTGTGACGCGCCCCCACCTGGCCGAAATCGAGAGAGGGTCAAGCTCGTTGGCGCGATCGATCGCGGCGACAGCTTCCTCACGCCTCTGGTGGGTCCCGAAGTAAAGACCGTAGAGCCGATAAGCCCTGACGAGGTTTGGATTTAACTCAAGAGCGCGCTTAATCTCGCGCTCAGCAGCGGCCCAGTCCCAGGCATCTATTTTGCGACCAGCCACGGCGAGATGAGCTTCAGCGAGGTTGTCATCCAATTCAACCGCCTTGAGCGCCGCAGCTTCGGCTTTAGGGCCAAACTCTTTCTGTGGCAAAACGTCGTTAGTGATAAGAACACTGTAACTGTCTGCGAGTTCCGCATAGACCAACGCGTAACCGGGATCAACCGTATTAGCCTGCTGGTAGTATTCGATGGCTTTCTTTGCATTCTCGTCTCCGCCCTTAACCCAAAGAGCGCGGCCCTTGAGATACAGGTCATACGCCTGTGGGTTGACGGCACGGACCTGGGTGAGTTGCTGCTGCTCGGCGTTCGTCAGACGCAGACGTAACTCCCGAGTAATCTCCTGGGTCATCTCCGACTGCATCGCCAGGAGATCGGAAGCCTTACGCGTGTACTGTTTCCCCCAGACTTGCCTTCCGTCACGCCCGTCAACCAGCTCAACACTAATCAGGAAATTGTCGCCAAGTTTCGCCAGTCGGCCGGTGACGAAGGCATCGACGCCCAGGTTCTTGGCGATCTCCGGCGCATCTATTTCTTTACCTTTGTATTTAAAGCTCGAAGATCGGGCTTTGACCGTTAGTCCCGGGACCGGCGAAAGATTGTTGGTCAGGCTTTCGCTGAGGCCGTCAGAGAGATATTCCATGTCGGGGTTGTTGCTGGCATTGTTAAATGGCAGGACGGCGATCGAACGAATTGTTGCCTTTCGGCCGAGATAGAAGTAGCTGGCGGTGACAGTAGTAATTAGCAACAACGCCGCAACGACGGCAACTGCACGTCTGTGTCGACTAACCTCCGTCACAAGATATTCGGCGCTCGACATGGCCTGGAGCGGCTGAGTGCCGGGCGCGATGGATTTTGGAGCGGTCGCTCTGGCGACAGTAGCGGCTTCAGCTAATGGCACTTTAGGCTTATCGGGTTGAGAAGATCGCCGCAAACGAGCTTCAACTTCCAACTCACCTTTCAGGCTCTTCAGATCCAGGGCCAAATCTCTGGCCGTTTGGTATCGTTCTTCTCTCTTCTTGCGCAGAGTTTTGGTTACGATTCGCCCGAGCTCAGCGGGCAGCTCGCCATAAGTTTCGGCCAGCACCGGCGGCTCGCTTTCCAAAATCGATACAACCACATGGCTGGGCGTTTCCCCTGCAAAAGGGACGCGACCACTAACCATTTCGTAAAGCACGACCCCGAGACTCCAGAGATCGGTCCTTGAGTCTATGTCCCGGCCCCGAGCCTGCTCTGGTGACATGTACTGAACTGTGCCCATCACCATTCCCGGATCAGTTTTGATCTGGGCGCGGGTCTCCGCTTCATAATCGACCGGTCCAGTGGGCTGCTCGGTTAGTTTCGCGAGACCAAAATCCAGGACCTTCACGTAACCGTCGGCGCGCAGCATGATGTTCTCAGGTTTGATATCCCGGTGGGCGATGCCCGCCGCATGGGCAGCTTCCAAAGCGCCGGCAACCTGGACGGCAATTTCCAGCGCTTCGCTGGTGTCAATTTGCGCTGCCTGAATCCGTTCACGAAGAGTTTGGCCTTCGACGAATTCGGTGACGATGAACTGCGTGCCGTTGATTCGCCCAATCTCATGAATGGTAATGATATTTGGATGGTTCAGCGCTGAAGCCGCGCGGGCTTCCTGCTCGAAACGATGAACCCGCTGCACGTCGATGGTGAATTGGGCCGGCAGGATCTTGAGCGCGACGCCCCGTCCGAGGCGGGCGTCCTGGGCTAGATATACTTCTCCCATGCCCCCTGAACCCAACTGGCGAACAATTCGATAATTATGAACCTGTTGGCCCGGCTCGAATCCCGGTTCGTCACGTTGCAGCAAGCCGGCGGCGACGTCACCCGCCGGGGTTTCAATAAAGCTCTCGGCCACCTCGTGAGAGGAGATTAGCGACTCAACTTCGCGGCGCAATGACTCATCGCCGCCGCACGCGCTGACCAGAAAGTCCACGCGTTGCGACGGCTCGTAAGCCAGGGCTGCGTGAAACAACTGGTCGACCTTTTGCCAACGTTCGGGAGTCATATTTCCTACCGACTGGAGCGCAAGCGTCCCGCTTGCAGTGAGCGCGAAGCGCGAAAACTACTCAATCTCGCGGTGCAGCAACCGGGACGGTGGCGCTCCAGTCTGCTTGCTCGCACTTCCCCATTCAAAATTAACGCGAGAAATCCTGGCCAAACCTCTAACCTTTATTCAAATCAATCCTTCGGCCGGTTTACAAGGCAAAGCCCGATTAAGCAACTGATCGATTTGTTGCCAACATTAGGACGCCATCTTGGTTGTTGAGGGAGCGCAACGTCCTCGCTTGCAGTGAGCTTTGCAACCGGGACGGTTCCAGTCGGTTGCGTTACCTTCACTTAAAATTGGCGCGCTTGAGCAATTCAGTGAAACGAGGATCGCCGCGTACGCCATCTAAAAACGGATCGATGTTGAGCATGGTCACTTCCCACTCGCGTTTCTCGACGGCTTTGTTCAGATACACAAACGCTTCGGTGGTTTCGCCGAGCAATATCAGGTTGCCGGCGATCTCATAAGCGTCCATGTCCGGATAATCTTTACCGTGTTTGACGAAATCGAGGAACTTCCTTTTCACAGCAAGCCAGCCGCCGGCCGCATAAGCCTGCCGGTATTCCTCCACCAGGTCGGTGTGCTTGAGTTCGCGCCATCTGATAAACCAATCGAAGGCGCCGGCCTGATCGCCTTTCATCTCATGAGCACGCACTATCCAACTAAAGGCCGAGTGAGAGTCCGGCTTCAATTCGATCGCGCGTTTCAATTGCACGATCGCTTCGTCGTAGCGGCGGGCGTAAAACAAAAGTCGCCCGCGGTCACGCTCATAGGCATGCGTCCCGGGGGCAATGGCCTGGGCCGTTTCGATTTCTTTTAACGCCTGATCAAACCGTGAGGTGTCAGCCAACAGCGAGGCGTATACCCAATGGGCGGTGTCATTGCCTGGCTCTAGTTCGATTGCGTGAACAAGGTCTTTCTCGGCCGCCGTAAAGTCCCACCTGAGGGTAGCTTCTATGGATCCGCGAACCGCGTAAGCCTCGGCCAAATTGCTATCGAGTTGGAGCGCTTTCTCGACAGCGGCTTCTGCCTTTGAGTTTTCAGTGCCGAAATAAGCGCTCGCCAGTCCCGCATAAGGCTGAGCATAATTTGGATCGAGTCTGATAGCTTCCTGAAAATACTCAATCGCTTTCTTCGCCTCGGCGGGACTCCTCTGGTTCACCAGATTCTTGCCTTGCAAATAATTGCGATAAGCTTCGTCATTTGTGGTGCCTCGTTTCGTAGATTGACCGCTTGAAGTGACGCCGGCCAGCCTTTTGTTCCGATTCACCAGCCAGTACGTCACGCCGATTGCTGCTATGAGCAAGACAAATGACGCTGTCACGGCAACAGTCCTGGGACGTCTAATCTCAGTGGACAAATACTCTCCACTGAAACTGGAACGAGTCCGCCCCGATTGGAGCGCAAATTTCCCGGTTGCAGCTCCTGCCGGTCGCGAGAAGGTTTGCGCTCCAGCCTTTTTGTCGGGAACGGCTTCGAGCAATCCTTTCAATCGTGCCTCGAGCTGTAACTCTTGTTTAAGAGCTTTTAAGTCGCGACCAAGCTGGCCGGCATTTTGATAGCGCTCCTTCGGGTTCTTCAGGAGCGCCTTCGTAACTATCCGCTCCAACTCAGCCGGCACATTCGCATATCCAGCAAGCGGAGGCAGTTCATTCTCCATCAACGCCACCATCACATGGCTGGGCGTGTCGCCTGAAAAAGGCACGTGCCCGGTCAGCAATTCATAAAGCACGATTCCGGCTGACCAGATGTCCGTCCGCGAGTCCACCCTTTTAGCCCGCGCCTGTTCAGGCGACATGTATTGCACGGTACCCATGACGAGACCTGGATTGGATTGCAATAGCGTAGGTATCTCGAGATCTGACTCGCTGGTTTGCTGCTCAGTCAGCTTTGCCAGCCCAAAGTCAAGAATCTTCACGTAGCCGTCGGCGCGCAGCATGATGTTCTCGGGCTTGATGTCCCGGTGCACGATTCCCGCGGCGTGCGCCCCCGTCAGTGCGCCCGCTACTTGAATCCCGACGTTCAGTGTTTCTTGAAGGGTGAAAGGCTTTTCATTGAGGAGTTCACGCAGCGTTTTACCATCCACAAACTCAGTAGCGATGAAATGCGTAGCATCCGACTGCCCAATCTCGTAAATCGTAACGATGTTCGGATGATTCAGGGCCGAGGAGGCGCGGGCCTCGCGTTCAAAGCGCCTTACGCGATCCGGATTGACGGTGAAGTGCGGTGGCAGCAGCTTGAGCGCAATCTTGCGGTTCAACCGGA
>Ga0068859_100004817_pt1 | contig 13740 bp, 8 predicted proteins | sample KBSSwiS22_FD_66585 | JGI IMG/M metagenome (GOLD analysis project Ga0068859, IMG submission 66585) | Switchgrass rhizosphere microbial communities from Kellogg Biological Station, Michigan, USA - KBS Switchgrass S2-2 | ecosystem: Host-associated > Plants > Roots > Rhizosphere > Soil ... | reverse complement strand
CGCGGGGATGCTCACATCATTTGTCGATCCCGGCACCGCCCCAGTGACCCAATTGCCCGCAGTCGTCCAACTCGTACTCGCCGCTCCGTTCCACGTCGCCGTATTGCTTACGTTTTGTCCGCCCGCAAGCGAGCCGCTGCTTGAAACGAAATTAGTATCGCCGCCGTAGTTGGCCGAGACGGTATGGCTGCCCGCGGTCAGGGCCGAAGTGTTCGTAGTTGCGATACCGCCTGAAAGCGTCACCGGAGCTCCAAAGCTTGAACCGTCCACTATAAACTGGACCGTGCCAGTCGGAGTGCCGACGGCCGGCGAGGCTGCTCCGACCGTCGCAGTAAACGTCACGGACTGTCCGGTTATCGAAGGATTAACGGACGAGATAACTGCCGTATTCGTGGTGCCCTGATTCACCGTGTGTGAAGCAGTTGCGCCGGGGCTAGCGTTAAAATTCGCGTCGCCATTGTATGTCGCCGTAATAGTTTTCGCCCCGGGCGAAGTGCTGGGCAGCGAGCAGGTGGTCGGGGACGGCAAAGTAATAGTGCACGTATTCGTCCCATCGGACACACCGATCGAGCCCGTCGGAGTCCCGGCCCCTGGAGCGTTGACTGAAACCGTTGCATTGACCGTATAGCTTTGCCCGAAGACTGACGGATCCGGCGTATCGGAATTCACGACAGTCGTCGTATCGGCCTTGCTAACGGTATGACTCACACCCGGGGAAGCCGCACTGGCATTGAAATTGGAATCGCCCTGATAGGTCGCCGTCAGCGTTTTGGTCCCCGCCGTGGTGCTTGTTATTACACAGCTTCCGATTCCACTGGAGTTGATCGCACCCGTGCAGGACTGCGAGCCGTCCGACACAATTACGTTTCCGGTCATCGCCGTCGGTGAGTTCGTAGTGTTCGTCGGTGCCGCATTGAAATTCACCGTGTAGCTTTGACCCGTTACGGTTGTAGCCGGCGACTGAGAGCCGACTGTGGCCGCTGTGTTTCCCTTGTTAACCGTGATCAATCCTGTATTGGTATTGCCTGTCGTCGAATCGTTATCGATCTTTGCCGTCGCGCTGTTTGACGCACCTGCGGCCGTTCCAAGGTATGTTGCCGTTGCCTGTGCAAATCCACCGCTGCTCTGGATCGGCGATTGCTGTCCCGACAGCGTACCTGAAACCGAACTCCATGTCACCGGCAACGGCGAACCGGCATTTGTGTTGCTATTAACAAAGACATCCAGATTACCTACCGCCGTATCGACGCCGCTCGAATTCTGAACTCTCGCCGTCATTAGCGAGCTTTGATTGACGATGATCGGATTTGTAGTCGGCGTTGTCTTTATTCGCAGAAACGGTGCTGTCGTCAGTGCTCCCGATCCGGCCACCAACGCCGCGGTATCACATGGTGCGGCTGCCGGACCGGCACTGCAGCCCCACCAGTTACTAGTGGCATTCACGCTGCCGGCTTGGTTGTCTTTTCGGAGGCCCGTGCCAACGCCGGCCGAGCCCACGCTAAGAGTATTGCCGGCAATGCGAGAAAACTGTATCGAAACGCCCACTCCGCCCACTGCACCCGTCCCAGCGGCGTTGCCAACTGCAATGCCCGCTCCGCCCAGTTTGTTGTTCGAACTGCTGTCTTCGGAATTATTGATGATCGTGGCTTTTGAAATATTCAGAAATGAGCTCGGATGGATCAGGTCTATATGAATACCCCCGCCCAGGGACGATCCGCCTAAGCCGGTGACGTTATTCTTTATCACGGTGCCCTGATCGATCGTCGCCGCGATGACTCCGTTTGCGCCCGACGTCCCAACCAATTCGATACCACCGCCAAAATCGTGGGCCTTATTGTTACTAAAAAGGGAGTTGTGAATGTTCAGGACACCTGTACGGCCGGTGGCGATATTGCTAATTACGACCAGCCCCCCGCCGATACTCGCGCTCTGATTATTGTCAAAAGTGCAATTCGTGATATTGACCGTCATCGATGTCGCGCTTGTGTTTAAGGTAATTGACGCGCCCGCGCCCGTGTTCGGATTAGCCGACACGGAAGTCTTATTATTAAGGAATTGAACGTTGGTCAGGTCGATCGTGGTTGTGCCCGTACCTACCCCGGATATATTTAATCCGCCTCCTGTCCCATTGGTCACCTGACTGTCGCGCACGATCACGTTCGTCATCGTCAAGTTGTTCGTGCCGGAGCCGCCGGGGCAATAATCGATCGCACCGCCAGTGTGACTGAATTGGGCATTAAAGAGGTCGGTGTTGTGACCGTTACTGATGGTCATGTCGGTCATGGTGACCGACACGGCGTTTCCGGCACTCGAGCAATTCGGATTCAGGCCAAAGACCTTGTCGACACCGCCATAGGCACTGGCGCCCGCCCGAATGATCGTATTGCCGGCACCGTTGCCAGTGATGGTCACGCTCTCATTGACATCAAGGTCGCCATCGGCGGCAAAATCTTCAGAAGTGGTGGCCGCCTGAGTAAGGGTAATGGGGACGCCGTTCAAGCCAGCAGCAAAAGTGATCGTATCCGGACCCGGATTATTATTCGCGGCGATTATTGCCTCACGCAGCGTGCAGTCGCCGACAGCACAGGTGCCGCGTTCAGGAATGTCATCTGATCTCGTCACCATGAACGTCGCGGCTACCGCGTTTGGCTGGTTGCCGGAAGGTTCGATAGACGTGGCTTCATTTTGTCCGGCCGCGCGTTGAAAGCTATCCCGGTCTTCGCTTGTAGCAGGGATAGAGACGCTCGAACCTTGTTCGGATTGAGCATTTGCCGTGAAAAAAAGGCCTACCCCAAGAGCCGATATCGTAATTAAAAGAACGGCAAATGCGGTGACGGCGATCAGGCGCGTAAGGGTGATCTTCCAGGACACGTTTTCTTCTACTGACTTTTTCGTAAGTGACGAAGCACGGCGCCGGGTCGTGGGATTGGACAACATACAGGTCTCCTGCAGTGAGTGGGCTAAATTTTGAAAGGGTTCAAAACAGAGAATGAAACGAGCAATACTTTATTTCAACAGGCGCGGATAGTCAATGAATTGCATCCGATGATTGTGGATTCAGTTTGGTGATCTCGTCCTGTTGCATCAATAATATGCTTCACGATCTATGCAATTCATGATAGTCTTTGTGAAAGGCGTTCGAGGCGCCTTTTTCGTGCGCATGTGTGCGAGTGATCCTTGAAAACTTAAACGGTGGGTCAGATGGGTGTTGTTAGGCGATCAGGAGAGTGCATTGCGTTTGAGCGCCGAAGGATGTTCTTAAGAATCCCTGGTTCAAGAGGCAGTCCTACAAAAATTGCGAAAAGCGTGGAACATGTCCTACAAAAAGTGCCGAAACCGTGGAACAAGCCAGTAAAATCGGGGGGTCGATGGTTAGTGATCAAAAGATTCGCGTTCATTCGCGTGATTCGCGGGCAAAAGCGTTTCCAAAAATTGCAAAAACCGCGGAACAGAGCCAATTTATCCGAGTTTCAGAATTTGCGTTCTCGCCCTGGATCAGAGTTACCCAAAAAGATGTTGACGCCGTGGTTGAGTAACAGCTAAACTTGTTTTGACGGTTTAAACAGCTCGTTCGGGCGCATTCTATCAAATCATCAAAGCCGTCCAAGCCTTCGAAAACACAGAACCTCTCTTTATGTCGAGCAGAATTGACGACCTACTGCGCATGGCTATCAGCTTCGGTGCCTCGGACCTCCACCTCCGGGCCGGTTCTAATCCGGTGATCCGAATAAACGGCGAACTGAAGCAAATGGCCGGCGTTGGCCGGTTGAATCAGGACGAAACGCTTGAAATGGCGTTTTCGATGATGTCGAATCGGCAGAAGCAGCATTTTAAGGAGGTTTTCGAGGTCGATATCGGATACGGCGTGACCGGTCTGGGCCGCTTCCGCGTAAATATATTTCAGCAGAGAAATTCGATCGGCATAGTGGCGCGTGTCATTTCCGATACGATCCGAAGCTTCGAAGAACTCGGCCTGCCGCCCATCCTGAACAAGGTTGCCGAGGAGGGCCGTGGACTAATTCTGGTTACCGGAACGACCGGTTCCGGCAAATCCACCACGCTGTCGGCAATGGTCGATCACATAAACCAGGGCCGCAATTGCCACATAGTTACAGTCGAGGACCCGATCGAATTCCTTCATAAGGACAAGGAATCCTTCATTACCCAGCGGGAAGTCGACGTCGACACCCGAAACTTTGCCGAGGCCCTTCGTGGAAGCCTCCGCCAGGATCCGGACGTAATCCTCGTCGGAGAAATGCGGGACCTCGAAACGATCGAAACCGCTTTGCTGGCAGCCGAAACCGGCCACCTCGTTCTCTCGACCCTGCATACGCTGGACGCCGCGGAAACCATAACCCGTATTATCACAGCATTTCCGCCATATCAGCAGAAGTCGATCCGCATTCAGCTCGCGGGTTTGTTAAAGGCCATTGTTTCGCAGCGGTTGATGAAGTCCGCCGATGGAACGGGCCGGGTTCCGGCGGTCGAAGTGCTTATTTCGACCCCACTGGTCCGAGACTGCATCCTTCACGAGGAACGGACCTCCTCGATACGCGACGCGATCGCAGCGGGCACCTCACAGTACGGCATGCAGACGTTCGACCAATCGCTTTTTTATCTTTACCAGGCGGGTCAGGTAACGCTGGAAGAAGCACTTCGAGGCGCGACAAACCCCGACGAATTCCGACTCCGTCTCGCCGGCGTCCAGAATACGACCGCCATCGCCAAAGAAGAGATGGAAAAAATGAGCGGTGTTGCCCAGTTAAGAGAAATGCTGACGCGAACATAAAGCGGGCCAAAAAGTTAAGATCAGGCGAGGCACGAAGCGATTCGTGCCTTTCCGTTTCTTAAGGCTGAATAGATGCAGCTCGTATGCGAAATCGCTATGGTTCTTTGACAACCTATAACCACCGTTTACAGTTCGGTCAAAATGACCGCAAATACCTTTATTTTAAGCATTTTCGGCGTCGAAGTCTTGACATAAAAGCGGTTCGACCTTTAGACTCTAGTTTTATCAAGTCAGACCGACATGTTCGTAAGTGAAGCTGATTTTTGCGTTTCCCGAAATACTCCTGCCCGGTAGGTGCGGAATGGTCGGACGCGTAAAGTCAGTTTTGTCTTGCTTTTATCGTCTGGAATGGTGAAAAAGCTCACTTCCGATTCGTCCGGCCAATCGCAGGCCGGCTTGGCAGTTTCGGGAAAATTCTATTAAAGGAAGTCTAGACGGATTTAATGACAAATCAGATTAACAACGAGACCGAAGAAACGAAAGGCGGCGAATCTTCGGCTATAGAAACACCTCACGCAACGGCAGCCGGTACGGAATCGGCGACCGCTGTTTCGGTCGAAACCGAACAGGAAGAAAAGCAGAGTCCCGAGATCGACTTTGGTGCGATCCTTGAACAATTCGAGCAGGAACAGACCATTTTCCATGCCGGCGAACTGGTTGAGGGTCGCGTTGTAGGTATTTCGGAACGAGGCGCCCTTGTTGATTTTGGCTACAAGTCGGAAGGTGTGGTACCGATCGAGGAATTTACCACTCCCGAAGGCGCAACGACGGTCAATGTCGGGGATACGGTCGAGGTGGTCATCCGCACGATCCATACCGGTGATGCGCCGCCGCTCCTTTCGCGGCTGGATGCGCTTAATCGCAAGGCGTGGACCGAGATCGAATCGGCGTACAAGGAAGAGCGTCCGATCGTCGGAAAGATCATCGATAAAACCAAAGGCGGTCTTCGTGTCGACATAAACGGCATCGAGGCATTTCTGCCGGGCTCGCAGATCGACTCGCGTCCTATCCGCAGTCTCGATACTTATATAGGCGAAGATATCGAGGCGAAGGTGATCAAATTCAGCCGCCGACGGAATAATATCGTTCTGTCGCGCAAGGTTATCACCGACGAAGCGGTCAATGCTCAAAAGGGTGAAACTCTTTCCAAGCTTGAGATCGGCTATATCGTTGAAGGCACGATCAAGAATCTCACCGAATACGGCGCATTCGTCGACATCGGCGGCATCGACGGCCTGCTGCACGTTACCGATATGTCCTGGGGACGTATCCATCACCCGAGCGATCAGTTCAAACCGGGCGATCATGTTCAGGTAAAGGTATTAAAGCTCGACCGCGAAAAAGAAAAGATCTCGCTTGGCTACAAGCAGCTTCTTCCTGATCCATGGTCCACGGTGATCGAGGTCTATCCGGTTAATTCGAGGATAACCGGCAAGGTATCGTCCGTAACCGACTACGGTGTCTTCGTCGAGCTCGAACCCGGCGTTGAGGGTCTCGTGCATGTGTCGGAGATATCGTGGTCCAAACGCACTCCGAGCCCTAAGAAGCTGTTTCAGAAAGGACAGGACGTTGAGGTTCAGGTTCTTGGCGTCGACACCGTTGAGAAGCGCATCAGCCTCGGCATGAAACAGTTCCAGGACAATCCCTGGAGCACGGTTGATCTTCGATATCCGGTCGGTTCCAAGGTGCACGGCCGCGTACGCAACCTGACCGATTTTGGTGCTTTCGTTGAACTTGAGGATGGGATCGACGGACTGGTCCATGTGTCGGACATAACCTGGGCAAAAAAGGTCAAGCACCCGAAAGAGCTGCTAAAGAAAGACCAGGAAGTCGACGCGATCGTTACCAACATCGACAAGCACGGCCAGCGCCTCTCGCTTTCGATGAAGGACCTCATGCCCAGCGCCTGGGAGAGTTTCGTGGCTACGCATCGTCCGGGCGACATCGTGCGCGGCAAGGTTTCTCGGTTTACCAGCTTCGGCATCTTCGTTGAGCTTGGTGAGGGTCTCGAGGGCCTCTGCCACATTTCAGAGCTTTCCGACGAACGCGTCGAAAGTGCTGATCAGGTAGCAAAGCTCGGCGAGGAAATGGACTTCAAGATCCTTCGCATCGAATACGAAGATCAGAAGATCGGTCTTTCACGGCGTGCGGTTGGTAAGGATGACGAACCCGTTGTCGATACCAAGATGTATTCGACCGAGGCCAAGGGCGGCATGGCCAGCCTTGCGGAACTTGCCAATTTGAAGATCGGGAAGGCCGAAGAACCCGCTGATGCCAAGAAGGACAAGCCTAAAAAGGCAAAGAGCGAACCAGCGGCTGAAGAGGATGCTCCGGCAGTGGCTGAGGCGCCCGCAGAATCTCCGGCAGTTGAGACCGAGGCACCGGGGGAAGCTCCTGCTGAAGCGGCTCCCGAAAATGTAACAGAGGAGGAGGCTGCGGCCTCCGACTCCACTCCGGAAGAACCGGCGGAAGAGGCGCCAGAGGCCGTCGAAGCTGAAACAACTGCTCCCGTGGCGGAAACCGATGCCGCGGCGGGTGAAATCAAGGAAGAATCGGAAACAAAGAGCGCGTAATAAGCCTTAGAAGAAGTATCCTTATTTTTCGGAACACGGAGAACAAAGATGACAAAAGCGGACTTGGTCGAAAAGGTTGCTGACGAAGCAGAGATGACCAAAAAGGATGCCGAGCAGTTGGTCGAAATAATATTTGACAGCATTATCGACACGCTCAACAAAGGCGAAAAGATCGAGCTTAGAGGATTTGGCAGTTTTCGGGTGCGAGAGCGGAATTCAAGAAAGGGCCGTAATCCGAAAACAGGCGACGCGGTTGATATACCTGCGAAGCGGGTCGCTTATTTCAAGCCGGGCAAGGAATTAAAAGAGCTTATCAATAAGGATTAAGATGTGGACGTTCTGTGGAGCCCATGGAGATATGACTACATAACAGGAAACAGTGCTGCGAAGGCAGACAGCTGTGTTTTCTGCGATATTCTTAACAACTCGGCTACCGACGAGGAGAAATTCATCCTTAGTCGTGCCGAGTTTAATTTTGTCATCTTAAATATATATCCTTACGGAACCGGGCACTTAATGATCCTTCCCTTTGAACACATCCCCAGCCTCGACAAAGCTGATAAAAAGGTCACGGATGAATTGATGGATCTTACCAAGCGGGCTCAAACAGCCCTTGAACAGATCTATCACCCCGATGGATTCAACATCGGCATGAACCTCGGGAAAGCCGCTGGCGCCGGCGTTGCCGGGCATTTTCATATGCACGTGCTGCCCCGATGGTTCGGCGACGTGAATTTCATCACTACCTTTGGCCAAACTCGGACCATGCCGGAATCACTTCATACGACCTACGAGAAATTAAAAGGTAGGATTTGAGTCTTCCACACGCTGCAACCCTCATAAGACTCGACTCATCCCAAGAGTGCATGAAGAACGTTCATATTAGCTTCCGAATATTGTTGGCGTGCATCGCTCTCGGTCTCGCGGCAGTCTCGCTCCAAAAGTTTATGTTGATGGTCCCGAGCGAATCTCCGGTTGACCTACCGAATGACACATTAAGCGATGTTACATTTGCTCTCCCCACAAATCGGAGTTTTAATGGCGAGGATGTCGGAACAGGGCATGAACAAACTGGCCTGTCGATCGAAATTGTGGATAGGACCAGACTGGATTTACTCTTTCGCGTTGAGAACGCCATGGCAATCAGTGCATTCTTACCTTACGATCTCGATGACGAAAAGGATCGACTCGGATCAATACCTTACTGGCTTGAATGCAAAACTAAAGGAGGCGATGCGTTCAAACCAGTCCTTCAATATGATTACGCTCCGTCATTAAAACCTCTTCGAGTAGGAGAATATTTTACCTTCCCTGTACCTAAGTCCGAAGTAAAAGGCACATGCAAACTTTCTCTCAGTTACTATACAGACGAACGCGCACTTTTGCTGGTACAAAATAGACTATTCGATATGACGAACGCCGAGCGGGAATTCTTGGATCAGAACAGACGATCAGTGCAATACTCTTTCAAATAAATCAAACTGCCGATTCAATTCGGGGCGCTAGAATATAAGCGATCAGAAGATTGAGAACGATCAGTCCTACGCAGATCACCGGCGGCAGAAATGCAAACACAAACACAACGACCAACAGCACTCCAAACACCAGCAGGTTGATGCCGATAACTCCTTTCATCAAATTCGGGGGAGCTTGTTTCCACAACAGGTAACCGAGCGTAAGGCCTCCGAGAACGCACAGTAACGGAAGGCATGCGCTCAGTGCCGTGAAGAGGTTCCAAAAGGACCGGTGAAATCCCGCCCCCATGTCGGCATAATAGTTCGTTATCAGCTCATGCATCTGCCGCTCGGTGTCGTTATTTAGATCGGGATTGACAAAAAAGCTGATCGAATGAAAAGCCGCGGTGAGAAACTGAAAAAGGATCGCGGCGGTCAGCCAGAATGTGTAGCGCTTCAACATACGCGGGCATTGTACCAAAACTTCGCCCTGTAGAAACTCGATTTGCTTCAGTGGATAGTTTCGAGTTTAAAGTTATTAGTTTTTATTTCGCGGCGACCATAACGACCGTAACATCATCAGCAACCGGGGCCCCCGCTGAAAATCTTGCGACATCCGAATAGAGAGTCGAAACGGAACTTGTAGGATCTTGAACATGCTTTAAGATCCGCTCATCGCCGTATTCATCACCGGCCATGTTCGCAGCTTCGGTAATTCCGTCCGTGTAAAGAAACAGTCGGCTTCCTCGCGGCAGATCGATCGTGCACTCGGAATATTCGGACGGCATGATACCCAGGGGCAGCCCCGATTCCGTTTGCAGGAACCCAGCTCCGTTCGTATTCACGAAAAGCGGATAGACGTGTCCTGCATTTGCAAAGGTCACGGTGCGGGTCGCCGGGTCGGCGATCGCATAGATCAAGGTTACAAAACGAGAGGATGGAAAATCGCTGATGAGGATGTTGTTGACTTCGGCTAGGACTTCCCCCGGCGACAGACCGCGAAATGCCTGCATTCGAAGCACGCTGCGAGCGGACGACATTAGAAACGCTGCTCCCATTCCTTTTCCCGACACGTCACCAAGAACGACTCCCAATCGGCCGTCCTTCAGCGGGATGTAATCGTACCAATCGCCGCCGACTTCCCTGCACGGTATACACATACCGGTTATGTCAAATCCCTCGATCGACGGACAGCTTCCGGGAAACAAGGCGGATTGTATCGCTCTGGCCTCGTCCAGCTCTTTCGACATTCGGTCGCGTTCATCCCGTTCACGCTGATACAAGCGAGCATTTGCGATCGCGGTAGAAACATGGCCGGCGAGCGCTTCGAGAAGGCGTATTCGCTCCGGCGTAAAGCCACTTACGCAGGTCTGCTGAATATTGAAGATCCCTATCAGATCGCCCCGGACCTTTAGCGGAATATCAAGCTCCGACCGTGTATCGGATTCGCCCTCAATGTAGTACGGCACACGCTTTACATCCGCCGCATACACGGTCTGTCCGGTCGCTGCGGCATGCCCGCTCATTCCATCTTCTTTTCCAATCTTGTATCGCGTTCCTTTCAGGCAAAGTTCCCCAGTCCAACCCGCGGCTATGACAAGCTCGTCCGTATCCTCGTCCTTGAGAAGGATCGCAAGCCTTGTGTATCCGAACGTTTCCGCCACGTCAGTGACGATCTGATCGAGAAGAACACCAAGGTCCAGAATGGAATTTATTTTCTGCGCAACGCGCTGAAGAAGATAGAGTTCCTCGACGCGAAGAACGCTGTCGAGTTGATTGAGAGATTCCTCAAGAGCACGGGGGTCGATCATGTTAATGATTTTAGCAATAAGGCGAGGCCGGACAAATCGCTAGTGGTTATCGTCATCGCCAGGCATCTCGTCGATGTGGACGATGATCGAAATGGATGTTGCCGTGACCTCGCTCTCAGCAAAGTTAACCGTTGCATGTTCAAACCCTCGTCGGGCAAGATACGTCCGGATCAATTCACGGTAACGGCGGAGGTCACCGTAGTTGCGTGGCATTCCGGCTTTGATTACCGGCTTCTGCGTGCTGAGATAATCTTCAAGCTCTTCACGCGAAACGTATTTGAGGCCGGCAAGATCCAAACTATGAATGAGAGGCAACTCGCGTACTTCGAATATTACAACTGCTTGACCCGTCGGACCGGGTTCGGTCCTAACCCTTGTGTCTGCTGCGTCAAACTGGCCGGAAGACAGAATTGCATTCAGATCTTTTTGAAGTTGATCGTCATCGAGCGTTTGACCAACGCGGGTCGAGATCATTTTTGATATCTCATCGTCAGTCAATCGTCGGTTGCCCTGAATATCAATAGATTCGATGCTTAAGCCCTTGCTCTGTGCGAGAATTGCCGGCGCGAAGCAAAGGAGCAGAAATAGAAACAATCTTGCAGTTGGTGCAGTGAAATACATTTCACGCCTCTCATGTCTGCCGAACCGATTTTGCCTTACTCGGTTCACGTGACCGGTCTACCGCCTCGTCCTCGATCTCGCCCCCACGGCTTATGGGAATGTCCGCCGGGTTTGTGTATTTCGGCCCACGTTCTTCCAAAGTATCAGACGGGATGAGAACCCGCTCGGAAGAGGTCGGCGGTGTATAGCCGGGGTAGTCGATCCGCGAATGATAGATCGCAACCAGGGACTTGATCATAGACTCGCGGATCTGCGTCAGTTCCCGAAGCGTTAGATCACATTCGCCGAGCTGATCGTCGGCGAGGATCGCATCAATGATCTTCGTCACGATGAACCGGATATTGTCTGGCGTCGGCTCGGCAAGGCTGCGTGCACCAGCTTCGCACGAATCGGCGATCATCATTATGGCCGCTTCCTTGAACTGCGGCTTGGGGCCAGGATAGCGAAAATCGTTCTCCGATACCTCCGACTCATCGCGAGCTTCCTCTTGCGCTTTTTTCAAGAAGAAGTGGAGAGTTCGCGTTCCGTGATGCTGAGGGATGAAATCAATGATCCGCTGCGGCAAGCCCAACTCGCGCGCGAGCTTCGCTCCATACGTTACGTGACTGATGATTATCTTCGCACTCTGCACAGGCTTCAGACGGTCGTGGGGATTCTTGCCCATCTGATTTTCGACAAAGTGTTCCGGCGCAGCTGTCTTTCCAATATCGTGGTACAACGCACCTATGCGGGCAAGCAATCCATTTCCGCCGACCACACGACAAGCCTCTTCGGCCAAGTGTCCAACAGCATGCGAATGCTGGTTCGTTCCCGGAGCACGCAACGCAAGCTGACTCAATATCGGCAGGTCAGCGTTCGATAGTTCGAGGAGTTTTACGTCGGTCAGAATTCCAAATACCGACTCGCACACCGGCAAAATGACCGCGGTCATTGCAGCGGTGATCACACCGCCGGCAAGGCCGCACGCGATCGTCATCAGTATTGTGTTAATGATGAATGGCTGCTGGGTATATGCGATCACGGCAAGCGCGGCAAAGCAGCTTACAATGCCCACCAGCGAACCCGCGATCGTCACCGTCTGCCGGCTCCGATAGCGGCCAATGCCATATACCGCGACCGATGAGGCGATGGCGGCATATACCGCAAACTCCAATCCTCGCGGTGCCATAAACCCCGCAAGCAGCGCGCAAAACAGCCCTGTAAAGAATGCAGTCGGCCTGTCAGCGAGCAGCGTCATTAGCAAGCTGCCAGCCGCGAAGGGTATCGCGAACGACCAGATCGTCGGATCGTTGAATGGCCCTTTCACATTCTGTGCTGCCGTAAAATCCGCGAGTCGAAATGCAACAGCCATCAAAAAGGTCTGCGCCACGGCAACGAATCCAAAAAGCGCAAATGTTTTCTCTGCGGAAAGGGCGAGCCTTGGCAACATACCGCGCTGCTCAATAAATTTCCAGCCGATCCAATAAAGTGCGGTTATGAGTGCGAGCAGCCCAAGAAAGCGATTTCCCTGCCGCGTGGTAGAGCTATAGCTGTTAACGGCCGCGATCTTCGACAAGGTGTCCGCCTTAATGACCTGGCCCGCGTCAACGACCTTTTCCCCGCGTTTCAGCGATATCGTTTCCGCCTGCACGTTCTCGGCCGCCGCTCTCTTAGCGGTCTCCGTAGCTACACTATCGTAAGAAACGCTTGGTTCGACCAATATCTCGCCCGCTGTGTAGAAGGCATCGACTTCCTTAGGCGATAAGCTCTTGATGGTACCCAGCCGTGTCCGGAATTTTGTGCGAGCGGTCGAAAGCGACGTCCAGTTGCTTTCAGGCATTGTGACAGTCGATTGTTGCCCGGGCTTCGACTTATCAAATATGAAAACGCTATTCTGGAAATACTGTCGTTCCGAATCATCGTATATGTAGCCCTCATCGGCCTCACGCAATGCTCCGCTTACGGCGTCGATCTCATTTCGGCTAAAATTCCGAGCGGCAAGGACTTTCCCGACCTCCGAGCCTCCAGCTCCTGTCCAATGTGTCTCCGTTTTCGCGTCCGAGTTAGTTGGTTTCGCATTTGCGGAGGTCTCGCTTCCGTGCCGCTGCAGCTTTTCCCACGACGACAGAAACTGCTGCACGGCCTGGTCCGCATTATTCGATTCAAAACGAAAGATCGGCTTTACCAGAGACCTCGCATCTTCTCTTGAGCGCGCTGTGGCTCTGTCGTCCGTAAAGAAAATATCGGCCGGAGCGATAATGCTTTCGCGGGCTATGTCGCCCTCTTTATAAGTTTGTTCGTCGGTATGCTTAAAAGGATTGAATACCAGGAGCGCGGTAACAAGACAAAGGAATACGAATCCGATCCAAAACCGCTGATCTGCCGAGAGAGCCTTGAATGGCTTCCAAGCGGCATCGGAAACACGTTTCCGCCACTTGGTCACCGGCGGTGTAAGGTCTTGAATTCGCTTGGACATTTGATTGGAACGGCGGACAAGCGAGTCCGCAGACTGG
>Ga0068859_100004815_pt1 | contig 13741 bp, 27 predicted proteins | sample KBSSwiS22_FD_66585 | JGI IMG/M metagenome (GOLD analysis project Ga0068859, IMG submission 66585) | Switchgrass rhizosphere microbial communities from Kellogg Biological Station, Michigan, USA - KBS Switchgrass S2-2 | ecosystem: Host-associated > Plants > Roots > Rhizosphere > Soil ... | reverse complement strand
ATACGAACGGACTCACTCTGTCCCCACCGGACTGGCGTAGCGTCAACCTATTCAGTTGTCAAAGATGAGAAATGGTCAGGGTGGGTGGCCTCGATCCACCGACTTCCTGGTTCCAGGCCAGGCACGCTACCAGGCTGCGCTACACCCTGATGTCACTCCCACATCTTACCTGGAACGTTCGCACCACGCAAGATCTAAATCAATGACGTGTACGTGGCCACCTTCTGAGCCAGTAAGGTGGCTTTTTCGTGTGCTGATGTGGGTAAATCTGCGTCTCCGACCGTGAGCCAGTTGACAAAGACGTGACAGTACGCATCGCGCTGTACCCGCTCCTCGTCGAGCCAGCACGTATACAAGCTGGGCGAATTATTATCGATGTTGACAAACGCGCAATCTTCGCAGGACCGCCCCTCCGGACTGAATCTCTTGACCGGGGGGCGTTGTAATTCGTAGAGCTGTTTGAGTAAATCTTTCACGATGTTCAAGTATATCAAAAAGGAGAGCGGCCCAGCCAATATCGACTGAGCCGCTCACACTCCTCTCGGATATGAGAATTGTCGCGTCCGTCTCTGAGCTGAACCGGTGGGTAGACGAACGTACCCATCACGGCCCAGCCCCTGGCCCGCTGTGCCCTGACCCTGTGCAAGCGGCTCACTTAGGTAGCGGGCCAGGAGCCTTTCTTAAAACGTCAATCGGATCCACTGCGCCAGCGATGGGACTCCCGCCGCGCTCAGCGCGAAGACGCGGTACCAGCCCGGTGGGGCCAGGTTGGGATTCGTTGGAAGCACGATCTGCCCGCCTGTCGGGAGCGGAATAGTCACACACGGCAGATGCTGCTGCTCGACGTTGAGGCCGTGGGAGACGTGCGAAGGACGCATCAGGACGATCTGATGAATGGATGACGGATCAGCGCTCGTGAACTGGGCCAGCCCGCCGTAGGCCATGGTGGTGTCGACCAGGACGAATGCGGGACGCGGGCCGTGATAGAGATACGGAGGGGTAAAGACTTCGAACGAGAGCCCGGGGCTCCCAGCTACGCCACCCGCCCAAATGACGCGGCCGTCATCCAGGAGCTCCGCGCAGGAGTGGTAGGCGCGATAGCCGGGCTTATCGTATCCGGGGAGTGTATCCGCCATCAACCGCGTGGTGTCCGTGAGCGGGTCGTAGCACTCCGGGGCGTTCGGGGTGGGCGTGCCCATACCGCCCAGCAGCAGGATGGTGCCATCTGGGAGGATCACGGAGTTGTGCTGACGGCGGCTGAGCTTCATGGGCACGGCGGGGCGCGATACGGGCGTGCCCTCCGCCAGATTGATGCGCTCCATGGTCTTGCTGACGATTGAGGGATCGCCGCCGCTCAGAAGGAATTCGTAGCCGCCGCTGCCAGGAATTGGCGTACAGCAGCCCTCAAAGCGGCGCCCGTAGAGCATATTGCCGATGGGCGTCCAGCGATACGTCGCCATATCGAGGCGCTGCATTAGCTGCTCGGTCCCACCCATGAAGATCGAGCCATCCGGAAGGAGTTGCCAGCGGGGATACTGCAGTTGCGCGCGTAGGTCAGGAAGGTTCGCGCTGGCGGGAAGCTGGGAGAACGGAGCGGTGTAGTCCTCGGCATCCCGGATGTCTGTGAAGATGCGTTTCCCGGTCCCCACGAGGACGGCGCCACGCGGGTACCCCGGCGAGGTGCCGGTGCGAAGGGCCGTGGGGTAGTAGGCAGCCTTGGTCAGCTTGGGGCCGCTGCGCCACGTGCGGGTGTAGGGATTGTAGGTCACGGTCTGCTCGGCGGCGGCGAAGCCGCCATAAAAGCGCAGACGGCCATCGTCATCCAGGAACCCGCCGCCACACATCGGATTGTAGTTCGGGCTCACGGTCTGGGTGCAATCGACGATCTGCCGGGTCGCCCAATCGTAGGTCCAGGCCTTGCAGCCGTTGGAGACCTTGGAGAAGAGGAAAAATGTCTCGGTGGTGGCAGGGAGGCTGGCGACATGAATGGGAATGTTCGGCAGCTTGACACGAGGGCTCCACGATCCGACCAGCGCCGGATCAACCGCTGCATCGGCGATCCGGTGACGAAGCACGAATGGCCCAGCCGCTGCCAGGCTCAAGAACGAACGACGTGTCATATCCAACGTGATCTCCTCGGCGAGTGAGAGTGAGTGAGTGAGTTGCTGGGCGGGGGCCGAAGCCCCCGCCCAGGGTGCGGCGCGTGTTAGTCGGGGACGCAGATCAGCGGGAACGTCGACCCCGGCTTCAGATGAGTCAACGCCGGGCAGACGCAGGGGATGTCCCCCGGAGGCGGCACGTCGTTGGTGAACGGCTGGATCGTCAGGCCCGCGCCGATCAACTCAGAGCCGAGCCGGAAGCTCGAGCCGCTACGAAGATGGAAGTTGCCGGTCGGCGCCCAGGCATTGATGACCGTGTTGTTGAAGATGTTCTCTGACCCGGTACCGGTGGTGTTGGGCGACTGGAGGTTGATGTCCAGGTCGGTCCAGACCACGTTGCCTTCACTGATGAACTCCCCCTTCACGTTGAAGGTCGCCGTCGATCCGGCCACCGTTGTGTGGATGACCGCCATCGAGAGGGCGCGGAAGGAGCCGATCTCGTACTTCGCCCCCGCCGTGAGGATCAGCTCAGAGTCTTTGTTGATCCGCACGTTGCCATAGCAGCCGGGTGGCAGGCTCCCCGTGAGCCCCGTGTCGAGCGTGAGCACTCCGTTGACGTTCTTGAAGCCAGCGGGCGGGACGGCGGGATTGCTACAGGTCGGGACGACCGGAGTGGTCAGCGGCGGCGGCGGGAACGACACCAAGCACGCGGCGAGCGGTGCGAATGGTACCGTGGTGGTACAGGTGCCGGGGCCGGTCTTGTTGTTGGTTTCGCACCGCTTCACCACCGCCCCCGTGCCGACGACGATATTAGCAGCGGACACGGTTCCGTCGATGGTGTTGTGGGAGCCGACGAAGACTTTGCCGTTGGGATCCTGGACGAAGACGTTGCCGTGAATCAGCAGCGGACCCTGCTCCATCAAGATCACGGTCTTGGCGAAGAGGATGAATTCACCGCACGCGGGCACATTGACCGCGCTGGCGGGAGCAACCATCAAGAGAACTGCGAGTGCTACCATGCCGAAGAGGCTAAAGCGTTTCATATGAGTGAGACTCTCCTTGCTGGTGACGAGTGAAGTGGTGAGTGATCGCTCTTTTTACAGCCGCGCTGGTGCCGGGTCTCGCCCCCCTTCCGCGACTCGACGATGCGCCGCCCTCGATCTATAGCAAGACAGCTGCCTTCGATGCAAGCCTTTTTATGTGCCGGGGTTTTCCACGTCCATACACACAAATGTGGCGATGCGCTGTGTAAGCACATCGCCACACGTGGGAACTATTTACCGAGAGAAGGGCGGCTTAGGAACAACAACTGGCGCGGGGGCCGAGAAGGTCGCTGGCGGCTTAGCAACCACCACCACCGGCGAGGCGGCATGCGGCTCGGGCGGCGGCGCCGGGGCCGCGACCGGGGCCTTGGGAGCGCGCTCGGCATGCTTGCTGAGGTGAGGCGGCTTGGGCGCGGCCGCTGGGGGCGGCACAGGGGCCAGGGTCTTCAACAGGGGCTTGGGCAGATGCGCCGTGACCGAGTTGTCGACTTGCTGATTGGGGCCGGTGATACCAACGGGCGGGGAAATGGCTTCGGGCATGTGAAGCTCCTTCAGGATAACGACATGGCAGTGGCGGCCCACCTTGCGGTAAGCCGCCACCGTTGTGAAACGTGAGGGGGCGCTAGCTGTTACCGGCGCGCTGCAGCCGGGGTGTTGGCCGCGACCGAGGCCGCGAGCTCCATGGACGACGCGTTCATGGCGTCGACTTCCGCCTGCACGGGGGCCATCTCTTCCGCCGAGGCGCCCAGAGCCAGGGCAGCGTTCACCGCCTCCTGGACGCGCGCCGAGATGCCGTCGATGAGGGTCTTGGCTGAGGCTTCGACTTCGATGTTGCGAGCGACCTGGGCTGTCAATGCCGCGAGAATGGGAGATGCCATGGGACGTCCCTCCTAGGAAGTTAGGGTGTGGATACGCCAGCGGCCAAGACGCTCTCGGCCAGCTTGGCTCGTGAGACCTCGAGTTGCGCCGTGGCAGCGGCAATCTTCTCGGGGTCGATGCCAAATGCGGCAATCAGCAAATCCAAATCCTTGATCTGTACTTCGTGGAGAACCCGAACCGTGAACGCCATAACGAGTATACCCCCTAATTGAAAATGTGTGCTGGGAAAATTGCGAATTTCTAGAAGCGGTGGCCCGTGAGGTAGAGGATGATCAGGACGATGACGATCAGCCCGAACAAGCCGCTCGGCCCGGCGCCATAACTATGAAAGCCCCAGTTGGGGAGCCCGCCGATGGCGGCAATGATGAGGATGATGATGAGGATCGTGATCATGGGCGAGCTCCTTCAGGGGTCTTGATGGTTTCGCTGGCAAGGGCCGGAGCCAGCCGGGCTTTAACTTCAGCGGGAAGGTCGCTCGCGTGGACGGATTCAAGCAGCCGCTCAGCCGAGTGGGGCTGGTTGCGCGGGTTCGTCTGCCAGTAGCCGAGGAGATAGGGGCCGACCGAGGCAAGCCCGGCCATCACGATCGCGAGGATCGTGGTGTTGTGATCGATGTTGTAGGCCGTGGTCGCGCCTGCGAGGAAGGTGCCGAGGACCGAGCAGACGAGCTTTGTGTAGTCGTTCACTTGGGGGTCGTCGTCGAGCGCGTGTCGGTGATGCTGCCCCCGGGACGGGCACCGCTGTTACTCTCCTGCTGGTACACGACAGACGGCGCGACGGGCCGCGAGAAGATCCCGCTCGCCAGGATGCTCATGCCGAGGGCGGCCAACCCGATCACCGTTCCCACGAGCCAGCGATTGTCGCCGGTCCCCTTGGTCTGCTGCTGCTGACGGCCCTCGATGCGGCTGTTGTATTCGCGCAGCGCGATGATGTCGGTGCGCAGATCTTCTTGGTGCTTGCGCAGGCCCATGTCGATGGTGGTCAGGTTATCGGTGAGCGTCTTGAAGGAGCGGTCGATCCGCTCGTTGGTATTCTTGAATGCGTTCTCGGCTTCGATGCGGGGGATCATCGTGTCGTTTTGATCTTTGAGTTGGGCGCGGAATTCGTTCCCTCGCTCGTTCACGCCCTTCTGGGCGTCCTCGGCCTTTTGAATGGCCTTGTCCGAGGATTCCGCGACTGTGGCATTGAGTTCTTTCTGGGCGTTGAGTGCAATCCTCACGTTGTCCGCTTGATCGGCGAAGCGCGTGGCCGTATTGCGCTCGATGAGCTCGAACTTCTCGTCCTGGGCGGTCTTGGTGGCGACAAAGCGCTCGTCGAGGCGGTGCAGCTCGGCCGCGATCCAGACCCGCAGGGCCGCGAGCTCAACCGTGAGTTCGCGGCCAGTGGGCTGCTCGGATGTTACAATGACATGTTCGATGGGCATAAGACCTTTCTTTTTCACAGAGATGGTCGCCCCCTTTCACAGAGCTATGGCGCTCGGGCGCGTCCCATATACTCAATCATACCATGGTTTCCTTCAACACTTCCGCGTAGATCCAGGTATAGGTCTCACGCAGTCCCTGAACCAGTGGGGTCGAGGGTTCCCAACCGTGGATTTTTTTGAACTTGGTATTATCGCTATTGCGGCCGTTGACGCCTTTGGGGGCATTGACCAGATATTTCCGTGTGCACGTGATTCCCGCGATGGACTCCACGATTTCCACGAGCTGGTTGATGGAAACCTTCTCCGCCGACCCGAGGTTCAGTGGGGGATGGTAGGGCGCCTCCATGATGGCCTGGATGCCTCGGATGCAGTCACTCACGTAACAGAACGAACGGGTTTGAGTGCCGTCCCCCCACACCTCGATCTCGTGATTGCCCGTGATCTTGGCCTTGGCGATCTTCCGGCAGATGGCGGCTGGCGCTTTCTCACGGCCACCATCCCAGGTGCCGTAGGGGCCGTAGATATTATGAAAGCGGGCCACGCGGGTCTCCAGTCCGAAATCCTGATAGAAGTGCCGACACATGGCTTCCGCGAAGAGCTTCTCTTCTCCATACCCATCTTCTGGATCAGCCGGATGAGCATCGGATTCGCGAAGGCCCAGAATATTGGGATTGCGTTGCCGGTCCTGGGCGTACACACAAGCTGAACTCGAGAAGAAATAGCGATCGACCTCAGCTTCTCGAGCCGCTATCAGGAGATGCGTGTTGATGAGGGACGACAGCATACAGAGGGCCTTGTTGTGCTCTATGAAGGAGATCCCGCCCATGTTTGCCGCTAGATTGTAGATCTCCGAGATGCCGTCGACGGCGTCCATGCATTCGTCGATGTCTTCCAGGTTTGAGTCGGCGATGTTCTCGACATCCGGGAACACCTGATGCCATTCGTTGAGCGGCTTGATGTCGACGGCGCGCACCTCGATATTCTGACTGCGGAGCGCGGCCACCAGATGGCCACCGATGAATCCTCCGCCTCCCGCAACCAACGCCTTCTTCATGGAAAGCCTCCGAGTGCCATTAGAAATTTCTTGGCGGCTGAGTCCAGGTTCAGTTTGTTTCGCTACCACGTCACGCATCCCGTCGTCCTTTCCTCCGGTGTACCTCGAATTCGGCCAGCTCGTGCGCCGATTCCGGACGGGGGTAGTACTCGCCGCACCAATCGTTGTGCGCCGTCACCGGCCAGGGGGCGAGGGTGCTGGCGGGATCGTCTACGACGGGGGGCCGCCAGTGACATCGTCCAATTTTGATCGTCGGCGTGTAGTGGTCCCTGAAGGTCCAGAACGCGCAGTTCTCACATTTCCACGGAAAGGCCATCGCGGATCCCATACCGGTGTAAGACTTCCGCCTTTTCGTGGGCGGAGTCGAATACACAGCGGTCGAGCTGCGTGTCCAGGAGCAACTTGACCAGATGAAGGGGGGCGTATTCGAACGTCAAGATCAACGCGTCCCCGATATAGGACACTTGGTTCACGAGGACGGTGGTAAATCCCGTTCTCGCGGTGAAGCGCAGATTCTCGCATAATTCCCAGGTGATTTCTGCGCTCATCTGGCCTCCCCAGCTTTGGGGCGGCTTCGAGAGCTTCACGCGCTTGAGCTCTCCCACGGCATTGATCTGATGGATCTGGGTGAGGATGTCGGCCTCGAGCTCAAGCTCGATCATCGCTGCGGCTCCTCCAACGGCATCTTCAGGGAGTCCAAATAGGTGATCAGCGCCCCCATGCCTCGCCCTTTTTTGGCGGTAAAGCCGATATGGGAGCGATGTTCCCAGCGCCCGTCCTTGAAAATGACAATCGACGAGTCATTGGGCAATTTGAACTGGCGCTCGATGTCACTGGCCCAGATGGCAGCGGTGTGATACTTATTCTGGGACAAGACGCCACTGTCGTAGATCGAGACGGTCTGAATGCCTTTGTGCTCGCCAATCCAGGCTTCGAGTAATGCTTTGTCGTGCGCGGACTCAAAGATGGTCATTGTGGGCATCTCCGGGGGAAACGTGAGGAACGGCGAGTTCCGAGGGACATGGTGAGAGGAATAGCTTACCACGAGTCAGCAAAGCAGCGGCCGGGGTCGTCGAAATTGTCCACTGCCCAGTCAATCGTCTCGACCGCGAGGCCCTGATGCGCTTCCAGGAGCGGCGGAATCTTCAATCCCGCCAATTTGCGACGCTCACAGATCGTCGCCTGCTCCTCCATGTGGTCCGTGAGGGCGTGATAATGCGTGAAGGTCTCTTTGCAGATCCTACACGCGATCACGGTGGGGCGCCTCATAGGTGGATGCCTTCTTGAACAGGAGCGCGGCTTTTTCGTGGGCGCTCAAGGTATCGAGGTCGATGCAGCGCATGTCGAGGCCGCGCGCCCAGGCCGCGCAGCCGCCGTCGACCGCGACCTGCTGCTCATCGAGCAGACAATAGAAGTCGATGCGGCGACCCTCCGGGATCGTGAACACATGGACATTGGGGCCGTCCTTCGCGTAGCGCGCGATTGAATAGCCACAGCGCCAGCAATTTCGGAGCGGATACGTCCTGACTTGTTGAACGACGGCGGCGATCGCTTTCTGCAGGAGGTTCATGGGGGCACCTCACGGTACGTCTCGAGCTTCACCTGGAGCATCGTCGCTTTTTCGTGGGCGCTGGTCTGGCCTTTCGCCATCAACCAGTAGTCCTCCCAGCTTGAGTAGCTCATCGCACAGACATGCTTGCGATCCGTATCCACGTGATCAAGATGGCAGCGCAGCACCCAGCGCTCCCCGAGCCCGTTCACGGGGTTCTCGCATGCGGGGCCGAGCATGAATGGGGTGACCCCGAAGAGCTCGACGAGGACTTCAGCCCACACACACATGCTGCAGTTGCGGGCGCCGAGCACCCGGGATCGATGAAACGTTTCACGTGGAACAGTCATCTCACAATGTGGTACGACTCGCCCTTCGTGGCGAGCGCGGTCGCTTTCTCGTGAGCGCTGAGCGCCTGAAAGATCACGTGCTGGGGCATCGCCATGCGCCACGCATCACACGTGCCCCACATATCGACCTTGGCCTGGTCGAGCCCACAGCGATAATCCCACCACCAGTGGGCCACGGTGGCGTGGGTGAAATATTCGCACCACCGACAGATCTCATCGTCGGGTTCCCAGAGCTTAGGCCTCAAAGGCTCACTCACGTAACGGGGATAGGGCATGGCTCATGGATCTCCTCGGGTGGGGACGACCCAGTGATAGGTGGCGGCTTTGGCGCGGATCATCTCGGCTTTGCGGTGGGCGGAGTCGGGCGGCAGCGCGTCCTTGGGGATGAAGAGGTCGTTGGTCATCAGGATGTGCGCCCACAGGCTGCACGTGCCGTAGGCGTGGGTCGTCTCGCCATCGAGCTTGCAGAAGACCCGCCAAGCATGCTCGCCCGGCTGCAGGACCGTGTCTGCATCACGGGGACCGGCTTTCCAGTCCAGAGCGTGATGCAGGCACCAGCCGCAGTAGCCGAAGCTATCGTGAAGCGCGCCAGGCGACGTACGATCTCCGTGTCCAGCTCGGAGGCACTAGGCGGCCTCGCGGACGATCTCCGCGCCGACGTGATGACGATTGGCGATTTTGAGAAACGCTTCCTCAGAATACTTGAGATGAAGAAGCTGCACGAGCATCGAGTCGCAGTCGGGCATCTCGTAGGCGTTCCGGGGATGCGCGCAGTAGACTGCCGTCACCCATCCTGGCGCCCCCGCGATCGGTTCGATTTCGCGCACGTTGCGCCCGTGCCCCAACTCGATCTCGTACAGCTTGCCGTGTTGGCTGCGGACCTTGAAATAGTCGTGCTTGACGAGGCTCGTGATCTGGGCGCGGTCCAGATGCTCGCACAGGATGGCCATCGCCTTGCCCCTGGCGATATCCCGCGCCCGCTCGGTTTTGTCCCGTCTCAGAAAATCCTCATTCCGCTCCCGCGCTTCCGCGTGCATGAGCTCGAGCTCCCGCTCCCGAGCGCGCCGCATGATGTCTTCTTGCTGTTGGAGGCGGGCGGCGGCGGCGGCTTGCCATCGTGCGGCCTCGTAGTCGAACGGGTGCCAGGTTTGCACCAGGGCATCGCCAATCGCTCCGCTCGGCATGAGGATCCCGGTGGCGCTCGTCGTGGTCGAGGCCGTCCAGGTTTGCCAGATGTAATCGTTGTGGCCACTCGCGGTGCCGTTATCCGTGAGGAACGATACGGAGGTCTGGTCATCGTGGATCACCCAGGGGACGCCCGTCATGTAGGTGGGCATCAGCGCGCCCCGAGGTGCTTGCCGTCCTTCATCCAGCCGTTCTGTTCCATCGCCTCGATCAGCCAGCGGGCGACCATGTGCCCGTCCGCTTCCTCAAGGGCCACGGGTTCCCACTCCCCGACCGTGGGGAAGATTTGCTTGGCCTCGATGGGGGTGCTCATGAGCTCGTCGATGACGTCTTGTAATACGCCTTGCTCGGCGGCCCCGGCGAGGGCATGCAGGAGGCGTGCGCGACACCACTTGAAGTCGCCGTTGACGATCTGATCGGTCGTCCGTTCTTGCGCGGCGACGAGGGGCAACCCTGCGCCGCCCTGCATCGCGGCCGCCATGATGATCTTCTCGGCGTTGGGATCGAATCGCGTGAGCTGCTCGCCCTTGTCGCCCACGGCCTTTTCCACTACCGAGAACGCCAGGTAGCCCTTGGCCTTGAGGCTGTCGAACATCTCCCGGGCCGCTTGCACTTCAGCGGGCTTGGTCTTGTCCCATATCAGCCGCGTGTCGCCTTCTTTGCCCAGGACGGAGATCTGGCCCATGGGAATTCAGCTCCTTTTCGGGATGGCGATGAATTGGTAGAACCGGAGGCCCCGTTCATACGTGGGGAGTTTAACACGGAGGAGCTCGGCTTTTTCGTGGGCGCTGAGCGTCTCAGTGACGACGGGGACGTGCTCGATGTGATAGAGGACGCGGTCGGAGTGGGCCGCGCAGCGGCTCAGATACGTTGTGGGCTCGCCATCGATGTGGCAGGTGCCGCTCTCCTGGAATCGAGGGCGGTAGAAGCGGCACCACGTACAGGCGCCCTCGAAGGCGCTGGCCCAGTCCACGCTGTCGAAATCCCGAAGCCGTTTCATCGTGGACCCGGGTGATAGCTGGTCGCCTTGGCGCGGAGGAGCTCGGCCTTTTCGTGGGCCGAGACATCGGCGACCTCGTCGGAAAATTGCGGGAAGAACTGCGCCGCTTGCCACGCCCCGCAGCCCGCGCTCATGTGGGTGGGGCGGGTGTCCACCCAGCACTCTTCCGTCTCGGGCACGAAGTTCTGATCGATGGCCCATTGCGGCAGGCGCTTGTAGAAGAAGCGGCACCACCCGCACGTCTTGGTCATGAGGTTTGAAGATACGCGATGCGCTGCTCGACCTGATGCTTGAGGTGCTCCAGGGCTCGGACGCGGCGGAATTTCACCAGCCAGATGGCCCGGCTCGACGCGTAGGCGAGCACGGGGTCGGCGGTGTGCCACGACGGCGGGGCGTGCAGGCGCGTCAAGGCCCGACCGACCACACACGTTTCCAGGTGCGTGACGTCGTGCCACGCGGTCGGACTGAAGCCGTGGGGCACAAGCCACAGGGTGCGCCACGAGCGGCGGCGGGCGATGCGAAGGCGGCTGGCCCAGATGTCGTCCATGGGGACGCTCCTTATGCGTTGACGCCGTAGCGGGAATTGGACGCCGTGAACTGCTGCTTCCAGCCCCAGTCGTCCATCACGAGCTGGGCGAATTCCGGCTCCGTGAGCTCGAGGTTTTCATCGACCGACATCTCCACCATCTTGATGGCGCGGTCGTACTCTGCCGTGTGGTCGTGGGGGACGGGCAGATCGAAGTGCAGCTTGATGCCGCGCCCCGTCTTGGCTTCCAGCAATGCCGCTTGCAAGGCCTCGATCGCGTAGTCCGAGAATTTCGCGAAGGCTTTGGTGTAGAGCTCCGTGTGGGTGGTCTTGTTCTTGATAAGCTCGGCCATGAGATCAGCCTTGCGGACCTTAATGAGATGCATCGACGCTCCTTTCGGGGACCACATATGACGTCAGCTTGACGGCGACCCGGGCGGCTTTGTCGTGCGCCGAGAGGGTCGCCCAGTAGGCCGCGCTCTCGGGATCGTTCGCGGGCGGATCGCACAATTCCCAGGCATCACACACCCCCTCCAGGTCGACCTCGGCGCCATCCAGCCAGCACGCCCAGCGCGCCGCCAGGGTCGGCCAGATGTATGCGCTCCCGGGCTTGGTGTAGAAGACACACCACCCACAACTGTAGGAGGCCCCCTTGGGGATGCGCCCGCTCGTCAAGGAAATGATCGCCCTAGGCGCCATGGGCGACGATCCGCTCCGCCTTTTCGTGGGCGGAGAGGGCGGCAAAGTCCTCGCAGCCGCACGTGACACAGGTCTTGTGCCCGGTGATTTGGCAGGTGCCCCCTTCGCGATGCAGCCGCCCCACCCAGTGCGATTGCGAGCTGCGCGTCGTGAGGTTCTTCATCAGCTTGGGGCGACCGAGCTTGCCGGGGGTCCAGAAGGCGCACTCGCGGCAGTCGCATTCGATCTGACTCACGACGCGCATCACGAGGTGGTCCCGGGCCATTGTGAAGCGACCCGCCTAGGAGGATCTTGACCAGTATCCAGAGGCTGACACCGCCTGCCGCCACGAGGCTAACGGTGAGGACACCCAGGAGGACCACCTCGCTCGGAGCGAGCGGTGCCATCGAAGCAGCGCCACTCCCAGGCCGCTGACCACGACCGCCACGCTCCCATACAGCAGCAGCATGCCGCCAACGATCACTTCGCAGATACACATCTGTCCCTCCATGCGGTTAGCGCCACCACCAGGCCAGGGCCAGGGCCACGAGCTCGAGGCTCCCCAACGTGATGAGGGCGTGGGTGAACGGGCGCCGGGTCGCCGCGTAGGCGGCTTGGGACTGCGTCCACAGCCACGCGGGCGGCAGCGCGCCCTGATCCAGATACGCCTTACAGTGGCGCTGCAGACGGCGGGCGCGGCGATGAGTGACGTACCAGTCCCACACCGGCAGGATCATGAGGCGGCGTCCCGCCCCAGGACGAGCGCCACGAGCCGCAGGAGCGTGCGGGCGCCGATCCAAAAGACGACCACGCCCCCGCCCACGAGGCTCACCGCCAAGACCGTTGCGACGGCCGTCTCGTTCATTCGATCTTGCCCGTGAGGGGCCAGCCAAAGACCTTCCACCCCAGCAAAAACCCCATCACGGCCCACACGATCAGCAAGCCCACATCGCCGAGCACCGGGGCGCGCCCCCCCACCATCGCCGCGCCCACGATGAGGCTGATCGCCCAGCAGATCCAGTAGATCGCCCCCAGCATCGCCGCCCCCCTCGAAGGCACGGGCCAGGGCCAACCCCCTGACCCGTACCCCCCGTAGAAGACAACATCATCGACGCCCCAGTGAAAAGCGCCGACGCTCCAGAGCCTAGCATGACACATCGAATGTGTCTAGGTGCCACGCGGCCAAGCCTCGCTTTTTCGCCCGCTCCGAGTTGAATCCCCCTATCTACCCTTCGGGAGGCAGATACGCTCCGATCTTACCAGAGTGTCACTTGTCCACGCGGCTGAGCCTCGATTTTCCCGTACGCGTGGGGAAACACCATTCCAGCGAGTTGGTAAGGCTCGGGGGGCCTTCAGGAATAAAACGCCATTCGCATTCACGGACTTGCGGAGATTGCCTGGCCTATTCGCCGCAGGGAGCTCGCGGGGTTGAACGCTACCTCGGGAACCGCTCGTTGGAGCACTGCTCCTGGAACGCCTCCCCGGGGCCTTCTGGACGAGCTGGCAGCCCCGTAGCGCCGACTTGGCGGGCTGGATGGGACCCGCCTCGTGCTGCGCTGCGCGCCTCGTGTAGAGCCTGAGATTACCATTTGCTGTGGTGAGGCTGTATGACACGCACAGAGGGTTCTGGTAAATCTGATCGATTCGTATGGGGAGTACAGTCCGGCGCCGCCTGGGGCTGGCGTATGGCGCCCACGGTACGGATTAAGTGGGGGCATGCGATAGCGTGCCAAGTAGGGCAGAGCGAGGGCAGAGCGAGCTAACGCCTTTGCCAAATTGGCCTTGGCTCCGCGCAAGTAGGTAAAAATTACACAGTTTGTCGACTATTGCGCTAGAGTTACGCGGTAAGGCATGCAAGGCAAGGCGAGCGCACGTCACAAGGGTAAGATCGGCGAGCAGGCAAGGCGAGCGCTGCTCTGCTCTAGCGCTGGCGAGATGAGAGCAGAGACGAGCAG
>Ga0068859_100004813_pt1 | contig 13744 bp, 17 predicted proteins | sample KBSSwiS22_FD_66585 | JGI IMG/M metagenome (GOLD analysis project Ga0068859, IMG submission 66585) | Switchgrass rhizosphere microbial communities from Kellogg Biological Station, Michigan, USA - KBS Switchgrass S2-2 | ecosystem: Host-associated > Plants > Roots > Rhizosphere > Soil ... | reverse complement strand
GCCGCGATCATCGAGCTCAACCCCGACGCGCTCGACATCGCCGACAGACTCGACGCCGAGCGGCAGGCCTCCGGCATGCGACGCCCGCTGCACGGCATTCCGATTGTCATCAAGGACAACATCGACACGGCCGACCACATGTCCACGACGGCCGGGTCGCTCGCGCTCGAAGGTTCGATCGCCGTTCGCGATGCATTCATCGTCGACCGCTTACGGGCGGCTGGAGCCGTCATTCTCGGCAAGTCCAACATGAGCGAGTGGGCGAATTTTCGATCGCCCCATTCGACCAGCGGCTGGAGTGGACGGGGAGGCCTGGTGCGCAATCCGTATGCGCTCGATCGGAGCGCGTGCGGCTCGAGTTCCGGCACCGCCGCCGCGATTGCGGCGAGCCTCGCGACGATCGGCGTTGGCACCGAAACCGACGGATCGATCATCTGCCCATCTGCCGCCACCGCGCTTGTGGGGATCAAGCCGACCGTCGGCTTGGTGAGCCGTTCGGGGATCGTGCCGATTGCCCATTCGCAGGACACGGCAGGTCCGATGGCACGCTCAGTTGAAGACGCGGCCATCCTGTTGGAGGTGCTCGCCGCCATCGATGAGCACGACCGCGCGACCTTGGACCCCTCGCGGCCCAACGCCGTCGCGTATCGTGCTGCGCTCGACGCGAATGGCTTGCGTGGAGCGCGCATCGGGGTCGCGCGGGCGAAGTTCTTCGGCTACAGCGACGCGACTGATCAGATCGCCAATGCGGCGATCACGCGAATGAGCGAGCTCGGCGCGATCATCGTCGATCCAGCGGATATTCCGAACGCGGGAACGTACGACCAGAGCGAGATGGACGTGCTGCTCTACGAGTTCAAGGCGGATCTCGATGCATACCTCGGCGCGCTCGGGCCTGCCGCGAAGGCGCACTCGTTGGCGGACGTCATTTTGTTCAATGAATCCAACAGGATGCTCGAAATGCCGTTCTTCGGTCAGGAACTGATGCTGGAGGCGCAGAAGAAGGGCCCGCTCACAGACGCGGCGTATCGGGCCGCGGTCGTTCGAAACGTCACGCTGTCGCGCAAGGAGGGCATTGACGCTGTGATGGACCGTCTGCACCTCGATGCACTGGTGGCGCCGAGCGGCAGTCCGGCGTGGACGATCGATCTCGTCAACGGCGATCACTTCGTTGGCTCGAGCACAACTCCAGCGGCCGTGGCGGGCTACCCCAGCATCACCGTGCCGGCGGGCTACGCGGCCGGCCTGCCTGTCGGGATCTCTTTCATCGGTCGCCGATGGAGCGAGGCACAACTGATTAAGTACGCGTACGCCTTTGAACAGGCGACAAAGCATCGTCGCGCGCCCACCTTCGCGCAGGCCGCAAACGTCGGCGGTTCCTGAACAGCTTCAATCCTCCCGTGTCTTTTTCTTCGGTGTGTTGTCATGTACAAGACGAAGCCCCGCTTTCGCTGCACGATGCCGTCCGATGCGCCGCTGAACGTGCTAGCGCTCAACGCGTCTCTGAAACACGAGCCCACGCTGTCCAACACGGGCGAGCTGGCCGCGCTTGTTCTTGATGAGATACGCGCGCTCGCTCCAATCACCGCCCACACGGTTCGCCTCTCTGATGCCGCCTTGCCTGTCGGACTTGGATTTCGGGAAGCTCCTGATGATGACTGGCCGGACCTTGTGACGAAAATCAAAGCCGCAGATATCGTCCTGTTTTGTACGCCGATCTGGTGGGGCGGCCGATCGAGTCTGATGCAGCGCCTGATTGAGCGACTCGATGCCCTCGACGAGGAATATAGCGCCACCGGCCGCAGCGCCATCAAAGGGAAGGTGGCCGGCATTGTCATCATCGGCAGCGAAGACGGCGCGCTCAGTGTAATGGGCAGCATCATGATGGTCCTGAGCTTCATGGGGTTTACGCTGCCACCCGAGTGCACGGCCTACTGGGTGGGTGAAGTCGGCCAGCCAACCTCGCAGGATCGCGACAAGCGACTTCGGAACATGGCGACGATGCACATGGCGAAAGGGCTCGCGCAAGGTCTCGTGTATCACGCGCGGCTGCTGAAAGCGCATCCACAGACGTTCCCTGGTGGCAAGGCGACGTGCTGCGAGATGCACGCCGGTCTGGAGGCGCCGGTCTGAGGTAGGGCGAGGCGTGGTAGCATGCCCGCCCGATAGAGGTACTTATGGCCGACGTGAGTACGGTCATCGCTGCGAACAGGAAGGCGGTCGCGCGCGGCGTGGTCCAGACTGCGTCGCACCGGTTCATCGAAATCCACACGCGGCATCACCGCAAGCAGATGCCCGTCTGAGACTCGCCCGGGACCGCAGATCTATGCGGGCGTGGTCAGCGTTGATCCCTTCTTCGCGAAGATCATCGCCAGCAGCCGCGCGGGTTGCGTCTGGCTCGCGTTTTTCGAAACTTCATGCGTCGCGCCAGGCTGTTCGTAAAACATCTGCCCGCTGCTGTACGTCTTCTCTTCCCCCTGTCCCGAGATCTTGGCGATGACGGAGCCCTCCAGGACGTATGCCAGCACGAAGCCGGGGTGGCGATGCGCTGCTCCAACACGCCCGGGCGCGTAGTCGACGTAGCTGACCGTCACTTCCCAATCATCCATCGTCAGATTCGGAAGGTCGTGCTTGAACACGGGTGGGACAGGAGGTCCCGCCTGTGTAGCCGGCGCGGCCTGCGACTGCGCGTCGGCGTGCCGACCGGTCGCGAGCAGTTCGGCGAACAGTGTGAGCGAGGCCATGGCGTCTCGACGAGTCATCGTCATGGCGAGGGATTATAGTGCTCGCGTGGTTTGTCCGGAGAGATAGTGACTGAGAGCTCTTCAGCGGCGGATCGCATCAGGCGTCAACGAAGAAGCACGTGAAGACCCAGTACTACACTGCGGCGACTCTCGACGGATTCATTGCCACACTGGATGATTCGCTCGAATGGCTCTTTCCGCTCGGTGACGTCGAGACGACAAGCTACCCGGCTTTCATCAAGAACGTCGGCGCGCTCGCGATGGGTTCGTCAACCTACGAGTGGATGCTGAAGCATGCCGTCGGTCCGGACGCAAAGCAACCGCAGCCGTGGCCGTATACGCAGCCGACCTGGGTGTTCAGCTCGCGTCCGCGATCACCGATTCCGGGCGTGGACATTCGCTTCGTTCGTGGAGACGTCCGTCCAGTTCACGAGGAAATGGTGGCGGCGGCCGATGGAAAGAACATCTGGATTGTCGGTGGCGGCGAGCTCGCAGGCCAGTTCTACGACCGCGGCCTGCTTGACGAAATCTTCGTGCAGGTGGGTTCCGTCACTCTTGGTTCCGGGAAACCGCTGCTGCCTCGTACGATCGTCAGCCCGCCGTTGCGTTTGATATCCGTGAACGCGGTGGGGACGGGGTTCGCGGAGCTCCATTACGAAGTTCCTCGGCCGCGTGCCCCAGAATGATCGTCGCGCTTCTTATTCCACTGTTCATCGTCGCGGGGCTCAGCCTGTATCGGTATCTCGCGACGAAACAATCCGCGCATACGTTGTGGAGGTCGAGTCTCGCGATAGGAACGATTGTGGGCACGAGTCGCGCCGCGCTGGTCTGTGTGGGATGGCTTTGCGTGGAGCACACGAGCGGCGCGTTACAGATTCCCGGATTCGCGCTCGCGATGTTGGCTTTTCCAGAAGCTCTTGCCCTCAACACACGACGACCCGGGCCTGCTCCATTGAGCCTCTATCTGACGTTGGCCGGTGTGCTCATCGTGTCGACGGTTCTTCTGGTGCATGCAGTCGCACTCGCTGTCCAGATGGCACATTCCGATGACGCCTGATGCAGCAGCAGATCGCATCAACCGTGAGCGAGCAGGGCCCTCACCTCGCCAAACGGAGGTTCTTCAAAACCTCCTTCGCCACACGTGCACCGCTGCCGCCATTCAGGCCGGCGTGGGTGCCGGCTCCGCATAGATACAGGTTGCGAATCGGAGTGGCGTAGCGCGTCCATCCGAGGACTGGGCGCCCCAAGAGCTGGTCGAGCGCGAGCTCGCCATGAAAGATATGGCCACCGGTGAATCCGTACGTGCGTTCGAGATCTAACGGCGTGATCACCTGGCGCGCGACAATCATCGACTCGAACCCTGGGGCGTAGCGGCCAATAGTGCGCGTCGCCACCTCCCCAAGCCGTTCCCGCTCATCGTCCCACGTGGTTCCGCGGAGGGCATACGGGGCGTACTGCACGTACGCTGACACCACGTGGGCTCCATTCGGTGCGAGCGACGGGCTGGTAATAGATGGAATCGTGAGCTCGATCCATGGTTCAGGTGAGAAATCACCGTATTTAGCAACATCGAATGCGCGCTCGATCGCGTCTACGTTGTGCGCCAGCCGGATGCGTCCCGAAAGCGCGTCGGGCGACTGGTTCGCAACGTTCGGCAGCGCAGAGACCGCGTAGTTCACTTTCGCCAAGGTGCCGCGCGCACGAATGTGTTGCACGCGACGCACAAATTCCGGCGCGAGGTGAATGGGGTCGATCATCTCGAGCAGCGTGCGCTTCGGGTCCACGTTCGACACAATCGCGCGCGCCGCGATCGACTCGCCGGAGGCAAGTGTGACGGCGCTCGCGGCATCAGCCGTGACTTCGACTCTTTGGACCGCTGCGTCTGTGCGGATGACCACGCCGACCTCGCGAGCCGCTTCGGCAAGCGCATCTGAGGCTGCGCCGACGCCTCGTCGAGATAACCAGCCGTTTGAAATGGGATGTCCATGGATGGCGCCGAGCAGCAGCAATACGAGGCTGCTGCCCGCCGACCGTGGACCAAGGAACGATCCCGACACGCCGCCTGCTGCCACTGCAGCGCGAAGCGGCTCGCTTTCAAACCACTCCGCCACCAGATCCGCGACGGGCATCGAGATCCACCGCATCAACCGGTGTCCGTCTGCTTTTCCGAGCGCGCGGAAGGCGCGCCCGAGCTTCAGTCCCGCGAATACGTCGCCGGCTGTTGGCGCATCAAGCGATGGTGGCAGCGAATCGAGCGCACGCGCGAGAACGCCGCTGATCCGTCGCACGCTTTCCAAAAACGGGACGTAGCGTGCACCATCGCGCGACGAGAATGCACCGATGTCCCGGCACGCGCGTGCCGGATCCCGCCACAGCGTGAGGGCACGACCATCGCCCGTCGGTGCGCATACGTCCGCGTCTGATTGGAAAATCTCGAGGCCGTGACGCTCGACCGCAAGGGCACGGACGATTGCCGGATCCAGCGCCGTGGTATGCGCCAGCGTTGGACACCGGAACCCAGGCGCGATCTCGGTCATTCGCGCACCGCCGCCCACCCGGTCGGTGCGTTCGAGGACGAGCGTCTTCAGGCCAGCCTTCGCGAGAAACGCCGCCGCGATGAGACCGTTGAGACCGGCACCGATGACGACGACGTCGAAGCGCACGGGGTTCTAGCTGCGATTCCTTTTCAGAATCCGCAACGCGGCGTTGCGACCGGGAGCTCCCATGATGCCACCGCCGGGATGCGTCGCCGAGCCGCACATCCAAAGGTTTCGGATCGGCGTCGAGTACTGTGCCCATCCGGGCACCGGTCGCGCGAAGAACAATTGCTCGGGCGTCAGCTCACCCTGGAAAATATTGCCTTCGGTCAGCCCCCACTCCCGTTCGAGATCGAGCGGCGTGACAACCTGTCGATGCAGGATGATCTCGCGAATGTTGGGCGCGTATTCGGCGACGGTGTCGATCACCGCATCGCCCAACGCCTCGCGCTGTTGGTCCCATGTGCCCCTCGTCAGTTTGTAGGGCGCATATTGCACGAAGCACGAGAGGACGTGTTTCCCGGGTGGCGCGACGGACGGATCCGTGAGGGAGGGGATCACGATGTCGATATATGGTCGCCGCGAGAATTCGCCGTACTTCGCCTGGTCGTAGGCCCGCTCCATGTAGTCGACAGACGGAGAGATTGACACGGCGCCACGCAGATGCGGACCGTCGCCGGGCAAGCAGGTGAAACGTGGCAGCGCATCGAGCGCGAGGTTCACCTTGGCGGACGACCCGCGAAATTTGTAGCGGCGCACGTCGTCAACGAAATCGCCTGGGAGTTCCCGGTCGTCGATGAATCGTAAAAATGTCTGGTTTGGATCGACGCTCGAGAGCACCACATCAGCCATGACCTGGTCGCCATTGTCCAGCACCACTCCGGTTGCACGTCCGCCGTTCACCTCGATCCGCGCGACACCTGCGAGCGTGCGAATCTCGACGCCGGCTTCCCGAGCGGCATCCGCAATCGCATTCGAGATGGCGCCGGTGCCGCCGCGCGCGAACCCCCACGATCGAAACGCGCCGTCGATCTCGCCCATGTAGTGGTGCAGCAGCACATACGCCGTGCCGGGCGATCGGATGCCGAGAAACGTCCCGATGATGCCCGATGCCGCCATTGTTGCCTTCAGCACATCGGTTTCGAACCACTGATCGAGAAAATCGACGGCGCTCATCGTCATCAACTGAAGCTGGTTGTAGCGGTCGTCATCGGCAAGGCGGCTGAATCGTCGGAGGAGGAACCAGAACTTCGCCAGCTCGCGCGGATTGCTCGACAGGGGATCGGGCGGCGTCATGTTCAGAATTGGTTTGACGAAGCGCGCCATCTCGACCATCGCTTTGCCGTACTCGTCGTAGGCCTCGGCGTCGAGCTTCGAGTGGCGTGCGATCTCGCGCCGCGTCTTCGCATGATCGTTGACGCGCCACAAATAGTCGCCGTTCGGCATCGGCGTAAACGTGCCGTCGAGCGGAAGGATCTCGAGACCGTGCCTCGGCAGGTCCAGCTCACGGATGATCTCGGGACGCAGCAGCGATACCACGTACGAACACACGGAGAACTTGAAGCCGGGGAACACTTCCTCAGTGACCGCTGCGCCACCGACGACGTGGCGTCGCTCGAGGACGAGCACCTTGCGTCCGGCTTTCCCCAGATAAGCGGCAGCGGTAAGACCGTTGTGGCCAGCGCCGATGACAACCGCGTCGTAGTTCATTGGTGAGTCGGAGCGCCGATTCTATAATTTCGAACCATGCCAATTGGCACGGCTGTGCATGCACGTACCTTCGCGCTTGCGGAAACGTTGAACTTTCGCGAGTGGTCCGGCTATTACGCCGTCAGCGCGTACGAAACGCATCACGAGCACGAATACAACGCGATTCGCAACGCGGCCGCGCTGATCGACGTGTCGCCGCTGTTCAAGTACATTGTGAAAGGCCGCGATGCGGCAAAGCTCGTCGATCGCATCATCACACGCGACGTCACGAAGCTTGCAGTCGGACAGGTTTATTACACGCCGTGGTGCGACGAGCACGGCAAGGTGATCGACGACGGCACCGTGACCCGCCTGAGCGAGAACACGTTCCGTTGGACGGCGGCCGATCCGAGCCTTCGCTGGTTTAGTCAAAACGCGACAGGCCTCGACGTGGCCCTTGAAGATGTGTCAGAACACGTTGCGGCGCTCGCTCTTCAAGGGCCGACATCCGCCCGTCTACTCGATGCGATTGCTGACGCGGATATTAGGAACCTGCAATATTTTCGAATGACCCACGGGTCGATCGGCTCCGTCCCCGTAGACATCTCGCGCACTGGATACACGGGAGATCTGGGGTACGAAATCTGGATGCCGTGGGATCGCGCCGTTGAGGTGTGGGATGCGCTGATGCGCGGCGGCCGGCCATTCGACATCCGGCCCGCGGGCATGCTCGCGCTCGACGTGGCCCGTGTCGAGGCGGGACTCCTGCTCATCGACGTCGATTTCAATGGCAGCAAGAAGGCACTGATAGACGACCAGACGTACACGCCGTTCGAAATGGGGCTCGGGCGATTGGTGCAGCTGGATAAAGCGCCGTATGTGGGTCGAAGGCCACTGGTCGCCGAGCATCGCCGTGGTCACAAACAACAGATCGTTGGCCTCGAGCTCGATTGGACTGCAGTAGAGGGGCTGTACGAGGCGCGTGGCATGCCACCTCAGATTTCATCGAGCGCGTCGCGCGTTGCAGTGCCCGTGTACAGGGGTGGGAGGCAGGTCGGACGGGCGACCACCACAACGTGGTCGCCCGTCCTCAAGAAGCTCATCGCGCTTGCGACGATCTCCGCCCCTTACTTCGTCGAAGGGACGCCCCTCGAATTCGAGGTAACGGTCGAAGCGGTGCGTCACCGCGTACCGGCGAAGGTCGTGAAAACGCCGTTCTTCAATCCGAGACGAAAGACCGCACCTATTCAGGTTTAAAACTATTCGATGCGCGACGCGTTCCAGTTCGAGCCCTGGATCGTGTTGCCGTTCACGCGCCCCGTGTACGACGTGGACGCCGCCGTGAAGCTGATCTGATCGCCCGTGAGCTTCCCGGTGATCGGTGTCGTTCCCAACGTACCGGAGATCTTCTGGAACGACTGCGTGATCCTCAAATTACCTTGCCCCGTCTTCCAGTTCCCCTGGACTTTGGCCGGGACGATCCACAGCATCGCCGTGCACCAACTGGTGCACCCTTCGGGTCCGATGACCTTCCGGTCATCCGGTTCCCACTCGGCCATATCGAACGTGTTGGAGACGATGCGCGTACCAGGCTTCAAGTCGAGCAGCGACGGTCGCAGCTTCAGATTGATGGTCGGCAGCAGAAACATCGTGATGACCGATGCTCTCGAAAGATCCACGGTAAACAGATCCGCCTGCACGAACGTCGCTTTGCTTTCTACGCGTTCGGTCGCGGCGTTCTTCTTCGACAGTTGCACCATGTCGGGGTTGTACTCGACACCCATGGCCGTTGCACCGCGTTTGGCTGCGGTGATCACGGTGCGACCGTCGCCGGACCCGAGATCCATCACGAGATCCTGCGGCGTAACCTTGGCCATGTCGAGCATGGTGTCGACCAGTTCTTGTGGTGTCGGCACCCAGACGACGTCCTTGCCCGCCTGGCCGACGGTTGGTTTGTAGGTGTCGGTGGTCTGCGCGTGCAGCAGTGCGGCGATGGCGACGGCGATGGGTAACGCGAGAAGTGTTCGCTTCGGCAAGAGCGATTTTTTCATCGGCGACCTCTCATGGGGCACGTATTCTAGCCTGAGCGCTGGCTGAACTATTTGCGGCGTCGGCGCGTGTACTGGGGTGGAGATACGCCAGAGCTCGTCCGCACCGTGAACGCGGACCCTGTGGGTCCGCGGCTTATTTACTTGCCGCCGATAACGGCGTAGCCCTGAATCTCGATCTTCGCGTTCGGATCGGCTAATGCCGTGACGGTGATGAGCGCGCTGCCGGGGAAGTTGTCGCCGAATATTTCTCTGCGAATCTCCGTCAGGCGATCGCCATTGCGAACGTCGGTGATGAACACGGTCATCTGGACCATGTTACTGAGCTTGCCTCCCGCCTTTTTGAGCGTGGCGTCAATCAGCTTGAAGATCTGCCGCACCTGACCTTCGAAGTCGCCTGCCAGCGACTTGCCTGCGTCGTCGACGGTGGCGATCTGTCCGCCGAGCCACACGGTCTTGCCACCTTCGGTAATCACCGCGAGCGAGTAGCCGCGCTGCTGCGGACGCTCTCCTTTGATGTACGTCTGTGCGCGCGCCGAGGGAGAGAAGCCAAGCAGCACGGCCGCAGCAGTGATACCGATGGAAATGTGTCGGAATGCCATCGAGGTCATCGTCGCCTCCTGGCCGTGAATCTTGTACGCTCGTCGGATCATGCGCAAGCTTGTTTCCAGTGGGAGTCCGTACGAACCGAAGGTGGGTATTTCGCGAGCGGTGCGAGCCGGGAACGTGGTCACGGTGTCTGGCACCGCGCCGCTTGGCCCCGACGGCGGCACGGTGGGGAAGGGCGATGCAGCGATCCAGGCGCGCCGATGCCTGCAAATCATCGCCGCGGCGCTCGAGGCGGCCGGAGCGTCTCTGCGCTATGTGGTCCGGACGCGGACACTGTTGACTCGGATTGACGACTGGCAGGCTGTCGCCGCGGTTCACGGTGAGTTCTTCAGTGATATCCGACCGGCGAACACGATCATGCAAGTGACGCGTTTCATCGATCCCGACTGGCTGGTGGAATTCGAAGCGGACGCGGTCATCGACGATGGGATTGAACGGAACAGCTAGGAAGGCTCTACAGGAAGCGCCGCGTTAATATCGCAGCGGAGGTAGAAACATGGCTGTTGTTACCCTGACGCGCAGCGTCGGAATGTTGCTGCTCGCCATCTGGTTAATCATTGCCGGTCTCGGCGCTTTGGCTCCGCTGCCGATTCCAGGAGTCGTCAACGGAGTCATCGCGCTGCTTGCGGGGATTTTGATTCTGATCGGCCGTTAAAAGCCCCAGTAGTTCGGCGGCGTGAACTACTCGTGCGCCGCCTCGCAGAAGTGTTCGTTCGTTTCTGTCGCGAGTCCGAGCACCGTGGTGGGTGCGCCCGGAACGGGTGCGGGAAACGTCAACGCAGCCAGCTTGCCGGTTGAGATCAACGCCTGCAGTTCAGCGAGCAGACCGGTGGACACGCCGCACGCTGCGGCGAAGTTCTGCGATTGCTGATCGAGGGCGGCAACTTCTTGTTGCAGTTTGGCAGCCAGTGAACGCACCTGGCCGCACGCGAGGCTCGATTCGGACAGGGAGGCGTTAATCCAATTGGCGAGGACATGAAGCGCTGGCAGTGGCCGTGTCGTCGAACCGATGTCGATGGTGCAGGCGACCGCCGTCGTTGACAGCGACGCCGTCGTAGACGGTGCGTCGGCGGCGGACGTGGATGTGCTCGCGCTGGTGCTCAGCGAGGGCGCCGTCGGCGTCGAGTTCCCGCAGCCGATGCTCCACAGCGCAACTGTGGCAGCGATTACGAACAGTCCAGTACGGCTCATTTCGATTCCTCCTGAGTGCGTGTTAGCCAATGCGGCAGTTGTCCGGGCGTCGGGAAGCAAACTTCGCTCCGCACGGTGCGAAAAAACGGCGGCTTGAAATTGGATCCGCCCGGTTATCGCTTTAAGCCCGACGGACGCAAGGACACATTCTACTGAGCGGTTGTTCATGTGGCAGTGATTTCCCCCGAAGCAGCATTGGGTACGCATCATCAGCAACGGAATGTTCGGGCGTAGGTTTCGTTATTGAGCGGGCGCCACGTGGGAAGCATAATGAGCGCTCCTAGGCCGCGAGTCTCTCTGATGACGAAGCTCTTGGTTTTGTCCGGGTTGGTGTATGCCGCCGCGGTGTCAGTCGCGTTGTACGCGCAACAGCCACAGCGTGATGGACCTCGGTACGACGGGATGAGGCTCGTCCGCCCCGTCGATTACCGTGAGTGGCCGTTCCTCGGGTCGGGCCTCGGCTTGACCTACATGGAGGCGAATGCGGCCAATGCCGCCCCGCCCTTCACGAATGTGTTCGTCAATCCCTCTTCGTACCGCAGCTTCATCGAGACCGGCACCTGGCCGAACCAGACGGTGTTCGTGCTCGAGTCGCGGCGCTCCGAGACCAACGCCGCGCCGAACGTTGGCGGACGCTTCCAGGGAGAAATGCTGGGACTCGAGGCCGAGGTGAAGGACGCGAGATTTTCAGACGGCTGGGCGTTTTTCAATTTCGGTCGAGCGCCTGCGCTCAGTACGGATGCGGCGCCACTGACCGGCAATGCCGTGAGCACGTGCATCGAGTGTCACACGCAGCACACCGCCGTCGAGCGGACCTTCGTTCAGTTCTATCCAACGTTGCTCGAAGTGGCGCGCCGTAAAGGCACGTTGAAACCGGGATTTCGCTGAAGGCCGAGTTCCGCGATCAGGGCGCACGCGCGCTGGTCCCGTTCGTCACCGGCGGCTATTCAGGTGCGTCGCTCGTTGCCGGCCTCGATATGCCGTGGGCCAACGCCGGCGCCGGCGTGAATTACTGGTTGAGAAACGGCAAGGGTTTCCTGGCGGAAGTCCGCTACCACGTCACGCGCCGCGGCAACGGTTGTTATGGCCCCGGTGCTTGTCGTAACTGGTTCGTCGAATCGCGCGCCGGATTCAACTTCTGAGCCTTCACGACTCCCACGTGCTTTCCTGTCATCATCTTCGGAACCCTCGGCCGCTGTAAAAGGCGGTCGATGCTCGAACGACGATGACGTGTCCTGAGTGCGGCGGAAAGAACTTCAACTGGGCACGCCGCTGTGACCACTGCGGGAAGCCGTTACCGAAAGAATCGGACGCCGCGATCACATCGTCCGACCGACCGGACGATGCGCCCGCTGCTGTCGACGCTCCGGCGATTCCAACGATGCCCCCGTTCAATTGGGTTGCCTTCTTCAGCGGCCTTGCTGGAATTTGCGGCTACTTCCAATTTGTGAATTTTCTGAACCCCTCGCCGCGGACGATGCTGGCGGTCATCATGTCCATTCATGTCGGCAGTGCGCTGCTTGCCGCGCGCCGCCGCTGGGTGGCGTTCTGGCAGGTTCGGCGCACGGCCCACTGGCTGCGGCAGTTTGATGAAGAACAGCGCGCAACCATCCTGGGCACCGCCTTCTTGCCGCTCGAGATTCAATATGAACTTGTAGCGCATGGCCACCCAGAACAGGCCGGTGTCGTCGATCGATTCATGTTCTCTCCTGTTGACCGCCGTGAACTCCGTGTGCTCATGGGCACGACTCTCTTTGGGGCTGCGGCTATTCTCATCACCGTGATGGCACTCGAGATGAACGCGATGACGCGTGCGATCGCCGTCGCCAGTGCCGTAGCACTGTGCGCCGCCGCGCTCTGGTGCCGGAGAGGTCTCTCGGAGATCAACCGGATTTTCGAAGTAACACCTTTTGGACTTTCAGAGATTCATGAAGATGGAACCATTCGACGCATTGTGTGGGGGCGGGGACTCACGCTGCGGAATCATGAGAAAAGGCGGCGTCGGTTCAGGACGCCTCGTTTCGCATCGAGATCCCGTACTCGGTTGTCGGTTTTGCGCGTCTTGCAGAGTTGATCGTCAAAAGGGGTGGTTTTATGCACGCAGAGTCGCATTCCGTTTCGGAGCCATCATGAAAACCGTCGTTATTGGCGAATCGTCGGGAGCGACGATGGAGCAAATCATGGCCGTATATCCGCGACATAAAGTCGTCGTCGATGCTTTCGTCGCACGCGGCGAGGTGATCGGGATCGGCCCATTCGCGGACCGCGGCAATATGGCGATCTTCAGAACGCGCGAAGCGGCGGAGGCATTTGTCGCGGAGGATCCATTCGTGCTCGAAGGTCTGGTCAAGTCGGTCGCTATTCGCGAATGGCACGATACGATGCTCACCTGACATCAACTTCGCACCGCGGAGGACGCGTGGACGCAGAGTACGAAATCTCGACAGATCCGACCCGGCTCGACATCGATCTCATTCACCGCTTCCTCGAGACCTCTTACTGGGCCAAAGGTCGCCGCCGCACCGTCGTCGAGCGGTCAATCAGAAATTCGTTGTGCTTTGGTGTCTACCTCGCCGGCCGGCAGGTCGCGTTCGCCCGCGTCGTATCTGACCGGGCGGTGTTCGCGTACCTCATGGACGTGTTCGTCATTCCCGAATTTCGCGGGCGCGGCATTTCAAAGGCGCTGATGCGCTCGGTGCTCGATCACGCCGACCTCCAGAACCTTCGCGTGTTTCTGCTCGCCACCCGCGACGCTCACGATCTTTACGCGCAGTTCGGGTTCCGATCGCTGGCCCACGCTGAACGCTGGATGGCCATTCAGGATCCAGAGTCCGACGCGCGGGCCGTCTGACGATCGTGCTACATTCGCGCACGTTCACCCGAGCGACCTCCCGCGGACGCTGGTCATTCCTGGAGGAACTCAGTG
>Ga0068859_100004810_pt1 | contig 13749 bp, 14 predicted proteins | sample KBSSwiS22_FD_66585 | JGI IMG/M metagenome (GOLD analysis project Ga0068859, IMG submission 66585) | Switchgrass rhizosphere microbial communities from Kellogg Biological Station, Michigan, USA - KBS Switchgrass S2-2 | ecosystem: Host-associated > Plants > Roots > Rhizosphere > Soil ... | reverse complement strand
GCGAGCACATCGCGGCGAAGCTGGCCGGCTCGCGCGGCGGCTACCTCAACCCCAACGCCGAGCGCGAAGCCGCCCGCCTCGCCGACGCGTAGGCGGGGACGACAGACCGACGCCGGCGGGCAATTGCTCGCGCAATCGGCCGCGGATGCGTCGGGAGCCCGATCCCGCGCGCAATTGTTCGCGCTACGCGCCGGGATTCCCCGCCGTCCAGCGCTCCTCGACCTGCGTACGGAAGTTGTGGTCACTGTGCTTGGTCGTGAGCGCCACGATCGGCGTCAGCGCGCGCCCGAGCGCCTTGCCGGCCAGCCCGCCGGGCAGCTCGTAACCGAGCTGGCAGCGCAGCTTCGTCTCGGTCTCCGAGATCGGCTCGAAGTGCCAGGTCGACCAGTTCCGGAAGCCCTTGGTCGAGTCGAAGACGACCAGCGAGTTCTGCTCCCACTGCATCACCTCGATGGTGGTGTGCAGCTTCACCGGCGGCACCTTGAACACCGCGTCGAACGAGGCGCCCAGGCCCGACACCACCTCGGTCGTGGGTTCGAGCGAGGCGAGGCCGAAGAGCCAGCGGGTGGCGTTCGTGTAGTCGTTGTAGTACGCGAACGCCTCCGCGACCGGCACCTTCACGTGACTCTCGAAATGCACGTCGACCATGGGCGGGACGGTACTAGACGTAGCGGAACGCCACCGCGTCCTTGCGCACGTAGGCGCCCTTGGTCAGCCAGTGCAGGACGAGGTACGGCCGACCCGCGAGCGCAACCATCCGCCGCCGACCGTCCGGCGACAGGTCATCGAGCACCCACGGCACGAGGAAGGGCATGAGGCGTGCCGGGTACCCCTTCCCCGCCTGCTTCTCGGCGTCCTCCCACTCCTGCGCCGACATCGTCCGCTGCACCATCGGCAGCGCGTCGGTCTCCTCATGCCGCAGGTGGTCGTCCAGCGCGATGCGCAGTTCGATGATGTGGTCGGCCAGGGTGCGCCACGCGTCCTCGGATGCGTGGTCCCGCATTTCACGGAAGCCGGCCGACACGGCCGACAGGATCGGCGCGATGACGCCGTGTTCGACCTCCATCGCCTCGACCGTCGCTACGTCCGCAGCCTCGGTGGCGTGTCCGGCCAGGACGGGCCATAGGTGCTCGTCCTCGATCGTGTGGTGATGGTGCAGGACGGTCTCGTACTTGGCCCAGCGCTCGGCGAGCGCCTTCCACGTGGTGCCGGCCTCGACGGGCGTGCTGCTCACGGCCGCGACGAAGCGGCGCAGGTCGCGACGGAACGCGTGGTGCATGACGTACATGCCCGTCATGTCGTGCGGCCCCTGGGCCACGTGGGTCTGTCCGGGCAGCAGGAGCTGGTCGGACGGAATTGTGCTGGTCATCGGTGCTCTCCCCTTCGATCTGGTGAAACGATCGTGGGGCGAGCGCCTTGCGGCAGGCTTGAGCCCGACTTGAGCCGGGCCCTGCGCTACTGCGTCAGTCGATATTCCTTGAGCAGGCCGCGGCTGATGATCGTCTTCTGGATCTCGGAGGTGCCCTCGCCGATGAGCAGGAACGGGGCCTCGCGCATGAGCCGCTCGATCTCGTACTCCTTGGAGTAGCCGTAGCCGCCGTGGATGCGGAAGCTCTCCTGGGTCACCTCGGCGCAGTACTCCGACGCCAGCAGCTTGGCCATCCCGGCCTCGACGTCGTTGCGCTTGCCGGCGTCCTTGAGCCGCGCGGCGTTGACCATCAGCGCGTGAGCGGCTTCGACCTTGGTGGCCATCTCGGCCAGCTTGAACGCGATGGCCTGGTGATCGGCGATGACCTTGCCGAACGTCTTGCGCTGCTGGGCATAGGCGACGCCCAGCTCGAAGGCGCGGATCGAGATGCCGCATGCGCGGGCCGCGACGTTCACGCGGCCGACCTCGACGCCGTCCATCATCTGGTAGAAACCCTTGCCCCGACCCTCGGGCCCGCCCAGGATCTTGCCCGCCGGCACCCGGACCCCGTCCAGCACCATCTCGGTGGTCTCGACGCCCTTGTAGCCCATCTTCTCGATCTTGCCCGGGATCGTCAGCCCGGGAGCCGTCTCGCCGAAGCCGGGCTCCTTGTCCACCAGGAAGGTCGTCATGTTCTTGTAGACCGAGTCGCCGCCGAGCTCGTCCTTCACCAGGGTGGCGACGACGCCGGCGCGGGCACCGTTGGTCAACCACATCTTCTGGCCGTTCAGGACGTAGAACTCCCCGTCCTGCGTCGCGCGGGACTTGATGCCGGCGACGTCCGAACCGACCTCGGGCTCGCTCATCGAGAAGGCGCCGCGGATCTGGCCGGTCGCCATCTTGGGCAGGTAGTAGTTCTTCTGCTCGTCCGTGCCGTGCTGCTTGATCATGTACGCGACGATGAAGTGCGTGTTGATCACGCCCGAGACGCTCATCCAGCCGCGGGCGATCTGTTCCACAACCAGGGCGTAGGTCAGCAGCGACTCACCCAGGCCGCCGTACTCCTCCGGGATCATGAGCCCGAACAGGCCCATCTCCTTCATGCCCTCGACGATCGCTTCGGGGAACTCGTCCTTGTGCTCGAGCTCGGTGGCGTACGGGATTATCTCCTTGTCCACGAAGGACTTGACCGTGCTCAGGATCTCCTGCTGGACGTCGGTAAGACCGGTGGTCTGGGCAAGGCGAGCCATCGTGGGCCTCCTGAGGATCGGGCGAACAACTCGCGGAAAGTTACCCGCAAGTTACATCCGCCCCCAACCCTAGCGCCGGTGACGTGCCTCTCATGTGTTCCTGGACTGAGCGACTAGCCTGCCAACGTGAGCACCCGGGTCTTCGTCGCGCGACTGGCCGGACTGGGTGTCTTCGACCCGAACGGTGATCAGCTCGGCCGCATTCGCGACGCGGTGACCGCGCTGCGCACCGACAACCAGCCTCCGCGCGTCCTGGGCCTGGTGGTCGAACTGGTGCACCGGCGGCGGATCTTCGTCCCGATGGGACGGGTGACCCGCATCGAGGCGGACGCGGTGGTGCTGAGCACCGGCAGCGTGAACATGAAGCGCTTCGAGCCGCGTCCGACGGAACTGCTCGTCCTGGCGCAGTTGCTGGACCGGACGGTCACGGCCGACGGCAAGCAGGCCACGATCGTGGACGCCGGCATGGAGCAGAACCGCAACCGCGACTGGGTGATCTCGCGGCTCGCCGTCCGCACGATGGAGCGCCGCCTGGGCCGGCGCCGCGGCGAACTGTTCCAGATCGACTGGGACCAGGCTGTCGGCTTGCAGGCGGGCGTACCCGGGCTGCCGACCGCCGAGCAGGGCACCGACAGCCTGCTGCGGGTCCTGTCCGAGATGCGCGCCGCCGACGTCGCCGCGGCCCTGCAGGATCTGCCCGACAAGCGCCGCCTCGAGGTCGCCGCGGCGCTGGACGACGAGCGCCTCGCCGACGTCATCCAGGAACTGCCCGAGGACGACCAGGTCTCCCTGATGCACGGCCTGGCGGACGAGCGCGCCGCGGACGTGCTCGAGACCATGGACGACGACGACGCCGCCGACCTGCTGCGGGAACTGCCGGCGGACGAGCAGGAGCGACTGCTGGAACTGATGGAGCCGGACGAGGCCGCGCCCGTCCGCCGCCTGATGTCCTACGGCGACTACACCGCCGGCGGTCTGATGACCTCCGAGCCGGTGATCCTGCTGCCCGACGCCACGGTCGCCGAGGCGCTGGCGATGGTGCGCAACCCTGAACTCTCCCCCGCCCTGGCGGCCCAGGTGTTCGTCGTCCGGCCGCCGCAGGCCACCCCGTCCGGCCGGTTCCTCGGCACGGCGCACATCCAGCGCCTGCTGCGCGAACCCCCGTCCGCGCTGGTCAGCGGGCTGGTCGAGAAGACCCCGGACGCGCTGCGGCCGGACGCCCCGATCGAGCAGATCACGCGTCACTTCGCCACCTACAACCTGGTCGCCGCACCGGTCGTGGACGAGAACGAGCGACTGCTCGGTGCGGTGTCCGTCGACGACGTCCTTGACCATCTGCTGCCGGACGGCTGGCGTGACATCGACTCCGGAACCGACGTGACGGTGGGTCCGTGACCGAGCCCCGCGTCCGGCTGGACCAGCCGAAGGTCGAGCGCCGCTCCCTGCGCGACCGCTTCGACGCCGAGGCGTTCGGTCGCCTCACCGAGCGGATCGCCCGGTTCCTCGGCACCGGCCGCTACCTGCTGATCCAGACCGTCGTGGTCATCTGCTGGATCTCGTGGAACCTGCTGGCGCCCAAACACCTGCAGTTCGATCCGTGGGAACCGACCCGCTTCATCTTCCTGACCTTGATCCTGTCGCTGCAGGCGTCCTACTCGGCGCCGCTGATCCTGCTCGCGCAGAACCGGCAGGACGACCGCGATCGGGTCAACATGGAGGCCGACCGGGACGAGTCCCGCGCCTCCAAGGCGGACCTGGAGTACCTGGCCCGCGAGCTGGCCGCGGTGCGGATGGCGCTCGGCGAGGTCGCGACCCGTGACTTCGTCCGCGGCGAACTCAACCGCCTCGTCGAGCCCGACGGCAAGCCCAAGAAGCCCAAGAAGAAGGCCACCGTTCCCGAGGGCGCCGAGCCACCCGACCAAGATCGAAGTAGCGACTCGGTCGAATAGCGACCACATGGCTACTTCGGTCACGCGTGTCCGTACGCTGGAACTTGTGCCACTCGTCGATGAAGCTGCTGTCCGTACCGCCCTTGCCGGGGTCAACGACCCGGAGATCCACAAGCCGATCACCGAACTGAACATGGTCGAGGCCGTGCTGATCGGCGCCGACGGGACGGTCTCGGTGAAGGTGCTGCTCACCGTCGCGGGATGCCCGATGAAGGACCGCCTGACCAAGGACGTGACCGCGGCGGTGTCGGCGGTCGACGGCGTGACGGACGTGCACGTCGACCTGGGTGTCATGACCGACCAGCAGCGCACCGAACTGCGCCAGGGCCTGCGCGGTGACGCCCCCGAGAACGAGATCCCGTTCGCCCAGCCGGGCTCGCGCACCCGCGTCTACGCGGTCGCGTCCGGCAAGGGTGGCGTCGGCAAGTCGTCAGTCACGGTGAACCTGGCCGCCGCGCTGGCTGAGAAGGGCCTCTCCGTCGGCGTGCTGGACGCGGACATCTACGGCTTCTCGGTGCCCCGCATGATCGGCGTCGACGGCAAGCCGACCCAGGTCGAGAAGATGATCATGCCGCCGCAGTCGTCCAACGGCGTGAAGGTCATCTCGATCGGGATGTTCACGCCCGGCAACACCGCGGTCGTCTGGCGCGGTCCGATGCTGCACCGCGCGCTGCAGCAGTTCCTCGCGGACGTGTTCTGGGGCGACCTGGACGTGCTGCTGATGGACCTGCCCCCGGGCACCGGCGACATCGCGATCTCGGTCGCCCAGCTCGTCCCTTCCGCCGAACTGCTCGTCGTGACGACGCCGCAACTCGCGGCCCGGGAGGTGGCCGAGCGCGCTGGGTCAATCGCGCTGCAGACGCACCAGCAGATCGTGGGCGTCGTGGAGAACATGAGCTGGCTGGAACTGCCTGACGGCACCCGCATGGATGTCTTCGGGACCGGCGGCGGGGCGGCGGTGGCGGAGTCGCTGTCCAAGACCACGGGCACCAAGGTGCCGCTGCTCGGTCAGATCCCGCTGGACACGTCCGTGCGCGAAGGCGGCGACGCCGGCGAACCGATCGTCCTGTCGGCGCCCGATTCGCCGGCGGGCGCAGCGCTGCGGGCCATCGCCGACAAGCTGGCCGCGCGACAGGGTTCCCTCGTCGGCCGCTCCCTCGGCCTCGCCCCCGCATCCCGCTGACGCTTCGGCACACCGCCGGGGTTCCCCGGAATCATCGTTCCTGGGGTCAGGTGGCGTCGGTGTCGTAGGTCGCGGCGGGCTTCTCTAGGGTCACCGGGCGCTCGGTCGCGGGCTCCGCAGGGGTGGCGATGTCCTTCTTCAGGTCGGCGACCAGGTTCGTCGTCCCGACGGCGTCCTTGACGTCGGCCATCGTCTCCTTGAAGAAGTTGGCCGGGTTCAAGTCGCTCATCTCCGCATCGCCCATGACCGCTTTGCGGATCACATGGCGCGGGTTCAGCGTGCGCGGGTCGGTGTCGGCCAGGTACGCCAAGTCCGGGCCGAGCTCCTCCCGCAGCTGGACGCGCGCGCCGTTGGCCATCTCGCGCAGGGTCTTCAGCATCCGGGCGGCGTCCTTGGCCATGGTCGGCAGCTTGTCCGGCCCCAGGATCACAAGTCCCACGATGGCCAGGACCAGCAGCTCCATCGGCCCGATGTTGAACATGAGTTCAGCCTAGGCCCTACTTCTGGGTACCGAGGGTGACGGTCGCGTTGACCTTGGTTGAACCGCGGTAGTACGTGAGCTCGAGTTTGGCGCCGGGTTTGGCGGTCTGGACGAGCACTGCGAGCTGGTCGAACGAGAGGATCCGGTGCCCGCCGGCCACCACGATCACATCCCCGTTCTTGAGTCCGGCGGCGGCCGCGGGCCCGGACGGCTCGACCTGGACGAGGTAGGCGCCCAGCCGTGAGCCGTCGGTGACCGAGCGTCCCTGGGCGCCGAGGGAGGCGTGCTCGGTCTTGCCGGTCTTGATCAGGTCGGTCGCGATGTCGCGGGCGTAGTTGATCGGGATCGCGTAGCCGATGCCGCTGACCGGGGTCGAGCCGCCACCGGCGTCCGGGGTGGTGAAGCGGCCGGCCGAGTTGATGCCGACGACGGCGCCCGCGGCGTCGACCAGCGCACCGCCGGAGTTGCCTGGGTTGATCGCGGCGTCGGTCTGGATCGCGTTCAGGTAGGCGTCGGACGTGCCGTCCTCGCTGTAGACGTGCACGGCGCGGTCCTTGGCCGAGACGATGCCCTCGGTGACCGTCCCGGACAGGCCCAGCGGCGAACCGATGGCGACGACCGGGTCGCCGACGGCCAGCGCCGCCGAGTCGCCCAGGGTCGCGACCGTCAGCTTCTCCGACGGGACCTTGATCACGGCCAGGTCGCTGACCGGGTCGCGCCCGACGATCTCGGCGTCGGCGGTGGCCTCGTCCGAGAAGGTGACCTCGATGGTCGCCGTGCCGTCGGCGGCATCGGCGATCACGTGGTTGTTCGTCAGGACATACCCGTCCGGGTCGATCACGACGCCGGAGCCGACCCCGTAGCTCTGCGGGGTGGTGACCGAGATTGAGACGACCGCGGGGCCGACCCGCTTGGCGATGTCGGCGACCGAGCCGGGCGGCCGGTTGGCGGGGGTGTCGACCTTGGTGAGCGCGACGTTGTCCTTGTGCAGGCCCTTGTCGAGGCGGTGCGCCAGCCAGTACCCGGCGCCGCCGCCCAGGGCGCCGGCGACGAGGGCGATGGCCAGGCTCAGCCCGAGGGCGCCGAGGCCGAAGCGGCGTGTGGTGACGACGGCACGGCGCCGGCCGCGTCCCGTGCCGGGCGTGTTGTCGTCGAGGTCGTCGTCCGCCTCGAGATCCGGCTCGTCCGGCAGGTGCTCGGACTCGGTGTCGAACTCGGGGTCCAGCTGGGCGGGACGGCCCTTGGTGAAGATCGCGCCGCCGCCGAGCCAGAACGGGGTGTTCGGGTCACGCCACGGGTCCTGACGCGCGTCCTTCTTCCACCACGGCGACTCCGGTGGCGGTCCGGACGGGCGCAGTCGGCTGCCCGGCGACGGATCGAACCCGTCCTGTGCACCGGGACCCGGGCGGTAGGCGGTGGCGATCTCGGGCGGGACGGGCGAGTGGTGCGTCCGGGTGGCGACGAGGCGCTCGCCCGGGGCGGGCTGGAACGACTCGACGCCGGCGGGGCGGCCGAAGACAGCCTGCTCTTGCGGCGAAACCGTCAGGGGCGGAGGCGCGTAGGACGTCGGAGCGGGCTCGCGCGGGGCGAAGCCTTCGCCGGCGGCGTCCGCCGGTCGGACCCAGGCGTCCCCGTTGTCCTGCTCCGTCACGGGCGGCTCGGGCCGATCAACGAGGCCGGCTGGACGACGCCGTCGGTCACACCGGCGGGGGCGGGCTGACGGGCCGGGAAGCGGGCGCTGCTGGTGGTGGCGGAGCTGCCCACCGCGACGACGCCGGCCACCGCGACGGCGGCGGCGGTGATGGCGATCGGACGGCGGCGCGACCGGGCACGTCGCTGGACGTCGTGCGGCTCGACGAACGCGGCCCGGGTCATGCCGAAGGCGGCGAACATCGCCGAGCCGCCGCGGTCCACGGCCGCCGGGGCGTGCGGCTGCGGCCGAACCTCGGTCGTGGCCGGGACGGTGCGCAGCCGGTCCATCAGGCCGGACGGCAGGGATGGCGCGGGGGCCGCGCGTAGTGCCCAGATTGCGTGCCGCTGGACGGCGACGGCGTGGGCGCACTCGGCGCACTGGGCGAGGTGGTGGGTGGCACGGTCGCGGGGCCGGCCGGACAGGACACCGTCGGCGAAGGCCGTGATGGCCTGGTCGGACAGGTGTGTGACGCTCATGCCGGTGCGATCCCGGGCTCGAGGGGACGGACGCCGGGGGCGCGGTGCGCCAGGGCCTCGCGCAGCAGCACCCGGCCGCGGTGGATGCGCGACCGGACTGTCCCGACCTTGATGTTGAGCGTGGCGGCGATCTCCTCGTAGGAGAGCTGCTCCAGGTCGCAGAGGACGACGGCGACGCGGAAGTCGGCCGGCAGCGCGTCCAGCGCCCGCTGGATCTCCGGGTCGAGGTTGTTCAGGTCGAAGCGGGCTTCGGGGCCGAGTTCGGTGGAGGCGAGCCGGTCGCCGGCGTCCTCGGGCAGCGCGTCGAAGCGGATGCGGGCCCGGCGCCGGACCATGTCCAGGAAGAGGTTGGTGGTGATGCGGTGCAGCCAGCCCTCGAACGTCCCGGGCTCGTACTCGGACAGCGACCGGAACACGCGGACGAATGTCTCCTGCGTCAGGTCCTCGGCGTCGGCACGGTTGCCCGACAGGCGGTACGCCAGCCGGTAAACCCGATCGGCATGCGTGCGCACGACCTCGTCCCAGCTGGGGGCCACCCAGTCGGTCTCCGTACCAGTCACGATCTCGGTCACGCGACGATTCTCCCCCATCAGGATGTGTCCAACCTAAACGCTCCGCACGCCGTGCTCGTTCCCGGCAGAATCGGCGCCGTGCACCTACACACCCCGGAGCTGGAACGGCTCGAGCGCACGCTCGCCGAGTACTGCCTGGAGCGGCTGGCCTCCCCGGCACCGCTGGACCACCCGCTCACGCCGGCGCAGTTGCACGAACTCGCGGGCCAGACGGTGACGCCCACCGGGCTGGGCACCGAGGCGGCGGCGGAGCTCTGGCGGGACGTGCTGGGCCCGGCGTGCCTGTCGGTGGACCATCCGCGGTATCTGAGCTTCATCCCGTCCGCCCCCACCAAGGCGAGCGCCGGGTTCGACATGCTGGTCGGGGCGTCCAGCGTGTACGGCGGATCGTGGCTGGAGGGCTCGGGTGCGGTGTACGCCGAGAACCAGGCGCTGCGCTGGATTGCCGACCTGGCCGGCCTGCCGGCCCCGGCCGGCGGCGTGTTCGTGCAGGGCGGGACGATCGGCAATCTGTCGGCGCTGGTGGCCGCACGGGAGCACGCCCGATCGCTGGGGCGCGCCGCGAGGGCGGTGGTCGTGACGGGCGAGACCCACTCGTCCGTCAAGCACGCGCTCACGGTTGTGATGGGCGCGGACGTGGTCGAGGTGCCCGGCGATGCACGCGGCCGGATGACCGGTGCTGCACTGCGAGCGGCCACGGACGGAGTCGAGGGGATCTTCGCCGTAGTCGGCACGGCCGGGACGACCAACCTCGGCGTGGTGGACGACCTGGCGGGGATCGCCGCCGTGGCGACCGAGCGGGGCTGGTGGTTCCACGTCGACGGGGCGTACGGCGGGGCGGGTCTGGCGGCGCCGTCCGTCCGGCACCTGTACGACGGCGTCGAGCAGGCCGACTCGTTCATCGTCGATCCGCACAAGTGGCTCTTCGCGCCGTTCGACGCGTGCGCGCTGATCTATCGCGACCCCGCCCAGGCCCGGGCGGCGCACACCCAGAAAGCCAGCTACCTGGACCCTGTGACGGTCGAGGGAGAGTGGAACCCGTCCGACTTCGCGATCCAGCTGACCCGGCGGGCACGGGGGCTGCCGTTCTGGTTCTCCCTCGCGGTACATGGGACTTCTGCCTATCGCGATGCCGTGGAGCAGACCCTGTCCGTGGCCCGGGCGGGGGCTTCGATCATCCGCGATGCGCCGCACCTGCGCCTGCTCGTCGAGCCCGACCTCACTGTGTTGATCTTCGAGCGGATCGGCTGGTCCGAAGCCGACTACGGAGCGTGGAGCGCGCGCCTGCTGGAGCAGCAGGTCGGCTTCGTCACCCCGACCCGGCACGAGGGTAAGGCCTGCACCCGCTTCGCCATCGTCAACCCCACAACGACATCCGCCGACCTGCAACTTCTCGTGGATTCCATGGCGTGATCCGGGCGCCGCTGCGCGGCACCCACATCCCTAGCTCGACTTTGCTCTGCTCGTTGCCAGCGAGCACCGGCGCGCCCGAAGCGGCGGGAATCGCCGGTCCACGGCCCAGCGCCGGGCGCTCGGTGTGGGCGAGCAGAGCAAAGTCGAGCAAGCGCCCACGTGGGCCGGGGCGCCGCAGTGCGGCCACGGCTGACCGGAAATGCGCACGCGCGGCACTAAGGTCCAGACCATGGCAGAGGCGATGGTGAACCAGTCGAGCGTGGCGTACGCGGAGTCGTTCCCGATCGAGGACGAGGTCATCGCGAAGGCCCGCGAGCGCGCGGCCGAGCTCGGCTGCGTCCCCATCGGTCCAGGCGGCGGGGCGACCCTGCGCGTCCTGGCCGCAGCGGCCCGCGCCAGAACCGTCGTCGAGGTCGGGACGGGCGCAGGGGTATCCGGCCTGTGGCTGCTCGGCGGCATCGTTCCCGAGGGCGTCCTGACCAGCATCGACGTCGAGGGTGACAACCAGCGCGCCGCCAAGGAGGCCTTCGGCGAGGCGGGCATCGCGCCCGGCCGCTACCGTCTGATCAACGGCTCAGCGGTCGAGGTGCTGCCCCGCCTGCAGGACGCCGCCTACGACCTGGTCTTCGTCGATGCCGACAAGACGTCCTACGGCGTGTACTACGAGCAGGCTGTCCGGCTGCTGCGTCCCGGTGGGGTCGTGGCGTTCGACAACTGCTTGTGGCACGACCGGGTCGCCGACCCGTCCCAGCGCGACGCCGACACGGTGGCGCTACGGGACTTGGTGAAGGCCGTCCGCGACGACGACCGGCTCATCCCGGCGCTCCTGCCCGTCGGCGACGGGTTGTTGGTGGCCGCCAAGAAGTAGTCGCGTACGGTCGAACCCGTGCGTATTGCTGTGCTGGCGGGCGGAATCGGCGGCGCGAAGTTCCTGCGGGGCGTCCGGGCGGCGTATCCGCAGGACGAGATCACCGCGATCGTGAACACCGGCGACGATGTGACCCTGCACGGGCTGCGCATCACCCCCGATCTCGACTCGATCATGTACACGCTCGGTGGTGCGCACGACGAACAACGCGGCTGGGGACGCCAGGACGAGACCTGGCGGATCATGGAGGAGTTCAAGGCCTACGGCGCCGAACCGACCTGGTTCAACCTCGGCGACCTGGACATCGCGACCCACCTGGTCCGCACCCGAATGCTCGATGCGGGTTTCCCGCTGTCGGACGTCGTTCGCGCGTTGTGTGACCGGTGGCGGCCCGGCGTCGACCTGCTGCCCATGACCGACGACCGCTGCGAGACCCACGTCGTCGTCGAACTTGAGGGCACCCGTAAGGCGATCCACTTCCAGCAGTGGTGGATCAGGCATCGCGCGTCCGTCCCGGCCCTGTCATTCGTGCAGGTCGGCGTGGACGCAGCCAAGCCCGGCCCGGGCGTCCTCGAGGCGATCGAGCGGGCCGACATCGTGCTGCTGGCCCCGTCCAACCCCGTCGTGTCGATCGGCACGATCCTGGGCGTCCCCGGGATCCGGGACGCGGTGCTGGGTACGAAGGCGCCCGTGGTCGGCCTCTCCCCCATCATCGGCGGCGCCCCGGTGCGCGGCATGGCCGACGCCTGCCTGCCCGCGATCGGCGTCGAGGTCAGCGCGCAAGGGGTCGGCCGCCACTACGGGGCGCGGTCGGACAAAGGCCTGCTGGACGGCTGGCTGATCCACGAGAGTGACACGGCGGAGGTCAGCGGCGTGGCCGTCCGGGCCGTCCCGCTGTTCATGACGGACGCCGAGACGACCGCCGCCATGGTCCGGGCCGCGACGGATCTGGTCTCGTGACGGCGGACCACCGGGCGGACCGCATCGAAGTCCTGCCCGTCCTCGGCATCGGCGACCTTCGCCCCGGCGACGACCTCGCCGCGATCGTGGTCGAGCACGCACCGGAACTGCAGGACGGGGACGTCCTGGTCGTCACCTCCAAGGCGGTCAGCAAGGTGGAGGGGCGGCTCATCGCGCTCGACACGGCCGACGAGGACGCCCGCGAGGCCGCCCGGCAGGAGGCGATCGAGGCGGAGACCGTGCGGGTCGTGGCTACTCGCGGCCCGCTGCGCATCGTCGAGACCCGCAACGGCCTGGTCCTGGCCGCGGCTGGCGTCGACCTGTCCAACGTGGCGCGCAACGAGATCGCGCTGCTGCCGGTTGATCCCGACCTGTCGGCGCGCAACCTGCGCGAGCAGGTCGCCCGGCTGACCGGGCGCGACGTCGCGGTGATCATCAGCGACTCGATGGGACGCCCGTGGCGCAACGGCATCACCGACCTGGCGATCGGGGTCGCCGGCCTCTCGGCCGTCACCGACCCGCGCGGCACGCTCGACTCCTACGGCAACGAACTGGTCGTCACGCAGGTCGCCGTCGCCGACGAACTCGCCGCCGCCGGCGACCTGGTCAAGGGCAAGCTCGGCGGGGTGCCGGTCGCGATCGTTCGCGGCTTCTCCCACGAGGGCAAGCTCGAGGACGACGGCCGGGGCACGGCCACGCTGATCCGCGGCGCGGACGAGGACCTGTTCCGCATGGGGACCGCCGAAGCGATCCTGGTCGGACGCGAGGACGTCGGCTGGGCCAGCGAGATCCCTCCCCCCCTGCACCGCGACGCGGTCGAGGTCATCACCCACATGCCGCGGGTCGACGTGGATCCCGCTATCCGGCAAGGGTTTCTGGGTTTCCTGGCAGCACGCCCGGACGCGATGTGGCGCTCCTGCTCCCCCGGGCATCTGACCGCGAGCGCACTGGTGATCGACCCGTCCCGCCGCGCCGTGCTGCTGACGCTGCACCCTCGCGTCGGCCTGTGGTTACAGCTCGGCGGGCACTGCGAGGACGGGGACGGGACGATGCTGGACGCGGCCGCCCGGGAGGCACGGGAGGAGTCCGGCATCGGTGCGCTGTCCTTCGACCCGACCCCGCTGTCGCTGGGCATCCACCCGATCACCTGCTCGCTGGGCGTCCCGACCCGGCATTACGACGTGCGGTTCCTGGCTGTCGCACCCGGTGGCGCCGAGCCGGTGATCAGCGACGAATCGCTGGACCTGCGCTGGTTCGCGTGGGACGAACTGCCGGAGCAGATCGACCCGGAGCTCCCGCGGATGATCGAGACCGCCCGCCAGCGGATGGGCTTCTAGTGGCACTGGACGCCGTGGCGTCCTGGCCTGTCACCACCGCCGCGGCAGCGCTGGTCGGACCCCACGGGATTCTCGAGACGGCCGGGCCGATCGATCACCCGTTCTACCTCGCCTCGGTGACGAAACCCCTCACCTCGCTGGCGGTTCTCGTCGCCGTCG
>Ga0068859_100004809_pt1 | contig 13751 bp, 7 predicted proteins | sample KBSSwiS22_FD_66585 | JGI IMG/M metagenome (GOLD analysis project Ga0068859, IMG submission 66585) | Switchgrass rhizosphere microbial communities from Kellogg Biological Station, Michigan, USA - KBS Switchgrass S2-2 | ecosystem: Host-associated > Plants > Roots > Rhizosphere > Soil ... | reverse complement strand
ATTGCCATCCAATTCACAGGTTATTCACTGCTACACCCCGGTTACTCACATGCCCAAACGCGCTTATTCACAATTTAAAAAAATTCAGCACCCTTTCCTAAACAAAATCCACACAGTTGGTGCATAAGAAAATACGTCCAAAAGTTTGGGTGTGATCATATACCGATAAGATGCAGCAGCAGCGGGATTCTACGCATTTTTTAATGATTTTTTTATGTGGAACAGGCCATAGAACGCTATTCAGCATTCTTGCGTCGCACACGTCGGCGCCAGTACATGGTTTCAGCCAAAGCCTGCCCTGCAATGCCCGTGGCTGCTGGAAAAAACCCTTAACAGGTCCCCAAAATATTCGTTTCCATGCCCGTTAAAAATGGCAAAACCATCCTTTTTTATAGGTTAATCCGAATAAAAAGATGGAGGATTTCACAAAAAGCAGCACGTGATAATAACACTATAATAATACCATCAGACGCAGCAGCTTACCATTAAAATGAAGTAAATTCAATCACCATTTTTGTTTAGCCAAATTAGTTATAATGGTTCACGCACTTAAACGTTTGCGCTGAGAATTGAAAATTGTTCAGGTTCAGATAAGCGCGATCCTGCCTCAACTGGCATGCAACGCAAATGAATAACCGCATTGGTTTTTTACTCAACAAACCTATTCCCATGGCTTATAACCCCTATTTCATTAGCGGCAAACCGGTGGCGCTGCCACGAATACCTGCCGCCAAAAAAAAAGAAACCGCTCCCCTGCTGAATGGCAAAGGGTTTATTATTCATTACTACCGCCATTCCGTGGTATTGAACAGCAAACGAAAATTTGCTTTTTTTTCCGCCTGCAATATCAATGGCGCTGAATGGAAAAACATATCGCGCAAAGGGAATTTCAAAAAGGATATCGCGGTTTCAGGCGATTACCAGTTTGGTGATGAACTCTACAACGCCATCCAGGCCAGCGGGCTCCGGCCGAATGATTTTGAACAGGGCCACCTCACGTCTTACCAGCAGGTGTTATGGGGCAGAACAGATGCGCAACGGAGAAAGGCGGCCAACGATACCTTTTATTTTACTAACTGTGTGCCCCAGCACGAGCGCTTAAACGTTGGCCTCTGGCGCAGCCTTGAGCAATATATTCTTAAAACACAGACGGTACAGCACCAGTTGCAGGTTACAGTAATCACCGGCGCGGTGCTGTCAGACAACGACCCCTACTACATTCAAAAAATAAATGGCGAATATGTGAAAATACCCTGCGTTTTCTGGAAAGTCATTTACTATCCCAACAACCGCGGTCTGAACGCTGTTGGTTTTATGATGAGCCATACCCAGTTGCTGTTGCAGGACGGCACGGTGGTATTTAAAAAATCTGCCGTCCGCGAATCGATCACCGGTTCCGGGGCGGCCGGTAATTTATTCATGGATTATAAATACGATTCCGTTTACCAGGTAAAAGTAGAATTTATACAAAAAGTAACCGGCTTGAAGTTTATGCTGAAGAATGTACATTTGCCCTACCAACTGGATGAGAAAAAAAGCGTAGTGTACAAAAGAATAGAAGTGCACCCCGGCATAGCTTTTGCGCCGGGACAACACAAAGAACCTCCCCTCGACTACAAACTTAAAGGAATAACCCTCTAACCATCGGCGTTGCAGTACTACCGCTGAAGAACAACCGTTAATAGCATACTCAACCCATGCCGGCGAGCAACCAACGGCGCATTAAGTACCCGGAACCATCGCGGGCCGGGAACAGCAGAGCGCTACAATTAAAATAATGACCATGCCAAAAAAAACCAACCCATACAAAGCGCTAATGGTGTTTAAAGACAGTGCAAGGAAAGCACCTGAAGCCAGGAAAGGGAAAATAGTAAATGCCAGTGACAGCATCGAGGTAACCCTGCGCATCCGCAGGAAAACCTCTATTGAAGATGCACTGAAAGAACTGGAAGCAACCGGAAAAATCTATACCCGCGATGAGTACCAGCAGCAATTTGGACTCAGTGAAGACGATGTGCAGAAGGTAGAAGATTTTGCTGCAGCCGCCGAACTTTCGGTTGTACATACCAGCTATAGCCGGCGTATTATGATCCTCAAGGGTACGGCGGGCAATATTTCCCGTGCTTTTGGTGTAACGCTTCACTATTATACCGCAAAAAACAAGCAGGTATTTCACGGCAGAAGCGGCACCATTAAAATACCCACGGCATTAAATGGCATTGTGGTGGGCGTTTTTGGTTTAGACAATCGGCCACAGGCAACACCTAAATTCAGGATACGAAAAAAAACAGGCAGTAAAGCAAAAGCTCTGTCGATTTCGTACAACCCCAACCAACTGGCATCCATCTATAATTTCCCGGATGCCGATGGCACCGGGCAGACCATCGGCATCCTTGAATTTGGCGGCGGCCATAGCCTGGCAGACCTACAGCATTATTTTACATCGCTGCAACTACCGGTGCCCCTGGTAAAATCCGTGTCGGTAGGTACGGGTCACAACAACCCGGGCGGCAGCGCCGACGATGAAGTAATGCTGGACATTGAAGTGGCTGGCGCTGTTGCGCCCAAAGCAACCATTGTAATGTCTTACGCACCCAATTCCACCAAGGGTTTTATCGATGCCATTACGCAGGCTGTACACGACAATGTAAACAAACCCACAGTTATTTCAATTAGCTGGGGCGGCCCCGAAACCATCTGGACCACACAAGCCAAAACAAACTTTAATGAAGTATGTAAGGCTGCGGCCCTGCTGGGAGTGACCATTTGCCTTGCATCGGGCGATACGGGATCGGATGATGGTGCAGGCGATGGAAAAGTGCATGTTGATTTTCCTTCATCCAGCCCTTATGTACTGGGTTGCGGTGGAACCAAATTAAACGCCAATAATAATAAAATAACCGCAGAGGTAGTATGGCACGAATCAAATGATTCTGCCACCGGCGGCGGCGTAAGTGAATTTTTTCCATTGCCCGATTACCAGCTTGCAGCCAAAGTGCCCCTATCAGTAAGTACCAAATTCAAAGGCCGTGGCGTACCCGATCTTGCCGGCGTGGCAGACCCCGAAACAGGTTATAATGTGTACTACCACGGCAAGAAACAAATTATCGGTGGCACCAGTGCAGTGGCGCCGCTGGTTGCCGGTCTTATTGCACGCATCAACCAACTGAAGAAAAAACCGGTTGGTTTTATTCAACCCAAAATATACAAGTCTGCTACTGCTTTCCGGGATATTACCAGCGGTAATAATATTACTACGTCAACAGGCAAGGGGTATACCGCCGGTGCGGGCTGGGATGGCTGTACGGGTCTTGGTGTTGCCGATGGAAAAAAGCTGTTAAGCATATTGTAGACCATCTTTCAGAAAAGATGCGGGAGCGCGATATTTATCCCGCTTTTTTTCGCAAATACCCGGTTTGTGGTATAGGTTGCCTTGTAAAATTATGTTTACTTTATAGGATATTGATTCAGCCCCTGTAAATTCTTCAGTCTTACCATTCTTATTACATATTGCTGATTAAACAGTCATTCCGACTTCAATAACAAAATCGCCCTCGAGACCTTTAATCAGATTGCTTTTTATTTCGCTAATCCTTCCCCATAAATACTGGCAATGGTTCTGCAGGCAGCCCGGTTAGCCGAAAACGGTATGCAGAGTAGGCAATAAATTATTTAATTATGAATCACCACCGAAAAAGAATTCACGGTAAACTGCGCGGCCTGGAATCATCCCGGCAGTCTTCGAGTTTTGAAGGCAGGTTTGGAAGAATTTTTAGAACCCTGCCCAAGGCCGATTTTCCCGAAGATGCGTTGCTGATGCTTTCAGAAGCCATGAGCGCAAAGGCAGAAGGCGCACCTACTCCTGAAACCAAAAGAGATGACGAAGAGAACAGTGCTATCAGTGCGGGCTATACGTATTTGGGCCAGTTTATCGATCACGATATCACTTTTGACCCTGCCAGTTCGTTGCAACAGGAAAATGATCCCGACGCACTTGTAGATTTTAGAACACCGGCACTTGACCTGGATAATATTTATGGTCGCGGTCCGGACGACCAACCCTATATGTACCAGGAAGATGGTAAAAAGTTTATGCTCGGCCGGGTTTTAACAGGCAGTGATTTTGACAGCAATGTATTGGATCTGCAGCGGACCAATCCGGTGAAAGGAGATAAAAGAGCCATCATCGGCGATCCAAGGAATGATGAAAACGTGATCATATCTCAGCTACAGGCCATTTTTCTACGGTTCCACAACAGGCTTGTTGATTTGTTCCCCGATGAAGAGTTCGCAACTATCCAGCGGTTTGTAAGATGGCACTATCAATGGGTGGTGCTGCATGATTTTTTGCCTACCATCATTGGCGAAAAAACTTTGAAAGATATATTGCCCCATCTTGCAAAAAAAACCAATGTGCTGAAAGATCCGCCTGTATTGAAATTTTACAAATGGAAAAATGACCCGTTTATTCCGGTTGAATTTTCCGTTGCAGCCTATCGCTTTGGTCATTCCATGATACGACCCATTTACCGCCTTAACCAACACATCCCGCGCTTGGAAATATTTTCCAATGATCCTAAAACAAGCCTCACCGGCTTCCGGGAGTTTCCATCAAACTGGGCCATCGACTGGCGCCTGTTCTTTGATTTCGGCAATAATCCAAACCCGCTCTCTTCCAAACGCATTCAACCTGCCTATAAACCGGATAGTTCTTTGGTTAACCCCTTGGCCAAACTGCCGGCATCCATTGCAAGAAAACCAAGTAACCTGGCGCTCCGCAACCTTACCAGGGGCAAAACAATGGGTCTTCCCTCGGGACAGGATGTGGCGAGAAAAATGAATATACCGGTATTGCCCGATTCAAAGTTGAAAGTAGGCAAGGCAAATGAAGACGGTCAAAAAGATAATCCATTGCTTGTGTCTTTGCATCCGGCTTTTGTTGGTAAAGCACCGTTGTGGTATTATATACTGGCAGAATCGCAGCAGCCATTCAAAAATAATGACACACCGCTGACCCTGGGGCCCGTGGGTGGCAGAATAGTGGGTGAGGTCTTGATAGGGCTCATACTCGGCGATAAACATTCTTATCTGTCGCTGGAACCCGATTGGACGCCGTTCAATGATTTCCTGAAGAAAGGAAAATTTGGCATCGCTGAATTTATTTCGGAAGCGATTAAAGGATAAGATCGGCATTGACCGGATATATTCATTTCCCATCTGCCGGATCATGTAGTGATGATCCGGCATTCTTTTGAAGCAGCGTTCAGCAAATACCATAATTCTGGTATTGTTTGCCTGGCTAAACTGCTGCATTTTTGGATCGCGTTAAAAAAAATCAACAGATCTCATCATAAAAACTGTCCGTATGATCAAGACGCAATTCCAAAAGGAACTCATTATTTCGGCTACCCAAAGCCGGCAGGGCGTTGCCAATACAAAAAAAGATACCCTCAAGGTCCAAAGCTGGTTAAATTTGTTTGCCATGAACAATTCATCCGCCGGAACGGCTACCGGTATTGATGGCGATTTTGGCGCCGCCACGGAAAAAGCTTTAATCAATTACCAGCGTGCAAATGGCCTTCGGCAAACAGGCATTTGCGACCAGGCGCTTTTCGAAAAACTTTCTAAACAAATAGCTGATGCTTTTACGACAATAGTGCCCGGCAATGATCTCCGTACCCTGATAGTGAATGTGGCCAACCAGCACCTGAACAGCGCACCATTTGAACTGGTGATTAATGGCCAAAGCAATTGCGGCCCCTGGGTCCGGGCGTATATGGACGGGCTGGAAGGCACTCCGCAATTCTGGTGCATGGGGTTTGTACAAACTATCATTGACCAGGCTTGTTCACAGTTAAATAAAGATTTCAGGATATTGATGCCTGTGAGCTTCAGTTGCGATACAATTGGCACCACCGGCCTTCACAAAGGATTGCTGAGCCGTTTTTCCGTTGTGAGAAACAATCCGCAACTGGTTAAACCCGGAGATATTTTCCTGCTGCAGAAAACACCCAACGACTGGGTGCATACCGGTCTTATTACAGCCGTACAGGAAGAAACATTCAACACCATTGAAGGCAATACCAACACAGATGGTAGCAGCAATGGAAACGGCGTTTATAAAAGAGTAAGAAATTTCAGGCAATCGAAATTAGATGTATTTTCAATTGAACCGCTTGTGTGACATAATAGAACTCCGTTTATTATGTTATACCCGTTTTGCAGTATTGCCTGTTTTTATAAAAGAGTATTTATTTGAATAATATATTTGTGTCCTCCCTACCCCATTGATGGCTGCTATCATTCAAGGTTAAAACACGGCGATGGAAGAGGCTGTTTCACGGTTGCCGGCTGACTGAAGAGCAGTGATCTTTATACGGCTATATCAGCTGCTTAATCCGCTCCTTTCGAATACTTCCTGTTTCTAATATATAACTCCGTTGCATTGAACCATTCCAAAAAAATAATGCTATGTTCAACAGTGTTGTGCTGGATGTTTTTATAGGGCTTGTACTCATTTATTTACTATACAGTCTTTTTATAACCATTGTTGGTGAGATGGTCGCAACCTGGATGGCCGTCCGATCAAGGATACTCAGGGTAGCCATCGAAAAAATGCTAAACGATGGGTACCACAAAAAACACCTGGCAAAGAAGAATTTTCTGACCTCTACCTGGAACTTTATTCAACAATATTTTTTAAAAGAATTCCCCGATTTCAAATACAGCTTTGCCGGCAAGTTTTATAATAATCCATCCATTAAATACCTGTCAGATAAAGGCGGCGAAGTAAAGACGGCCATCAGCCAAACCAAGCCATCGTATATTTCTGCAGAGATGTTTGCCGCAACCCTGTTACAATTATTAAAAGATAAGGGCAATGGTGCAACGGATATGGATAAAATCAATTTTTGTCTCCGCTTCAATACCCATCACATCGAACCTGCCACGCTGAAAACCCTGCGCGATATGGCGGCAACCAATGGCACAGATATCAATAATTTAAAAACAAGATTCAGTGCATGGTACAACGAAACCATGGATCGTGCAACCGGATGGTATAAAAGGAAGATGCAGTTGATCCTTTTCTGGCTGGGATTTATTGTAGCAGCAATATTCAACGTAGATTCCATTCAGATTGCGAAAAAGTTATCAAAAGATAAAGATGCCCGCAACCAGTTGGTGACAATGGGCGTGGAACTTTCAAAAGATTCTTCGAGGTATAAAGATTTTCTCGTTCCCGGTGATTCTTTGCACTCAAAAGCTATCGTTGACAGTGGATATGCGAATATTACCAAAGACATGAATGATGCCAGTTTGGTATTGGGGCTTGGATGGGGAACCGACAAATTAATTAAACAGGAAGTTTGTTTGATGGATACGGCCGACGTATCAGGCGTCTTCAGCTCAACCAGCATTGGCAAGTTCAAAAACTTGAAAGATAGTTTGCTAAAACAACAGGACAGTCTCAACCGACATCTTGCGCCGCGTGATTCCATATTAGATTTAATCAAACTGATAGCATCTGATACCGTACGCGCAGGGTTTGAAATACAGGCGGGCAACAAATCTTATGCAGATACTATTGTTTCATTGCGAAAATTACTTGCCGCAGACCTGGCGGTGCTTCAAAAATTACAAGCAGACGCCTCCCGTGATTCATTTATGATCAGAAAAACAAACGAACAGCTTTTACCGATCAAAGCAGTTGCTGATTCCATTACCGGCAGGAAGTTTTCAATCATTTCAGATATCCGCTATAAACCCGAACATCCGGATAACCTTGAAATAAGCGGTCTTGTTGCTTATGCCTGGTATGCTAAATTGGGTTATGTTATCAAAAACATTTTTGCACCTATCCGCCTTTTCGGGCTGATTATAACAGGATTGATGTTATCGCTTGGAGCTCCTTTTTGGTTTGATTTGCTGAAAAAACTGGTTGCTATCCGCGGGGCAGGTGTTAAACCTGAGGAGAAAAAAAATATTTCTACCAGTGCCAGCGGTGATCCAGCGCTGCTCGACAATCGGCAGCAGCATAATTTCAGTTTTAATCAATTGGAACAAGATGATATAACCAAACCAACCGATGCAGATACGGCGCTGTACAACCTTACCCAAAAAACAAAGGACGAAGTTGGGATCATTGGTGTAGCTAAACAATTAAACAGCACCCGCAATGCCACGGTGCTGGCAGTGTTTGCCGAAAGTGATGAGGCATCAGCATATCTGCAATCCAAATACGGTGATAAGGAAACGCTTGTCAACGGTTTCAGTATTTCCATAGAATATTACACAGATAAGAAAATCACAGTCCATACCGGTACGGCGGGTGCCGAAATATTTAACCAGAACGATGCACTCAGGACAGGGACACTCGGGTGCCACCTTCAGAAAAAGGATTCGACTGCAGTATATTTTATTTCCTGTTGGCATGTTATGAAAGATAACACAGACTGGAACGGCAGTATCAGTGAAGCCACCATTATGCAGGAAAAAACCGCACTGGGAGAAATTGAAGATGGTTTTCTTTCTCACGATACAGAAACCGGCGTTGATGCAGGTATTGCCAGGTATATCAATGATGCAGATGCAGTTTCCAATCCTCGTCTTATCGTAACCGATCAGCACAGACCTGTAACCGATTTTGACGCCCTCGTCAGAACAAAAGTCAAGCTGTTTGGAAAAGTCTGCAAATTCAAAGAGGCTGAGATTTTTTTAGACCAAATCAACGCCCATATTAAATATCCTGACGGGAAAAAGCACCTGATGAATGACGTCTTCAGTATTACTATAAGAGATCCCGCCACCGGCGATAAAACAGCACCCACGTCTGAAGGCGATTCAGGAGCTATTGTTACCGATCTCAACGGTGTGCCATTAGGTATGATCGTAGGTGGAAACAGTTTTTACTCCTACGCCATTAAATTCAGTAACATTTTTATAAAGACCGGTCCATTGAAAGAATATCAATTTAAAATTAATTTTTAGCCATGAAAAAGCGCCTTGTCCTGTTTAAAATACTCATACTGCTTGCTGTTAACCATACCTGTTCTTCACAAATTCAACTGGCAGTTCCGGGTAAAGGGGATGCTTCCATAAGCATCAACGGAAAAAAAATTACAGCAAAAGAATGTAAGCTACCTGTTCGAAATGGCCAGGTGATCAGCTTTGATTTTTCCAATATAAAAAACCCCAACGCTATATTTTCGGTAAAAGGCGAGAAACCTGATAACACAAACGTTGATTTTATGCTCGACAGCAGCTATTTCAACAAACACAATGATTTGTCAACCGATGAAGCATTAAATATCGTGATGGCGGGGAAAAAAGTTTCCCTGAACCAGCCTCTTCATTTATTTGTCAGCGACAGCAAAAACAGTCGCACGATGAAATCATGCCGGATAGTCCCTGTTCTGGAAAATCAACCCGCTGTGGCACAACCGCGCACAAACCTGAACAATAGAACGGACGATGATATAGCTCCTGTTCCCGCACCCTATCAACCCGGCAGTATGATTCTCGATGCGCTGAAGCTGACTGATAACAAAAATCTTTCAACCAATGATTTAATGCAAATCATTCAATTTTATTACAGGGATACGCTCAACGATATCAGCAAAGTGATGGAGAAGGTAAACAGCAATCCGTTTTTAAAAGCTGCAAACCTGAAAGCTGATAAACCCGATACTACTGCGGGAGCTCATTCAGGTGCTGCAATATTTTCTTCCCTTTCCTTTTCATCTATCGGTGGTCTGGACGTAACCAACCTCGCGGATGGCCTCGCAAAATTTATTGTGAAACGCACGAAACAGGAATTGACCATCGCTTTCTTTCAAAAATTCAAAGATGCACTCGATTCAACAAAAGACCTGGGAACGCTTTTTCCGCAAACGGCTTATTTGTTACATGTAATAGACAACGAGATCTACGACTATCAGCGCTATATTCAGAACCTCCAGGCAGCATTTAAAGAAGATATTGCAGCATTACCCAAAAACCTCCCGGGCATTATCGACAACCACCCCTCTTTTTTTAACCAGCACAAAGAACTCGATGCTGCTCTGAGATCGGCCTGTTACCTTGCAGACGGAGTAGAAAACCATGTTCATCCAGGTGATATCATCGAAGGCCACCCGGTAAAATACCTGGAGGTATTGAAATCGAAAAATTATAAGGCTGTCATACAAACGCTTCAGTTATTAAACTACTCGCTTAAAGATACTACAACCGGCGAGGATGCTTCTTACTGGGTATCGCTCGACAAGGTAAAAAAAGTACTGGCTAACCCAAGGGCATCATCGGTTTATTTCGGGCTGCTCTATCAAACAGCGGCGCAACGATATGATTCGGTTTTATTTGATAACGGACATACACTTACAGGACTGATGAGACAAATAGATCCCGAAAACCTGTTGTCTACGCACAACGCCTACAAGGATTATATCATGGGTTTTGAAAACAAACTGGAGCTGATAAATAAAATGATCAAAGGCTATAGCCGGCCGGCCAGTGATTCAGCAGCGGTAGAATTATATGCCCAGTACCTGAAAACAACGGTAGACATTTTTGAGTATTCCCTGGGAATTGCCAGGCTTCCGTTGATTGACAAAACCACTATCGGCGCCAGGATTGGTAGTTTTGAACAAACCCTTTGGCCTTATTTTAATATTTCAGATGCCGTTGCTGATATGTCTTCTTATGTGGTAAGAAGAAATTATTCGGGAACCATCAATAAAGCGGTTTACGTGTACAACGAAATACTTGCGATCAGAGATCATAAAAAAGATGCTGATGTGAAAACTGGCGAGCCCGGGATGCAGGCATTGTCAGGGACCGTGACAAATAGAGAATTGGTTCATGATGCTGAAGCAACTGGAACAGACCCTGAAAAAGCAAAATCAACGCTGAACTCCATTATAAAATACGGTGGCGTAATGGCAAGCATAGCCACCGCAAAAACAAGTGATGAAGTGGAACAGGCAATAGAAACCTATGCATTGCCGGTTGGCTCTTCCAGGATTAAAAAGAACAGCAATTTCAATATTGCGCTAAACGCTTACGCAGGACTTTATATCGGATCAGAAAAAATCGGAGGCGTTGATGATAATTATAAAATTTTCAATGCCTATGGCGTTACTGCGCCCATTGGACTTTCTATCAGCAAAGGCATTGCCACGCACACAAAAAATGCATGGTCAACCTCCCTTTTTTTTTCCATCATTGATATAGGGGCGCCCGTTGCATTCAGGTTCAAAGACGACAAGACCGAACAGATACCCACGATTCAATTAAAAGACATTGTGTCTCCGGGCATTTTCTTTTCTGTTGGGCTTCCGCAGGTTCCCATTTCGGTCAACGCAGGATGGCAAATGGGGCCGGTACTGAGAAAGCTTGACCCCGCTGTCGCCGGTAAAGCTTCTTCGAATTATTCGCGCATCAGTATTTCATTCCTTGTAGATATTCCTTTATTTAATTTCTATACCAGTTCCCGCTAACAAATTCACCCATGATTCTTCAACAACGCTGCTTGCTCAGGCTTTCTTTACCAGCACTGCCGGCGCACTCGCCTCCTCCGGCAACAATATCCAGTCCTTAGCATAGGGCTTCAATAATTTATTCGCCGCCACGGGGCCCCAGCTACCGGGCTCGTAGAACCGCAATTGTCTGGAAGGATGTTTTTTCCAGGCATTGATCACCGGCATTACCACTTTCCACGCTGCTTCTACCTGGTCTGCACGCATAAACAGGGTGGCATCTCCTTCTAGCACGTCCAGCAAAAGCGTTTCATACGCTTCCGGTATATCATCGGTGTACGCATCTTTGTAGGTAAAATCCATTTCAACCGGTTTCAGTTTCATCTGCAGGCCGGGTATCTTGCTTTCAAACAGCAGGGAGATTTCCAGTTCAGGCTGTATGCTGATGATTAAACGGTTGGGCAAGATATCATCTTTGAATATTTTATGCGGCGACTCTTTGAATTGTATCACAATGACAGAAGCCTGCCGCTGCAAAGCCTTCCCCGTACGCAGGAAAAAAGGAACGCCTTTCCAGCGTTTGTTATCGATTAGCAGGCGGGCTGCTACAAATGTCTCGGTGTCTGAATCGGCTGCCACATGCTCTTCTGATCTATACGCGGCCTGCGGCAGGTTGTTGATGGTGCCATCCTCGTATTGACCGCGTACAACGTCTTTGAAAACTTCATTTTCTTTATATATTTTGATATCCTGCAGTACTTTGGCCTTGGCGTTGCGGATGGTTTCAGGATCATACTTCGCCGGACATTCCATAGCAATTACACAAAGCAACTGCAACAGATGGTTTTGAATCATATCGCGGATGGCCCCGCTGCTATCGTAATACCCGCCACGCGCACCTACCGTTACCTGTTCCACCACGCTTATTTGCACATGATCTATAAATTGGCTATTCCACAAAGGTTCAAAAACATGGTTCGCAAACCGGAAGGCCAGTATATTTTGTACCGTTTCTTTTCCGAGGTAATGGTCGATGCGGTATAGTTGCTTTTCCGCAAAACGCTTACATAAAAAACGGTTCAGGCTTTGGGCGGATTTTAAGTCTGAGCCAAAAGGCTTTTCAATCACAATGCGGTGCAGGTTGGGCTTACTACAGATTTTCTGTTTGTACAATGCATCCGATATGGGTTCAATAAAACGCGGAGACACCGCGTAATAAAACACCCGGATACCCTTTCTGATATGCGGCTGCTCAAACTTCTCCAGGTCCTGTTTCAGCAGGGTAAATGTTTCAGCCTGCATAAAGTCTCCCTGGATATAAGTTAACTGCGCCGCAAATTTCGCCCATACTGCCGCATCGGCTTTACCACTGCGCGAAAAAAGATTTACGCCGGCCAGTAAATCATTCTTAAATTCTTCTGGTTGCACCGGCAGGTAATCAACACATAAAATAGTGAATACTTCAGGCAGGTGATTGGTTAAAAATAAATTGTATAACGCAGGTATTAGTTTGCGCCGCGTCAGATCTCCCTTGGCACCAAAAATAACAATGGCCGCGGGACTCAGCTTTTTTTCCTTCATAAATGAGAAATCGCTTGATGAAAATTAAAATTAATGGAAACAGTTGTATAAAGTTCATTGTTCTTAGTTCTCAGTTATCAGTTCACTTGCCGCGCCAGTGTGTTTAACTGAAATTAACCAGCCCCCATTTCAGGCAAAGACCGGTAAAATGAACTTCGAACCAGGAACTGCGGACTGCTTTTTCTTTCGCTAAGCCCTATCTTTGCGCCATTGAAACTGAAGCAATCGTATGACTATTTCATATAACTGGCTGAGCGAATACCTGCCCGTGCACATTGAACCTGAAAGACTAAGCAAGATTTTAACTTCGCTGGGGCTGGAAGTAGAAAGCCTTGAACAATACGAAGAATTGAAAGGCGGTTTAAGGGGCCTGGTGGTAGCGGAAGTGCTGGAATGCAACCCGCATCCCAATGCCGATAAATTGAAACTGACCAAAGTGTCCATTGGCAGCGATCAGTTCTTGCAGATCGTTTGTGGCGCACCCAATGTAGCCGTTGGGCAAAAGGTGATTGTTGCGCCCGTTGGCGCTACCATTTACCCAAAAAATGCTGAACCGGTAACCATGAAGCTGGCAAAAATACGCGGCGAAGAAAGTTATGGAATGATTTGCGCGGAAGATGAAATAGGGTTCAGCGATAATCATGCGGGCATTATGGTGCTGCCGGCCAATATTAAAGCAGGTACGCCGGCCGCCAC
>Ga0068859_100004807_pt1 | contig 13755 bp, 16 predicted proteins | sample KBSSwiS22_FD_66585 | JGI IMG/M metagenome (GOLD analysis project Ga0068859, IMG submission 66585) | Switchgrass rhizosphere microbial communities from Kellogg Biological Station, Michigan, USA - KBS Switchgrass S2-2 | ecosystem: Host-associated > Plants > Roots > Rhizosphere > Soil ... | reverse complement strand
GGCGGCTGTCAGCTCCAGCATCTCGACGACGCGAGCTGGTCCGAGTTCGTCGCCGATCGCGTAACGACTGCGCTCGCCGCGCAAGGCATCGAAACCGATGTTCGCCCGCCGATACTCTCGCCGCCGCGCACGCGCCGCCGCGCCACGCTTCACGCCGAACGGCGCGGGCGGCAGGTGCATCTCGGCTTCACCGAAGCGAGCAGCCATCGGCTGGTCGACCTGGTCGAATGCCATGTCCTCGCGCCCGAGCTATTCGCGCTGGTGCAGCCGCTCAAGGGCCTGCTCGCATCACTGTTGCCGCGGTCCGGGCGCGCCGACGTCCAGCTCACGCGGATCGACCAGGGCGTCGACGTCCAGCTGAAAGGCGTGCGCGAGGAAGGTCTTGCCGCCGCCGAGGCGCTCACCGCCTTTGCCTCGCGGCACCATCTCGCGCGGCTCGGGATCGACGACGGCTTTGGTTCGCAGCCGCGCTGGGAACCCGATCCGGCGACGATCACGTTCGGCGACGTGCCCGTGCCGTTCCCGGCAGGCGGGTTCCTGCAGGCAACCGTAGAGGGCGAAGCCGCGCTGGTCGACGCGGTGCGCGCCGCGATCGGTGCGCCGAAAACGGTCGCAGACTTGTTTGCCGGCCTCGGCACGTTCGCGTTCGCGATGCCGGGGGCAAAGGTTTACGCAGCCGAGGCGGCGCGGGATGCGCTCCTAGCCCTCAAGAGCGCAGCCGACAGGGGGCAACGCCCAGTGTTCACCGAGCATCGCGATCTGTATCGCCGGCCGGTCACTGCCGCCGAACTGTCGCGCTTCGACGCCGTGGTGATCGATCCGCCGCGTGCCGGTGCCGCCGACCAAGTCGCCGAGATCGCACGATCAACGGTACCACTCGTCGCGCATATATCCTGTAACCCCAGTACTTTCTCTCGTGATGCGAAGACTTTGTGCGAGGCAGGATATCGGCTCGATTGGGTGCAGCCCGTGGGACAGTTCCGCTGGTCGACCCATGTCGAGCTTGCCGCGCGCTTCAGTCGCGGCGTTCAGGGATAGTCCGCGCGCACGAAAAACAGTCCGTCCGGCGGCGCATTGATGGCCAATTCGGCCCGGTCGCGGGCGACGAGAGCCGCCGCGACGTCATCCGCGGTCCATTTGCCCTGACCGACGAACGCCAGGCAGCCGACCATCGAGCGCACCTGATGGTGCAGGAACGACCGCGCCGAAGCGAATATGTTGATGCGCTCGCCGTCACGCACGACCTCCAGCCGGTCGAGCGTCCGCAGCGCGCTGTCGGCCTGGCAATGGACCGAACGAAACGTCGTGAAATCATGGCGTCCGACCAACCGATCGGCACCTGCCTGCATCGCCGCAACGTCCAGCGGTGCGGCGACGCGCCACGCCAGCCCGTCCTCCCAGGTGAGCGGCGCGCGGCGATTGACGATGCGATATTCATAATGGCGACCGATGCAGGAGAAGCGCGCATGCCAATCGTCGGGCACAGCCTCGCACGCGAGCACCGCGACCGGGTGGGGACGCAGATGCGCGTTGAGCGCCTCCATCAGCCGGAAGGGCGCGATCCTACGCTCGATCTCGATATGCGCGCGCATTGCCAGCGCATGGACGCCGGCATCGGTGCGGCCTGCCGCATGCGCAGCGACTGTCTCTCCAGTCACGCCATGCGCCGCTTCTTCGAGCGCCTGTTGTACGCTCGGGCCGTGATCCTGCCGCTGCCAGCCCATGAATGGCCGGCCATCCCATTCGAGCGTCAGCGCGAAGCGCGTCACAGCTGCGTACCTGCCGGGATCGCGAAGCCGCGCAGCAACTCGCTTGCCGGCATGGCACCGCGCCCGGCGCGCTGCACCAGCAGCGGCCGGATGGCGTCCTGTCCGCATGCGATCGTGAACCGGTCGTCGACGACTGTGCCCGGCGAGCCGCTGTTCTGGACGACTTCTGCCGAATGGATACGCAGGCGTTCGCTGCTGATCTCCACGAAAGCGCCCGGCGCAGGATTGAACGCGCGGATCTGGCGCTCGACCTGCGCTGCGCTCGTCATGAAGTCGAGTCGCGCCTCGGCCTTGTCGATCTTGGCGGCATAGGTGACGCCACCTTCCGGTTGGGCGATCGGCTCATGCGCGTTGAGATCATCGAGCACCTCGATCATCAGCTGCGCGCCCATCGCTGCAAGCTCCGCGGTGAGTTCGCCCGCCGTCTTGCCGTCGACCGGCGTCGCGCCCCGAGCGCGGACCGGGCCGGTGTCGAGCCCGGCCTCCATCTGCATGATGCACACCCCGGTCTCGCGATCTCCCGCGAGAATTGCCCGCTGGATCGGCGCGGCTCCGCGCCAGCGCGGCAGCAGCGAGGCGTGGACGTTCAGGCAGCCGAGCCGCGGCGCGCCGAGAATCGCGCGGGGTAGAATCAGCCCATAGGCGGCGACCACGGCGACATCGGCGTCGAGCGCGGCGAATGCCGCTTGTGCGGCGGGATCGCGCAGGCTGAGCGGCGTGCGGATTTCGATTCCGAGCGCTTCGGCACGGACTTGGACGGGGGAGGGGGTGAGCCCCTTGCCACGGCGCCCGCCCGCGCGCGGTGGCTGGCTATAGGCCGCCACGATCGCATGCCCCGCCGATGCCAACGCGTCGAGCACCGGCACGGCGAAATCGGGCGTTCCCATGAAGACGATCCGCATCGCGCGCCCTTACGCACATTCGGTGTGCGGGCGAAAGGCGCCATGACGGCGCGGTGGGCGGGAGTTTCCTTTTCGTTCCCGCGGCCCTATCTCGCGGTCATGGCATCCCCCGAGATCGAGACGCTGACCCAGGCGCTGGCGCGACTGCCCGGGCTTGGACCGCGGTCGGCCCGGCGCGCGGTCCTGCATCTGCTCAAGAAGCGCGAGACCGCGCTCGTCCCGCTACTTGCGGCACTCGGTGCCGTGAGCGAGCGGCTCGCGACTTGCGGGCTATGCGGCAACGTCGACACCAGCGATCCGTGCACGGTCTGCGCCGATCCGCGTCGCGACAATCGTGCGCTATGCGTGGTTGAGGAAGTCGCGGACCTGTGGGCGCTCGAACGCTCCAAGCTGTTCCCCGGCCGCTTTCACGTGCTCGGCGGCCGGCTGTCGGCGCTCGACGGCGTGCGCCCCGAGGATCTGCGCATCGACAGCCTGATCCGTCGCATCGCGGCGGGCGGGATCGACGAGGTGGTACTTGCGATGAACGCCACGCTCGAGGGCCAGACCACCGCCCACTACATTGCCGAGCGAATCGAAGCCTATCCAGTACGCGTCACTCAGCTGGCGCACGGCCTTCCGGTTGGCGGCGAGCTCGATTATCTCGACGAAGGGACGCTGGCGCAGGCGCTGCGTGCACGGCGGCCAGTGGCGTAGCGAAAAGGTCCTTCCGCGAAGCGCTCGCGGAAGGACCCAGATGCTATTCGTCAAATGGCGCTGAGCGCGGATGTGCGCCGGCGCATTGTGGCACCGACCACTCCGAACCCGACGATCATCATCGCCCAGGTCTGTAGCTCCGGCACGCTCGCTGTGAGTACGCCGAACAACCCGTGCGTTTCGCCGTCCGGGCCGGCGGTGAAGTAGACGCTCGAAGCCGAGCCGGCACTACCGCCGTTGCCCACGCCGAGCGCCCACAGCCCTTCGATCGACACTGCACTGCCGCCCGTGGTCTGCAACTGGCCCAGGAAGGTCCCGTTGGTCGGGTCGTAGCGGCTGATCCGTCCGTCCCCGAAATTTCCGACTAGCAGATTGCCCGCCATGTCACCGAAACCCGACGGCGCAATCGCCAGACCCCAGGGCGCATTGAGCGCGCCGCCACCCGCGATCCGCCCGAGCATCGTGCCGGCCAGATCGAAGCTATCGACGAAGCCCAGGCCGGCTCCAGCGACTTCGTCACCATCGGGGCCGACCAGTGCATAGGCAACGTAGAGCGTATTTCCGATATTCTGAATGTTGAAGGGTGCGTAGCCAGAAGGCAACGTGGGGTCGGTGAACGATCCCGCGAGGTCGGGGGCGCCGGCATTGCCCTTGATCACGTCGATCTTGCCGCCGGCGAAATCGGCGGCGTAGAGATAATGGTTGCCGCCGATCACGCTAAGCGCCGCGCCCGTGTATGAAGCGCTGCCCGGCGTCTGAAGGATTTCGGCGGTCGTTCCGAGCGCGCTGCGCCAGCCGGAGACCGTGCCGTCCTCGCTGACGAACAGGAACGCGTCGTTGTTAAAGCCACCAGTGGGATTGAAGACTTGGCCGGTCACGGATCCATCGCCTGGGATCGCGACGGTCAGACCCAATTTGGTGGTCGCCTGGGTGGTGGGGTTTACGCTGTAGACGGTCGAGACGCCGCCGCCGTTCGAAGAAACCCAGAAGGGGCCGGTCGGGCTCGAGGCAAGGCCCCAGGCATTGAGCAGCGCCGGGTCCGTGATCTTCGCCGGATTCGCGGCCTGCTTGTCCGTGACCAGATTGGTGACGGTGACAGGACCGGCGTGGGCGATCGTGGGGGCAAGAGCCAGGAAGCAACCAAGGGAGAAGGTTCGTAAAGTCATCGACATTCGCATGACGTCTTCCTCTCGTCTGTGAGCGGTTATTCCGACATTTCGACTGCCCCCCGTGCCTTTGTCCCGTCGGCGACCGCGAAGGTTCACTGCGTCGGGACGAAAGTCCTCTGAGGCCCACAATATGCGATGTCGCGACATTTGCATGAAAAAGCAGGGGCTCCGCTGCAGCGCATGGCGCTCGGGCGCTTGCCCGATTCAGCCACACGGCTTATCTTGGGGGCATGGCCGTTCTCCCCATTGTCGAAGTGCCCGACCCACGACTCAAGATGGTCTCAACGCGTGTCGAGACGATCGACGAGGAATTGCAGCAGCTGATCGCCGACATGTTCGAGACGATGTACGACGCCCCCGGCATCGGATTGGCGGCGATCCAGGTCGGTGTACCGAAACGCCTGCTGGTGATGGACCTGCAGGAAGAGGAAGACGAGGAAGGCAAGCCGATCCGGCAGCCGCGCGTGTTCATCAATCCCGAGATTATCGATCCGTCCGAGGAGATCTCGATCTACAATGAGGGCTGCCTGTCGGTTCCCGATCAGTTCGCCGAAGTCGAACGTCCGGCGACGTGCCGCGTGCGCTGGACCGACCCGGACGGCGTCGACCATGACGAGCAGTTCGAAGGCCTGCTTGCGACGTGCATCCAGCACGAGATGGACCATCTCAACGGCATCGTGTTCCTCGACCACCTGTCGCGGCTCAAGCGGCAGATGATCCTCAAAAAGCTCGACAAGGCGCGCAAGGCGGCAGCCTGATTGGTGCTTGCCGCGGGGTCTTCCCGGCAGTAAGTTCGCCTTCTGTTCCGTCCGGAGACGCACGTGGACCCTATTGCCCTGATCCTGATCGTGGTTGCGCTGCTCGCCGGGCTGGCGCTCGGCTGGTTGCTCGGCAGTCGAGGGGCGGCGCGGGAACGCAGCGAACGTGAGACGCGTGAGGCAGATTTCAAGCGCGCGATTACCGAACTGGCCAGCGCCGAGGAGCGCGCCAGGGAAGTCGCACCGCTGCGCGAGCAGGTCGAAGCGATCCGCGACGAGCGCGACATCGCCAAGCTCCAGCTCGCCGAGCTTCGCGCCAAGGCCGAAGCCTTCGAAGAGCGGCTCGCCGAATTCAAGGGCGCCCGTGAGGCGATGGCCAATCAATTCTCGGATGTCGCCGGCAAGCTGCTCGGCGAGGCGCAGCGCGTCTTTCTCGAGCGTGCGGACGCTCGCTTCAACCAGGCCGGAGAGAAGAATGAGGAGAAGCTCAAGACGCTGCTTCAGCCGGTCGAAGCGACCCTAAAACGCTACGAGGAGGGCCTGAGCCAGGTCGAGAAGGACCGCGTGGGCAGCTATCAGGCGCTGCGCGAAGCGGTGCAGCTGCTCCACGCCGGCCATGGCCAAGTGCGCGACGAGACCGCCAAGCTGGTCAATGCGCTGCGGGCGAGCCCCAAGGCGCGCGGACGCTGGGGCGAACAGAGCCTCCGCAACGTGCTCGAACAGGCAGGGCTTTCGCCTTTCGCCGATTTCTCGACCGAGGTTTCGGTCGATACCGACGACGGCCGTCTACGTCCCGACGTGATCGTGCGCATGCCGGGCGGTCGCAAGCTGATCATCGACGCGAAATGCTCGCTCAACGCTTTCCTCGACGCGGCCGAAGCCATCGACGAAACGACGCGCACGGCACATCTCAAGGCGCATGCCACGGCAATCCGCCGTCACGCCGAACAGCTTGGTTCGAAGAATTATTGGGCGCAGTTCGGCGACGCCGCGGACTATGTGATCCTCTACATCCCCGGCGAGCATTTCCTGACCGCAGCGCTCGAGCAGGACGACGTGCTGTGGGAATGGGCGTTCGAACGGCGCGTGCTGCTGGCGACACCGACGAACCTCGTCGCGATCGCTCGCACCGTCGCCAGCGTCTGGCGGCAGGAGCGGCTCGCCGAGGAAGCCGCCGAAATCGCGCGGCTCGGAAAGGAGCTGCATTCGCGGCTTGCGACGATGGGCAGTCATGTCGCACGCATGGGCCGCAACCTTGAAGCTGCGACCGGGGCGTACAATGCGATGGTCGGCAGCCTCGAGAGTCAGGTGATGACGCAGGCCAAGCGTTTCGAGGCGCTCGAAGTGTCGAGCGGCACCAAGGAGATCGAACCGCTGCCGATGGTCGAGAATGCGCCACGGCCACTGACCAAGCTCGTCGCCGGCTTGCTTCCCGACGAGCAAGCCGCCGAATAGGGCATGCCGAAATATAGGCACACCAGCCTGCCGCCGCCCTATTTGAAACGCGTGTGGGTCGATTCGGCCGCAGCGGTCGACTGGTCCGAATATCCGTTCTGCCTTCCGCTGTTTCGGGACCGGAACTTTGACCTTGCGTTCGAGACCGCGATCACGATCATCGTCGGGGACAATGGCGTCGGTAAATCGACGTTGCTCGAAGGTATCGCCGTAGCGGCAGGATTTGACGAGTCGGGCGGTGGCCCTGGGTATCGGGCCGTCGACAATTCGTGCGCAGCTGAGCGGAGCGGGGCGTGCTTGCGCAAGCCCTGAAGGCGAGCTGGCTTCCGAAGATTGGCCAGGGCTGGTTCTTCCGTGCAGAAAGCTTCTTTTCGGTCGCGCGCTACCTCGACGAAGCGGCGCGAGAGGCAGGAGGAGCGGAACCCGATTTCCTGTCGCATTCGCATGGAGAAGGCTTCCTGCGCTTCTTTGGCGAACGTTGCGCGCGCCCGGGTGTGTTCATATTCGACGAGCCAGAGTCGGCGCTTTCGCCGGTCCGTCAGTTCGAGTTCCTCAAGCTTCTTCGCGAGATGCAGCGTGGCGCCCAGAGTCAGGCGATCGTTGTCACGCATTCACCGATCCTAATGGCCTTGCCTGGGGCGAGGCTGCTGCGGATGGGAAAATATGGCATAAGTTCTGCGCAGCTCGAGGACATCGAGCACTTTCGCATCATCCGTCAGTTCGCACTCGATCCACACGGAATTGTGGCGGACATGTTGGAAGATTGACCGCCGCCCGGCGGGCCGCGCGAATGGAAGTTGATGATTTCTAGGCGATTATCTCTCTAGTAGATTGTTGTTATAATATTATCCGAACAATCGGCTGTTCCGACCGCATTCAGCGAAGGTCGGTATCGGGCGCGATCACCAGCGTGCCACCGCTGCGCGCGGTCAGCACCAGCCGATCGCGGTTCCCCCCGCTGACGCTCGCGCGCTCGCCGAAGAAGGCGAGCAGTTCGCGCTCCTGATCGTTGGCCGAGGGTGCAATGCACGCGCGCCGGGTCGAGATCACCGGCCCCGTCGTGAGCCGTCCGCGCTTGAAATGAAAGCTTCCGCCGAACGCGTTGCAGCCGGTGTTGCCGCTGACGCGGTCGCCGTCGAACCGGATCGTCGCAGGCGAGCGTTCGAGCGTGGGCCGTCCGTTGATCGAAAGTATTCGCCAATTGCCGATCAACGCGTTCTGCGGTTGGTCGATCAGGTTGCCGCCGCAGCCGCGGAAGCTGCGCCGGCCGACGACGACGGTCACCGTGTCATGATAGCGCCGGTCGTTCATGCCGTCGCTGCAGGGCATATGCGTGACGTCGATCGTGAATCGCGGCGTCACATAGCGCTCGCCGTTGAAGCCGACGATCGGGCGCGGCTTGGGCGCTATGATCGGGCGCGCGCCGCGCACCACGAAGCGTAGCGAGCGCGAGTCGATCGTTACGTTCCAGAATGGCTCGGTGCCGTGCGCGCGATAAGGCTCGGCATTGCTCTGCGCCTGGGCGGATCCGGCGGCGAGCAGCAAGCATGCGGTGGCAGTGCGGAACAGCGTCTTCATCGTTCGTCCTTTCGCCGCCGCATGTGCAACGATTTGGCTGAACGGACGCTGGCACGGTATGTCAGGCTGGCGAAAGCTGGTGCAGGACTTCGTATGCCATGACAGCCGTCGCGACCGCCGCATTGAGACTGTCGGCCTTCCCGCGCATCGGGATCTTGACCTTGAGGTCGCATTCGGCGGCCATGAAGGCGGGCATGCCTTGCGCTTCGTTGCCCGTAAGCAGGAAGCATGGCGCGGCGTAGCGCGGGATGCGATAATCGAAATCGGTATCGAGGCTGAGCCCGACCAATTGCCCGGGGCCGGCGCGCAGCCAGTCGCGAAAGCGCTCCCATGGCGCTTTCGCGACGGGCACCGTGAACAGCGCACCCATGCTCGCGCGCACCGCTTCGACCGAGAAAGGATCGACGCAATCATCGACCAGGATCAGCCCGCCCGCGCCGACGGCGTCGGCAGTGCGCAGGATCGTGCCGAGGTTGCCTGGATCGCGCAGTCGCTCGGCGACCAGCCAGAGCGGAGCGGCGCTGCGGTCGAGTGCCTCGAGTTCGACGGCGAATTCTGGATATACGCCGACCACGGCGCCCGGGTTGTCCTTGCCGGAAAGCTTCGAGAGGATGTCGGCATCGGTCTCGATCGCTTCACCACCGGCGGTTTCGGTGTCGCGGACCAGGTTCTGGACCAAGGGATGGGCCACGCTGTCGTGCGAAAAGAACAGATATTGGGGCAGCCGCCCGGCCTCACGCGCTTCGGTCAGGATGCGCAGACCTTCGGCAAGGAACAATCCCTCCTCGCGCCGATGCTTCTTGTCGCGGAGCGACCGCACGCGTTTGACGAGCGGATTGGAGAAGGCGGTGATTTCGCGGGGCATAGCGAGGCACTAATGCGTTGCACGAGCGACGGAGACCAGCCCGAGATGGTCGGCGAAAGGATCGAAATCGCGATCGCTGTAGAGCAGAGGCAGGTTGTTTTCGATGCAACGCGTTGCAATGAGCGTATCGATCGTTTTGCGGATCGTTATCCCTCGCGCCCGCAGCGCGCGAAAATTGCGCGCTGCCTTCACGGCTATGTCGATCCCAGCGATATCGACATGTGTCAGCGACCCCAACAACCGAAGTGCCAGTTCGAAATCACGGTCGATCGAAAATCCTTGCAGAACTTCCGTCAGGATGATGTCACCAACGGCTAGCTCCTCCCGCCCAAGCAATTGATCGAGCAGCTCAGCTTCGCGTGAGGCCGCGCCCCGAAAAAAGTCGATCCACACGCTCGAATCGACGAGGATCATGCGTCGAGACGCATCGCGGCAAGATCGCCCTCCCAGCTAAGCTTGCCGCGTAATTGCCGAATCTCCTGTTGCCGCTTGAGCGTGACGAGCGCCCGCAAGCCGAGTTCGACCGCCTGTTTTTTCGTGCGCGCGCCTGAAGCGCGCATGGCCTCATCCATCAATTCAGCGTCAATGACGATATTGGTTCGCATTATGTGTATCCAGTGAAGCCTCCATACACATAGGCGCATTGTGGCGGGTCCGCAACGCGTCGCTCCTGTGCTCCGGCGTCAGGGCACCGCAATCCACGCGATGTTACTCCATGGCTGGACATAGAACTCGCCATCGGTCGCGCCATGGACGGCGATGCCGGTCTCGTCGGCGGCGATGATCGCGCGTTCGTTGGCCATCTTCTGGCCCGCGGTGCAAATCCGCGCCATCAGCACGTGATTATTGTCGGCCAGCGCCTTGCGAAGAACTTCAAGCATCACCAATCTCCCTCGACCCGAGGTAGCGATGCATGCACCCCCGCTCAATCCTCGCCGAAACGATCCTCGACGAGTTGCGCGAGCGCGGCGACTGCGTTTTCCGCACCTTCGCCTTCGGCCGAGATGGTGATGCAGTCGCCCATCGCGGCGCCTAGCATCATCAGACCCATGATCGACGTGCCGGTGACTTTGGATCCGTCCTTCTCGACCACCAGCTCGACCGGCTGAGTCGAGGCGAGCGTTACGAACTTGGCGCTGGCGCGGGCGTGCAGACCTCTGCGGTTATTGATCTGAACCGTACGACTCGTTTGCGTCACGCAGCGGCCTCTCCCAGGACTTCCGATGCAACGGTAATGTATTTCTTACCCGCATCGCGCGCCGCGACAACCGCTTCCGTAACTTTCATCGATTTGCGTGCGCCGCCGAGCCGAATCAGCATCGGCAGGTTGATGCCGGCGATCACTTCGATTCGGCCGGCTTCCATCAGCGAGATCGCGAGATTCGAAGGCGTGCCGCCAAATAGATCGGTGAGAACGATCACGCCGCGGCCAGTATCCACCTCGGCGATCATGCGTCGAATGTCCGCACGTCGCTCTTCCATGTCGTCGTCGGGGCCGATCGAGATCGCTGCGACATGGTCCTGCTTGCCCACGACATGTTCCATCGCGACGACGAACTCCTGGGCGAGCCGCCCGTGCGTCACGAGTACCAACCCGATCATTCCCCGGTTCCTTCTTCTTCGCCCTCGAGGCCCCCCTCGAGCGAGTCTTGTGGCGAAGTCTGCAGATCGCGATGCGTTACCGTGGGCGAAAATTGTGCATCGCGCAACCGTTCCGCCATTCGCTCTGTCACGTGCACGGACCGATGTCTCCCGCCGGTACACCCGAATGCCACAGTTACGTAAGATTTTCCTTCCGCCCGGTATCGGGGAAGCAACGTAAGCAGGAGATCGGAGATCTGCTGCATCGCCTGGCCATAGGCGGGGTCGGCGGCGACATAATCGCTCACGTCGCGATCGAGTCCCGTGCCGGCACGCAGTCCCGCGTCCCAATGCGGGTTGCGCAGGAAGCGCATGTCGAACACCAGGTCGGCGTTGCGCGGCAGCCCGCGGGCAAAACCGAACGACATCAACGATAAGGTGGGGCCGCTCTGGCCCTCCGGCGAGAAGTTCTCGCGGATCTGCAGCGCGAGTGCGTTTGCGCTCAGGTTGGTGGTGTCGATCAGCCGATTGGCCCAGCGGCGCAGCGGCACGAGCAACTCGCGCTCACGCGCGATTCCGTCGCTCGCGGGCCGGTCGAGCGCGAGCGGGTGACGGCGCCGTGTCTCGGAATAGCGGCGCTCGAGTTCGCTGCCGGCGCAATCAAGGAACAGGGTGCCGATGTCGTAGCCGCGATCTTCACGCAGTTTCTTGATGCGCCGCACAATGCTCTCGGCATCGAATCCGCGCGTCGCCGCGCCCATCCCGATCGCGAGCGGGCGCTCGTCATTTTCAGTTCCTTCGGCAGGTTCGGTATCGAGCAGTCGGTTGAGGAGCAGGAGCGGGAGGTTGTCGACGATCTCCCAGCCAAGGTCCTCGAGCGTGCGCAGCACCGTCGACTTGCCGGCGCCCGACATGCCGGTGACGAGCAGGATCGGCTTGGCGCGCTTGGTCATGCAGCGACCTGGCGCAACGCCAGCTCGACCTTGATCGGGGCCGACGGCTCGAGTGCGGCGAGTCCGAGCACCGGCACATCGACGCCGGCGATGCTCCGGGTGCGATGTTCCTCGGGCAGCCGCGGAGGGTGATCGAGGATCACGATCAACAGCGCGACCGGCACGCAGTCCTGGTATGGCATCGTCACTATGCCGATCCCGCGGACTTCGATCTTGCCGGCGATCGTCGACGGGGCGCAGGCGAGGAGGATGCCCGACTCGCTCCGGCAGATGGTCTGATCGTCGGAGATCAGCGTAGCGCCGCGGTCGATCAGCCGCAGCGCGAGATCCGATTTGCCTTCGCCGGACTTGCCCTCGATCAACACCCCACGCCCGCCGATCGCCACGCTCGACGCGTGGAGCATCTCCGATGACGGTGCGGTCGCGACTCTCTGTTCGTTCATCGTTCGTCTGCGAGCGGCAGCCGCACCACGAAATGCGCGCCACTCAACCGGTCCTTACGGGGTTCGACGTGAATGGTCCCTTGATGGCCCTCGACGATCGTGCGCGCGATGGCAAGGCCCAGGCCCGAATGCTCGCCGAACGCTTCGTCCTCGGGGCGCACAGAGTGGAACCGGCGGAAGATCGCCTCGCGCTGTTCCTCGGGCACACCCGGTCCTTCGTCGTCGACCGAAACTTCGATGTCAGTCTTGCGCGCCCGGCAACCGATCGCGATCAGTCCCCCGTCGGGCGAGAAGGACACGGCATTCTCGAGCAGATTGTCGAGCACGCGCTCGATGCGGGCACCTTCGGCGAGCACGACCAGCGGCGTCTTGTCGGGCCGGTCGAAGCGCAATCGAACGCCGCGCGGCAACCCGCGTTCGATGCGCTGCGCGACCAGCGCGGCGATCATCGTGCCGAGATCGATCGGTTCGAACTTGGCACGACTGAGCTGCGCGTCGAGCCGCGACGCGTCGGAAATGTCGGTGATCAGTCGATCGAGCCGATGGACGTCTTCGCGCACGATTGCGAGCAGCCGCTCCTGCAGTTCGGGATCCTTGACCTTGCTCAGCCCCTCGACCGCCGAGCGCAGCGACGCGAGCGGATTCTTGAGTTCGTGGGTCACGTCGGCGGCAAAGGCTTCGGTGGCGTCGATCCGGGCACGCAACGCCTGGCTCATGTCGGACAGTGCGCGTGCGAGGCTGCCGATCTCGTCGGCGCGGCGGGGCAGGCGCGGGACTACCACTTCGCGCGCGCGGCCGAGTCGCACGCGCATCGCGGCGTGCGCGAGCCGGCGCAGCGGCCGCACGATCGTGCGCGCGAGGAACAGCGACAGGCTCACCGAGGTGCCAATCACTATCAACAGGACGATCCCGAGCCGATAACGCTCGTCGCGCACCGTCTGGGTAATGTCGCGGGCGTTGGCGGTCGTCATAACGACACCGTTCGCGGCATAGGCCGCGGCGGCAGTGATCACCGGTGTACGATCGGGGGCGCGCCATGGGGTGGCGGGCGCGCCGTGCGAGCTGAGCGCCGTGCTGACATCGGGCCAGTCGAGTCCGGCGTCGCGGCCGCGCTCGCGATAGAGTGGTGCGCGATTTGCACCGGCGACCGTGTCGACCAGGGCGTCGAGCGCGCGCGCGACCGTCTGGTTCCAGGGATCCTTGTCAGGATCTCGGAATACGACGTTCCTGAGCCCCATCTCGCGGCTGTCGGCGATAGCATGGCCTTGCGCGTCATAAAGTCGGATACGTGTACCGGTGTCATAGGCAAGTCGCAGCACCAATGCAGGCCTGCGTGCGGGTTCGGTGGCGGCGATCGCCTGTGCGATCAGCCTGATCTCCCGACTCGCTTGTGCAACACGACTGTCGACGATTCCCCTGCGATACGAGTCGAGGTAGAAGAAGCCGCCCGCGAGCAGCGCGAGCGCGAAGATGTTGACGGCGAGAATGCGCGGCGTCAGCGACAGTCGGTTCGACCATCGCAGCGCGAGATCGCGCTCGTCACTCGTCCGAGAAGCGGTAGCCGGCCCCATAGAGCGTTTCGATAG
>Ga0068859_100004805_pt1 | contig 13756 bp, 11 predicted proteins | sample KBSSwiS22_FD_66585 | JGI IMG/M metagenome (GOLD analysis project Ga0068859, IMG submission 66585) | Switchgrass rhizosphere microbial communities from Kellogg Biological Station, Michigan, USA - KBS Switchgrass S2-2 | ecosystem: Host-associated > Plants > Roots > Rhizosphere > Soil ... | reverse complement strand
CTTCCGAAGGCCGATGTCCGCATCGAGCCGTATCCGAAATACCGCGAGAAGAACGGATCGAACGAATACAACCCGCCGGCGGAAGACGGCAGCCGCCCCGGCCTGTTCTACATCAATGCCTATCTCGCCGAGAAGAAGAGCAAGGCCCCGGCCGAGTCGACGGCGTTCCACGAGACGATCCCTGGGCATCATTTGCAGATTGCCATCGCCCTCGAGCGCAAGGACATCCATCCGATCGGGCGGTACATCATCAACAGCGGCTTCGTCGAAGGCTGGGGCCTCTATGCCGAACGGCTGGCTGACGAGATGAAGCTGTACTCGTCGGATCTCGATCGCCTCGGCATGCTTTCGTCGCAGACGTTCCGCGCCTCGCGTCTGGTCGTCGATACCGGCATTCACACCATGGGATGGACGCGTCAGCAGGCGATCGATTACATGCTGGCGCACACCGCCGAAGCCACCGAAGACGTCTCCGCGGAAGTCGATCGCTACATTGTCTGGCCCGGCCAGGCGACCGCGTACATGCTCGGCATGCTCGAGATTCAGCAGTCACGCGAAGAGGCTCAGCAGGCGATGGGCGCCCGCTTCGACATCAAGGCGTTTCACGATCGCGTGCTCGAGGATGGCGCGGTTCCGATCACGTTCCTGTCGTCGAAGATCAGGAGCTGGGCTATGATTCGCTGATGAACGCTCGCGACTGCATCCTTTTCAGCGGCGGCGCGCCTGGCGCGGAAGCCGCGTTCGGCGCCTGCGCCGAACAGCACGGCGTCGAAGAAGTCAATTTCACCTTCGACGGACACAAAATCGATCGCCATCGTGGCGTCCGCATGTTGAACCACGAGGAGCTGCAAGCCGGCGACGTCAGCCTCGAGTATGTGTCAAAGCTGATGCACCGGCGTTACACCGACGCACCTACCATCCGCAAAATCCTGCAATCAATCTGGTATCAGGTCAACAGCGGCCAGGAGATCTACGTCATTGGTACGGTGCTCGAAGACGGGACCGTGCAGGGCGGAACCGGGTGGGGCGCCGAATTCGCGAAGCTGTGCAACAAGCCGCTGTTCGTGTTCGACCAGGATCAAGGAATCTGGTTCTCGTGGAGCGGCTCCGAATGGCAGCGCCGTGGCGGTTCGAAGGCGCCGACGATTGGCCACGCGCACTTTACCGGCACCGGGACGCGAACGCTCCAGGACAACGGACGCAAGGCGATCGAAGATCTCTTCAAGCGATCGTTCTGACGTGCGTCGCGTCCGCGTCAGCCGGACCCGCGGCGTTTTCTCTTGATTTCCTCCCAGCCGTCGAGACGCCGCTTGATTTCCTTTTCGAATCCGCGTTCGGGCGGCTGGTAGTATTTCCGGCCTTCGAGCGACTGCGGCAGACACGACATGTCGGCGACCGCGTCGGTCTCGTCGTGCGCGTATCGATAGCCCTTCGCGTAGTTCAGATCCTTCATCAGCCTGGTCGGCGCATTCCGGAGATGAAGCGGCACCGGGTCGGCGACACTCGTCTGGGCGTCCTCGGCCGCGGCTGAATACGCACGATACACAGCATTGCTCTTCGGTGCGGTCGCGAGATAAATCGCCGCCTGCGCCAGCGCCGTGTTGCCTTCCGGCATGCCGATGAAGTGGACCGCGTCCTTGGCCGCCACGGCGACGACCAGCGCCTGCGGATCCGCGTTGCCGATATCTTCGGACGCGAAGCGCACCAGCCGTCGGGCGACATACAGCGGATCCTCTCCAGCCTCCAGCATCCGGGCCAGCCAGTACACCGACGCATCGGGATCGCTGTTGCGCATCGACTTATGGAGCGCCGAGATGATGTTGTAGTGCTCCTCGCCGGCTTTGTCGTAGAGCAGGGCGCGCCGCTGCACCGCCTGCTGCACGCGGTCGACGTCGACCTGGCGCCGCCCCTCCACGACCGGCGCCGCGCCCACGCTCAGTTCGAGAAGATTCAGCGCCGACCGCGCGTCGCCATTGGCGTACTCGGCGATCGCCCGCACGGCCTCGGCGGCGACGGTGACGGCCGATTCGCCGAGGCCGCGCTCACGATCGGTCAGTGCGCGCGTGACGATCGATTCAACCTCCGCCGTCGTCAGTCCGCGCAGCACGAACACCTTGGACCGCGACAGCAAGGCGGCATTGACCTCGAACGACGGATTCTCGGTGGTGGCGCCAATCAGGACAATGTCGCCGGCCTCGACGCGTGGCAGAAAAGCGTCCTGCTGGGCCTTGTTGAAGCGGTGAATCTCGTCGATGAACACGATCGTGCGCCGGCCGGTCGAACGGCGCTGCCGTTCGGCGTCCGCCATTACCTCGCGAATTTCCTTGATTCCCGCCAGCACCGCGCTGAACGACACGAACTTCGCCTTGGTCGTGTCGGCGATGATGCGCGCCAGGGTGGTCTTGCCGGTTCCCGGCGGACCCCAGAGAATGATCGACTGCAGGAGGTCGCGTTCGATGGCCTGTCGGAGCGGTTTGCCGGGAGCCAGGAGTTCTTCCTGACCGACGAACTCGTCGAAGGTCCGCGGCCGCATGCGCTCCGCGAGGGGAGCGGAGGAAGGCGTGGGGCTCGATTCTTCGGAATCCGGGAAGAGCGAATCCACGGCCATTAACTCCGCTGACGACGCGCCTCGTAGGCGACGAGAGCGGCCGTGACCGCCGCGTTCAGCGATTCGACGGGAGCCTGCATGGGAATCGTGACGCGAACGTCGGCGCCAGCGACGAGTGACGGCGGGAGTCCATGTCCCTCGCCGCCGATCAGGATCGCGACTGGCGGACGCAGATTGCCTGAGGACAGCGACGTGCCGCCGCGCGGGACCGTCGCCACGATCCGGCATCGATGCCGACGCGCCTCCGCCACTGCCTCGTCGGCTGTCTTGTGGGTGGCGATTGGCAGCCGAAAGGCACTGCCCATCGAGCCGCGAAGCGCCTTCCAGCCGTACGGGTCGGCGGATTCGCCGGCGGCGACGAGACCCGAGGCACCGGCGGCTTCGGCGACGCGGGCGATCGCTCCGAGGTTGCCCGGATCCTGGACGTCGCAGGCAATCAGGATCAGCGGTTCCTTTGCCGAGTAGACGTCGGAAGCCCGTGACTGGCGCTTCGCCAGGGCGATGATCGGGCTGCTGGATCTGACCGGACTCGCCGCTTCCATTACTTTCGACACGGCGACGGCGATGGTGACGTGATGCGCGTGGGCGTCCGCGATCAACCGCTGGATGTCGGCGTTGTCCTGGGCTTCAGCCGCCACCATCAGATGCTGGAGCGGGATGCGAGCCGCCAGCGCATCGCTGACCAGATGCGCGCCGTCGAGCAGCATCACGCCGTTGGCGTCGCCGTGGGCGGCGGCGCGGTACTGCGCCACGATACTGTTCTGCCGACTCGTGATCCGCTGCACGGCTGAAGCATATCAGTCGTCAACAATTGTGGTATTTGTAAAGTCCATGCTCAGCCGTCGAGCGCGCTTTTTGATTCTTGGTCTCGCGATCGCACTGAGCGCGTGCAGCTCGGAACCTGGCAGGCCGACCACGCCAACCGCTCCGGGCGCGACGACCATCGACATTCCAGGCGCGTCGCGGATCGCCGGCGACTATGTGCAGGAAGTCGTCGCCGTGATGCAAGCAAACTCGATCAACCGGCTTCGCATCGACTGGGACAATTTCAAGAGCCAGGTGTTTTCGCGCGCGGAGAACGCCCAGGTCATCGCCGACACCATTCCGGCAATCTCGGTCGCGCTGGGCCTTCTCGACGATCATCACAGCTTCTATGTCACGAGCGCCAACGTGACGTATGGCAACCCGAACGGGCGCCGCTGTTCCGCCGTTATTCCGGCGACGCCCGTCGTCCCCGCTGCCGTGGGGTATGTCAAGGTTTCAGGTGCGGCGAATGCAGGACCGGCCGGCGACACCGCCTTTGCCGATTCGATCCAGGACCAGATACGCGCTCGCGACACGCCAGGACTGGTTGGCTGGATTGTCGATCTGCGCGGCAATACCGGCGGCAACATGTGGCCGATGGTCGCGGGAGTCGGACCGGTGCTCGGCGCCGGCACGGCGGGCTACTTCGTTCCGCCGCTCGGGAACACGCTGCCCTGGAGCTATGACCATGGACAGTCTCTGAGTGCGGGTACTCCGGTGACACGCACAACAGCGATCTACGAACTCATTGCGGCGTCGCCACGCGTCGCCGTGCTCATGGACAATCGCACCGCAAGCTCCGGCGAAGCCGTGGTCGTGTCATTTGAGAACCGGCCGGGCACACGACTGTTCGGCACGCTCACCTGCGGACTCTCAACCGCGAACGGCACCTACCGACTGAGCGACGGTGCGATGCTCTACGTCACCAACGCGGTCATGGCCGATCGGTCGCTCGTCCGTTACGGGGATCAGATTGCTCCGGATGAAACCATTGCGGGCGATAGCGAGGTCGTCGCCCGAGCCATCGAGTGGCTCCGATCCGGTCGATAGGGCGCGCCTGACCAGCGTTCAGTCGCGCATGATGCTCTGCGGCGAGACATTCAGCACGTCGGCGGTTTCCTCGCGAACTGGTGGGCCGACTTGGACAGCCGCGCACGATGAGGCGTGCCCCGACGGAATATCCTTCCCACGTGGCCGCCATCCCAGCGCCCAGGCGTGGTACCTCCTCTGTGGTATCTTTCTTCGCAGGACCATGGCGACGATGAAGGATCGGCTGATTAAGAAGTTCGAAGACGAGATTCAGGCGCTGGATCGCGAGCTCAAGCTCGAGCTTCCCAGGGAAATCAAGCGCGCGCGTGAGTTGGGGGACCTCCGCGAGAACGCCGAATATCATGCGGCCAAGGAGCGGCAGCGGCTGGTCGAAACGCGCATCAGCATGCTGCAGAAGCGCGTCTCGGAAATTGCGCTGATCAATGTCGACCGTATTCCGACCGACCGTGCCGGCTTCGGATCGACGCTGCAAGTCGAGGAACGGAACGGCGAAAAGCTGACCTTTCAGCTCGTCATGCCCGAGGACGCCGACGCCGCGAAAGGCCTGATCTCGACGACATCACCGATCGGCCGCGCCTTCCTCAACAAGGAACCTGGCGACTCGGTGAAAGTCGTCACGCCTGGCGGCACGCGCGAGTTCGAGATCCTCACGCTGTTCACCATCCATGACGAAGCCAGCGAATGAGCGATCGCGGCTCGGCCACGCCCTCTGATCCCTATTCTCCGCAGCGACGAACTGCTCTCGTTTTAACCGGCACCGGCACTGCTGGCGCGTACCATGCCGGCGTGCTGCGTGCGCTGCACGAGGCGGGCGTGAAGATCGACATCGTCGGTGCGCACGGCGTCGGAGTCATCGGTGCCTTGTTTGCCGCCGTCGATGGCGCGCATCGACTGTGGGATGAGCGCGGGATCTGGCGGTCGTCAGCCGTTCGCGGCTGGTATCCATGGCGCCCAACCTTGCGTCTCCTGATCTGGACGCTGGCCGTCTCGGTCGCGCTCGTGGCGCTGCCGCTCGTCGCGATGGCCGCCGGACTGATCGTCTTTCCAATCGATTTCGTGCTGAAGATGGTCGGCCTGAGCGGCGGCGGCCTGACCTCGTGGTACCTCCGTATCGCGGAGGCGGCCTTTTCGCCCACCGGCCTTCCAACTTGGCTCCCTCGTCTGGTCGTGCTTGTCCTCGGCGCGGCCGGCCTGGCCGCGGCCATAACGGCATATTGGGAATCGTTGTCCGGGCGGCGACGCGGCCGTTTCTGGTGGCGCATTGTGCAAGCGCCGCTGACCGCCGAACCGGCGATCGCCTTGTGCTGGGCAACGTTATGGGAACTGATCCGAGGGGCCACGCAGTTGAAGGAGCCCGCCCGGATCGATCTCGCGCGACGCTACGCCGAACTGCTGGCCGATAATCTGGGGCAGCCGGGATTTCGCGAGCTCCTGATCGTCGCGCACGATGTGGACGCGGGCCGCGATCTGGTGTTCGCGCTGGTCCACGAAGGACGGCGGCGGGACCTGCTGCGGCGGGCGCGCAGCGAAGACGCCGAAGCGCGACGGGCGGCTGTCCTCGATCTGGCGGGCATCGGGCGCGACCATTTGCCCGACGCCGTGGCCGGCGCGTTGACGGTGCCGCTGGCGTCAAGTTTCCACGCCATTCACTTCTCGCCCGACGGGTACTGGCGCGGAGAGCGCCACCGGTTGGCGGATCGGCCCAGCGCGCTCGGGCGCGTGGTCGCAGAACTGTCCGACCTCCACGTCGAACAGATCGTGCTCGTATCGTCGGCGCCCGAATCGCCCGGTCCTCACACGCTTGCGGCGGTGCGGCTGGACGGGCGTGGCCGGATCGGCGAATACCTGCGATCGACCGAAGCCGCTATCGTGCACGACGTCGTGGCGCAGGTGCGGAACGGGGAGCCGCGAATCTACGTCATTCAGCCCGAATACAATCCGATCGGTCCGCTCGATTTTGCGGACGCCTTCGATGACCGCTCGGCACGACGACCGTCATTGACGGAGCTGATGAGCCGCGGCTACGAAGATGCCTATCGCCAGTTCATCGAGCCGGTCGTCGGCGCAAGCGGCGACCGCGTCGGCCAGAGCGCGCTGTGAAATCCTCATCCTGAAGTCCGCACCTGAAATCCGCACAGATGAAATCTGCACACATGAAATCCGCATCATGAAATCCGCATCATGAAATCCAACGAGCGCGTCGAGAAACATCCTGGCACCGAATTGATTCATGGCGAGAATGCCGTCCCCGGCGACGCGTCGCCGTTGACGACACCCATTTACGAGACGGCGACCTTCGTTTTTGAAAACGCCCGGGAGCTGGTCGCCTATAACGAGGGCCGATCGTCGAAGTACCTCTATTCGCGTTACAGCAATCCGACCATCGTGGCGGTGGAGCAGAAGCTCGCCGCCCTCGACGGTGCCGAGCGGGCCCTGTTGTTCTCGTCGGGGATGGCGGCGACGACGACGATTCTGATGGCGCACGTCAAAGCCGGCGACGAGGTCGTCTGCGCCGCGGCGATTTACGGCGGCACGCTGCATCTCCTCGAGGACCTGCTCACGAAGTTCGGGGTCATCGCGAGGTTCGTGCCGCTCGCCGACCTGGCCAGGCCGGAACGGATATTCAGCGATCGCACCCGCGTGGTCTGGTTCGAGTCGCCGATCAACCCGACGCTCCGGTGCGTGGATGTCGCGCCGGTCGCGTCGGCATGTCGCGACCGCAGGATCCTGTCAGTCATCGATAACACCTTTGCGACGCCGATCAACCAGCGGCCTTTGGCGCTTGGCGTGGATCTCGCGATGCAGAGCGCGACGAAATATCTCAACGGCCACGGCGACGTCACCGCCGGCGTCGTCAGCGGCCGTCGCGAGCTCGTCGATCCGATTGAGAAGACCCGGCGCCTGGTCGGCACCGTGCTCGATCCGTATCCGGGTTATGCACTCGGGCGAGGGCTGAAAACGCTTCCCGTGCGCATGCGTCGCCACAACGAGAGCGCCCAGGCGATCGCGGAGTTTCTCACGGGCGATCGGCGGGTGACGACGGTCTTTTACCCCGGGCTGCCCTCGCATCCGGACCACGCTGTGGCGCGCACGCAGATGACCGGCTTCGGTGGGATGGTCTGCTTCGATCTCGGCGGCGACTACGGCCGGGCCGAACGGCTGTACGACCGGTTGCAGATCATCAAGCGCGCGGCGAGCCTCGGAGCCGTCGAGAGCCTGATCAGCATGCCCGTGCTGACCTCGCATTGGGGTTGTACGGACGCGCAGCTCAAAGAAGCCGGCATCACGAAAGGGATGCTGCGGCTGTCGGTGGGGTTGGAAGACGTCGAGGATCTGGTCGCCGATCTGGATCAAGCGCTTGCGTCCGGTTAAGGCCGGACGACACGCACCCACGAATGCCGACCCTCCGCACGGAACTGGCTATCGCGCTTTGAGTTCCTCACGCTCGGCCTTCATGTCCGCCTTCGTCGTCTTCACATCCTTGGTTGGCGTCTCGTGGAGGAACGCGGCGACGATTTCCTGCAGGCGCGCCGCAATCCTCTGCGCATCCTGGATCGCGAACTTCTCGGCGAACGCACGATAGGGAATGACGGCCTTGGCCATCGCCCGGTGGCCGCCGGCATTGCCGATGTCGGAAAAGTATCGCCGCACGAATTCACCGGCGTTCTTGGTGTAGCCGAGATTGCGCACGGAGATGATCAGCGTGTCGTTGACGACCCCGGCAATCACCGTCCACTTGACGTGTTCGAGTTGCAGGAAGAAGTCGGCGACGTAGGGCACGAAATCTTCACGCGGCAGGGTTCCGAGGAAGCTGCAGAACACCTGATCGAGGAGCTGGCCGCTGGCGTGCGCCTTCATCACGTAGTCGAGCCGTTCGGCGGTGATTTCGGCGCCTTCCATCTTGCGAATCAATGCCGGATCGGCGAGCGGGTAGAGATACGAAAAGGCCTCGATGTCGACGCGGTTGGTCTGACGGTTGAAGAACAACGTATCGGACTTGATCGCGTAGAGCATCGCAGTGGCGGTGCGTTCGGAGATGTTCGCGTCGACCGAGCGCAGGTGTTCGGTGAGGATCGTGCAGGTCGATCCGTAGTCGGGACGCACGTCCTTGAAGACGGCGGTGTAGCCCTCCTGTTCGGGATGATGGTCGATGACCAGGTCCACGCGATCGAGCGCCTCGCCGAAATAGTGCGGCTGCACATCCACCATGGCGATGCGGTCGAATTCTTTCATCTGCGCCGGCGTCAGTACCTCGACGTGGATGTCGAGGAGGTTCATCATCCGCACGTTTTCCGGACGGCTGACGCCCTGCACGGCGGCAATGATTGCCGTGGTCTTCGTGCGCTTGAGGACGTTCCGGAGGGCGAGGCCGCTGGCCATCGCGTCGGGGTCGGGATCGTTGTGGAGGACGATCAGCACGCGATCGGCGTCGCTGAAATACCGCTGATACTGCTGCACGCGGGCCCGGGTCAGAGAGCGGGCGAATTCGGTCACCAGCGGACCGCCGAACAGCTCCGACATCGCCAGGTAGGAGGCGTCGGGAAACGCTTCGTGGTACTCCTGGGCGCGGTGGGCGGTCGCCTCGGCGCCGATCCCGAGAATGTAAATCAACGTGCCGCCGGCGTCGCGGACCGCTTCGACCATCCGCTTCGGGCTCCGCCGGCCGTTGTCTTCGATGATCACGCAGGTGCTGGGGCCGAGGTCGGCCTTGACGAAGGTGTCCATCCGCCGGGGATCGCCCGGGATGACATGGACGCCGGCCTCACTCAGCCGGCGTGCGAGCGGTCGATTTTCAACGATGAATTCGACTTCGAAGCCCGGCAACAGGATTTCATCGAGCATCCTGATGACGAGTTCGTCCTGACAGACGGCTAAACACCGCATCCAGAGGGTACCAACCGTTGATTATACGCCCCCGCTAGGACCGGGAGGGGTCAGATGGGTGTCTGACACCAGGCAAAAGTTTGAGAGAAATGCTGGGAAGGGCTGGCAAATTGTGAGTGGTGGCACGGGATGGATGACGACGTTTGTTTGCCAAACGAGGTGCACTAGCCCTGACGACCGTTCACCAAGTACGATTGCTAGTTCCGATGCCGTCCGTCTACGACCGCTTCACCCTGGTCTCAGATTTCACGCTCGCCGGGGATCAAACGCGCGCTATCGCCGAGCTGACCGAGGGATTGGAGCGCGGCGATCCGCACCAGGTCCTGCTCGGCGTGACCGGGTCCGGCAAGACGTTCACGATGGCCCAGACCATCGCCCGCGTGAACCGGCCGACCCTCGTCATGGTCCATAACAAGACCCTGGCGGCACAGCTCTTCCAGGAATTTCGACGTTTTTTCCCCGATAACGCCGTCGAGTACTTCGTCAGCTATTACGACTACTACCAGCCCGAAGCCTACGTGCCGGCGACCGACTCGTACATCGAGAAGGAAGCCACCATCAACGACGAGATCGATCGGATGCGGTTGTCGGCGACCCGGTCGCTCTTCGAGCGCCGCGACGTCATCATCGTCGCCAGCGTGTCGTGCATCTACGGCCTCGGGTCGCCCGAAGCGTATTACGGGATGCTGCTCCCGCTCGAGCGCGGCCAGCGCATCGGCCGTGAACAGATTCTCAGGAAGCTCGTGGAAATCCAGTACGAGCGGAACGATCACGACTTCGGACGCGGCACCTTTCGCGTCCGGGGCGATATCGTCGAAGTCTATCCCTCGTATGAAGAGCAGGGAATCCGGATCGAGCTCTTCGGCGACGAGGTCGATTCCCTCGCGTCATTCGACACGCTGACCGGAAAGACCATCCGCCGCCACGACAAGGTTGCTATCTATCCCAAGACCCACTTCGTGGCGCCGCGCGATCGGACCCGCCGCGCCGTCGAAGCGATCAAAGAAGAACTGGCGTGGTATCGGTCGAAGCTGGAGGGCGAAGGCAAACTCCTCGAAGCGCAGCGCCTGCATCAGCGGACGATGTTCGATCTCGAGATGATGAACGAGATCGGCTACTGCCATGGCATCGAGAACTATGCGCGTCACTTGACGGGAAGGGCGCCCGGCGAACCACCGCCGACCCTGCTGGACTACCTGCCGAGCGACGCCTTGATCATCGTCGACGAAAGCCATCAAACCGTGCCGCAGATTCGAGGCATGTACTTCGGCGATCGATCCCGGAAAGAGGTGCTGGTCGCCTATGGGTTCCGCCTGCCGTCTGCGCTCGACAACCGGCCGCTCAATTTCGATGAATGGGAGAAGCGCGTCGGCCAGGTCGTCTTCGTCTCGGCGACGCCTGGCCCGTACGAGCTTTCGAAATCGCAGGGTGTCGTAGTCGAGCAGATTATCAGGCCCACCGGGCTGATCGATCCGCCAATCGACGTGCGGCCGGTCAAGGGCCAGGTCGACGATCTCCTGCAGGAGATTCGCGTGCGGGCCGAGCGCAACGAGCGCGTGCTCGTGACGACGCTGACCAAGCGCATGGCGGAAGACCTGACCGAGTACTACCAGGAGCTCGGGGTGCGCGTCCGCTATCTCCACTCCGACATCGACACGCTCGAGCGCGTCGAGATCCTGCGCGACCTGCGGCGCGGCGCATTCGACGTGCTGGTCGGCATCAACCTGCTGCGCGAAGGACTCGATCTGCCGGAGGTTTCGCTCGTGGCCATCCTCGACGCCGACAAGGAGGGCTTCCTGCGGTCGGCGGGATCGTTGATTCAGACGTCCGGGCGTGCCGCCCGTAACGTCAACGGCCGTGTCCTCATGTACGCTGATAAGGTGACCGATTCGATGCGGGCCGCCATCAGTGAGACCGGCCGGCGGCGCACGCTGCAGGCTGCCTACAATGAAGAGCACGGCATCACGCCGCAGTCGATCGTCAAACAGATCGACGACGTGATGTCGAGCGTGTACGAGCGCGACTACATGACCCCGCCGATGGTCGTCCGCGATGGCGGCCAGACCTTCCGTACGCAGGCGGAGCTGGACACCTACATCGCCGGACTCCAGGAGAAAATGCGCGCCGCTGCCGCCAATCTCGACTTCGAAAAGGCCGCCGCCCTCCGCGACGACATCAAACGCCTGCGTGGCACCGAGCTGGGGTTGCCCTGGCCGGCCCGGAGGGCCTGACCCGCGTGGCGTTCACGGACAACTGGCTGAAACGCATCGCCCTCGAGGTCCAGGAATACGTGCGCCTCATCGTCGCCTTCTTTCGCGCCACGGTGAGCCCGCCGTTCTATCGCTACGACATCATCGAGCAGTTCGACGCGATCGGCGTGGCCTCGCTGACGGTGGTGCTGCTGACCGGCTTCTTTACCGGAGCCGTCCTGGCGCTGCAGAGCGGTCAGACGCTGGATCAGTTTGGCGCCCGCCCGGTGGTCGGCCGGCTGGTCAGCGCGTCGATGGTCAAAGAACTGGGACCGGTGCTGACCGGTCTGATGCTGACCGGTCGAATCGGTTCAGGCATTGCCGCCGAACTCGGATCGATGATGGTCACCGACCAGATCAACGCGCTGCGCGCGTTAGGTACCGATCCGATCAGGAAACTCGTCGTGCCGCGTATGCTGGCGGGGATCTTCATGGCGCCCGTGCTGACGGTGATCTCCGACTTCGTCGGCATCTTCGGCGGCTGGATCGTGGCGCGATTTCAGCTGCAGGTGGCGTCGGGCCTCTATTGGTCGTCGATCACCCAGGGCCTCTACATGGACGATGTGTGGATGGGGCTGCTGAAGCCGTTCATCCTCGGATTCGTGATCGTCAGCATCGCCTGTCATGTCGGCCTGCAGACGACCGGCGGCACGCAGGGCGTTGGCAAGTCGACGACCAACGCCGTGGTCGCCGGATCGGTCGCGGTGATTGCCGTCGACTACTTTGTGACACGTATCCTGTTCTCGGTGTTGTACTAGCAGAATCAGCAGGAGCTTGGGCCGAATCGCCATGACCAACGCGCTCACGCCGCTCAACACGCCGACCGGACCGGCTGCCCAGGTGCCTGATCACCCGGTGATCGAGTTCGATCACGTGCAGCTGGCGTTCGACGAGAACGTGGTGCTGAAGGACGTCAGCTTCACGCTGCTCAGCGGGCGCACCAAAATCATCCTGGGCGCGAGTGGATCGGGGAAATCGACCATCCTCAAGATCATCACCGGGCTGCTGCGCGCCGACGGTGGCTCCGTGACCGTCAACGGGCACCGGATCGATCGGCTGTCGGAGTGGGAGATGATGGCGGTGCGTGCCGATCTCGGAATGATCTTCCAGGAAGGCGCGCTGTTCGACTCGCTGACAGTGCGCGAGAACGTCGGCTACAAACTGTTCGAGGAAAGCAACATGCCGCTCGACGAGGCCGACCGCCGGGTCGAGGAAGTCCTTGGCTTCGTCGGACTCGGCGACTTCATCGACCGCATGCCATCAGCGCTCTCCGGCGGCCAGCGGCGCCGCGTGGCGATCGCCAGGGCGATGGCGTTCAAGCCGCGGATTCTGTTGTACGACGAGGCGACGACCGGCCTCGATCCGATCACGGCGATTACGGTGAACGACGAGATCATCAAGCTTCGTGACCTCGAGGAAGTCGCCTCGATAGTCGTCACCCACCAGCTTCGCGACGCGTTCTACGTCGCCACGCACATGGCGGTCAGGGGCGCGGACGGCAAGGTCACCATCGTCGACGCCACGCACGACAAGGAAGAAGAGACCGAGTTCATCATGCTGCGCGACGGCCTGATTGTTTTCGAGGGCGACGCGACCGATCTCCGCAAGTCAAGCGAACCGTACTTACAGACATTTCTCTCTTGAGGATGCTATATGCCTCGCACACGATCTCACACCTGGTCTGAACTGAAAATCGGCATTCTGATGATCGCGGCGACGGTGATCGCGGCGGTGACGATCTTCCTGTTGACCGGCGGCAAAGGGTTTTTCTGGCAGCGATATTCGCTGAAATCGCGATTCACGAACGTGGCCGGCCTCGCCTCGGGATCGCCGGTCCGCCTGGCGGGCGTCGACGTCGGCGAAGTGACCGGCGTCCAGCTGGCCGGCGATCAGGTGGACGTGGTGTTCGAGGTCAATAAGATCTACCGCGATCGCATCACGACGGCGTCGGTGGCCAAGCTTGGTTCGGTGTCGCTCCTCGGCGAAAGCGCCGTGGACATCACGCCGGCCGCCGGCGGGACGCCCATACCTGAATGGGGATATGTGCCGCAGGGCAAGCCGCCGGCACAATTGAGCGACATCACCGACCAGGCCAGCGCCGGGATCGACCAGCTCACCGGTCTCATCAGCGACATCAGGGGCGGTCGAGGGACGGTCGGGA
>Ga0068859_100004798_pt1 | contig 13763 bp, 12 predicted proteins | sample KBSSwiS22_FD_66585 | JGI IMG/M metagenome (GOLD analysis project Ga0068859, IMG submission 66585) | Switchgrass rhizosphere microbial communities from Kellogg Biological Station, Michigan, USA - KBS Switchgrass S2-2 | ecosystem: Host-associated > Plants > Roots > Rhizosphere > Soil ... | reverse complement strand
GTCGTGATGAAGGCCGCGGTGGCCGCCGCCGGGCTGCGGGTGCCCCGCTTCCTGCCACTGCCGGCCGCGCTGCGCGACGGCGCGGCGCCGTGGGCTGGACGCACGATCCTCAAGCCGCTGGCGGCCGCCTCCAGCGAGGGCGTCCGCGAGTTCCCCACCCTCGCCGCCGCGCTCACCTTCGCCCGCGCCGACCCCGACCTCGCGGACGCCGCCGGGTTCGAGGTCGAGGAGTTCATCGAGGGCCCGATCATCCACGTCGACGGCATCCTGTCGGCGGGCGAGCCGGTCGCGGTCCAGGCTAGCCGCTACGTCGGCACCTGCCTCGCCTACGCGGTCGACGGCGCCCCGCTCGGCTCGGTGCAGATCGACACCGACCGGGCCCTGGTCGACTGGACGGTGGCCTGCCTGCGCGCGGTCGGCATCACGGACGGCTCGTTCCACCTGGAGGCGATCGAGGCGGCCGACGGCCTGGTGTTCCTGGAGGTCGGGGCCCGCTTCGGCGGCGCCGACGTGGTGGACGCCTTCGAGCTCGCCACCGGCATCCGGATGCCGTCGGTCGAGCTGCGGCTGCTGGTCGGCGGCCCGGGCGGCGAGCGGCCGGTGCCCAGGACGCCCGGGCCCGACGAGCGGTACGGCTGGTTCGTCGTGCCCGGCCACACCCTCGGCTCGACCCACTGCCGGCTGACCGGGACGGAGCGCTTCGCGGCGGACCCGCTCGTGCACCGCTGGGTGGCGCGCCCCGAGGACGAGCCGATCAGCCAGGCGATCACCTACGCCGACCACCTCGTGCCGCTCGCCGGCGTCGTCGGGCCCGCCCCGGCCGAGGTGCTCGAACGCTTCCTCACCGAGATGTTCGCCGCCGTGCGGGTCGAGCCGCTCACCCCGGCCAGCCTCTAGTGATCCCGGGACGGCGGCCGCCGGGCATGCGAAGAAAGAGCATTTTCGCATGCCCTTTGGCCCTCTAGCCCACCGCCCGGCTCCAGCCCACCCACCGGAATCCCCATGAACCCACTGGCCCGCCTGGACTCCTGGCTCCCGCCTGAACACGGCGTGCGCAGGCTCGTCGCCGGCTCCTTCGTCGACTCGCTCGGCACCGGGCTGTTCCTCGCCGGCTCCGCTCTGTTCTTCAGCCGGGTGCTCGGGCTGAGCACGGTCCAGATCGGCGCCGGACTGTCGCTGGGCGGCCTGGCCGGCGTCCTCGGCATCGTCCCGATCGGGCGGCTCGCGGACCGGGTCGGCGGCCGGCCGGCCATCGTCGGGCTCTACCTGTTCCGCGGCACCTGCTTCGCCGTCTACCCGTTCGCCCACGACCCGGCGGTGTTCTACGTCGTCGCGTTCCTGATCGGCGCGGCCGAGTTCGGCGGCGGCCCGATCACCCAAAGCCTGGTCGGGGCCATGGTCGGCGACGAGGCCCGAGTCCGCACGATGGGCGTCAACGCGACCGTCCGCAACGCCGGCTTCGCCCTCGGCGCGATGCTGGCCACCGCTGCGGTGGCCACGCAGAGCAAGGCGGTCTTCGCCGCGCTGGTGTTCGCCGACGCCGCGACGTTCTTCGGCACCGCCGCGCTGCTGGCCCGGCTCCCGGTGCCGCCGGCACCCCGCAAGCCCGGCATGGCCAGGGCCGCGCGCGAGCGGGCGGACGGACAGCGGGTGCTCACGCCACGCTTCCTCGCCCTGGCGGCCGTGAACGGCGTCCTGTTCACGCACACCGCGCTGCTCAGCGTCGGGCTGCCGCTGTGGATCGCCGACCACACCGACGCGCCCCTCTTCGTCGTCGGCACCGTCGTAGTGATCAACACGCTGCTGGCGATCACGCTGCAGGTTCCGCTCGGCGGCCGGCTGGAGACCGTGCGGGCGGCGGCGGCCCGGCAGCGGCGCTCCGGCGCCTGCCTCGCGGTGACCTGCCTGCTGGCCGCCGCGGCCGGCCACGCGAACGCCCTCGGCGCCGGCCTGCTGATGGCCGCCGCCGCCGCGACACTCACGCTCGGCGAGATCTGGCAGATGGCCGGCGGCTGGCGGCTCGCGTTCGCGCTCGCCCCGCCGAACCGGCGCGCCTCCTACGTCGCGGTCTACGAGATCGGTCCGAGCGCGGCGACGGCGGCCGGGCCGATCCTGCTCACCTGGGCCGTGCTGCGCAACGGTACCGCCGGCTGGCTGGGGCTCGCCGGCGTGTTCGCGCTGATGGCAGTAACGGTCGTGCTGGTCGCCCGGGGAGTCCAGGAACCAGCCGGCGGGGAGCAGCCCAGCCTGGCGGTGCCAGCCGGCGAGGAGCAGCCCGTCCTGGCGGTGCCAGCCGGCGAGCGCAAGACCGGCGAGACGACGACCGAGGCCGGGGCCGCCGCCGTCTCCGGCAGCCTCTAGAGACAGGAATCCCATGCAGACGCTGCTGCTCGTCGGGGTCGGGCGGATGGGCCGGCCCTACCTGGCCGCCGCCCGCCGGCTCGGTGTCCGGATCCACGCCGTGGAGGTGGCGGCGAACGCCGCGGCGCTCGGGCCGCTGGTCGACGAGGTCACGGTATGCCCCGGGATCTCGGACGAGGACTGGGCGTTCGCGGCGCACGCGGCCGTCGCCGCGCGCCGGCCGGACGGCGTCCTCGCGTTCAGCGAGCCGCAGGTCATGGCGGCCGCGCTGGTCTGCGACGAGCTCGGGCTGCCCGGCCCGTCGCTGCGCGCGGCCGTGGTGTCGCGGAACAAGGCCCTGCAGCGGGCCCGGTTCGCGGCGGCGGGCATCGGCCAGCCGGACTTCCTGCTCGCCGGCCGGCTGGCCGAGGCGGCCACGTGGGCGGCGGAGCGCTTCCCCGTCGTCGTCAAGCCGTTGTCGTCGGCCGGCAGCGACGGCGTCGAGCTGGTCGCCGACGCCGGGGCGTTCGAACGGGTGGTGGCCCGCCGGGCCGGTGAGGGCCGGCTGCTGGTCGAGCGGGCCGTCACCGGCCCGGAGTTCAGCTGGGAGGCGCTGGTCCAGGAGGGCAAGGTCTGGCTGTCCAACCTGACCGAGAAGGAGACCAACGGGCCGCCGCGGTTCGTCGAGATCGCCCACCGGCTGCCCGCCGCCGTCGACGCCGCGGCCCGGGCCGAGGCCGACGACCTGGGCGCGGCGGTCATTGACGCGCTCGGGATGCGGACCGGCCTGGTGCACCTGGAGTTCCGGCGCTCCCCCGCGGGCCCGCGGGTGATGGAGGTCGCCGTCCGCACGCCCGGCGACTTCCTGCTGAACCTGCTCGGCCTCGCCTACGGCGTCGACTGGTTCGAGCTGGCGGTCACCGTCGCGCTGGGCCGGGACCTGCCCGCCCCGCCGGTCGCGCGGCCGCGGCACGCCGCGAGCTACCTGCCGATCGCGCCGCCGGGCACGGTCACCGCCCTGACCGACCTCCCGGAGGTGACGGCGCTACCGGCCGTCGTGGACGCCGGGTACTGGGTCGCGGTGGGCGACGCCGTCGTGCCAGCCACCTCGTCGGTCAACCGGTTCGGCTACGCCCTGCTCGCCGCCGACGACCGCGCCGCGCTGGAGCGCGCGCTCGACGAGGTTCGCGCCACCTTCACTGTCCAGATCGCCGCTGACGGCGCCTGACGGCACCCGACCGGCGGGGCCCGGCCGCGTGGCCACCCGCCGTCCCGCCCGCGTCTCCCCCGAACGGAGGCATCTCGTATGACCGTGCTGGACTCGCGCCCGCTGCTGGTTCTCGTACACGCCGGTGGGCGGGCCTATCGCGAGCAGCTGTTGCGTTCGCTCGCCGGCGAGTACCGCGTGCACCTGATCACCGGTGGGGAACCCACCTGGGAGAAGCCGTACCTGACCGACGTCTCGGTGCTCGCCAGCACCGACGCCGACGCCGTCCGGGCGCGGGCCCGGGCGATCGCCGCCGCCGAACCGGTGGCGGCCATCCTGACCTGGGGCGAGGAGCACCTGCTGCAGGCGGCGCTCGCCGCCCAGGACCTCGGCCTGCCCGGCAGCCCGCCGGACGCGGTGCTGCGCTGCTGGGACAAATTCGCCACCCGGCAGGCGTTGGCGGCCCGGGGCGTCGGGCAGCCGGCCTTCGCGCTCGTCGGTGACGTCCGGGCTGCGCTGGCGGCGGCGGGCGAGATCGGCTACCCGGTGGTGCTCAAACCGCGGTCCGCGGCCGCGAGCGAGGGCGTCATCCTGGTCCGCGACGCCGTGGAGCTCGCCCGCGAGTTCGACGTCACCCGGGGTGTCCGGCTCGACCACCGGCCCAGCTTCGACGACGTCGTCCTGGTCGAGCAGTACCTGGCGGGGCCCGAGATCAGCGTCGACGCGGCGGTGCACGCGGGCACCGTCACCCCGGTCTTCGTCGCGCGCAAGGAGATCGGGTTCCCGCCGCTGTTCGAGGAGACCGGGCACCGGGTGGACGGCGCCGACCCGCTGCTGACCGACCCGCGGCTCGCCCGGATGCTGACCGAGATCCACGCCGCCATCGGCTACACCGACGGCTGGACCCACACCGAGCTGAAGGTGACCGAGGCCGGGCTGAAGACGATCGAGGTCAACGGGCGCCTCGGCGGCGACCTCATCCCCTACCTGGGCTCGCTCGCGACCGGCATCGACCCGGCGCTGGCGGCCGCGACCGTGGCCCGGGGCCAGGCGCCGACGCTCACCGCCACCAGGGCCCGCGTCGCCGCGGTCCGGTTCTTCTACCCGCCTGGGGAGGACTGCGTCGTCGAGTCGGTCGAGTTCGACGAGGCGGCGCTGCCGCCCGAGGTCGAGCTGTGCGAGCCGCTGGTCGCCGCCGGGGACGTTGTCTCGCCGCCGCGCAACGGCCACATGGAGGCGCGGGTCGCCTACGCGGTCGCCGTCGCGGACACGGCTGACCAGGTAACCGCCGCGCTGGACGGGGCGCACGCGGCCCTGCGCCTGCGGTTCGGTGCCGGCGCATGACCGACGGACGGCCAGGTCCCCACCCGGTCCCCGCGCGCACCGGCTACCCCCTATGGCGGCTGCTGGCCGAGCTGCGGGGCGCGCGGTTCGTCGATCTGACGCAGTCGTTCCGCCCTGGGATCCCGCATCCGGCCGGCCTCCCGGACGAGGAGCGGACCACGCTGTTCGACCACGGGAGCGACGGGTTCCAGACGCACCTCTACAGCCACGTGGGGCAGTGGGGAACGCACGTCGACCCGCCGGTGCACTTCGTCGAAGGAGGGCGCTGCCTCGACGAGATCCCGGTCGACGAGATGGTGCTCCCGTTGGTCGTCTTCGACATCAGCGACATCGGCCGGACCGACCCGGACTACGAGCTGCGGGTCGAGGACGTGCTGGCCTGGGAGGACCGGTACGGCCAGGTGCCCGCGGGTGCCTTCGCGGCGTTACGGACCGACTGGTCGAAGCGGTGGCCCGACCCGGTCGCGATGGCCAACAGGGACGCCGACGGGGTCGCGCACTGGCCGGCCTGGAGCGTGCCCGCGCTGCGGTTCCTCTGCGAGGAGCGGCACATCACGGCGTGCGGGCACGAGACCACGGACACGGACGCCGGCTACGTCGTCACCGGCCTCGCCTGGCCGGCCGAGGCGTTCCTGCTCCACCAGGACAAGTACCAGATCGAGCTGATGGCCAACCTCGACAGCGTCGCACCAGCGGGCGCCGTCATCGTGGCGTCGTTCCCAAAGGCGGAGAAGGGCTCCGGTTTCCCGGCCCGGGCCTTCGCGATCACACCCTGACGCCTGCCCGTCATACCGCCGGCCCGGTTGCCCGCAGCCCCGGTCTCTTGTGCAGGACGACGAGGTAGCGGCAGGGCAGGTCGGTGGGGTTGACGAAGGCGCAGTCGGCTGGGGCGCCGAGCTGGAGGCAGTCCCCCTCGTCCAGATCATGGACCTCGTCGCCCTCGACGAAGCGGAGCCGGCCGCGCAGCACCCAGATCTGCTGGTCGAGAAACTGGTAGGCGCCGGCCGGCATGGGAACGGTGGCTCCGCCGGGCAGCTCGACCTCGACGAGCTCGAGGGCGGGACTCACCGGTGGAGAGACCGCGCGCCGCGCGTAGCCAGTGGCGGGGTCGGTCCAGACGGGCTGCTCGGCACGGCGGATGAGCCGTACCGAGCCGGTCTCCGCGCGCGCGATCAGTTCCGAGAGGGTCAGCCCGAGCGCGCCGGAGAGCCTGGCCAGCAGCGCCACCGTCGGCTGGACCTCGGCGCGCTCCGCATGGCGTGGATGATCAGTTCCGTGCCGTGATCTGGACGAGAACCTCCTGGGAGCCGAGCCGGGTCACGGCCCCGAACAGGTTCCAGTCGGTCGCCGCCATGCGGACGAACGCCGGTAGTTCCTCCTCCGTGCCGAGCGACACGCTGGTGAACGCGGTGCGATAGTCATGCCGCGCGAAGTCCTGCTCCGCGACCGCCGAGCGGGCCATCACGTCCTGATAGATGTTGTCAAACAGGGCCGAAGCCTTTGTCTTCAGCCCGGCGATCGAGGCGAGCGCCTCCGCATTCCCCTGTACCGCCTGCGCCATCTCGTCGAGTTCCTGCAGGTTGGCGAGAAGATTGGCAATCTCTTTCCGCTGGGTCGAGTTCGCATAGTCATCGAAGCTGAAGGGCACTCGCTGCGCCGCCGTGCGTTCGGCCATCGCCCGCCTCCTCCACGTGGTGCGCCACTGGGTCATCGCGGCGCACGCCAGTGACGATGCGCCGGGATGGCGGGTAAGGGCGCCCGCCGCCCAGCGCATGATGCCCGCCCACCCGGTGGTCCCGGAGCCGAACGAAGAAAGTCGAGATATCTGCCTGAAATCTCTGGTATGGCACTACCGCCGCGTGCCGCTCGACGCCCGGCTCATCCCAGGGAGCCAGCCGGATCGGGCGGCTGCGGGAGGTACCCGCCAGCGAGGCCAATCAAACTTTCAGGTAGGTGAGGACCGCACGCAGGCGGCGGTCGCTGTCCGACGGCGGCAGCCCGTGCTTGATGAAGATGTCCGCCTGGTTGGTCATGCCATCCCAGGCCGGCCAAAATCCCGCCGCCGGCATCTCCACTCGCGGCTCCGGTGATGCGCCATAAGGACTCCGGTCAGTAGCAATCCCGATGCCTCGCCTTTACCCAACCGTCGTCTCTTTGCCACTGACGATGGCCCCGCGACATCTCTAACCTAGCCTCGCTCGCTCGCAAGGCATCACCCTCTCCCGGCCATTTCAGGAGCTCGCCTGTGTCCCTTGCCATTGTTCTCCGACGCCCACGCCGCACGCTGAGCATGCTCGGCGGGGCCGTCGCCCTGGCCGCCGCGTCGATCGGCATCTGGACTGCCACGCCGGCGCACGCCGCGACGCTGCCCACGCCGGACCACGTCATCGTCGTGATGCTTGAGAACCACGCCTACTCACAGGTGATCGGCAGCTCGAGCGCCCCCTACATCAACTCACTGAAGACCGGTGGCGCGAACCTCACCGCGTCCTACGGCATCACCCATCCCAGCCAGCCCAACTACATGGCGATCTTCTCTGGTGGCACCAGGGGCATCACCGACGACAGCTGCTACACGCCGGGCTTCAGCAGCGCCGCCAACCTCGGCTCCGAACTGATCGCCGCCGGTCGCACCTGGCGCAGCTACAACGAGGGCCTGCCGTCCCAGGGCTCGACCGTCTGCACCAACAGCAGCACCCAGTACGCGCGCAAGCACAACCCCTGGTTCGCGTTCAGCAACGTGCCGACGAGCACCGCCTACACGTTCGCGCAGTTCCCGACCGACTACACCACCTTGCCGAAGATCTCGTTTGTCGTCCCGAACCTGTGCGACGACATGCACGACTGCTCGGTGAACACCGGTGACACGTGGGTCAAGAACAAGCTGGGCGCCTACGCCACCTGGGCTAAGACGCACAACAGCCTGCTGATCGTGACCTTTGACGAGGACAACAGCCAGAGCGGCAACCACATCCCGACGGTGATCTACGGACAGCACGTCACCGCCGGAAGCTCGTCGTCGACGACCTACAACCACTACAACATGCTGCGCACCCTGGAGGACCTGGCCGGTCTGACGACACATGCGGGCAGTGCCGCCAGCGCGTCGGACATCACTGGCATCTGGAGCTAGTCGCCGGTGTACCTGACGGATGCGTATGCCATCCCCACGTCTGCTGGCTCGGGTTCCGACCCGGGCCAGCAGGCCGGGACGCCAACCGCTCACGCCGTTCCTCGAAGCATCGCGCGGGCGCTGCCGCGGACGGTGCTCGTCCTGGGCACGGTAAGCCTCATCACCGACGTCTCGTCCGAGATGGTCACCGCCGTGCTCCCGCTCTACCTGGTGGCGCAACTGGGCCTCTCCCCGCTCGGATTCGGCCTGCTGGACGGCATTTACAACGGCTTCAGCTCGCTGGTCCGCCTCGTCGGTGGCCATCTCGCCGACCGCGGCGGGCGGCATAAGGCGGTGGCCGCGCTCGGCTACGGGCTGTCCGCGCTGTGCAAGCCCGCGCTGCTCCTAGCGCATGGGGTGGCGTCGATCGGCGTGGTGCTCGCCACCGACCGGACTGGCAAGGGTCTGCGCACGGCCCCGCGGGACGCAATGATCTCCTTGGCGTCGCCGGCCGATACCCAGGGCCGCTCGTTCGGAATACACCGGGCCATGGACACCGCGGGCGCGCTGCTGGGGCCGATCATCGCTTTCTTCCTGATGCAGGCAGCGGTTGACGGATTCGATGCCATTTTCATGGTGAGCTTCTGCATCGCCTTGACGGGCGTGGTGGTCCTGCTGCTTTTCGCCCCCGGTCGCGGCAGCACGGCAACCCAGCGGGGCGGGGCGGCCGGGGGCACCGAGGCCACGCCCGCCGGGAACGACGCGGCCGCTCGCGAACAGGAGCCCGGGACCGTCTCCGCGCGGGTGGCGCTCGGTCTGCTGCGCCGCCCCGAGCTGCGCTGGTTGACGCTGTGCGCGCTGCTACTCGGCCTGGCGACGGTCAGCGACTCCTTCCTTTACCTGATGTTGCGGCGCGACCTGAATATCTCCGAGGAGTGGTTCCCGCTGTTGCCGGTGGGCACGTCCACGGCGTTCCTGCTGCTGGCGGTGCCGCTGGGGCAGGCAGCCGACCGGTTCGGCCGCTGGCGGGTCTTCCTCGCCGGGCATGGCAGCCTGCTGGTGGCGTATGGGCTGCTCCTCACCGGGGTGCACGGCGCGGCCGTGCTGATCGTCGTCCTTGTCCTGCATGGCGTCTTCTACGCGGCGACAGACGGGGTGCTGATGGCCGCCGCGGTGGGTTCGGTACCCGCGGCGCTGCGCTCCAGCGGACTTGCCCTGGTACAGACCGGGCAGGCAAGCGCGAGGTTCGTCTGCTCGCTGCTGTTCGGCGCCGCCTGGTCTGCCTGGGGGGACCGAACGGCGCTCGCATCGGCCACGGTCGCGCTCGCGGCGTGCGTCGCACTGAGCGCGGTCGTGCGTCCCCTGCGGGCGTCGGGGGCGCGATCGACGGAGGCTGCGACTTGACGAACCGCGTCCGGCTGTTGGTGCTGTTCCTGACCATCGTCGTGCTCGGCGCCGTGTCCGTCGGCTGGGTGCGGTACGCCGCCGCGCGCGGGGCACAGCAGGACCGCCAGCAGCAGGGCGGTCCGCCGGTGGCCGCGGGCCGGGTGACCCTGGCCCAGACCGGCTCGGCTGGGCCGCGGCTGGTCTTCCGCAACATGGTCTGGGGCCCGCACCGGGACGAGCTGGTGTCGGTGCCCGCCGCCGCGCCGTCCGGGCCACGCACCGCCTCGGACGTCCGCTGCCTGCGCTTCTACGCCGCCGCCGGTACCGGCATCTGCCTGCGGCGGCTGCCGGGCACACTGGCGGAGAAATACCAGGCGGTGGTGCTGGACGCGGACCTGCGTGAACGGCGGCATTTCTCGCTGAGCGGCATCCCCACCCGGGCGCGGGTCTCGCCCAGCGGGCGGATGGTGGCGTGGACGGTGTTCGTCAGCGGTGACTCCTACGGGGGAACCCAGTTCTCGACCCGCACCTCCATCCTCGACACGCGTACCTGGACGCTTCAGCAGTCGCTGGAGGACTACCAGGTGATCATGGACGGAAAGGCCTATCGGAGCGCTGACACCAACTTCTGGGGTGTCACGTTCGCCGACGACGGCCACTTCTACGCCACCCTGGGTAGCCGAGGGAAGACCTACCTGGTACACGGGGACGTCCGGGCTCGGACCGTGACGACGATGCGCGAGAACGTCGAGTGCCCGTCCCTGTCGCCGGACGGGACCCGCCTGGCGTTCAAGAAGCGGGTGCCGGGAGCCTCCGCGGACGCGCCGTGGCGGGAGTATGTGCTCGACCTGCGCGACCTGCAGGAGACACCGCTCGGCGAACAGCGCAGCGTTGACGACCAGGCCGTCTGGCTCGACAACCACACCATCGCCTACGCCCTCGCCGGTGACTATGGCGCGGACCTGTGGACCGTTCCGGCTGACGGCGCCGGGAGCCCGACGCGGCTGACGGTCGCGGCACTCGCACCCGCCGTGATCGGCTCCACCGGCGAGACTACGGCGCCGTCGGCGTGATCGGCACCAGGTTCTACCTGCATGGCGGTGACCTGCCCGGTGGCGAGGCCGGCTGCGGCGCGCCGTTCGACCAGAACCCCACCGCGGATCTCTGGTCGTTCGACCTGGTCGCCCACACCTGGCGACAGCACCTGCCCGCCGGCACCCCGGCCCGCCTGAAGCGGCACGCGGCGGCGGTCGCCGGCGGCCAGCTGTACATCACGTCCGGCTGGGACTTCCAGTGCGAGGGCGGCGTCGGCCCGGGCCAGATCTGGAACCAGGAGACCTACGTCTTCAGACCGTGATCAGGGCCACGGGATGCCGGGCGGCACCCGCCCTCCGAGCGCCATCTCCGCATTGCTCCTGGCTGGCCCCCGCCGCGCATGGTGATTACTGAGCGAAGTCAAGGCCGTTGTCCGCTGCGCGATGCGCTCGCCCCCGTCAGCCGCATCGGCCACGTCACCGTGCTGGTCGACGGCGGCCGTCGGCGCCGAGCCGAGGGCGTCGGCGAGCGCGTCGAGGGTGAGCGCCGCGTCGCAAAGCAGGGCCGACGCCGACCTTCTGGAAGCGGCCGATCCCGGTGTGGTCGTCGTCGATCCGTCCGCGACGATGTGACAAACTCTTCGAAATGCCGCCACCGGGTGGGCACGCGAGGCCCCCTGCCCCCATACCCGGTGCCGAGCCGGCCCCACGCACGCCTGCGAGGTCATGCTACGCACCCCCGCGCGGGACAGGTCAGACGTGTGCCGTCCCAAGGTTGTCCGAGACGGACAACCCGGGGCAGCGCACCTCGCTGCCGCATACGCGACCATCATTGGTCTCTCGGCTCCGTAGTCAGGGCCGTCGCACCGAAAGGCCGTCGATTCGTGCTCGCGCCCAAGCTCACCACGCTCGCCGGTGGCCCGCGCCCCGCTGGCCGGGTCGTCGTCTGCCTGGGCGACAGCATCACGCACGGTCAGGTCAGCGCGGACTGGGTCGGCCAGTTACAGGCGCGGCACGGCCAGAGCGGGCTGACCGTCGTCAACGCCGGCGTGGACGGTGACCTGGCCTGGAGCGCCCTGCAACGCCTCGACGCCGTCGTCGGGCTGCGGCCTGACGTCGTCATCCTGCTGATCGGCACCAATGACGTAGCCGCCTCCGCGGGGCCGGAGGCGGCACAGGCTTTCCGCCTCACGCAGCAGTTGCCCGCCGATGCGACGCCCACTCTGGACTGGTACGAGGAGAACGTCATCGCGATTCTCGACCGGCTCGCCCGGGAGACGGACGCGAGCGTGGCGGTCGTCGAGATCCCGCCCGCCGGCGAGGACCTCGCGTCGCAGGAGAACCTGAAGACCGCGCGCTACAACGCCGTCCTGCGCCGCCTCGCCGACGCGCGCGCCATACCTGTCCTGCCCCTGTTCGAACGGCTCGCCGCGATGCTGCCGGCCGGGCACCAGCCGCCGGACCGGCGGAGCATCTCCCGAATCGGCCGGTCGTCGGTGCGCCGCCGGCTGCTGCGCCAATCCTGGGACCAGATCTCGGCCGCGCGCGGGCTCGTCCTGCTGCACGACCACGTCCACCTCAACGACCGCTCCGGCGCGGTGCTCGTCGAGTTGGTCGACCCACTCCTCAACGCGGCGCCACCCGCCCGACGGCCTTGACGATGCGTATCTAGGCTGTCTGGCGGACGGCCTCGGCGGGCGGCAGGCGCGACGCTCGCCACGCGGGGCCGATGGTCACCGCGAGCACCGCGAGGTAGATCAGTCCGAGGAGGCTCCCGACGCTGGGCAGGTCGATGCCGAATCCGGTGCCTGTCCGGTTCTGGCGGTAGAAGAGGTAGCCCACGGCGATTCCGGCGGTGACGCCTACTGCCGCGCCGATGGTGGCGGTGACCGTGGATTCGGTCAGTAGCGCGAGGATCACATTCCGGCGCTTGTAGCCGATGGCCCGCAGGATACCGAGGGCGTGCCGGCGTTCGGTCACGGAGCGCAGGGCGACGATGCCCAGTCCAAGGATTCCGACGACGAGGCCCATCCGGGTGAGCACGTCGAGGACAGACAGGAGCGCCTGCTGGCCCCGGTATTCCTGGTCGAGGAGCCCCCGGACCGGGTCGGCGTCGACACCCTGCGCGAAGAGGGCCCGTTCGATCGTCCGGGCCGCCGTCCCAGCCTGGGCCGGGTCGCGGAGGTCGACCAGCATGGTGACGCCAAGGGGGGCCGCCCGGAATGGAGCGAGCGCGCGGTCGGTGCCGAACAGGCCGGTGGACAAGCCGGCGGGCGGTGACCCGGCGATGGTGAAGCTGACCGCGCCATCCTGGCCCCGCAGCGTGATCTGCTGCCCGGGGCTGCCGAGGCTCGACACTATGAGGGATGGGTCGCGGGCCACCGCCTCCCATACGGCGTGGTCGGTGTCGAACCGGCTGTCGCGTCCCGCCAGCCGCACCGGTGGGTCGTCGGCCACGTCGGGTTCCACCTGGAGCAGAGGGATGGGGGCGGTCCCCTCGGTGCTGGCGAAAGGGTCGCCGCTGGTCAGCGGTCCGAGGTAGCCGCGGGTCAGGAGGGTGGTGGAGCGGGTGACGTCCGCTCGCACGTCCGCCGGCAGTTCGATCGTGGCCATGCCTGTCGAGGAGAGCACCAGGTCATAGCCGTTCCCGAGCCGTTCATAGTCCGGCCGGTCACTGGCGTGGAGCACCGCGAACAGGGTGAGCGTCGCGACGATCACGGCGAACACGCCCGTGGTGAGGCCGGTGCGGACAGGCCGGCGGGACAGGTACGCCAGCGGCGGCCCCAGGATCGCCGCGAGGCGTGCGGACGCTCGGCCGGGCAGACCGATCGCGGTCTCGGCAAGGTGCAGGTTGGCGGCGGTCAGGATGGTCAGCCCGAACACCGCGGTCAGCAGGGCGATCACGAAGACGGCGATGAACATGCCGGGGTTCGCGTCGGGCTTCGAGATACCGATCAGGGCCAGGGACCAGGCGGCGAGAGCCAGCCCGAACAGCGTCGCGTGGGCTCGGGCTGCCAACCGCGCACGAGCCAGCGAGGAGAGCACCAGGATCAGGACGATCCCCCCGGCCAACCGGGAGACATACGGCTGGGAAAGGGCCGCGCCGCCCACGACGATGAAGATCGCGAGTCCGGCTCTGCGAGGCCAGCCGCCGCGGCGCGAGGCAGCGGTGGGTTCAGGCAGGTCGCGGATGGCCGCGACGATCGTCATCCGCGAGGTTCGGCGGGAGGCGGCAAAGATCACGGCCAGGGTGAGCAGCGTGCCGGCCGCGAAAGCGGTCAGCAACGTCGGGGCCTTCAGCGAGAAGGAGAACGGCGCGTCATAGTCCGACCCGGCGTAG
>Ga0068859_100004795_pt1 | contig 13764 bp, 14 predicted proteins | sample KBSSwiS22_FD_66585 | JGI IMG/M metagenome (GOLD analysis project Ga0068859, IMG submission 66585) | Switchgrass rhizosphere microbial communities from Kellogg Biological Station, Michigan, USA - KBS Switchgrass S2-2 | ecosystem: Host-associated > Plants > Roots > Rhizosphere > Soil ... | reverse complement strand
TGGCGGCATCTTCCGCAGCACTGGTTAATGCCGGATGCCCCAATTCAGTGCGCACTTCCGCGACATTGCCTGCCTCGTCAATCTTCACACTCAGCAGGACTGGGCCGGTCAATCCAAGGCGCTTTGCAGTTTCCGGCAATCTGGGATAGATCGGGGCGATGAGCTTTCCGCCAACGGAGTCCCCCGTTCCTATCCGACCATAGGGAGGCTGTGGCGTCGGATCGGGTGGCTGGAGCTTCAAGTCACTGCCGTCGCACCCAAAAAGGAAAATGGTCGCAACCAGAAGGACTCGGGTCATTGACTGGATAGACACCAGATTGATCCGGGTTGTTCCGATAGTTTGATTTCCGTCAACGTCAACGTCGATTCGAACGATAATCAAACGGCGATGAAGTCGAGTGACCGAAAGACCTCTGGAGTACGGGGTCTGGTTCCCACCCCTACCGCGGATCGTCCACTGACCAAAGCGCAGGAAGCTTTCCGTAGCCTTCTTGCCAGGCTGGAGTCCCTCCGCGAATCCATAGACTCGGAAGAAGAAAAACTCGATGCGGCCTTAAGCTTCTACGCGGCGGAAATTGTTCCGAGGATTTCCAGAAAGACAGCTCTCCAGAAGGAACTCGTGCGCGGCCTTGCGCCCTGCTTCAACAAAGCATTCTTGCCCCGCAAACAGGAACGCGTGGAGATCAGGGAACTGATTCAGGAGATCCTGGATGAAATCGCGAAAACCGAGAAAGGGCTGATCGACTCCGACCTTCGCGAAATCTATGGCACCGTTCACGCGGTTGACTACGCCGAACACGAGCGAAAGACCCTCGCCACTGTCAAAGCGGCTCTGGCAAAGACGTTTGCCGAAGCGGGCATCGAAGCGGATTTTTCCGAGCTCGAATCCGCGACGTCCGAAGCCGACTTCATGGCGAAGGCCGAGGAAATCAGCGCACGCGTGCGCAAGATGAAGGAAGCGGAGATGGAAGACGCGCACTGCCGCGACGCCGCGCATCATTCAGCGGAGAACGACCGCGCCCGCGAGGAGGAGGAATTTCGCAAACGCAGTATTGCGAGGATCTACAGGCAGCTCGCCCGGGTTCTGCATCCCGACCTTGAGCGTGATAGCGAACGCCAGAAGCAGAAGGTTGAGTTGATGCAGGAGCTCACCGTCGCGTTTCGAGAAAATGACCTCCACACGTTGCTTCGCCTCGAGATGCAATGGATCGAGAAGGAAGGCAGCAACGTCGAACGCCTGACGGAAGAAAAGCTGAGCGTGTATAACGAATTTCTCGCGCGCCAGGTGGACGCGCTGGAGAAAGAGCTGCGCGATCTCGTGCTTCATGCGCGTTATCGACCCATCATGGTCTGGAAAGACAGACGGGCTCAGTCGATAGACGGCCCGGAGATGGCGCGGGAACTGGACCAGAGCATCTCGGAGATCGAGCGCGCTGTTCGCCTCCTCGGTGGCGCCAAGACAGCCGACGATGTGCGCATCGCAATTACTCCGCTCCGGCCTGCCACGCAATATCCTCAGGTTTGAAGAAACCCGGGAATTGATTTCCGCGCGAACGTCACTTGATCCGCTTGATGAACTGCTCGTTCTCCAGACAGATTTCGTCGATCAACTCTGCGTCGATCACGATGCGTTGCTTTAATGTGACGGTCCACGGCTTCGTATAGGCTTTGGGGTCGTCCACTGTTACCTTGACCTCGAGGTGTCCGAAGTCCGGGCGCCGCATTTCCTCTCGCACCTTCGCAGCTTCAGTCAGGACGCTTCCGTTCCAATCGATCCATGTGTCATCGCGCAGTCCGATCGTGTCGATAACCAGCGTATCGCCGGACCATCTGGCCGAAGAATATCCCTGCCATGAAGGGGTTGGATCCTTAGGCAACGGACGCGCGTCGGTGAACACCTGCCGGTAACCGGCATTCATCTCATTGAGCACCACGAGAAGATTTGGCGTTTGGATGAACTTCAACAAGTGCGGCAGCCCGTACGCGCGAAGAAAGTTATCCGGCAGACACCGGATGTGCGGGTCGTCTATGGCGTCGTTAGCGGTCCGCTGCTTCACGATCGGAACTAGCCACGGCTGATACGGAAGCCCTCCAGGGATATCCACACCAATGTTCGACATCTGGCGCGACGACCTGATCGCTGTGGGATCGCCTGGTTTGTCCTCGGCAGCGGCCGCAGCTCTGGGAGTAGCCGGATTGTTGGGGCTCGACAGCTCTCCCGTTGGACGGTTGGTTTCTGCGGCCATCCAGATTCCGGAAAAGTCAGGCTTGCCGTCCGCCAGGCGTGGCGTGGGGGCCGACATGTTCACACTGCCGTCCGCCTTCCGTGGCACACCAGCGGTGGGATATTTCAACCACTGAGCGGTCAACTGCGTCGCGGCCAGCAATGTGCTCAAGATGACGAAGACTACAAGACGTCGATAAGAAATCGGGTGCGGCATCGCCGAAGAATACACCAATGGCCGCAGTGTGGGAATTTTGGTGGCTCAATATGGCACTCCGAAGAAGGGGTGCAAGGAACTTCCTCGCACCGCTCCGCGGTGGCATATGCGCTGACATATAAAGAGGTCGCGTTCCGGCTAGTTAATAATAAACTTAAACTTCAATTTGATTTTATTAATTTATAAATAAACAATATCAAAACGAATGGCGATTTTACCGACCCGATGTCCGAGCTGTGATTCGCAACTAACGATAGCGAAGCTACGCTGCGCCTGCGAAACCCTGCTCGAGGGAAACTTTGAGATTCCCGCACTTGTGCGGCTTCCTCCCGCCGATCTGGATTTCGTCCTGCGATTCGTGAAGTCATCAGGAAGTTTGAAAGAGATGGCGAAGCAGGCCGGGCAAAGTTATCCAACGGTCCGCAATCGCTTAAACGACATCATCAGGCAACTCAACGATGCACAACGCTCGAGTACCGAGCGCCGGCAATCGATTCTCGACGCCATAGCAAACGGAACGCTTTCCGTCGCCGACGGCGAAAAGAAGCTTCGCGAGGTGCATTGATGGCAACTCTTCATGAACAACGTGTGCTCGCAATGGTCCGCGCGGGAACGATTACTCGGGCGGAAGGTGATCGACTGATCGATGCGCTACAGGCGCAGCCACGACCCGCGCGATGGAAGATGTTGTTTAACCCCTTCGATCAATTTTCAACGCAGGCCCTCTGGGCCGCGGCCGTTTCAGTGACACTGGCGAGCTTTGCGGTTGCGAGAATGGGAGTTCGCTTTGACGGAACCCTGGATCTGCATCCGATAACGTCGGCAACGCCCTGGAATTTTGCCGTCCTCGACGCAGCGAGCGCAATTCTCGTCACGTCGATCGTTTTCTGGATTGCGAGTCTGTTCATCGCGCGTCAGGGACGGCTGTCGGATTTCGTCCTCTCTGTCTCATCTGCACGCCTGCCGAACGTATTGACGGGCGCTTTGGCGCTCTGGCTCCTGCCGCCCGCGGATGTGCTCCTGGCAGAAGCAACCGCCGGAATCATCAATTTTCGAGTGCTCACTGTAGCCCTCTTCCTTCTCATGCCGGGATTCGTTTGGTTTGTCACGTGGCTTTACACCGCATTCAAGACCAGTTCGGGACTGAAGGGGCTCCGCCTTGGGATTACCTTTGCTGTCGCGTTGATTGCATCGGAGATTGCCTCAAAATTTCTCCTGTACCTGCTTTCCCCGAGGATTTGACACACCATGAAAAGGCATCTTTTTCTTTGGGCCCTGCTTATGGCCATGACGCTCACCGCTCAGACCGACGGTGTGTCTCATGCGCGCCGGGTGTTGGATCTGTTGCGTCAGGAAAAGTTCGCGGATGTTGCCAAAGAGTTCAACGCGCAGATGGCGGCGGCCCTTCCAGCGCAAACGCTCGCGCAAGTCTGGGCTGCCATGCGAACCCAGGTAGGCGAATTCAAATCCGAATCAAGCCAGCAGTCTGCGAATGCCGGCGGCGTGAACGTTGTAACTCTGGGAGTGCAGTTCGAGCGCGCAGCGGCGAACATGGTGGTAGCGTTCGACGCGGAAAACAAAATTGCCGGATTGCAGTTTGTTCCGCGGCCTGCTGAAGCTCCTGCCGCTTCCTTACCCGCTGGACTGACGGAAGAAGCATTCACCGTGGGCAGCGGGCAGTTCGCGCTTCCAGGAACGCTGACACTCCCTCCGGGGACAGCTCGCGTCGCTGCCGTGGTACTTGTGCACGGCTCCGGACCGGAAGATCGAGACGAAACTATCGGGCCGAACAGACCCTTTCGAGACCTCGCGTGGGGGCTTGCATCGCGCGGCGTCGCGGTCCTGCGATATGAGAAGCGCACTCGCCAATACGCGGCGGCGATGGCGCAGAACGCGAACCTGACCGTACGCGAAGAAGCTATCGACGACGCAGTCCTCGCGGAGCAGGCACTGCGTCGTCATGCGCGAATCGAGGCCAATAAGGTTTACATTGCGGGTCACAGTCTTGGCGGCATGCTCGCCCCGCGCATCGGGCAGGAAGACCGCTCCATCGCCGGCTTAATTCTGCTCGCCGGCAACATACGTCCCCTTCCCGAACTGATCGTGGAGCAGACCGAGTACCAGGCGTCGCTGAGTTCAAGTCCTGCCGCGGCACAGGCAACGATCGCCGCACTCAAAGCGCAGGCCGCGAAAATCATGGATCCGGCCTTGCCGTTGAGCACTCCTGCAAGTGAGCTCATGGGTGTGCCCGCGGCATATTGGAAGGATCTCAATACCTATAAGCCCGGAGCAGTCGCGGCATCACTCACGATGCCCATGCTGGTCCTGCAGGGCGAGCGAGACTACCAGGTAACGATGAAAGATTTTGAGGCATGGAAGGAAGCACTCAGAGGACGAACGAATGTGACGTTTAGAAGCTACCCGGATTTGAATCACCTCTTCGCCTCAGGCACCGGAAAGAGCACGCCGGCAGAGTATGAGAAGCCCGGCAAGGTTTCAGAAACCGTGATGAACGACATTGCAGCCTGGGTGAAGTGATTCACGGCACTGGCGCAGCCGATCCCGGCACAACCTGTTGACCAGTCAATGGATAGACGATATCGCTTTGCCTTTTCATGTCACCGCCTTACAAGAGTCCGTCAATACTCAATTAGCGGTTTGGAGGTGCCAAATGGATTGGCTCAAGTCGAAAACAACGATTGTTGCGTTCTGCTTTCTGGCGATTGCAGGTCTGGAAGGCTACGCCATGTTGACGATGCGAAGTTCGATGGGGGATCGTCTGGGCTCCATAGAAGACGAAAACGCGAAGGCCGACGAAAAGATGACCGTACTCACATCGGATCTCGATGTCGTTGCCAAGCGGCTTGGTGTTACCACCCAGGAACTGAAGGATGCGCAGGACCAGGCGAAACAGCTGAAAATTGAAAACGCAAGAATGCGGACTGCGCTTAAAGCGAAGGCGGACTCCAAGGCCGTCGCGGATTACCAGAAGGAAGCATCGACAAAACTCGATGCGGTACACCAGGAAGCGACATCCAAGATCGACACCATCAACGGTGACGTCAAGCTCGTGCGTAGCGATCTTGACGCGACTCGTAACGATCTCAGCGCTGCGCGTTCGGATCTGAGTACGACCCGCTCCGACCTTAATGCGACTCGCGAGGAAGTTGCCAACAACAAGCGCGACCTCGGCGGGTTAATCGCACGGAACTCAACGGAACTGGCGGAACTCCGACGCAAGGGCGAGCGCGACTACTTCGAATTCGACATCTCCAAGAGCAAGAGCTTTAATCGCGTCGGCGACGTTATGGTCCAGCTGAAGAAGACGGACCCCAAAAAGCAGAAATTTGAAGTCGTCATCAACGCCGATGACACCGCTATTCAGAAGAAGGACCGCACAGCAAACGAACCGGTGACCTTCCTGGTCGGCCGCGATCGAGCGCGCTATGAACTCGTCGTGAACTCTGTAGACAAGGATCGGATTCGTGGCTACGTCAGTTCTCCGAAAGACAGACTGACGGTCGGGGAACCGCTGAGAGTGCAGTAAGTTCGAACCTGGTTGTCGGTAGCTACAACCCCGGCACCCCTGCCGGGTGTCGCGGCATAAGAGCACATTCACCGGGGGTGGCGCGCTTCGCGCCTACCCCCGGACCTCTCTCGTGGGCTTTGCACATAAAGTCGAAGCGACCGAACTCCCCCCGCCTGGGTTCGGGCGTGGGCACCAACAAGAACATCAATCTCTTGATCAACACCACCCCGGCGCTTCGCGCCACCCCTCCTCGTCTGAGGAGGGGAATTCTGCGATCCGAAAAATTTTGTATTTGGGGACCGTGCAACGATGTAGATCGGGCGGCAAACGTCCCCAACTGGCCTTATCGGAAGTGGGGTCCTTGCCCGATCTACATGAATCAAGAAGCCCCAAATACCAGATTTCTGGAATCCACTCGAACGGCCGCGGCCTGTTAGCTTCCGAGGCAGGCAAGATCGGATACCAACCTGCTTGAAATCGGTATGACATGAAAGTGACTTTGGTTGAAACCGGCGCTGGTGGCGATCAAGGTGAAACCCTTACCGCCGGGGACCTGGCCCTGCTGCAGCTTTCTACAGTTCTGTACTACCTTCACGAAACGAATCCCGACAATGGGCTGGTCCGCGATAAGACGGATCCGAACGCACCGGCAAGCATCGCAGCCATGGGCATGGCGTTGGCCACGATTCCTGTCGTCGTGGAGCGCGGAATTCTGTTTCGAGACTTCGCGGTAAAAATCACACGGAAGCGACTGCGCTACCTGTCCGCACTTCCTCAGGGTCCCGAGCCTGACGCGTCGGGATACAAAGGCTTCTATTACCACTTCCTCGACATCGAAACGGGGCGTCGCGCTTCGCAGTGCGAACTCTCCACGCTCGATACCGCGTTTCTGATCGCAGGCGCTTTGACGGCAGCAGCGTACTTTGATCACGACAATCCTGAAGAGGCGGAAGTCCGAACGCTGGCAAATTCGTTGTACCGCCGAGTGGACTGGAACTGGGCGCGAGATGGCGGGCCCACTTTCACGCACGGATGGCGGCCGGAAAATGGATTTATCCGACACCGCTATCAGGGCTACGACGAAGGACTGCTGCTGTATATCCTCGGCCTCGGATCACCAACATACCCCCTCCCGGCCGAGAGCTATCGGGCTTACTGCGCCACGTATCAGTGGAAGAAAATCTATGATCGCGAATTGCTTTATTCAGGACCGCTCTTCACGCATCAGCTCTCGCACATGTGGGTGGACTTTCGAGGGATTCGCGATGCTTTCATGCGTGAGCACCGCAGCGATTACTTTGAGAACAGCCGCCACGCGACCTATGTACATCAGGAATACGCAATCCGAAACCCGCTGAACCTTGCCGGCTACGGCAAGCACTGCTGGGGCTTCTCGGCGTGTGACGGCCCCGGATGGATCAAGCGCACGGTGAACGGGGTGGAACGCGAGTTCTTCGACTATGCCGCGCGGGGCGCGCCGTTTGGGCCTGATGACGGCACCGTCGCTCCGTGGGTAGCGGCTGCATCGCTTCCGTTCGCTCCTGAGATCGTCGTACCGACTTTGCGGCACTTCGCGGAAATGGATCTGGGCCTTACGAAAATTTACGGCTTCAAGCCAGCTTTCAATCCGTCGTTCGCCGTTCCGGATAGTCCGAACGGCTGGTGGGTCACGCCGTACCACTTCGGTATCGATCAGGGGCCGGTTGTCCTGATGATCGAAAACTACCGGACCGGCCTCATCTGGAACATCATGAGCCGCAGCCCTGCCATCGTTACCGGATTGCTACGGGCAGGATTCAGCGGGGGCTGGCTCTAAAGCGGCGGGCGCGCCGCGCCAATCGCGCCATTCCCCCCCAACAGCGTGATCCATATCAGCACAGAGAGCCAGTGCAGAAGCACCGGCGGCCAGAGCGATCGCGATACCAGATAGCTCACAGTGCACGCAATCCCCAACAGCGTTGCGCACGAGAGGAAAACCGGATTCAGGAACAGCGGCAGAGCTGCTGGCCGCGTCAGCAATCCGTGCAACGGATGGGAAGCCACAAACACCGTGAGAGCGAGCGCGGAAACTACAATGAGCTGGGGCATGCGAACTCGCTTCGGGTCGCGCGGCAGGAGCGCGGCGCGAAAGATGAGTTCCTCAACGAGCGCGGGACGAAGGAAAAGATAGAGCGGGAGCAGCGCAAGTCTGGCCGTTGGTAACGGAGCAACCTCTGGCTGAAAGAAGCCGGATGCAAAGCCTACAGGCAATGCGCAAGCGACGAACGCTGCGAAGACGATCAGGCAGCGCCACCATGTCTTCGCGTCAGGCAGCGTCATCGCGGCGGCGCCTATATCGTCGAGGCGTTGAAGAAACAAGGTGCGCACGGATCTAAGCTTCATGGCCGTCGCCTCAAAGAATAGCAGTGTCGTACTCGATCACTTCCCCGATTGCGTAGAACCCAGAATCGCAACGAAGATCAGCGATTGCACCACTGCAGAAGCCCAGAAGTGGATGTGGCGGGCTGCAGATCGCAGCAGCACTCCACGAAATACGAACTCTTCGATGAACGGGACCAGGAGCGCCCCGCAGCCGAACAGGCCCAGGAAGCCATAGACAGAGTAGACACCCTGCAGGGAGCGCACTGTATTCGTTCCCAGACCGATCCCTGGAAGCAGGAGAACTGCCGACAGTACGGCGCCCCAGAAGAGGAATTGGCCTAAAGCGCGATCGTCTGACAGGGGCGCGACATGCCCGGAACTCCGAAAAGGTACCCGAAACCGCTCTCGAAGTCTGAATAGGAGAAGTAGTACGTCGTCATCACGCCGACCAACAGGGCAACGAAGAGGCCGAACCGCTCCTGATCAGCGGTTACGACGGCATTGGCACGGGGCGGCAATCCACGAATGCGAATATGGTCAGCCGTTTCACGCGGGCACAGGCAGGCGAAGCGCTCGTTCAACTCTACGCCGACTGGGCCAAACCCGAAAAGCAGTCCGAGTGGATCGAAAAACTCAAAACTGAGATCCGGCGACGTTGACCGAACTCCGGAGATCTTAATGTCCGCCCGGGTATCTTTTAGGTCATTGAATACGATTCCCCCGACACGCAAGATAAGCGCCACGTGCCTCGCTTCATCCTCTCTTTAGTTGTTCTGACAACCGCACAGCTTCAGCCGCAATTCACGCCGGCGGTTCTTTCGGGCCGACTCACAACCCCACAAGGCGACCCGCTAGCCGGGATGCGAATCATCGCGCTTTCCACCGCTTATCCCCGGCTGGACATATTCAGCCAGGCTGAAACCGAGAGCAACGGGCGCTTTCGACTGGAAAACGTACCGCCCGGCGAGTACTTCATCGTTGCCGATCCGTTCAATTCCCCCAGCTACTTTCCGGGAACCGGCAACCGCGACAACTCTCGGCGCGGGGAGGTCACTGCAGGCGCGGCAATCGGCGATCTAGACTTCGCGTTTGTCCGGAATAGCGGGATTCTTCGCGTAGTCCGCACGACATCGCAGGGCGCGCCGCAATTCACCGGAATGCTTCGCGACACGGAAGGAAACGGCATTCCAAACATCACGATCAAGCTCACCCATTCCCAGACTCAAGAGGTGGTCTGGACTGTGTCCAATGCATCCGGCGTGTTTCGGTATCCGGCGCTCGCACCGGGCGAGTATTCGATGGAGACTTTTTCTCCAAATACCCGAGGATTACTCGAAGAACTCAAACTGCCGATAGCACTCCGGGTTGGCGAACGTGTCGAACAGGAAATTGGATTGAGACCTCTCGGCAACTGGCAGCAAAGGCCGGACCTTTATGCGAAAGGCGATGTAAGGGAACGGCTGGAGCACCTTCGGATGAATGGTCCCGGAGACCGCATTTTCTGGCGCTGTCAGAATCTGGATCAACAGGTGCAGCCGCAGTATCCAGAGGCGGCGAGAGACGGGGGAATCAAAGGTTCCGTTACGCTGCAGATCAATGTGGATAACAACGGAAAGCTGATATGGATGCGGGTGGCTTCACCTGACGCCAATCCGGATTTTGCTCGCGCCGCAACTGAAGCAGTGGCGCAATGGCGCTTTACACCGATCCGGCAGATGATCATTCACGTGAGCAGCTCCGCTTTCAGCTGCAAGGGTGACGGAGAGGTTGTTCCGTTTCAAGGTACCGTGACATTTAACTTTCCTCAGGATTGAATCGGGGCCAGACCTGTCGAATCCGAGCGACGTAACTTCCCTGCCTGATTCCACGTAATGTCATTCAGAAAAGCGGAAGCATATGCGAATTCGGGAATCACTCGTTGCTGCCGGGCTCATCGCGCTTGTGGCGAGTTCAGCTCCTGCGCAGGCACGGAACGGCATGATCGATGTGGGTGTGAAGGTTCCTGGGACGTCGGCGCCTGTGGGGGGCGTCCAGATTTCGCTGGAACCTCCGCGACCGGCAGATTCGCCTTCAGGACTGCTCGATCTCCCTGACAACGAAGCAGAGCTGCTCGCCTACCTGGAACATCTCGCCGCTGCTCGAGGAATTACAATTGACTATAGCGCGGGTGGCGGCCTTGCAACCGCAATCCAAGTTGCAGGATCGATGCGATGCCCTGGTCCAGTTTCTTCGACGAGAAGCGCCGTGCTGCAGGCGGTGACAGATGCCGACGGCAATGCCACGATTCAAAATCTCTTACCCGGAAGGTATGTCGTTCGTGCCGGGCGTGAGGGCTTTCTCGGCCTGCTGGAGCCTGGGACCTTCACGGCCCTGGCGCCATCGACCGCTTCATCAAGCGTCGTCGTAGAATCCGACAAGCCCGCGTCCGTTTCTCTCTTCCTTAACCCGGCCTCCACCGTAAGCGGCCGTGTTGTAGATGCGAACAATACTCCTGTCGTCAATGCATGCGTGGTGTTGGGATTAGTGAGAACGGACACGTCCGGAAAGATTTTCGTACCGGGTCCGCGCGCGTTCACCGACAACAAAGGCGAGTATCAAGTTCTGTCCGTTAGCCCAGGAGAGTACGCGGTCCGCGTGCTCACTCAGACACCGCCCACGTTCACCTATCTGCTCGTCGAGGATCTTGATAAGGCCACGCTGTTATCGGTTCAGCCGGGCACCAACACAGTCGGTATCGACTTCAAGCTCCCCAATAGATAAATCCGGGCCAGACCACTCGGTTCCGATTTTCCCCACTGGGCCCACGAAGAGAAAACAGGAACCGAGTGGTCTGGTCCCGATGTTTGACGTAACTTCCATCCTCGCCCCTGCGTAATTGTCGTCAGGAACGGCGGAGGCATCATGCGGGTGAGGGAGTGGCTGACGGCCGCTGCGATGGCCGGAGTGCTGGCAGTCCCAGGTCTTGCACAGTCACAAACGGGCACGCTCCGTGTCAGCGTGAGAGCGCCCGGAACGCTGGCGCCGGTACCGGGTGTGCAGATCGCGGCATTAGTTCCCGGGGTTCCCCTTCCTTCGGTCGATCTTCCCGACAACGAAGAGGAACTGCTCGCATATCTGGAGGAGCTTGCGGCTGTCCGCGGCATCATCAGCGGCGATTTGGAAATCATTACTGGACACTCGGGCCAGGCGACAACTGTCTCGATGATTTGCCCACGGTTGGATACTTCTCCCGCAAAGATCCCTTCACCGGCCGCGGTGACGGATGCCGATGGCAACGCCACGATTGCAAATCTAAAACCTGGAAGATATATCCTCCATGCCGGGCGTGAAGGTTACATCGCTCTCCTGCCGCCGCAAGCCGCAACAGCCAGAGCGGCAAAGAGTGTTTCATCAACGGTCGAGGTCTATGCCGCAAGCCCCACTCCGCAAGCGACTCTCTTCCTGAACCCCGCAGCCACAGTGAGCGGCCGCATTACTAGTGCGAATGGCACACCAGTCGCTAATGCATGTGTGCAGTTGGGACTAGTGAGCCGGCAAGCGACGGGCACAACACTCAAGCCCGGCCCTCGAGCACTGACGGACAATAACGGGGAATATCGGCTGCAGTTAGTGAGCCCGGGAGAATATGCGCTTCGCGTGCAGCCCGCTGCGGCCTCCGCATCCATTCGATACCTCCCGGGCGTGGCCGATCCGGAAAAGGCCACGGTTTTATCTATTGAAGCAGGCAGTAACACCGTCGGCATTGACTTGAAAATTCCTTAGTACAAAGTGTCGCTGAATTCGATCAACGCCCCTCTAATTCCATGCAAGAATCCGTCATGCGATTCCTGCTTATTCAACTCGCGGTGTTGACGCTTGCTCAGACGGGCACGTCCACCTTGCGCACCGGAGAGATCGCGAAAAGCCTGACAGCGGAAGACATCGCCACGATTGGAGAGATGGTCGGTGAGAAACCCTGGCTGGTGGATGGCCCTCGGCCGCTTGGTCCGCCATCAACATCTCAAACCATCACCGCGTTCTTTGCGCCGACGATGGCGACACCAACACTGCGGCGTGGCGGTTATATGATTTTTTCACGCGACTTGAGTACCGGCCCCTGGAAAGGAAATGGATCCGCGAGACCTTATGTCCAAGTGGCCATTCCGGGACGGCCGTTTGAAGAAATCCTGAATGATCAGGACCTGAACCGCCCGTTTCGCGTTATCGGAGCTTTTCAGAATGAGGAATTGGTCGAACTGGTGACATTCATTCGGTCGAACCCTGCGGCGCCTGAGGGACAGATGGGGGCAGGAGTCAAAGTCGGGAAGTTGCCCATAACCTCTATAGAACGCCGCCCGGATGGATCCGTAAATGTTGAATGGAGATTCGATCCTCCAAATCAGGGAGAAGCCGCAGTCATTGAAGATCGAGGCGTAGGCTGGGTTCTGGTCTCCCTGAGAAGGTTTAGAATTTTTGTTGATTGAACTCGCGCCGGAAATAGAAACCGAGCGGCCTGGCCCCGATTTTCTAGCGCTTGTCAACCACCACAACGCCACCCTTCACGACGACTTTTGTCTTCAGCATGTTCCAGTAACCTTCCAGCGGATTGCCGTCGAGCAGAATGATGTCGGCGAGTTTCCCGGCCTCGAGCGTGCCGAGTTGATCTCCCATCTGAATGTAGGACGCAGTGTTCGGCCCCATCATCTTGATGATGTCCTTCATGGAGAACATCGGATTGATGGTCTTCAGCTCGTGCTCGAGGCCCGCTAGCGGATCGTAGGTCGTGTCGGTGCAGTAACCGAGAATTGCGCCGGCATCCCACACGGTGCGCGCATTCACCGGCATGTATCCGGCCTCCTCACCGAGACGCACGCCATCAACAATGGAGTCGGGCCACGGCCGCCCATCGCGGAATCGCGCCTGGTTGTCGTTGGCGAAAACACCGAAGACCGGAGTGCCGAATCCTACGGTCCCCAAAATTTTCGTTCCGGCGGCAGCGACCTTCTTCGCGTCTTCCTTGCTGGTGAAGTCCTTATTGGGAAGATGAACAAGCAGCGGAACACCGGCTTCGACCGCGGCCACCATGGCTTTCGTACTCACCGCGTGAACCTGTACCATGACGCCGGCTTTCTTTCCTTCATCCACGACGGCCCGCAGAATCTCCAGTTCCCGTTCGCTGGGGCCAGGCACCGGAGTGAGAGAGATCTCGCCCGTGAACTTGATACCCATCTCGGCCATCTTGCGGATCTCGGCCCGCGCATTTTCGGGAGTGTTGTTGGCAAGCCTCAAAGATCCCGACGGAATAATGCGCGGCCCATTGATCTGGCCCTTCTCGATGTGATCGCGGAGCGTAAGATTTCCCTCGGCAGGCCCGCCCCCGGAAAGGATGGTCGTGTAGCCGGCCTCGAGTTGCGCCTGCATCTGAGCCTTTTCGTTGGGCCCGGTGTTGATATG
>Ga0068859_100004794_pt1 | contig 13765 bp, 10 predicted proteins | sample KBSSwiS22_FD_66585 | JGI IMG/M metagenome (GOLD analysis project Ga0068859, IMG submission 66585) | Switchgrass rhizosphere microbial communities from Kellogg Biological Station, Michigan, USA - KBS Switchgrass S2-2 | ecosystem: Host-associated > Plants > Roots > Rhizosphere > Soil ... | reverse complement strand
CGCTGTCCGCGCTGTTCGACGTACCGGTCATTCGGTTCCGGTCTCGGCCGGGTTTTCCAGTTATAGAGAAGCGTAGCAGTCGTAGATCCACTGGCCAGACAGCATTCGCGATCGCCCCACGTGTAGAAGCTGATCTCATTGTGCGCCTTGTAGATCTTTATCTTCTCGTTCTGATCCTGGACTACCGGCTCAAAAACGTCGTAGTCAGTGGACGGAACGTTACGAAGCTCATCCGTCGTCAACATCGTGCTGGTTGCCTCGACTTCGTCGGTAGACCCCGTGATGAAATAGGTGTCGTTCGCGTCCAGTTCGTCGTCCGCGCTCGTCTCGACTATGACCCAGGCTCGCGCATTACAGCCTTCGTGCAGGGCATAATCTATCAATCGTGCGTGACGACGCACCGAGATGCGGCGGCGAGCGGTGTCAAGATAGGCTTCGGTCGCGACTGCGTCCTGGTAATAACTCAAGTAATCACCCGCGTAAGCTAACAGCTCGACAAGCGTGATCCCGATATCGGGAATGTGGCGCTCGTTCCACTCGGGCATGAGCACAGCCATGCGATCGAGGATCAGTTGACGAAAACTTGCGTAGTCTTTCGCAAGGTAGTTGATCTCAGGTGCAGGTCCGAGCGTCGGCGGACAATCGTTATGCGCACGACAATCGAGGTCGCTCGGACAATCCGATTTGAACGTAAATTTGAGATGCGAATATCGCGGATCAAAACCTTCCAGCCGTTCGTTGCCCGCACGCCCCTTCGCATCCGGTTTTACTATGTGCAGAGTGTATGTCGAGAAATCGCCGAAGCGGTCTACGGTCAGGAGCCAGTGATCGTCGAGATCGTCCTCCGTGCGGTCGACGCGATACGCCCCCGTGACTCGAATGTCGCGAATCCGCGCGCCGCCGTCGATGCGGAAGTTTGCGGAAGTCAGTTCCTCGGGTGCCCCGTCTATAAAGAAGAGTTTGAGCGTGAGTTGTGTTGGACCGACTTCAACATAATCGAGTCCGTTTCGATGTTTGGCGCGCACTCGATGGCGTCGCTGTTCATCGCGGCAGATTCTCATGTCATTCGCAGTACTCATATTCAATTCACACCGGGCGCGTAAATAGCGCCACCTGTGTTTGATTCGTCCGGCGTATCGAGTATTGAAGTGCGATGCGTAACTGAGCATCGTCGCTCGTAACCTCGAGAGCTTCTACGTCGATCACGTCTCCCAGCCATTGCTGCAACGCCGCCTGCATCGTGAACTGCAAAGTCGCAGCAAGCTCCGGACTGTTCGGTGCAAAAACTAGCTGCAGCACACCGCTCCCGAAGTCGGGACGATTTACTCGCTCGCCGGGGCTGGTGAAGATCAACTGCTCGATCATGTCGCGAATATGATCTTCATCAGTCGTGCCGGAGCTGCGGCCGCGACTGTCGAAGTGAAATGGAAAATCGATGTTCATCGCATCTCCCTAGATCGCGCTCACGCGCGGTTGTGTCACCAGGATCAACAGCGGTGTGCCTGACGGCGCACAGATCGCCTGGCTGCTCTGTACCACCAAAGGTTGTCCGTTCGAAAGCACGCGTGTCGTACCCGTCAGCCACTGCGCCGATACACACGGGCCGTTTGCTGCCGGCGGCGGCGGTAACGCACATCCGGCGACCACATAAGGCCCGGTGATCAATACTGTCGGCTGCCCCCCGACCGTGACTCGAGGATTCGGGACGGTCGGTGTCGCTTGCCCGCCATGCGAACAGAGCACCTGAGCTCCAACGTGAACCAAAAATCCCGGCATAATAGAATTCCTCCTTGTATCAAACGATGACCATCGCACCGTTATTGATCGTGACCGTCGGTCCAACCATCGTGATCATTGCCCCCTTGCCATTGCTGATGTATATACCGCTGTCGTTCACCACGATCATTGCGCCCGTGGTACTTTTCAAAATGATGCCGCCAGTCCCCGGTGTTGGTGCAGAGTCACTCAGCAAGAGCGTGTTCTGACCCGTGGTCTGGACGACGATGTTCTGTCCGGGAGGTATTGGCGGTGGGGCAAGTGCGAGAGCCGGCACTTCCGCCGCGATACCCCAAAAGCCGCCAACCCAAACTGGCTTGTCAGGATCGCCTCCTTCGAACTCTATCCAAACGGCCGCTCCGATCTGCGGGACAACAAAAATGCCTTCCTGCTTGCCGGCAATCGGAACGCACGGCATCGCGTAACTGGTCGGAACAACATTCGACACCGCCGGCACGATCGCCTGAATACGACCACGCTGTTCCGGATCGATGTTGTTGATCACCGTGCCACGATATTTTCCGTAAAACTTTTGACCTTCACTCATGCAACAACCCTCGGTATCGTCGAGACCAAACCATTTCGAGCCAACTCAAAGTTCTGCTTGTATTCGCCGCGCTTGATCGAGTGCGTGACACTCTTGACGTAATAGAGTCCGTCGAATGCATCGCCCGCGCCTCGTACGCCAACCAACGCCCTTGATTTCAAAATGCGCCCATAGCGCGTCACGTTTAAGCTTCCACTTCCGAACACAGCGTCGGAGCTTCGCGAGGCTTCGGCCAGTCCCATCATCACTGCCTGAAGGGGCGTCGCGAACACGGAATCCATCAGCGGCTCGATCTTCGGTGGGATCGGCGGTATCAGTCCCAGAGGCGGATTGAGCGGTGTGATGTCCGGGATCGGAATCGGAATGATTGCCTTCGAGATTTCTTCCTGGATAAACACGATGGGCAGCTTTTTTTTCTCCTTGTCGAACCTGAACTGCAATGATTCGACGTTGGTATGAGCGTCCATATTTATGTTCAGCGCCGGCTGCGGCACACCGACCTTGATCTCGGGTCCCCAGTACGCCACGCTCATTCCCGGCAGCGGCCCCGGATCGATGTAAAAGACATAGCCAGACTCAGCGGCGAGCTTTCGTACGTAGCCCAGATCTTTTCCCTGGTGGCGAGGAATTCGGCTTATCGGGATCGGAACGTCGGTGACGATTTCCGGTATTGTCAGCGGCACGATACCTAGCATCGCGTACTTCGCCAGTATCACCAGGACGCGCGTAAAATACGGCATCGCCGGATAGGGCAGTCCACTAAAATCGATCACATCCATTACAGCTGTCAGGTCCTTTCCTCTTATGGTCAAAACCGAGTGGCCGGCATCTGCCCCCGGCGACACTTGATGGTCGAGCATCACGCCATCCATGAGCACGTTCGGAGTACTGTTGATCGTCGCGACAATCACAACGCGCATGATCGGCGGCATGGCTCCACCGGACAACAGAAAGATCGTGTGTAGCGGCGAGCGAGTGCTCAGCGTGAACTTCAACTCGAAGCCGCTCGCCGTCTCGCCGGATGCCGATGTTACGGTCACGCTCGTCAGTGCGTCGAGCACCGACTGCGGCACCGGTATGGGCACCGCGGGACCGATCATCAATGTGAGATCAATTCCTTTAAGCATTGGACATGCCTGCTAGTCCTTCCGGCCAAGTGATCCTTAATCGACGACCGATGGCCTCCGTCAGTTCCTCGGGACGCATCGCCCGATTCGCATCACAAATGCGCCAGAACAGCTCCGGATCTCCGAGGTAACGTGCCGTGATGTTGTCGAGCCGCTCTCCCTCGGTAACTACATGCTCGCGTATGAGAGCAAATCGCTCCGGCGAAGGTACAAACCGGCGGCGAAGGTAAATCAGAGTTGTCCCATCCGAGGTTTCCAGCGTTGCGGTATCAATACCGTAATAGCGGCTGCTGGGTGGAAACAGCGTCGTCCTCAACGCGACCGGTGACAACAAGTCCTGCAAAGCCTGATTTGGATCCGTCATCGAATTTTCCTCTCCTCAGCGATCATCAGACGCCTGTAATGCCGAACGCCTTGAACGCTCCGTCCTGACTTCTCGTCGCCAATTGCTCCTTGTTCCTGAGATAGCTCATAAACAGGCTTCCTCCCTTGTGGTCGAATCCGACATCGTCGACATTGAGGACACGCATGCCGAGGCTGACCTTGGCGCGGATCGGATTCAGCGATGTATCGAACGCTTCTTCGGTAACGCTGAAATCGGTCAGCCTCACCGGGAGGATGCGCTGGGCGCTCCACACGAATAGCGTCAGAAGCGACTCCATCGGAACGATCTCCAACGTGCCTGATTGCGCCAGCGAATTGTTGCTTTGAAGCTCGGCGCTTGTCGGATAGACAATGAGCTCGAGTACGGCGAGCTGCGGATGAAGTCCAACCTGAGTCGCGGTGCCATCGGCGATCTCGAGTTGATCGATCGCGTCGATTTCGGCATCGACTTTGATCGTCTCCGTCGGCGGGCCTTTCAATCTCAGCGCTTCCGACCTGTCCCCGCCTTCCGCAGCCATGCCTTTTGCCTGCAGCGTCCGCGTCACGGTGTCAGGGTTGTACTGCAACGCAATGATCCGCCGCACCGCCGACGTAGTCGGATCTATCAGCACGATGCCGCCTTTGAGAAGTTTTGGTGAATTGGGGAATGTCGTCACTTGCTTTCACTCCTTTGTGCCGCACATCGTCGAAAACAGGCATCTCTCTGGGAAATGCAACGCAGAGGGCGCAGAGAATCTAATCCGCCAGACCGCTCCTGGAGACAATTATTGAAATCGAACTCGCATCGGTTAATACACGGGTCGTTCCAGACTGGAAAATGGCGATACGGATCTCTCCTACGCTCTGTCTGAACGTTCTCGAGCAGCGTATTCGGGTTGTCGATCGGTGGCACGTTCTGATAGTAAATGGTCATCGGAGCGCTTCTGGAGGACGGAATTGTCTGGCCCGCTGCACGTACGACTTCCTCGGCGAACGTCGTACAGGTGTAGCTAACGCCATACGCTCTTCGGTCCCTGCAAACCCGCTGCGCCAAAGCCAGTGCCGCGTCGTACTGGGCTCGAGTTAATGAATATGCGACGGTGTCATCGATACAAGTGTCGTGCGTTGTATCGGGATGCCTGGCGCACCCCGGTACCGAACGGCGATTCTCGTTGGGCAATTCACCGGCCGGGTAAAAGCCGTACGAATAACGCCGGCCGTTACTTTCCGTGAAGAGTACGTTTGTGTGTCCCAACTCTTGTGACCGGAGGGCGTCTTCAAACGATCCGCGTTCGACATCAATTTTAACCAGCAGAGCCCACGAAGTGCTTTCATCACGCGCCGTCCCTCCCGAGTCTGGAGCAGCACACGCGTCGCCTATGGCGCAACTTGTTCCGGAAGAACTGCAGTTGTCCGCCTTTGTTTGAACTAGACGCGGACTTACTTGAGTAACATCTATCTTGCGTTCGGGTCGGATCGCATCATCGTTCTCTAACACGCGCTCCGCGATCATGTCCGCTTCTCTTTCCCCAGCATCCGCCGGGCCGGCGATACTGAGTTTGGTCTGCATGCTCACCGGAGAAGAGTGCGCCTGTTGCGCAACATGCGTGAGCTCATGGGCCAGCAGCCGCGTGGTGGTGCTCGTACCCTGAAAGTATTGTCCGGCTCCGAAGACTACGTCGCGACCAACCGTGTAGGCGAGAGCGCCAACCGAACGCGATGACTCGGCCGCCTTCGCATCAGTGTGTATCCGTACGTTGCTGAAGTCGCGTCCGAATCGCGGCTCGAAGAAGGCGCGGGTTTTCTGATCCAGCGGCTGACCGGGCGACTGCAACACTTCGTTTACTACCGGCGGTGCAACGGCCGGTCCATTAACGCCACGAGCATGTCGTTGTGATCCGCTGTGTTGCATTTGACACTCGTCGCACCCACCGCCACCCGCCGTGTGATTCCCGCAATCGCACTTACGCTGCAAGACGCTCTGCGCCGCCGGCACGAGCTGCGGCAATGCTTGTGTGACTGCTCTTTCGATTTGCATCTTCATCTTCTACGTCTTGCAATCCGCCGTCTAAAAAAACGGGCTAGCTTCGCTCATCGTTCGAACGACCCCTTGAGCCCCGGCGTGCGCGGCGGCATCCGGAACTTGGGCCACGTGCTCTGAATCCCACCCTCGGTCAGAAGTGGGTAGTACTCGCCCAGCGCGTGCTGAGCCTGGCTACGCCGCTTGCCCTCTTCCCTGAACGCGGGGAAGTAGCGACTGTATTCGTCCCAGACTACTGCCTCGATCGCGCCCTGTGCGATCGCCAGCGAGCGAAGCGACCGGTCGGACGCGGCGAGCTGCCGCAGCGTAATCACCCGCTCGCGGACCGCACGGGCGAGCCGCGTCTTGAACACCTCGGTCACGTCGTGGTCGGTCACGAGATGATGCAGCTCGTGGTTGAGCGAGTCGTCCGTCACGCTTCCCTCCATTCCTGAGAACCCGAGTCCCGTCTTCGGCACGAACATGATGTATCGGATCGGCGCCAGGACGACCTGCACTGCGACCGGCGAGTGAACGATCCCGGCGCCTAACCGCTCCGGCACGACGCGCACCCCGACAGCGAAGCTCTCCGGATCCATGAACTCCTGCGCGACGCACGCTGCCGACGGCTCTTTGAAGGAGGTGTTGTTGCACGCACCCTGGATGTCGTCGAACGAATGCGAGAAGTCAAAGGTGTAATCCTCCTGACTGAACTGCACCGTCACAGGCACCCGAAAGTCCGGGTCGAACACACCGGGGTTTTCAGCTCGGCGCTCCTCACTCTCGACGTCCAGCCGCATCTCCTCGCCGAGCTCGGTCAGGCTCGGGCCGCGTTTCGGCGACATGACATCCTCGATGCGCTCGGGCAGCTTGATCGCGGGGATGTTCACCGGCAACCCGTCCCCAACACGCTTCGTGTCGGCTAGCACGAGCTCCTTTCGGGCGCGGAAGAGGATCGCCTGGGCGAAGTGAGCCAGCGCCGCCCGCGATGTGAGGTCGATGTCTTTGGGCTTCTCGCCGGGCTTTGTCTCCGGTACCTTCTTCTTCTCCTTGAAGTCCGCGGTCGCGGCCGCCTTAAATTTAGGAGGAGCGTCTGGCGGATCTTCGGGCTTCGGCTTCTCGGCGGGACCATGGATCGGCGGACGGCCCGTCTTCGGATCGATCCGGATCGTGAAGAGGAGCGCCTCATCGATGCGGAGTGCTCGGCGCAGCGGCTCAAGCTCCTCTGCGATCCGCTGGATACCGAGGGTATAGTCGCTCTCCGAGAGGCCGCCCGCCACGCCGACCGCGGGCTTGGGCGGTACCTCCGCCACCTGGGCGAGGCGACGGGAGCGCATCATGTCGTGCGGCGTCGGGGTCGCGCCGACCAATGGCGCTTCGAGTTCGGCAGCCGTGGGTCCGCCGAGCCGCATATCGGTCGTGTCGGTGAGCGGCGTGGGATCGACTGACGCGTTGAAAGTGCCGGTGCCTGCCCCGCCGATAAAGTCTGCCTGCTGGGTCCACGCGACCATGCGGCCGTCGAGCACGTGCGTCGAAAAGCGGTCGAGCGGCGCGTCATCGCGGCGCGCAACGAGCCACGTGTTGTAGACCGTCGCCCGGTGTGCGCGGTTGACGATGTTGCCGTACTCCACCTCGTTCTTGGCGTGATCCTCGCCGGCCTTTGCTTCAGGCACTCGCCCGTGTGACGCGGGATCCATGAACTGATAGGGGAAGAACATCCACGGGGAGGCGGACATCCCGGTCACCGCGAGCTGACCGGGCGCGACCTTGTCGACGAGACCCGGACTGTACCAGGGCGGTGCGGCATCCTCGCGGCGCAGCCCGTCGCGAATGGGAACCGGGGGCTCGAAGCGCACGCGCTGGCCGCCGACGTAATCGACCACCACGCGGTCGGAAACGATCGTCTGCACGAAGCCGACCTGATAACGCTGCACCTCGGCCGGCGCGCCGCTCACCGCCACCGACGCGATACCCTCGAAAGACGATCCGGTACCCGGAGGGCGCCCGACGGCGGCGATGTTCTTCGACGGTTTCATTTCGGCCTCGGGATCGACGAACACCGTCGCGGCGCCGCCGCTCCCGCTAAAGAGGAAGCGGCGTACGGTGAAGTTAGGCGCTGCCGGAGACGTCGCGGGAACCGGCTGCGGCGTGATCGCGCCGATGAGCGGGCCCTCGGCGAACGCTCCGCAGTCGGGCGCCATCTTCTGCCTCGGGTCCGTCTTTGGGCGCGGCCACCAGTCGAACTCGGGGCGCCCGACCGCACCTTGGAAGACCTGAGCATCCGGACTGTGGCACGGCGGCAGGCCCGCTAACTCAACGAGAAAGACCGCAGCCCTGTGCTGGTCGCTGAAGTCGGGAATTAAGTCGCTGGCTGTGTGGTGGAACACAAGGTCGACGATACGCGCCATGGCGCACGACACCGGGTCGGTCGTGTCCTCAAAAATCTCCTTGGCGAGGACCACCTCGTTGTACCCCGCGTGGATCGGATATCCGAGTCGCGCCTCTTGCTTGCGCAGCCCCGTCTGTGGGTCGTCCGGGCGGAATTTAGCCAGGGGCTCGCCCTCGATCCGGATTACGCTCCGCCGAACGGCTTCAGCCAGCGTCGGGACGCGGCCGCATGTCCACCGCGAGATGTACGCGTCGGCGGCCAGCCGATAATCGCCGCCAGTTAGCTTGCCCACTGCAATGTCGACGATTTCGCGCGGTGTCGCGTTCGTCGGGGCGGCTGCGGGACTCGCTGTCGGTGCATCAGCGCGGACGGCGACGACCCGATTTTGCGCGAGGTTGGCAGAGCCCTCCCCGAAGCGGGTCGTCCCGCCGCGGGCGGCGATCTCGATTCGCTCCGGGCGCACGCCGGCGTTGTACAACTCTCGAGCGACGCGCTTTGCTCGGTGGCACGAGACGTTGACGTTCTGCGCCGGCGTGCCGTCGCTCTCGCTCGCGTAGCCGTGCACCACGAATCTGGCGCCCGCCGGCTGTCCGCGCGTCCAAGTAATGAGCCGGGTGCGCTCGCTCCCGGGCGAAAACACGTCAGACGCGCGGCAGAAGGTGAACCGCTCGCCGGAGATATCCGCATCCGCCGTTGGGCATGGTGGCGCTGGCTGCAGGCGGCCGAGGTTCGTCGGCAGCGGCGGGCAACCGTCGTCGGGCGTTACATCGCCGAATCCAGGTAGCTCGGTCGGCGCCGGTTGCGGTGGGCCTGGAATACCAAAGTCCTTCTCGCGTTCGTCTTCCTTTTCCGGGTTAGCCGGTTCGGGTTGGCGTTGCACCATGCGTTGCGTGTGTCCCAACTCCCCACTCGCGCCCTGTTGGACCACGTGCGCCAACTCGTGCGCGATGAGCCGCTGCTTCTCCATCCTCCCGGTCGGGGAGTACTGTCCGCTGTCGAAGACGATGTCGTTGCCGACGGTGTAGGCAAGCGCGTTGACTTCCCGCGCTGATTCCTCAGCAGCCGGGCCGGTATGTACACGGACTCGAGAAAAGTCATAGCCGAAGCGCTGTTCCATGTCTTGCCGCAACATCGGTTCGAGCGAACGGCCCGAGCCGGAAAGGACACGGTCTACACTCGATGGCGCTTCACTCATAGCATCGGCCGGATAAGCAGAGACGCGCGAAATGCGGCGCTGACTGCCATTCAGAACCGGACTAGCCTGCGGCATTGCGATGACTTCGTCAGCAACCCGGTCGGCTTCAGCTTCCAGAGGATCGTTGACCGCTCCGACGGCGAGCTTTCGCTGAAGGCCTCTTTTCTGTGAACACTCGTCGCACTTTACACCCGCGACCGTATGATTTCCGCAATCACACTTCCGCTGCAACGCGCCACTAACGGCCGGCGCCGCAAACGACGTTGCTTGATCTGTTATCGTCACCTGTCGGGTCACTCAATTACTCCCTTATCAAGCTTCTAGAATATTTAACACACCGACTAATTCACGGATCATCTCGATTCGACGGGCCGCTTGACCCAGTTCATCTTCGACGGATTGTCGGGGTCGCGCAGTCCGATCAACTCAGGATCGATTGCTTGAATCCGCTTCAATGGATCGTTGAACATCTTGCCGTGTGCGAAGCCGATTATCTTCCACTCACCAGCGACTTCCTTGATAGCGGGAAACTGCGTATCCATGTCGTGGCGTGCCGACGCCGCGATCGTGGCATTCTTCGACTTCGTCTTATCAATGATAGGTTCGGCCTTCTTAACGACCTCGTTGTATTCCTCTTTGAGTTTTTCCTTCATCGTGGCTTTGGTGTGCTTGCCAGACCCGTGGCCGAGGAAGTAGTCCTCCTTCCCTTTCCGTTCCGTAAGAATGGCGTTCTCCAGTCTCCAAGCGTTATGAATCACGGAATTGATCAGATCGTACGCCCGGTGATTCCAAAAAATTACGTGGTCGCCAATGATGAGATCGTCCTCTGACGCGGGCTGTACTTCTTGGAGCGAAATTGACTTGCCCGACCTTGCCAGATATGGCTCGAGGTATTGGAAACCAAAATAGGTCAGCTTCATGTCGAGCAACCCTTTGCGAACCCGATCGTTAAATTCCTCTACGCCGATAGTCTCCGCAAACGTCCGGAAGTGGACGACCGACGCCAAGTAGTCACAATGGATCAGCGTCATCTTGCAGATGCTGTCCTGCGGCGTGAATAGCTCCGTCAGTGCCTGGTAGGCGGACTCTTTCCCTTTTTGGGTCAGCTCGAAGTAATAAGAAGGCGGATGGTTAGGAGCCGGCGATCCCTCCTGAACCGGACCCCAATAGTCCTTCGCCGCTTCGTTAACTCGCGGATTCGACTTCTGTTCGTGCAATTTCTTGCCCTTGTTCTCCGGCAAGCAGCCTTTGGCTGCTTCTTTGTTCGGATACTCGAAGGCACGGCCGAATAGTTTCTGAGTCTCCTGCATCAGTCGGCTGGTGCGCATACGCTTCTCGATCTCGGCCGCGAGTTCCTTCTCGTCCGAGAAGTCGAGTTCGTCTGCGGACTCGGTGAGGTCGTCGAGGATCTGCATTGCAAACTTCCGATCTCCCTTTTCGAAATGCCCATCAATGAACTCGCGACGTTTCTCCGGGCTTAGCTTCTTCAGGTCAACTCCTCCCACGGGCTTGACCACTTTCTTTTCGACCAGGGCATCCGCCCCTCCTTCGAAGCGAGTATTGAAGAAAGACTCCAGGCGCTTTTTAAAGTTTCCGCTGTCCAGATCCTTGCGCAACTGTTTTGGATCCACCCCGCCAGGGGAGAAGATCTCGCGCAGGTCACGGTTGTTGCTGTTTTCGAGAAGCGTCATGATTCCTTCACGATCTCCGTCCAGGACGACGCCATCCTGCATCTCTTGGATCAGCAGCTTCCGCGTAACCGGAAACAGGTCGATGTCCAGCTTTCCTGACCTCCACTTGCGGACGACATCGCGTGCCTTGTTGTCGGAATCGTAAGAGCCCTCGATCTTCCCCGAGAGGGATATGATCCGGAGATACTCGAACAGCTCATTCGGACTGTAATCTCCTTCCGATATGCCCAGGAAAACGCCGATGCTCTCGAAGAAGCCTAGTCGCTGCACCTTGCGGGAGACCTGGGATTCGCTCTGCTGAGCCACGTGGACGAGCTCGTGTGCGAGTAGATTCCGACCCGCCGGCGTATGCGGGGCGTACTGCCCGTCACCGAACACGATGTCGTGTCCGACCGTGTAAGCATAGGCGCTTACATCTCGCGCCGACTCGATTGCTTGTCGATTGGCATGCACCCTGACTCGCGAAAAGTCGTAGCCGAATCGCCGTTCCATATCCAGCCGCAAGGCGGTTTCCAGCGGGCGACCGGGACTGGCAAGCGCCCGATCTACGCTCGGCGGAGCTACGTCCGGATGTCGATCAGATGTCGTCGACAGGCGCGAAATCCGTGGCGGCCCGCTTCGGGTGATCTGACCCGCCGACATGGTCATCGCTTGGTGTGCAATTCGATCGGCTTCTGCTTCCAGTGGATCGTTGCTCGCGCCGATCGCCAGCTTTCGTTGTAGGCGACTCTTCTTCGAACAGTCGTCGCACTTGTCCCCGGCGATAGTGTGATTGCCGCATGCGCACTTGCGCTGCAGCACGCCGCTTGCGATCGCGACCGGGCTTTGCACCCCTTGGTTTACCGCGAACCGCTGCTGCATTACCGATCTCCTGTGAAACTCTGGCCCGTAGTCATAATGCTCATGGTGCTTGCTGGCAAATGGACGCTGTGTATCCCGTACCCGCAAGTTGCTCGTCCGTAGGCAAACGGCCTACGCAGTCACCCGCTGTCAGCGCAAAAGCGCCGGCCCTCCGCATATAATCCTGTACCGCCGTCCTCCACTGCGTAAAAGCCGCATCGAATGCAGCCTGATCCATCCCCGCCGTGCCGGCGAAAGCCGGAGGCGCGTTCTCTCGAAAGAACCTGAACCATCCCTCACCATGACCACGCTCATGGAATCGAAGAGTGCTCACGTCGCCCGGCCGTGTGCCGACCCCATAGCCCGAGCTTCGCTGCTTTGATTCTTCGGATGGGAACTCAGTCCAAATCGTCACTGTTATTGTCGCCTGAGGTGTAGACCCCGCCACGGTAGGGTCTGCCGCGTTAGCTGAAGTCTGAAAATTCCCTCGTGTGTACGCATGAATTCCGTGTGCAGGGACTATCCTGTCAGGCTCAACGACCACGTTCACTCCATTGATAGTGAAATTGGCGTGACCCGCGGGAGTGATAGTCGCGCTGCTCGGAACCGGAGCAGTGATGTTCGCGAGGGCAGCGGCTCGGCGGACCGATTCCTGAATCGCCGGATCGGTAGCATTCGTGGCGTAATCCTGGATCTCGCCCGGAGTAAGGTTTCGAAGCCGCGATACCAGCGCGTCGCCCGCGTCGGCCGCGGTTAAGGTGAGGGCCTCGATTATCCGGCGGTTGGAGCCGTCAAATTTCGACCAAAGGTGATTACGACCGACCGCGGAGACGATCTGCGCACGTTCGGATGGCGACCGGCGGAGCAGTGTGATGATCGACCCTTCATCGAGGAACGATGTCCAGCCGTCCAGCATTTCCTGGATGAGGAAGACCTTTGTCTGGACGTCGTACGGTCCGAACTCGTTCTCGCGACTGACGCACGCTCGCGCTTTGTTATCGCTGAAGATTCCTCCTGCGGGGCCTCGCCGACGCCTTATGTCGGCCAGATATTCCCGCAGGTCCTCCGCCGGGAAAACTTCGAGCCCGAAGAGCCGCGGAATAAAGAGTAGAACATCGAGGAGTCCACTCACGAATGAGCCCTGCACGCGAGGGGACGAGAGTGGCGCGAACGAAGTCGGCTTGTCGCCCACGGCTACCGCGGCTGCGTGCGCATCCGCCTGGCGTTCATAGGAATCGTTGGCTTCGCCTAGCTCGAGAGTCGACGACGAGCGGTCCACGTTCGACTGCTGAGCGACGTGTGTAAGCTCATGTGCAAGTAATCCCGCGCCGCGTTCAGTTGCCGGAGAGTACATGCCGCTGCCGAAGACGATGTTGTTGCCGACCGTGTACGCGTGCGCGTTCACCGCTCGCGCCGACTCGGCCGCCCGCGTGTTCGTATGTACACGGACGCTGCTGAAATCATGACCGAACCGCGGCTCGAAGAAAGAACGCGTCTCAGCGGACAGCGAATGTCCCGGCGAGTTCAAGACCTCGTGAACGATCGGTGGCGCACTACTCGGTCCTCCAGAACCGGCCGTCGTGCGCCGAAGGGTGTCACCCGATTTCTGACGGCACCCTTCGCACTCGCCGCCACCGATCGCATGATTGCCGCAATCACACTTGCGCTGCAGCACGCGATTTGGCTCGGATGCAGCTTGCGGTACCGCCGGTGTGATTGCATTTTCAATCTGCACGTTCATTTTCTTATTACATCAACTCACCCATGGGCTCGAACAACCCGCGCATTTCGGCCGATTGTGAGGACCCGGGTGAATT
>Ga0068859_100004793_pt1 | contig 13766 bp, 14 predicted proteins | sample KBSSwiS22_FD_66585 | JGI IMG/M metagenome (GOLD analysis project Ga0068859, IMG submission 66585) | Switchgrass rhizosphere microbial communities from Kellogg Biological Station, Michigan, USA - KBS Switchgrass S2-2 | ecosystem: Host-associated > Plants > Roots > Rhizosphere > Soil ... | reverse complement strand
ACCAGGGCTTCATCGTGGTCACCGTGGACGGCCATGGCACGCCCGGCCGCGGGCGAGCGTTCGAGCGCGCCATCCGCGGCGACTTCATCGGCCCCGCGATCACGGACCACAAGCTGGCGCTGAAGGAGCTGTGCGGGCGCTATCCCGAGATGGATGCCGCGCGCATCGGCGCGTTCGGCTGGTCGTTCGGCGGCTTCTACGCCGCGCAGGCGGTGCTGCACGCACCCGAGGTCTACAAGGCCAGCGTCGCCGGCGCGCCGGTCGTGGACTGGCACGACTACGACACGTTCTACACCGAGCGCTACATCGGCGTGCCGCCCGCCGACTCCGCCGCCTACACGCGCAGCTCGGTGCTGCTCAAGGCGTCGACGCTGTCGCGACCGCTGCTCGTGATCCACGGCACCGCCGACGACAACGTCTACTTCGTCAACAGCCTGAAGCTCGCTGACGCGCTGAACCGCGCCAACCGCTCGTGGAGCTTCCTGCCGCTCCCCGGCCAGACGCACATCGTGTCCGCGCCCGAGCAGGTGCGGCAGATCTACGGCCGCGCGCTCGAGTTCTTCCACCGCGAGCTGGGCGGCATCTCGGACGCCGCTCCCGCGCGGCCTTGAGCGCGGGCGGCGAACCGGTCCGCAGCGCGGCTCGCGCACGCATCGAGGTCCGCACCGCCGAGGACGCGTGGACGTTCACGGAGCGGAACGTGCCGCTCTGGGACATCCTCGAGTTCTTCCCCACGGACGCGATCGGCCCGCGCGGGCCCGCCGACGCGCCGCGGCCCTACGAGGTGAAGCCGGTCACGATCGAGACCGACCTCGGCTGGTCGTTCGAGACCGACATCCAGTACGGCTCGTGGGTGTTCCGTCCGCGCGCGCGTACGAAGGCGGGCATGTCGCGCTGGTGCCGCGAGCACGCGCTCGTGCCCGGGGATGCGATCGTGTTCGAGAAGCTCGGCGAGCGCCGCTTCGCGCTCCGGCTCGAGCGGCCCGCGCGCTGACGCCCCGCGGCTACACCGGGAGTTGCGACAGGATCTCGTCCAGCTCCGGGAACCGGCGCTCCTTCCGCTTCGAGAACACCAAGCGATCGTCCACGCTCACCTCGAACTCACCGCCGCTGCCGCGCGTGAGTGTCGAGTCGACGCCACGATGCTGCTTGATCTCGGCCGCCAACCTGGAGGCCCGGGGCAGGTAGTTTCACTGCACGCAGTAGCGGATCTCGATCTTCATGCGCTCCCCTCGCAATGGGACGTGGGCGGAAGGGCCGGGCCACGCAATCGCAGACGTACGCCGGAGCGACGTGGTTCGATGTCGGACACCAGCGTCGCGATTCTCGCACAGTTTGACCCGCGCACGCGCCGCAGGGCAACCTGCGTCCCATGGGCTTCCGGACACCAGGGATCGGGGACCGGCTGCGCACGGCCATCGGCGAGGGCCTGCGCGAGCAGGAGCCGCTGCGCCACCACACCACGTTCCGCATCGGCGGGCCCGCGGACTGGTTCCTCGCTGCGCGCACGCAGGACCAGCTCGCGCGCGCGCTGCGCGCCGCGACCGAGCTCTCGCTCCCGAGCTTCCTGCTCGGCGGCGGCAGCAACCTGCTCGTCTCCGACGAGGGCTTCCGCGGCCTGGTGGTGAAGAACGCCGTCGACGACGTGGAGTTCGAGGGCACCACGGCGCGCGTCGGCTGCGGCGCCGACTACCTCACGTTCATCCAGCTCTGCCGCGACCGCGGGCTCGCCGGCCTCGCCTACGCGGCCGGCATCCCCGGCTCGGTCGGCGGCGCGATCTACGGCAACGCCGGCTGCTACGGACAGGACATCGGCTCGCGCACGCTCGAGTGCACGGTGTGCACGCTCGAGGGCACCCAGGTGCAGACGTTGCCCACCTCGTGGTTCCAGTTCGCCTACCGCGACTCGCGGCTCAAGCGCGAGCCGCGCGCGCTCCTCTCCTGCGTGCTGCGGCTGGACCGCGGCGACCCGGACGCGATCGGCGCCGAGATCGAGGAGAAGCTCGAGATCCGGCGCGTCAAGCACCCGCAGTGGCGGATCGAGCCCACCGCGGGCTCGTACTTCAAGAACCTTCCGCCCGGCTTCCAGGTGCCGGGCCTGCCGCACTCGCCGGGCACGCAGCGCGTGCCCGCGGGCGCATTGCTCGACGCCTGCCAGTGCCGCGGGCTCCGCGTCGGCGACGCGATGGTGTTCGCGAAGCACGCGAACATCCTCGTCAACGCCGGACGCGCAACGGCCTCCGACGTGCTCACGCTCGCCGAGGTGATGAAGGCGCGCGCACGGGCGAAGTTCGGCGTCGAGCTCGAGGAGGAAGTGATGTTCCTCGGCGCGCGCCCGATCGTGTCGGCGCCGTCGGCGATGATCGCCTGAGGCCGCGCCCGCGCGGCGAGGATCGGCGAGGTCGGACCCCGCGCCGCGGCGATTGCGTGGTATACCACGGATCGGCGGGTCCGAAGGTCCCCATCGACTGAGATCCCGTCGTCCACGATCGGGGAGATGGTCCGCCGATGGAAGCTCGAATCGTGTTCTGACACGCATTTCTGGGGGTAGTGACCGACGCGCTCACGAGGGTGTTGAATTCTCGTATCGCCTTGGGCCATCATCGCCTGCATGGGAGAGGTGTTAGGTCGTCGGCTCCTGCAGACCCGGTTCGAGGGCGCTCATCACGAGGCCCTACTCGCCGTACTCCTCGCCAACGCCGCCGTCGAGGGAATGCTCGACGACGTGTTCGATGGCACCGGGATGACCGTTCCGCAATACAACGTGTTGCGGATACTGAACGGCGTCTACCCGGGAGCGCACCCGCGCGGTGACATCGCGCGTCGCATGGTGCGGCGGGCGCCGGACCTGACGCGCATGCTCGACCGACTGGTGCGCATGGGGCTCGTCGAGCGCGAGAAGGGCGACCTGGATCACCGCCAGTCGCTGGCGCGCATCACGGCGAGGGGTCGCGACCTGCTCGAGCAGTTGCGCCCGAGGGTCGCGCACCTGAACCAGATCCTGTCGCGGCGGCTGAACGAGCAGGAGGCACGCATGCTCGTGTCGCTGCTCGAGAAGATCTACGGCGACGAGCCGTAACCCGCCGCCGCTCGGCCAGCCGGAGATCCGGCAACGCGGCGATGTCGCCGCCCCGCCCTAGCCGCCGATCGCGCTCATCCCGCGCTCGGGCTGCACGAATCCCGGCTGCGAGATCAGGTGCCCCGGCTGCTTGCGCAGCACCGCGGCGCGCAGCAGCGATTCGATGTCGTCGTCGCTGCCGCCGCCGCGCATGAGCTTGCGGAAATCGTACTCCTGGAGCGCGAACAGGCACGTGCGCACCTGGCCGTCGGCCGTGAGCCGGATGCGGTCGCATTGGCCGCAGAACGGCCGCGTCACCGATGAGATCACGCCCACGCGGCCACGGCCGTCCCGGTAGCGGAACGTGCGCGCGGGGGCGCTCGGATCCTCGGAGCCGTCTTCCGCCTCGAGCGGGAACACCTCGGCGATGCGCGCCACCGTCTCCTCGCCGGAGACTAGCTGGGAGCGATCCCACGAGTGCTGGAAGTCGAGCGGCATCCACTCGATGAAGCGCAGCTCGTAGCCCTCGTCGCGCGCCCAGCGGGCGAGCGGCACGATCTCGTCGTCGTTCTCGCCGCGCATCAAGACGGCGTTCACCTTGATGGGCGAGAATCCGGCCGCGCGCGCGGCGGCGAGCCCCTCCAGCACCTCGTGCAGCCGGTCGCGGCGCGCGATCTTGTGGAAGCGCTCGCGCACCAGCGTGTCGAGCGAGACGTTCACCCGTTTCAACCCCGCGTCGCGGAGCGCGGGCGACATCTCCTTCAACTTGAGCCCGTTCGTGGTGAGCGAGAGATCGAGGCCCGGGTCCAGATCGTGGAGCATGCGCACCAGCACCGGCAGGTCGGCGCGCACCGTGGGCTCGCCGCCCGTCAGCCGCACGCCGTGCACGCCGCACTCGCGGCACACGCGCGCGAAGCGCGTCAGCTCCTCGTACGTGAGCAGGTCCTGCTTCGCGAGCCACGGCATGCCCTCGGCGGGCATGCAGTAGACGCAGCGCAGGTTGCAGCGGTCCGTGATCGAGAGCCGGAGGTCACGGACCGTGCGTCCGTGCGTGTCGGTGAGCGGAGTGCGGCTGTTCAATGGAAGCTGGCTCCGATGGTGAAGACGATCGCCGAGGCGTCCCGGTCGAGGGTCGCGGGGTAGGGGAGGCGCTCAAAGCTCACCACCTGCGTGGGGTGGGGATCCGGTGCCCAGCGATAGCGGACCTCGGCGCGCGGCGAGAAGCGTCCCCGCCCGGTGAGGCCGAGCCCGGCGCTTCCGCCCCAGCGCGTCGCGAGCCAGTTGCCGTCGTTGTTCGAGAACTCGTAGATCCCGGCGCTCGCGACCGCATAGAGCTGCTGGCCGAGGCGCAATGCCGGCCCCACGAAGACTCCGCGGTTCCGCGTGATGCCATCGGTGAGCGAGGCGATGCCGTCGCTCAAGCCGTCACGGGCCCCGGCGGGGATCAGGATGGGCGCACTTTGGAGCTGCATGTACGCCATCCCGGCCTCGAGGCCGAGGCCGAGCAGCGGGTGGAGCTGCGCGTAGGCCGCGGCATCGATCGCCGAGCCGTGGAGCTCGCTCACGGACTCGCCGACGCCCAACGAGACGGTCCAGTGACCATCCGCGGATGCTGGCCCCGCGGCCAGGGAGACGAGCAGCGCGCCGAGGACGAGGAAGAGACTGTGCGAACGCATGAACACCTCCAAACCTTCCCGATCGACCCCGGTCCGATGCCTTGACTCTAGAGCGCCATCGGTAGCCCAGGCAATGCCCGTGAACACGCGGTTCGATGCCCTCGGGACGCGCCCGTTCCGCGAGCCCCCCCGGTTGACCCGGGCGGACCGCCGACCTACGGTGCCGCGCTACCCATCGCCCTTCTGACTCGCATCGGGGGTGTCCGTGCCGCTCGGCGACCGCCTGCAGATCCTCCAGGCCGACATCACCACGCTCGACGTCGACGCCATCGTGAACGCGGCCAATGTCGCGCTCATGCCCGGCGGCGGCGTGTGCGGCGCGATCCACCGCGCGGCGGGGCCGGAGCTGAACGAGGCCTGCCGCGAGGTGGCGCCCTGCCCGATGGGCGAGGCGCGCATCACGCCCGGGTTCAAGCTCAAGGCGCGCTGGGTCGTGCACGCGGTGGGCCCGGTGTGGATGAACGGCACCCAGGATGAAGACCGGCTGCTCGCCGCTTGCTATCGCTCGGCGCTGTCGCTCGCGGAGCGGCACGAGCTCACGACGGTGGCGTTCCCCGCCATCAGCACGGGAACGTTCAGCTTCCCGCTGCCGCGCGCGACCACGATCGCGCTCCGAGAGATCGGCGCCGCGCTCGAGCGATCGGAGAAGCTCAAGCGCGTGACCTGCGCCTGCTTCGACGCCGCCGCGCTGCGCACGTACCAGGAGACGCGCAAGCTCCTGGACCTGTAGTCCGCGCTTGCGTTCCCCTCGCAGGCCGGCGCAGGCTGGAAGCATGCAGACCCTCGCTCACCGCCTCGTCGTGTTCCTCGCGGTATCGCTCCTTCTCGCGCCGATGGGTTGCGCGCATCGCGGCGTCACTCGATACCCGCCGAGCGATGCGTTCTTCACCAACCCGCCGCCGCAGGGCGAGCTGACGCCTGCACAGACGGGCCCGGGCGATCGTCCGCCGCCGCGGAAGGCGCCCACGCATGCCGAACCGGCAGCAGCAGCCCCGGCGGGAGCCGCTGCCGCGCCGGCGGCGGCGGCAACGGGAGCGGCGACGCCATCGGCTGCGGCAGCCGCAGGGGCATCCGCAGGGGCGGCCGCACCGGCAGCAGCGGCCGCAGCTGCCGCTGCGAGCGCGGCCGCGAAGCCGTCGAGCGCTGCTGCGGACACCGCACACCTTTGGCCCATGTCCACGACGAACGCGCACGTCGACGAGCTTCCGGTCGCACTCACGCGGGTGCAGCCCAAGTATCCGGACAGCGCGCGGGCCGCCGGCACCCAGGGCACCGTGCAGCTGCAGGCGTTCGTGAAGACGGACGGCTCGGTCGGGGACGTGAAGGTGACGGTCTCGGTCCCGGGGCTCGACGAGGCGGCGATGGCGTGCGTCCGGCAGTGGACGTTCAAGCCAGCGCAGGCGGGCGGCAAGCCGGTCGAGGCGTGGGTGGGCGTACCGGTGAAGTTCACGATACACTGAGCGCTCCACCTGTTAAGGAGCGAGCCTCATGCCGCTGTGCGTCTATCTCTGCTACACGCCGGGATGCAACACCAAGATGGAGCGCTGGATGCCCACCGCCGAGGAGGGCGAGGCGGCTGAGTTCGAGTGCCCGCGCTGCGGCGTGGTGATGCAGTGCGCGTGGACCGGGTCGCAGATGAAGACGCCGAATCTCAAGGACGTGGCCGAGATCGAGCGTCGCGATTGAGATGACGGGGCGCGGCACGCGCTCCGACGGCGATCACGGCGTCGGCCGATCGCTCGCCAGCATCATCTGCAGCGCCGTCAGGTGTCGCTCCACGACCTCGCGGTCCAGCGCGTCGGGGCGCGCGCGCAGGTAGGCGTTGAGCGACACGCGCGCCTCGCGGTAGCGGTCCATGCGGTAGAGCAGCAAGCCGCGGTCGCGCAACTCGGGCGGGTCGTCCGGGTGGAGCAGCAGCAGCCGCTCCACCGCTGCGAGCGCGCCCTTGTCGTCGCCGGCCTTGAGGCACGCCACCTTCAGGTTGAAGAGCAGCCGCGCGATCATGGCGCGCTTGCCGAGCGAGCGGATCATGCTCGGGTCGTAGGGCACGGTGCCGCCCGAGGTCAGCTCGATCATCCTCCGGCAGTCTTCTTCGTGGACGGACGCGCCGTGATCGTACGGGTCCAGGAGCAGGTCCCCCGGCTCGCCCGTCAGCCGCACCAGGAAGTGCCCGGGGAAGCCGACGCCCTCGAAGGGCACGCCGATCCGCCAGCCGATCTCCATGAACACGATGCTGAGCGTCAGGGGTATCCCGAGCCGGCGGGACATGACGGAATGGAGCAGCGAGTTCGCGGGGCTGTAGTAGCCGCGCACGTCGCCCTTGAAACCCAGCTCCTCGTACATGAACGTGCGCAGGCGGGCCAGGCGCTGGAGGCTGTTCCACTGCGGATCGATGCGGCGCGACAGCTCCTGGGCCCAGCGGTCGAGCTTCGCCATCTCGGCGTCCACATCGAGCAGCGGATCGTTCTCGGCGGCGACGAGCAAGGCCGCGCGCGCGAGGTCGATCTCGGCGTCGGGGCGCTGGATCATCTCCTGGAAGTGGCGGCGGTTCAGGGCGGGGTCGGACATGGGAGTTTCACCGGGGGACATTCGAAGACCTCGCGGGGCGCGTGACGCGCGCGGCCTCAGGCGCGCGCTCCTCCAATGGTACCGCCGGAACGCCCGCGAGTTGCCGTGGCGAGCGACCCGCGATCCGTACCGCGTGTGGGTGTCGGAGATCATGCTGCAGCAGACGCAGGTCGCCACCGCGACGCCCTACTACGAGCGCTTCGTGGCGCGGTTCCCGAGCGTGCGGGCGCTGGCCCGCGCCCCGCTCGACCGCGTGCTCGCCGCATGGTCGGGCCTGGGTTATTACCGGCGCGCGCGACACCTGCACGAGGCGGCGGGGATCGTGGTGCGCGAGCATGCGGGACGCGTCCCTTCCGAGCCCCGGGCCTTCGGCGCGCTGCCCGGCGTGGGCCGCTACACGGTCGGAGCGGTGCTCAGCATGGGTTTCGGAGTCCCGCTTCCGGTCCTTGACGGAAACGTGGCGCGGGTGCTGTCGCGGCTCGCGGCCAAGCCGTGGTCGGTGAAGCGCGCTGCGGACGCCAGGGCGCTCTGGAGCCTGGCCGCGGACCTGCTCGATCCGCGCTCCCCGGGGGACTGGAACCAGGCGCTGATGGAGCTGGGCGCCACCGTGTGCACGCCGCGCGCGCCCCGCTGCGACGCCTGCCCGGTGCGGCACCACTGCCGTGCCCGCTCCGAAGGCCGGCAGGAGGACTTCCCGCCGGCGGCACCGCGCCGGGAGGGCGTACGGGTTCGGCGCGCGGTGGCGAGGGTGGAGTACCGCGGCCGCGTGCTCATGGTGCGGCGTTCGGGAGCGCTCCTGGACGGCCTCTGGGAGCCGCCGGGCGTGGATCTCGCAGGCCACGAGCCGGCCGAACGCGCGCTCGCCCGCGCGCTCACGAGCCTCGGGCTGCGCGGGAAGCTCCACGCCACGCGGGTCCTGATCCGGCACGCGATCACGCACCGCAGGATCGAGGCGCAGGTCTGGCGCTGCGAGCCGCGACAGCCGCTGCCCCGCGCCGGCCCGAGGCTCCGCTGGGTGGCGCCCGGCGAGCGCGAGATCGCGTTGAGCTCGCTCTCGCGAAGAGTGCTCGAATTCTCATAATCGCCCCGGGGCTGTGGGAGACTCGGTACCCCTTCCGTGCCTTCTTGGCGCCGCTGGCCAGGGCCGGGCCGCTCACGTTGATACGCCGACCATCCCCGCTGGATACCCCTTGCCGCGCTTCCGGTCCCGGACCCTGCTCGCAGTCTGCCTCGCCGCCCTCGGCACCGCCGCGGCGGGCCTCGAGCCAGCGCACGCGTTCACCGTGGCGGGCGCCAGCGACACGGTCGTCGTCGCCCCCGGCGGCACCTTCACCGTGGACTTCGTGGTCAAGGACCCGGACGCGCCGTTCAACGCCTTCGACCTCGACGTGCACTTCGACCCGGCGAAGCTCACGAGCTACCCCATGTCGCCGACGACGCTCCAGCGCGGAGCGCTCATGGTGGACGCGTGCACCCTCAACGCCCCATTTCACATTTTCACGCCCGGGCCCGATTCGCTGGTGGGCACGCTCGTGATCCTCTGCAGCGGCGTCTCGGTGACCGGCCCCGGGACCATCTACCGCCTGCGCTTCACCGCCGCGGCGACGAACGCCTGGACGCAGCTCACGCTCGGCCCGGGCACCAGCTTCTACAACGGCGGCCCGCGCGTGAACGGCGTGGTGAAGCGCGCGGTGGTGGTGAAGATCGGGAGCCCCGTGCTCGATGCGGGCGGACAGCCGCGGCTGCCCTCGATGCCGGCGCTGGATCCGATCGCCCCGAACCCGGCCCGCGCCGGCCATGCGCTGGCGCTGTCGTTCAGCCTGCCGCGCGCGGAGAGCTCCGAGGTCGTGGTGATGGACGCCCAGGGCCGTCGCGTCGCGGGCGCGCCGTGGGCGCTGCGCGAGGCCGGTGCCCAGCGGCTCGAGGTGGCGCTGCCGCCGCTCGCGCCCGGCCGCTACACGATCACGTTGCGCACGGAGTCGGGCGTCACCCGATCACGGCCCTGGGTGGTTCTGCGCTAACCCGCGAGCTTGGCCGTGAGCGTGATGTTGGTGTTGAGCAGCCGGGAGACCGGGCAGTTGGCCTTGGCGTTCGCCGCCGCCTCCTGGAACTTCGCCGCATCGATGCCGGGCACCACGCCCTCCAGCTCGAGCGCCGAGGAGGAGATCGTGGCCTTGCCGTCGACCGGCTCGATCGTGACCGTGGCCCTGACGGTCAGCCGCTGCGGCGGGAAGCCGGCGCGGCCCAGCTCGCCCGAGAGCGCCATCGCATAACAGCCGGAGTGCGCCGATGCGATCAGCTCCTCGGGCGTGGTGCCCGCGCCGGAGCCTTCGAAGCGGCGCGCGAACGTGTAGGGCGTGTCGTTGAATATGCCGCTTCCGGCGGTCAGGCGGCCCTTGCCGTCCTTCAGTCCGCCTTCCCAAACGGCCGACGCGGTGCTCTTCATCGTGGGGCCTCCTCGCATGCGATTGAGTCTGGAACTCCGGGCCGGGGAGCCTAGCTCACCCGGCTCGCGAGGCAACCCTTGACGCGGGCTTGAACCCCGGCAACCGGACATGCAATATGCCGGTCCTTGTGCCGCCGGAGCTCGCCGCGCACCGGTGCGCACGCCAACCGGACCCTGACCGGTGGCGCCCCGAGAGCGCGGGGCTCACCGGGGGCGCGCCCGGCCAGCGAAGGGAATCTCGCCCTGACCCGTCCACGAATCCGTGTCATCACCGCCGCCGCGACCGATGTCGGGCGCCGGCGATCGGGCAACGAGGACAGCTACGCGTCATGGGCGGCCGAGAACGACGCGGCGGCGCACGCGGGCGACCACCTGCTCGTGGTCTGCGACGGCATGGGCGGCTCGAACGCGGGCGAGGTGGCGAGCCGCATGGCCGCCGACACGGTGGTGCGCGAGTTCACGGCCGCGCCGCCCGCGGACACCGCCCAGGCCCTGTCGCACGCGATCCAGGTCGCGAACCAGGAGATCTGGGAGCACAGCCGCAGCCAGCAGGACCTGAACGGCATGGGCACCACGTGCACCGCGGTGGCCTTGAAGGGCGACCAGGTGATGGTGGCGCACGTCGGCGACTCGCGCGCCTACCTGGTGCGCGCGCACCGCGCGCGGCAGATCACCAGCGACCACTCGCTCGTGGCCCAGCTCGTGGCGCGTAACCAGCTCTCGCCGGAGGAGGCGCGGAGCGATCCGCGCCGCAACGTGGTCACGCGCAGCGTCGGTGTCGGGCCCGAGATCGAGGTCGACGTGGTCTCGGTGGGCGAGCCGCTGAAGAGCGGCGACACGCTCGTGGTGTGCTCCGACGGCCTGCACGGGCAGATGAGCGACGACGAGATCGCCGGCTTCGCCATGGGCGAGTCCCTGCCGGAAGCCTGCAGCGACCTGATCGAGCTGGCGAACGCGCGCGGCGGGCCGGACAACATCACCGTGGCCATGATGCGCGTCGAGCGCGACGCCGCTCCGGCCGGCAACCCGATCGGCCGCTGGCTGCGTTCGCTCACCGGCCGCGGCGACGCGTGAGCGCCGGCTTTCGCGTTACCTGACACGGCCCGCGCCGGGCCAAAGGATGATGAACGGCTCACGCGCCCGCGCGTGGCCACCCCGCACCACGGAACATCACAGGAGGAGTGAAGGATGAGAGTTCGTGCTTCCATCGTCGTGACCGCATCGTTCGCGCTGGCGCTCGCCGCCGGCGCCGCGTTCGCCCAGGACCAGCCCGCTGCCGCCGCGCCGGCGGCCGCCGACACCGCGAAGAAGCCGGCTGCGAAGTCGGCTGCCAAGTCCGGCACGGCCGCGCACGCGACCGTGGATGCCGCGGTCAAGGCGATCGACGCCCAGATCGCGAAGAACGCAGCGGACAAGAAGGACCCGGCCTGGAAGACCAAGCTCAAGATGCCGACGCTGGTGAAGTTCGACCCGGCGAAGAGCTATTACGCACGCATGGTCACGAGCAAGGGCGAGATGCTGATCAAGTTGAAGCCAGAGCTCGCCCCGTTCCACGTCACCAACTACATCTACCTGACGCGGCTCGGCTTCTACGACGGCACCATCTTCCACCGCGTCATGAAGGGCTTCATGATGCAGGGTGGCGATCCGCTTGGCCGCGGCACGGGTGGACCCGGGTACAACTTCAACGCCGAGATCAGCCCCAAGGGCATTCACAACGCGCCGGGCGTGCTGTCCACCGCGAACACGGGGCAGCCGGGCTCGGACGGCAGCCAGTTCTTCATCATGTTCAGGGCCTCCCCGCAGCTCGATGGCGGCTACACGGTGTTCGGCCAGGTCGAGGAGGGCATGGAGACGCTCAAGGCGATCGAGGCCGTGGCGAACCCCGGCGACGGCCCGCCCATCGAGCCGGTCAAGCTGGTGAAGATGACGATCGAGGTGAAGTAGACCTTCGTTCGCAGCGCGCGAGCCCCGGGCGGCCGAACCGTCCGGGGCTCGTCGCTCTTCACCAGTCCACGCGCGCCTCGAGCAAGAAGGCGCGCGTCGCCGCCGGCATCAGCGTCGGCACCAACGCGCCGCGGGCGTCGTAGTCCATGTAGCCGGTGGTGGCGTAGCGCAGGTCGGCGAGGTTCAAGCCGCGGAGCGTCACCGTGGTGCGCGCGCCGGCCACGCGCCCGGCCGCGGAGAGCGCGCCGTTCCACACCGTGTGCGGTGCGATGCTGTTCAAGTCGGTGCCGGTGTTGTCCACGAACACGCGGCCCGCGTACTGCGCCTCGATCCGCGCGCTGAACGATTTCCACGACGCGCGCGCGCCGGCGTTCGCCATGTTCGCGGGCGAGAACCCGAGCGGCTTGCCGTCGTAGATCACCTGGTCCGCGGGCGTGGGGCCGTAGCTCTCTCGGTACTCGATGAAATGGTTGTCGGCGAGCGTGACGTTGCCGTCGAGCGAGAGCTCCGTGTCGCGGGACACCCGCCGCGACACGGCGCCGGCCAGCTCCGCGCCCTGGTGCACCGAGCGCGCGGCGTTGCCGACGATCGGGTAGCCCAAGTCGGTGTTGAACTGGCCCGCGAACACCAGCTCGTCTCTAAAGTCCATGTGGAACAGGTTCGCGGTGAGCGATGCGGTGCCGGCATGCCACTTGGCGCCGAGCTCGTAGTCGCTGACGTGCTCCGGCCGGACCAGCGGGTCCAAATAGACGCCGGCGGCCTGGTCGATGTGGCCGTAGAGCGGCACCGAGCCCACGGTCTCGCCATCGTAGAGATCGCGCAGCGCCGGCTCGCGGCTCCCGTAGGCGTATGACGCGAACGCCTGCCAGCTGGACGACGGCTGCCACGACAGCGCCAGGCGCGGGAGACCGAAGTTGTAGGCCTGGTCGAACTTCACGCCGTCGAACCGGTCGTCTCGCATGTAGTAGCCCTGGTGGCGCCAGGCGAGGTCGCTGGTCGCGCGCAGGTCCTTCGCCAGGTCCCACTCCCAGCGCGCGAACACGCCGGTCGACAGGGTGCGCGGGCGGTAGTCGTAGTAGGGCGACGGGTTCGGCGTGCCCGGCGGCAGCGGGTCGCCGGCGATCACGGTTCCCGTGTGGTGGCCATCGTGGACGCGCAGCTCGCCACCGAACGTGAGCGCGCCGCCGCCGTAGCGATAACGCGCACGCGGGATCCACCCCGCCTGGCGATCCACGATCTCGCGGCGCCTGGTGACGTCGAACGCGACGATCGTGGCGCGGCCCTGGGGGTCGAGCACGATGGCGCCGTTCGCGTCCTGCTCGTAGTGGTCGCGCGGGTAGAGCGTGGTGTCCGTGGTGGCGATGCCGGGGAGCCGATAGTCCGAGAACGGCACGCCGTCTCGCTTCTCGTCGTAGTAGCCGCGACCGTCGAACCAGTAGAGCGTCTGCGTCACCGTCACGGCCGGGTTCGGCGCCCAGTCGTGGATCAGCTCGTAGTGCGGCTCGAAGAAATGGTCGCGCTCGCCGTCGTAGGTGAGCGGGTTGAAGCGCCGGTCGCGGTCGGCATCACCGGTGACGAGGCCCTGCATGTGGTCGGGGTCGTTCCCCAGGTAGGCGAGGTGCGTCTCCTCCGGGCCGCCGTAGAGGTTCACGCGGAACGTCTGCTTCCCCATCACGCGCCGCGCGCCGAGCACGTACGACCACAGGCGCGACCACGAGTTCTCGCGATAGCCATCGCTCTCGACGCGCGCGTAGCGGCCGTAGAGGCTCCAGCCGCCGGTGAGCGGTCCCGAAGCGCCCTCGAAGATCACCCGCCGCGTCCCGAACGTGCCGCCGCCGGCCGTCACCGACGCCCGCGGCACGTCGCTGAAGGGCGAGGTCTCCACGCTCACGCTGCCGCCCAGCGCCGCGGCCCCGTAGAGCGCGGGGCCGACGCCGCGCTGGACCTGGAGCTCCGAGGTGGCGGAGATCAGCTCGGGGTGATCGATCCAGTACACCTCGTGTGACTCGGGGTCGTTCAAGGGCACGCCGTTCACGAGCACGCTGATCCGCCGCTGCGGGAAGCCGCGCAG
>Ga0068859_100004792_pt1 | contig 13767 bp, 14 predicted proteins | sample KBSSwiS22_FD_66585 | JGI IMG/M metagenome (GOLD analysis project Ga0068859, IMG submission 66585) | Switchgrass rhizosphere microbial communities from Kellogg Biological Station, Michigan, USA - KBS Switchgrass S2-2 | ecosystem: Host-associated > Plants > Roots > Rhizosphere > Soil ... | reverse complement strand
CGTCCTTCCAGTTCCAGCAGGACGGTATCGAGCACCAGCTGGAGATGCCGGACGCGCCGGATCCGGAGTCGCTGCCGGCGCTGGGGGAGCGCTACGAGCGGGCGGACGAGCAGTCCCGCAAGTACTTCGACGACAACCCGCGCCCGATCGACATCCGCTACGTCGACGACCCGCCGTGGCAGCTGCCGAAGCACGGCCCGCGGGAGGGACCGTTCCGGGTCTGGATGCGCACCAAGGGACCGCTACCTGCGGACCCGCTGCTGCACGTCTGCGTCCTGACCTTCGCCTCCGACATCACCCTGTTGGACACGGTCCTGCAGCGGCACGGACTGACGGTCGGCAACGAGGTGAGCGCCATGGCCTCACTTGACCACGCGATGTGGTTCCACAAACCGATTAAGGCCGACGAGTGGTTCCTCTACGTCTCGCAATCGCCGGTCGCGACAGGCGGTCGGGGCATGGCGATGGGCGCCTTCTACGACCGAGCCGGCAACCAACTGGCCAGCGTGGTGCAGGAGGGCATGATCCGGGTGAAACGGTGACCGTCGCGCTCCGCACCGTCGGGCTGGGCAAGCGCTTCGGTGACGTCGACGCGCTGCGGGACCTCGACCTCGAGGTCGCGCCCGGCGAGGTGCTCGGCTACCTCGGGCCCAACGGGGCGGGCAAGACCACCACCATCCGCCTCGTCCTGGGCACGCTGCGCCCGACGGCCGGCCGCGCTGAGGTGTTCGGGCTGGACGCGCAACGGCAGACCGTCGCTGCGCACCGGCGACTGGCGTTCGTCCCCGGCGAGGCCAATCTGTGGCCGTCCCTCACCGGCCTGGAGACGCTGCACCTACTCGGCCGGATGCACGGCAACGTCGATACCGCCTACCGGGACGAACTGATCGACCGGTTCGACTTCGATCCGTCCAAGAAGGTGCGTGCGTACTCGAAGGGAAACCGGCAGAAGGTCGTGCTGATCGCGGCGCTGATGACGCACGCCGACCTGCTCGTGCTGGACGAGCCGACGAGCGGTCTCGATCCGCTGATGGAGCGCGAGTTCCGTGGCGTGGTCGGCGAGGCCAAGGCGCGCGGCCAGGCGGTGCTGCTCTCCTCGCACATCCTCTCGGAGGTGGAGGCGCTCTGCGACCGGGTGGCGATCCTGCGTGCCGGGCGGCTGGTCGAGTCCGGCACGCTGCACGAACTGCGGCACCTCTCGGCCCTGACGGTCGAGGCGACCTTCGACGGCACGGTGCCGGACATCTCGGCGGTGCCCGGCGTCAGCGCGGTGGAGGTCGATGGGGCGAATCTGCACTGCCAGGTGACGGGTCCGATCGAGCCGCTGCTGGCCGCGCTGGCCGGGACGGGCGTGCGGAGCTTCCTGAGCCGCGAGCCGTCCCTGGAGGAGCTCTTCCTTGCGCAGTATGGCTCCTGACGTCGCGATCGCCTCGCTGACCGCTCGGCGGACGGTTCGCTCGGCGGCTGTATGGGGCTATGCCTTCGCCGCCTACGTAGCCAGTTCGGCGTACGCCTTCGCCACGACGTACAAGACACCGGGGGCACGGGCGAAGCTGGCCGAGCAGTTCGGTTCCAACGCCGGCCTCAACGCAGTCGTCGGCCAGGCACACGGGATCGACACCGTCGGGGGATTCACCGCGTGGCGATCACTCGGGGTGCTGTCGGTCGTCGGCGCCGTCTGGGCGCTGCTGACCGGAACCCGGTTGCTGCGCGGCGAGGAGGACTCCGGACGCTGGGAACTGTTACTGGCCGGCCGGACCACGCGGGTGCGAGCCACCGCGTTGGCGGTCGGCGGGCTGGCCGCCGGACTCGTCCCGCTGTTCGTCCTGCCCGCGGTGGCGACCTACGCTGTAGGACTCCGTGGCGACGTCGCCTTCTCCGCAGGATCGTCCGCGTACCTCGCGCTGGCGCTCGTCTGCGGCGCGGCGATGTTCCTCGCGATCGGAGCCCTGGCGGCACAACTCGCCGCCACCCGGCGGCAGGCGTCCATGATCGCTGCCGCCGTCCTGGGCGGGGCATTCCTGCTGCGGATGGTCGCCGACTCCGGCGCGGGCCTGGACGCGCTGCGCTGGGCGAGTCCACTCGGCTGGGTCGAGGAACTGCGGCCGATGAGCGGTTCTCCGCGGCCGTGGGCGTTGGCGCCGGTCGCCCTGCTCGCTTTCTCGTGTGCGGTGCTGGCCGTGCAGATCGCCGGGCGACGTGACGTCGGCACGGGCCTGCTGCCGGACCGTACGCATGCCCGTCCGCACCTCGCACTCCTGCGCGACCCGCTCACCTTCGCCGTCCGGCTCGGCCGGTCGACCACCCTGGGCTGGCTGCTGGCGATAGGGATCGGCGCCCTCTCGATCGGGGCCGTCGCCAAGACCGCGGGCGAGGCGATCGCCGACTCGAGTACCTACGCCGACCTGCTCGAGAACCTCGGTGCCCGCGGCGTCGGCGCGCGTGCCTACCTGGGAATCGCCTTCCTCATCGTAGCGACCCTGGTCGCCATGCTCGCGGCCGCTTTCGTCGGCGCCGCACGTGCGGAGGAGGGGGAGGGACGCCTGGACAACCTGCTCGTCCGCCCGTACCCGCGATGGGCGTGGCTGCTCGGGCGGGTCGGCGTGGCCGTCGTCGCCGTCCTCGTGGCAGGACTGCTGGCTGGTGTCGCCTCGTGGGCTGGTGCAGCCTCGCAGGACTCGGGCATCGGGTTCACCACGTCGCTTGAGGCCGGGGTCAATGTCGTCCCGCCTGCGCTGGTCGTACTCGGTGCCGGGGTGCTCGCGTTCGGGATCGCCCCGCGACTCGTCCCGTTCATCACCTACGGCCTCGTCGCCTGGTCGTTCCTCGTCCTGATCGTCGGCGGCTTCGTGGACCTGGGTCCGTGGTTGCTCGACACGTCGCTGTTCCATCACATGGCCAGCGCTCCCGCCGTCGACCCGCGCTGGGGGACGAACCTCGTCCTGCTCGCGCTCGCGTCGGCGCTGGTCGCGGCGGGCGATTTCGCATTCACCCGCCGCGACCTTGTGGCTGACTGACCTCAGGCGCTGCAGCAGGCCGTGCCGGTGGTCTGCAACTCGCCGCAGCAGGTGTCGGCGCTCTCGGCCGCCGGAGCGCCGAAGCTGATGCTGTCGGCGAGGACTGTGTAGAGCTCCCAGCGCTCGCCGTCCGGCGTTCCCTCGACCCAGAACTTGTCCTGCTTGGCGTAGCAGCACGTGGTGCCGCGCTCGTCGATCGAGGCGAGCCCCGCGGCTGCCAGCCGGGTCTGTTCGGAGTCGACGGCGTCGGTGTCGGCCAGTTCCACGCCGAGATGGTTCAGGCTGCCGCCGTGGCCGGGGTTCTCGATCAGGACGAGCTTCAGCGGCGGCTCGGCCACCGCGAAGTTGGCGTACCCGTCGCGGACCTTGGCCGGAGCGGTGCCGAACAGGGTGCTGTAGAAGGCGATCGAGGTCGGCAGGTCGTCGACGTTGAGCGCCAGTTGAACTCGAGACATCTGATCCTCCAAGAGATAGACAACTGTCGATATCAAGCTTGACCACATACATCGACATCTGTCAATATCGATGCATGTCGATGTCTTTGACGCTCACTCCGGTGCAGACCGTGGCGTGCTGCTCACCGCTGAATCGCGAACCTCTCGCCCAGGACGCGGCCGAGCGGATCGCCCCGCTGCTCAAGGCGCTGGCCGATCCGGTGCGGCTGCGGCTGATGTCCCTGGTCGCGTCCCACGAGGGCGGCGAGGCCTGCGTCTGCGACCTGAACGATGCGTTCGACCTGTCCCAGCCGACGATCTCGCACCACCTCAAGGTGCTGCACGAGGCCGGCCTGCTGGATCGCGAGAAGCGGGGCGTCTGGGTCTACTACACGGCCCGGACGGACGCGCTGTCCTCGCTCGCCACCCTGATCGGCTCGACGGCCCCGTGAGAGCGCTCGTCCGCCCCGCGCTCGCCGAGTTCACCGGGACGGCGTTCCTGGTCGCCGCCGTCGTGGGCTCCGGTATCGCGGCGCAACGGCTCTCGCCGGAGGACGTCGGCCTGCAACTGCTGGAGAACTCGCTGATCACCGGGGGGGTGCTGATCGCGCTGATCCTCGCGCTGCAGACCGTGTCGGCCGCGTTCAACCCGGTGGTCACACTCGTCGATGTCGCGCTGGGCCGGGTGCGCGGGACGGACGCCGGGTGGCTGATCGCCGCGCAGGTCGCCGGCGGCTGCGTCGGGGCCATTCTCGCCAACTCGATGTTCGACCTCGCCGCTGTGAACGTGTCGCACCACGATCGGACGGGCTCGAACCTCTGGCTCGCCGAGGTGGTGGCCACGCTCGGGCTCGTCCTGGTGATCTTCGCGCTCGTCCGAACCGACCGTGGCCACGTCGTCGCGTATGCGGTGGCCGGGTACATCACCGCTGCCTACTGGTTCACCAGCTCCACCTCGTTCGCCAACCCGGCCGTCACCGTCGCCCGCATGCTGTCCGACACCTTCGCCGGCATCGCCCCCGGGTCCGTCCCGGGGTTCGTCCTGGCCCAGGTCGTCGGCGGTGCGCTCGGCTATCTGCTCATCCGTGCACTGTTCCCCGTCAGAGAGGTCGTCCCGTCGTGACCGACAAGCCCACCGTCCTGTTCGTCTGCGTTCACAACGCCGGCCGCTCGCAGATGGCCGCAGGCTTCCTGTCGGCGATCGCCGGCGACTCCGTCGAGGTCCGCTCGGCCGGATCCGCCCCGGCCGGCTCGATCAACCCGAGGGCTGTCGAGGCGATGGCCGAGGTCGGCATCGACATCACGGGCGAGCAGCCGAAGCTGCTGACCGTCGACTCGGTGCAGACCGCCGATGTGGTCGTCACGATGGGCTGCGGAGACACCTGCCCGTACTTCCCTGGCAAGCGGTACGAGGACTGGGACCTCACCGATCCCGCTGGTCAGCCCATCGAGGTCGTCCGCCGGGTGCGGGACGAGATCAAGTCGCGTATCGACCGGCTCGTCAGCGAGCTCGTCCCCGCGGTCTGAGCCGATGCACGTCGTACCGATGACCGCGGCCCACGCCGAGGCCGTGTTGGCGATCTATCGGGCCGGTATCGAGGAGGGGAACGCCACCTTCGAGACCACCGCGCCCGACTGGGAGCACTTCGACGCTGCGAAACTGCCCGAACACCGCTTCGTGCTGGTGGATAACGGGACGGTCTTGGGCTGGGTCGCCGCCGTCGCGGTCTCGGACCGCTGCGTCTACGCCGGGGTCGTCGAGCATTCGGTCTACGTCGCGCCGTCGGCCCGCGGACGCCGGGTCGGACGGGCGCTGCTGGACGCGTTGATCGCCTCCACCGAAGCCGCCGGCATCTGGACGATCCAGTCCGGCGTCTTCCCCGAGAACACCGCCAGTCTGGCGCTGCACCGGACGGCCGGCTTCCGCGAGATCGGCCGCCGCGAGCGCGTCGGGAAGCACCACGGCGTTTGGCGGGACGTCGTCCTCTTGGAACGCCGCAGCCCGGTCGTCGGCTAGCACGTTTCGGTACCCCGGGCGGGATTTGAACCCGCACGCCTTTCGGCAATCGCTTTTGAGGCGACCATGTCTGCCGTTCCATCACCGGGGCAAGTCACACGGTGGGACGTGGTCCCGTCATGCGGGTGCAATGTTAGCCCGGCTAGTCTGGTGCCTCGCTTCGCATTGCTCGGAGGGAGCTTCCGGTGACCGGCGCAAAGGCGCGCACGTCCGACCCGAACGCCACGCCACTGCGTGTGGTGATCGCCGAGGACGAGGCCCTGATTCGACTCGACCTGCGCGAAATGCTCACGGAGGAGGGCTTCGACGTCGTCGGCGAGGCCGCCGACGGCGAGCAGGCCGTTGCCCTGGCCACCGAACTGAACCCCGACCTGGTCATCTGCGACATCAAGATGCCCAAGCTGGACGGCATCAGCGCGGCCACCGAGATCACCGCGAAGCGCATCGCCCCGGTGATCATGCTGACTGCCTTCAGCCAGCGCGATCTCGTCGAGCGGGCCCGGGACGCCGGCGCCATGGCCTACCTGGTCAAGCCGTTCGAGAAGCGGGAACTGCTGCCGGCCATCGAGATGGCCACGTCCCGGTTCGCCGAGATCAAGGCGCTCGAGAGCGAGGTCACCGACCTGAAGGACCGGCTCGAGGCCCGCAAGCTCATCGAGCGGGCCAAGGGCGTGCTCATGACCCAGCACCAGCTGACCGAACCGGAGGCGTTCCGGTGGATCCAGCGCGCCGCGATGGACAACCGGACCTCGATGCGCGCAGTCGCCGAACTCGTCCTCTCCGAGAGCGTCGAGAAGCAGGGCTCCTAGGCCCGTCAGCGCCCGATTTCCGGTAGTTTTGGCACGAACAGTTGATCTACGACCTGGTCAACATTGTGTTACAACCCGTCGCCACCACCCCCGAAGCATTCACTGGACGTCCCAGTAGGGCTAGGTTCGCTGCCCAGGAGCGCTAGATATCGCTCTCATGTATCTACCTTGGAGGAGAACCACGTGCGAAGCCGCAAGTTGACGGCACTGATCGCCGTTGCGACCGCAGGCGCGCTCGCCCTGTCGGCGTGCAAGAGTTCCGGTGGCGATAGCGACACCGCGCCCACCACCGGCGGAACGACCAGCTCGGGCGGCGCCGCCACCGGCAAGAAGCTGATCATCAGCACCGACCTGCCGCTGCAGGGTGCCTCCGCCGACCAGTCGAAGTCGACCAACGACCTGATCAACCTGTACCTCGCCCAGGTCGGCCACAAGGCCGGCGCCTACACGGTCGAGCTGAAGACGTACGACGACTCGACCGCCGCCAAGGGCGCGTGGGACGACGCGACGTGTGCCGCCAACGCGCAGGCGCACGTCGCTGAGAAGACCGAGGTCGCCGTGATGGGCACCTTCAACTCCGGCTGCGCCAAGATCGAGGTGCCGGTCCTGAACCAGGCTCCGGACGGGCCGCTGCTGATGGTGTCGCACGCCAACACCAACCCCGGTCTCACCAAGACGTGGGATCCGGGCGAGCCGGAGAAGTACTTCCCCTCGGGCAAGCGCAGCTATGCCCGTGTCGTCACCACTGACGACTACCAGGGTGCCGCCGGCGCGATCTACGCCAAGGAGAAGCTGGGCGTCTCGAAGGTCTACATCCTCAACGACAACCAGACCTACGGCATCGGCGTGGCGAAGGCGTTCGAGACCGAGGCCAAGAAGATCGGCCTGACGGTCCTGGGCAACGACGCGTGGGACGCGAAGGCGTCCAGCTACACGTCGCTGTTCCAGAAGATCAAGGCCACCAACCCGGACATGGTCTACCTGGGTGGCATCTACGACAACAACGGCGGCGTCCTGGTCAAGGACAAGGTCGCCGTGCTGGGTGACAACTCGACCGTCAAGCTCATGGCGCCGGACGGCTTCACCGGTTACACCGACCTGCAGAAGCTGGCCCAGGGCGAGGGCCTGTACCTCACCTTCGCCGGCCTCACCACCGGTGAGCTGGTCAAGGCCGGCGGCCCGCCGGCCGACCTGATCGCGGCCTACAAGGCCAAGTACGGTGCCGAGCCGGTCGGCAGCTACCCGCTCTACGGCGTGGCGGCGGTCCAGGTCATCCTGGCCGCGATCGCGAAGTCGGACGGCACGCGTGCCAGCGTCAACAGCGCCGTGTTCAGCGGCGACGGAATCTCCATCCCCATGGACCAGTCGGTGACCGGTAAGGCCATCGACATCTCCCCGGAGACCGGTGACACCAGCGCCATCGACATCACGGTGGAGCAGTTGAAGGGTGGCGTCGAGGAGTTCGTCGCAGCGCAGGCTGTCAGCTAGTAGGTTCTACCCCGCGGCGTCCGGCCGGGCTCCTCGCGAGTCCAGCCGGACGCCGCACCAACATGTACGACCAGTCATTCCGGATCGGCGCACACATGGGCCACCCCCCGGTGCGACGGGATCCTCTTTCTGACCAGGAGAGCCCATGACTCAGGCCGTCAGTTCGCCGCCGGCCCCCCTGACCGCGATCAGACGCAAGGTCCGCCTCGGCCCGGTCGTCGAACGCTGGATCGGGTGGGCCATCCTGGCCCTCGGCGGCGCCTGGGTCATCTGGAGCTTCTCCGCCAGCCCCAAGCAGTTCTTCGAGGCTCTTGTCGTCGGCGTGAACCAGGGAACGCTCTACGCACTCATCGCCCTCGGCTACACGATGGTCTACGGCATCATCGAGCTGATCAACTTCGCCCACGGCGACCTGTTCATGCTCGGCACGATCATCTCGATGTCGGTCTTCGTGAACTTCATGGACCAGCACAAGCTCGGCAGCTGGGGTGGCTTCGGCACCCTGGCGCTCGCCATGATCATCTCGATGGTGCTCTGCTCGGCACTGAACGTCTTCACCGAGTTCATCGCCTACCGGCGGCTGCGCAACGCCCCGAAACTGGCGCCACTGATCACCGCGGTCGGCTTCAGCTTCATCTTCCAGGACATCGGCCAGTTCGCGAACGGCTCCGGCCAGAAGAACTGGCCCGTCGACCTCGGCCTCGGCGGCCCCAAGATCGGCGGCCTGGAGCTCTACCACCTGCTCATCGTCGGCGGGGTCACCGTCCCGCTGCTGCTGCTGATGAGCTTCATCGTGACCAGGACCAAGCAGGGCAAGGCGATGCGTGCGGTTGCGGCCGACCGTGACGGCGCCCGGCTGATGGGCATCAACGTGAACCGGACTATCTCGTTCACGTTCGCCCTCGGTGGCGCCCTCGCCGGCGCGGCCGGAACCCTGTTCGTCAGCGAAGTGTCGACGACCCGCTACGACCAGGGCCTGACCTTCGGTCTCATCGCCTTCACCGCCGCCGTCCTGGGCGGCATCGGCAACCTTGTCGGCGCCGTCGTCGGCGGCCTGCTCATCGGCGTCATCGAGCAGTTGAGCAACGGCGCGCCACACGGCCTTGGCCAGCAGTGGAACCTGACCGTCATCTTCACCATCCTGATCACGCTGATGGTCTTCAAACCCGAGGGCATTCTCGGAACTCGGACGACGGAGAAGGTGTAGCGACATGACCGCAGTCCTCACCACTCCCGCCCCCCAGACGCCCAAGAAGGCCAAGCAGGCATCCTCGCGCAGTTGGGGCGATCTCGCCTGGCCGATCGGATACGTGCTCGTCGTGGCGTTCCTGTTCGTGTTCTACAAGAACCTGCTGCCCGACCTGCAGGACAACATCGCCGGCAACATCACCAAGTGGCTCCCCATCACCTCGATCAACGAGGCGATGGTCTGGATCGTCATGGCGCTCGGGCTGAACGTCGTGGTCGGCTACGCAGGCCTGCTCGACCTCGGTTACGTCGCCTTCTGGGCCGTCGGAGGGTATGTCGCCGGCTGGCTGATGTCGCCGCCGTGGAACCCCGACGCGAACCTCACCTTCCACCTCTGGTCGCCGTCCAACGCCAACCCGCAGGGCATCCACGTCACCTTCTGGCTGGTGCTCGTCGCCGCCGGCGTGGTCTGCGTGGTCGCCGGCCTGATCATCGGCGCGCCCACGCTGCGACTGCGCGGCGACTACCTCGCGCTGGTCACCCTCGGCTTCGGCGAGATGGTGCGCCAGGTCGCCATCAACGGCAGGGTGTTCGGCTTCAACCTCACCAACGGCGACGCCGGCATCTCCAGCCTGGACAGCATCGGCACCGGCCCGTTCGGCCAGATCCAGGGCATCCCGACCCACCTCGGTGCCTTCGACAACGAGTTCAAACTTCTCGTCCTGGGCGCCATCGTCGGGCTGTGCCTGTTCATCTCGCTGCGCATCCGCCGCGGCCGCCTGGGCCGGGCCTGGCTCGCGATCCGCGAGGACGAACTCGCCGCCAGCATGATGGGCGTCTCGCTCGTCAAGGCCAAGCTCTCGGCCTACGCGGTCGGCGCGTTCTTCGGCGGCCTCGGCGGCGTCGCCTACGCAGCCTCCATCACCGGAGCCGTCTCCCCCAGCAAGTTCGACTTCAGCATCTCCATCCTGGTGCTGCTGATGGTCGTGCTCGGTGGCATGGGCAACGTCTGGGGCGTCCTGCTCGGGGCGCTCGTCCTGTCGTGGGTGAACAGCACCGGTCTCAACCAGTTCGGCGTCCAGTGGGACGAGTGGTTCGGCACGTCGATCCAGGGCGACTTCAAGGCCCACCAGTTCGGCCTGTTCGGCATCGTGCTGGTGCTGATGATGCTGTTCCGCCGAGAGGGCATCCTGCCCGAACGTCGTACGAGGGCGCTGATGCGCGAGCCCAGCCGCAGCGAGGCCGAGGCGATGGGCGCCGACATCACGGAGGCGGAGATCGCCGACGAGGTGGTCGCCGAGGAGGACCCGACGACCGAGAAGGGGCTGAGCTCATGACCGCACCCGCCGCTCCCACCCTGGACGAACTGGTCGGCAACAACCCGATGCACGCCGACCACGTCACGATCCGCTTCGGCGGCCTGGTCGCGGTGAACGACGTCAGCTTCACGATCCCGCCGCGGTCGATCGTCAGCCTCATCGGCCCGAACGGCGCCGGCAAGACGACGTTCTTCAACGTGATCACCGGGCTGTACGAGCCGACCGAGGGCGCCGTCTTCTTCGACGGCAAGGACATCACCGGTCTCAAGCCGCACAAGCGGGCCGAGTCCGGCATCGCGCGCACCTTCCAGAACATCCGGCTGTTCAACCTGATGACCGCCGAGGAGAACGTCATGGTGGCGATGCACTCGCACCTGCGTTCCGGGATCCTCAGCACCATCATCCGCACGCCCTGGCAGCGCAAGGAGGAGAAGCAGGCCCGCGAACTCGCGCACGAACTGCTCGACTTCGTCGGTATCGGCAAGGTCGCCGGGGAGGCCGCACGCAACCTCTCCTACGGCGACCAGCGCCGGCTCGAGGTGGCGCGCGCGCTCGCGCTCAAGCCGAAAGTGCTGCTGCTGGACGAGCCGACCGCAGGCATGAACCCGAACGAGTCGGCGGTGTTCGTCGACTTCGTGCACCGGGTCCGCGACGAGAAGGAACTCTCGGTCCTGCTGATCGAGCACGACATGAGCGTCGTCATGCGGGTCAGCGAGCGCATCACCGTCCTGGACCGCGGCACGGTCATCGCCGAGGGCACCGCCGACGACATCCGCGGCAACCAGCAGGTGATCGAGGCCTACCTCGGCAAGACGGGAACCCGCGAGGGCAAGCGCAGGAAGCCGGAGGCGACCTCATGACCAGCCTGACCAAGTCCGAGTCCGCCGACGTTCGCGGCGGGGGAGCGGCCCCGATCCTCGCCGTGAAGGGCCTCGAGGTCTCCTACGGCAACATCTCCGCCGTCCACGGGATCACGTTCGACGTGTACCCGGGCGAGATCGTCACGCTGATCGGCTCCAACGGCGCCGGCAAGTCGACGACCCTGCGCACGATCTCCGGCCTGCTCAAGCCGCGGCACGGCTCGGTCCTGTTCGAGGGCAGGGAGATCAAGGGCATCCAGGGCCACGACGTGGTCAAGCTGGGTATCTGCCAGTCGCCCGAGGGTCGCCGCATCTTCCAGCGCATGACCGTCTCGGAGAATCTGGACCTCGGCGCCTTCGCACGGACGGACGGGCCGGAGGCGATCGCGGCCGACCGCGAGAACGTGCTGGAGCTCTTCCCGCGCCTGCGCGAACGGCTCACGCAGAAGGCCGGGACGATGTCTGGCGGCGAGCAGCAGATGCTCGCCGTCGCGCGCGCCCTGCTGGGCGGTCCCAAGCTGCTGCTGCTGGACGAACCGTCGATGGGCCTGGCTCCCGTCCTGGTCGACCTGATCTTCGAGACCATCGAGAAGATCCGCGAGCAGGGCGTCACCGTCCTGCTGGTCGAGCAGAACGCCCTCGCCGCACTCGAGATCGCCGACTATGCCTACGTCCTGGAGCACGGCCAGCTCGGCCTGCAGGGCAAGGCCGCCGACCTCATCGACGACGACAGCGTGACGCGGGCATACCTCGGCGGCTGACCGCAGGTGGTGGCCGACGACTAAGGCGCCAGTTGTTGCAGGTGGTTGGCGAAGACCTCGGCGGTAGCGGGGCGGTCGGCGGCGTTGGGCATGATCGCCCACGCGACAAGCTGCGCCACGGCCGGCTCCAGGGTCGGCGCGATCGTCGGCGGGGTCGTGAAGACCTTCCGCAGCGACAGCATCGCGTCCCCTTCGGGCAGCTCGCCCCACAGGCCCGTGCCGGTCAGGGTGCGGTGCAGCGTCGCGCCGAGCGAGAAGATGTCGGTCGCCCGCGAGGGCTTGGCGCCCTGGATGATCGCGGGGTCGGTGTACTCGATCGCGGTGGAGGAGCCCATCCGGGTGACCGTCACGCCCGGGGAGAGCACCTGCGACAGGCCCAGGTCGCCCAGCTTGCCGCCGGACGGGGTGAGCAGGATGTTGCGCGGCTTGATGTCGCGGTGCGCGATACCGGCTTCGTGCAGGGCATGCACTGCACGGGATGCGTCGGCCACCGCACGGATCGCGGTGTTGCGTTCCTGCGGCTTGTCGCCCAGCGAGCCGTCCGGCAGGTACTCCATCGCGTAGTAGAAGACCTCGCCCTGCTGTCCGGCGTCGTACAACTGCACGAGGTACGGAGAGCGGACAGACGCGAACGCCGACAGCTCGCGCGTGGCACGCCGGAACACGTCCTCGGAGGTCGGCCCGGACAGCACCTTCACCGCCACGTACTCGTCCGGTACCGGAAGCCGGGCCGGGCGCTTGGCGACGAAGAACTCGCCGTGATTGCCCGTCCCCAGGGAGCGGACGAACTCGTAGTCGGCGATACCGGTCCCGATCATGATCTTCCCTTCACAGCTTTGGAAATCGTCAACGAGCCTGCCCAGTCGCCGACTCCGAGCGCCTCGTCGTCCGGACGTGCCCGGGCGACGAGGTGTGTGCGTTCCGTCTGCATTGTGCCGACGACCAGGGCCGTGAGGGACGGTTCGCCGATCGTGGCGTCCACGCCGTGGCGGGTCAGGTCCGCGACGCTGCCACGCTCCCGGCGTCCCTCAGCGGTGACGACGAGCGGAAGGCCGTGCCCGACCGCCAGGCACGTCGCGATCTGCAGGGCCACGGCGTTGTCCGAGCCCTCGCCGTCCAGCACCACCGCCACCTCGGTCGCGTCCCGTGGCGCGGCGGAACTGCGGCGGACGAGTCCGGGCAGCAGGTCGTGTGCCGCGAGCGAGGTCGTCTCGTCGAGTAGGAGAACCGCCGGGTCGGCCTCGACGATCAGTCGGGTCAGGTCGGCGGGGACGTCCTCGCTGAACTTGGCGTGGACGCGCACCTGCACCCCGTGCCGGGCCGACGCCGCGGCGAGGGCGTTGAGTTCGCCGAGGGCCGTGGTCATGGTCAGCAGTTCGGCCCCGAAGCCCGACCCGATCTCGAGCCGGTCCGCGGGGCGGCGTTCCAGAAGGCGGACGAGCAGCACCTCAGCGGGTGCGTGCGACGCGGCGATCGAGACCGCGGTGTCGACGAGGTCGGCGTCGTCGGTGGTCTCGACGACGACGAGGACGCGGTAGGCCGCGTCGCCGGCGAGGGCCGCGCGCTCGGCGTCCGCGATGTCACGCTCGACCAGTCGGGGTGGGTAGATCAATCGCAGCAGCGGCCCGGTCATGATCGTGGTGACCAGGGCCATGACCACCATCAGGGAGAACAGCTCCTGGTCGAGCACGCCTAGCTCGAGACCGACACTGAGGATGATCAACTCGGTCAGCCCGCGGGTGTTCATCAGTGCCGCCAGCGCGCCCGCCTGCCGTCCGCCCACGCCGACCGACTTCGCGCCCAGGTACGCGCCGAGGAACTTGCCGCCGATCGCGACGCCGAGGATCGCCAGCAGTTCGACGAAGCCGCCCACG
>Ga0068859_100004791_pt1 | contig 13767 bp, 23 predicted proteins | sample KBSSwiS22_FD_66585 | JGI IMG/M metagenome (GOLD analysis project Ga0068859, IMG submission 66585) | Switchgrass rhizosphere microbial communities from Kellogg Biological Station, Michigan, USA - KBS Switchgrass S2-2 | ecosystem: Host-associated > Plants > Roots > Rhizosphere > Soil ... | reverse complement strand
GTGGCATCATCCTGAAGAACGAAGCGCTCGCGCTCCTGCCCGACGTCGAGACCGAGGACTTCTACCACCTCCCCCATCGTGTCGTGTGGGAGGCGATGCGTAACCTCGAAGCACGCCAGGAAAAGATCGATGTCGTCACGCTCGAGGCTGAGATCGAGCGGCGCGGCAAACTGGAAGCGCTCGGCGGCATCGGGTTCCTTGGCGAGCTCGCGCTACGCGTGCCAACCGTCGACAACATCGAGGCATACGGGAAGATCGTCAAAGGCCACGCGATCACACGGTCGGCGATCCTCGTGCTCGGCCAGCTAATGGACGAGGCGCTGACCGGTCTCAGCGAGGGCGATCAGCTGCTGCACGACATCTCGACCGCGCTGATCACGATTCGCAGCAACAACGAGACGCCGATCCTGACGATGGCGCAGCTGATCGCGGAGGAAGCGCAGCGAGTCCAGCACGACGTCGATGCGCGCCTCAGCGGCAAGAGCGTGTTCACCGGTGTGCCGACCGGCATCACGTCTCTCGACGACATCGTTGGCGGACACCCGATCGGGATCATGTCGCTCTACATCGGCCGGCCCGGCATGGGAAAGAGCACGATCTCGATGCAGTTCGCCGCCGCGTCGTCGGAGATTGCAGACCAGGACACCCTGATCGCGTCGTACGAGGACAGCGGTCAGAGCTTCGGCCAGCGAGGTCTCGCGCAGTCGACCGGGTTCGCGACGGACCTGATCCGATCGCGCAGACTGACGGCCGCCGACATGATCGAGATCCTGGCCGCGCGGTTCGCCGGGCGTTCGGAATGCTTCCTCAAGTCGTCAGGCATGACGGTCGAGGCGCTCGCGCGACGCGTTCGACGCGAGAACCTGCGCCGCAAGATCGGCGGCCGCAAGCCGCTCAAGCAGCTGATCGTCGACTACATCCAGAAGATGCCGATGCCCGAGTGGGCGCGCTCGCGCGATGACGGCATTTCGTACATCTCGACCGGCCTCTGCAATCTCGCGGTGGCCGAGGAGATGGCCGTGGTCGCGATGTGCCAGCTCAACCGCGAGGTGGAGAAGCGCGACGATCACCGCCCACGCCTCTCGGACATTCGCGACAGCGGATCGCTCGAACAGGACGGAAAGCTGATCTGCGGCTTGTACCACCCGTACAGCTACAACCAGCAGAACAACCCCGATCACGAGCTCCATCTGCTCGTTCTCAAAAACCACCAGGGCGAGAACTACGGGGATATCTCGCTGTACTGGGACCGCAAGACGCACGCGGTGTTCAACACGCAGCTCGACTACCACCGAGCTCGGATCGCGAGGACGCAATGATCTGGACCAAGGAAGAGGCGATCGCCGCGGCGCGGGCGTACCAATGCTTGCACGCGTCGATCGACGACGTCAGCGTCGAGCCTGGGACGTTCGATCACACGATCACGGATCCGCCGTATTCGCCGCGGACCCAGAACAACACGCGCCGCGGCAAGCAGACCGACACCGGGATCAGCGACGTGATGCCGCTCGGATTCGACCCGATCAACGCGGCGAAGATCCAGCGGTGGGCTGGCTGGATCGCGAGGGCGACGCGGCGCTGCGCGCTCGTGTTCAGCGACCACGAGACCTCCATGGTGTGGGCGAACTCGCTCGAGGCCGCCGGGATGGACTACCTGCGCGCGATGATCTGGGTGCGCACGGGCGACGTCGAGCTTGCCGTCGAGAAACCAAAGCACAGCGGCGCGCCGCAGTTCACCGGCGATCGTCCGGCCGCTGGGCATGAGGTGATTGTGCTCGCGCACGCGCGCGGGGTGCGGCCGCGCTGGAACGGTCACGGCACGACGGGCGTCTACCCGGCCCCCGTCGTCACCGGCGCGGACCGTCTGCACACAACGCAGAAGCCGCTGAGCCTCATGATGGATCTGGTTCACGACTTCTGCCGCGAAGGCGATACGGTAGTGGACCCGTTCGCCGGTTCGGGCACGACGCTGGCCGCGTGCAAGTACCTGCACATCGCCTGCGCGGGCATCGAGCTCGACCGCAACCACGCATCTCTCGCAGCTCGTCGCGCAGCCGGTGCGACGCCGCTGCAGCAACACGCAAAGTACCGGCCCTAGAAAGACGAAAGAGAGCACGACGATGGCAAAGCAAACCGAAATCCCAGGCACCGAACGTCCGTCGATTCCCGAAGTAGAGGAGGCGTGCGAGGACTATCGCCTGCTGCGCGATCAGCGCATGGCGCTCAGCGAGAAAGAAGCCGAAGCCAAGGCGCGGCTGATCGATCGCATGAAGGCGCACAGCGTGAAGGCGTACCGATACGCCGACCAGGATGGCGTCGAGCGCAAGGCCGCGATCGCCGAGAAGGAGAACGTCAAGATCGCGAAGGTCAAGACGTCCGACGGCGGTGGCGGCGAGGACGTGTCGGTGTCGTGAGCAACCCGATCGACATCCGGTTCTTTGTGCCTGGGCGCCCGATCCCCAAGGGCAACCACGACGCATTCCCGATCGCGCGCGGCAAGTGCGAGGACCACGGACCAGGGCGATCGTGCCACCGGCGTAATTGCTTCGGCGGCACGATCGTCGGCACCGTCGTCACCGACTCCAAGGGCGACGAGCTCAAGGCGTGGGAGGCGTTCGTGAACGTGCACGCGATGTCCGCGCGCAACGCCGCGGGCGCCAAGCTCGTCGAGGCGCCGGGCGCGGTCGAGGTTCGCCTCGTGTTCGTGCTCGAACGTCCGAAGGGGCATACAACAAAGCGCGGCGTGCTGTCGGCAGAGGGTGAGCGCAAGCCTCTGCCGACGGTGAAGCCAGACTGGGACAAGCTCGCGCGCGCGACGTGCGACGGCCTCACGAATGCGCTGGTCACCGACGATGCGCAGCTCTCGTGCGCGATGACGCAGAAAGTCTACGGCGAGAAAGCGGGCGTGCTCATTCGAGCTCGCAGCGTGATCGCGCCGGCCGACTGGGCGCTGACCGAGCTCGCCGCCGGCGGCATCGCGACGCTGTTCTCGTCGCAGGAAGGGCTATTCGGGTAATGGTCATGGCACACCGCGTTCATCTGCCGATGTTCGAGCGACCCAAGACGGTTGGAGACTGCCGTCACGCGGTGCGCCCATGCCCGTGGGTGTCGTGCAGGTTCAACCTGCTGATCGATGTTCTCGAGGACGGCAGCATCGTGATCAACGCGAAGTACCGCCGGCCCGACGGCGCGCAGCGCGTGATCGCTCCGAAGCCTGAAACCGAGGACCGATTCCAGGACGAGATCGAGGACGCGATCGAGGTCTGGTTCGATGAACCGATCCCGCCCGTGCGCTCGTGCGTGCTGGACGAGACGATGCACCTGTACAACGACGACAAACAGCTCGACGAGATCGCCGAGCTGATGTTCGTCAGCCGCGAGCGCATCCGCCAGATCGAGGCGGCCGCGCTGGTGAAGGTGAAGCGGCGGTGCCTCGAGCTCGGCATCACGTTCGCGGACCTGATGGCCGAGCTCGCGCGCACACGAGGAGAATGAGATGGGCGAAGAGACTGCGATCAGCTGGTGCGATCACACGTTCAACCCATGGTGGGGTTGTTGGAAGATCGCGCCCGAGTGCAAGAACTGCTACGCCGAAGCGCACGCGCACCGATTCGTCAAGCTGTACGGCGAGCTCTGGGAGCGCACCGGCCCGCGTCGATTCTTCGGCGACAAGCACTGGGACCAGCTCCGCAAGTGGAACGAGAAAGCAAAGCGCGACGGCGTGCGGCGGCGCGTGTTCATCGGCTCGATGTGTGACTGGGCCGAGAAACACCCGAACCCCGAGATCAACCGCCAGATGGACGCCTTTCGCGGTCGCATGTGGAACGAGATCCAGGCGTGCGACTGGCTCGACTTCCTGATGCTATCGAAGCGGATCGACGGAGTGGCCGACCTGCTGCCCTGGTATCACGTTAACGACTACAGCGATCCAGCCGAACCATGGCCGAACGTCTGGATTGGCACGACTGCCGGCACGCGCGAAACGCTGCGCGACAACCTGTACGACCTGCGCAACATCCGCGCGGCCGTTCTGTTCGTCAGCTGCGAGCCGCTCCTCGAGCACATCACCGCCGAGGAATGGGACGATGCCCTGTCGGTGACCGCGCGCTGTGGTGCGTACCCGGTGGACTGGTTGATCGTCGGCGACGAGAGCGGGCACCACAGGCGCGGCATCGAGCTCGACGCCGTGCGCACCGCGCGTGATGCCGCCGAGCGTCACAACGTGCACTTCCACTACAAGCAATGGAACGGCGACGGCAAGAAGATCCACCTGCCGATCCTCGACGGTCAGCAGCATGCGGAGTTCCCAGCGTGAGCGTGTGGTTTCGTGCGGCGCTGTTCCTGATGGCGCTGGGCCGCTACGGCTTCGGCGATCACGTCACCGATCCGATGGCGTTCGTGCTGCGAGCTCAGAAGGTTGCCGCGGTGGATCACGCGTGGGGCCTCGAGCTGCGCCAGGATCGTGAGGTGCCACCGTGCGAGGACTAAGCCTGTCCCGACCGTGGCCGTGGGCGATCTTCGAGCTGCCGGAGCCGGACGCGAAGGGCGTCGAGAACCGCAGCTGGCCGCCGCCGATCACGCAGATCGGCGAGCGCATCGCGCTGCATGCGGCAAAGTCCTGGGACGATTCCGCGATCGGGTTCCTGCTGTCGCTGGGGATCGAGAATATGCCGAGCCGGTTCGACCAGCACCCGCAGGGCGTGATCATCGGCGTGGCGACGATCGACTTCGTCGTCACCGAATCGCGCACGCTGCACGGCCGCGGGCTCGGTCACCAGGCCCGCTGGTTCTTTGAGAAGCGCGCCGACGGCAAGGATAACTACGGGTGGGTCCTGAGCGACAAGCGCAAGCTGACCGACCTCGTGCCGTGCACCGGAAAGCAAGGTTTGTGGACGGTCCCGCCCGATGTAGAAGCGGCGATCAATCGACAGCTAGGAGCCTGATCATGATCGCGACCATCGTCCGAATTTTGACCCTCGCCGCGCACCTGCACACGTACGCGCCGAACATCGACGCGCCGCACGCGATCGCACATGCAGTCGCCGCCGAGCTCGCCGCCTCGCCAGCGCAACCGGCCGAGCTGCTGCTCGCGGTCGCGTACGTCGAGAGCCGCTACGATCCGACCGCTACGTCGACGGTGCGCGGCCGCCGGTTCTGCGGCGTCATGCAGACCACCGCCGGCACCGAGTGGGCGACGTGCCTCGAACAGCGCGCGCTGCTCGTCGGGTACCGGACCGGCGCGACCATGCTGCAGCAGTGGCAGCGCGCCGCTGGAGCCGACCTGCAGCGCGCACTGAACGGCTACGGCTGCGGCTTCGCCGGATTCGATAACGGTTGCCACAACTACGGAGCTCGCGTGCTCGCGGTCGCGCGTCGCTTCGGCCTCACCGACCGCAGGACGGGAATATGAGCAAAGACAATCTACCGACGCTGGTGGCCAAGATCGGCAAGGGCCTCACGGGCGTGTTCTTCCGCGACTACATCGCCGGCGCGCTCGCCAACGGCTGGGAGCTCGATCCGAACATCCTCGTGTTGCCTGCGATGAACGGCGACACCGCCGCGGTCGTGCACGCGAAGGTGTGGTCGCCGCAGGGCCGCCCGGTCGGCGCGAAGATCACGATCAACGCGACCCGGTCACTCGAGGACATTGCCGCCGAGCTCGCCGCGTCGCTGACCGCGAACATCAAGACGCACGCCGACACGTTCGCCGCACACGACGAGATCCGGTTCGCGCTCGCCGACGGCGCCAAGCAGCCGACGCGCGGCAGCGAGTGGGCGAGCGGCTACGACCTGTACGCGCTGAGCGGCGCCGTGCTCAACCCCGGCCAGATCTTCGTCGTCGACACCGGCGTGATCCTCGAGCTGCCGCGCGGTCTCGAGGCGCAGGTCCGCCCGCGATCGGGCATGACGAAGCGCGGGCTGTGGGTCGCGCTCGGAACCGTCGACGCTGACTACCGCGGCACCATCGGCGCGACGGTCGCGAACCTGACGCGCGAGAACCAGACCATCGGCGCCGGCGATCGCGTCGCGCAGCTGGTGATCGCGGAGGTCGTGCACAAGCCGTGGAAGCTCGTCGAACGCGGCGACCTCAATGCGACGGAGCGCGGCGATCGCGGCTGGGGATCGACGGGCAAGTAATGGCGCTCGAGGAACAGATCCAGCTCGTCGAGCGTCGGCTCGGCAAGAGCACCGCCGCGCTCTACACGCGCGTGCTCGATCTACTGAGCGCGGCGACCCGCGGCGACACGCCGACCCGCGACGCGATCCGCAAGCTGATCATCAATCTGCTGTGCGGCGCGTTCCACGACTACCGATCGGATGCCGTGATGCCCAAGGGCGATCTGATCGAAGTGCTGCGCGCCATCCCCGAGGACGAGCCGATCGCGCACAAGATCAAGCGCCTGATCGCGGACGCGCTGCGCGGCGAGTTCGACGAGGACGAGGACGAGGGGCGCAAGTGGCGCGAGCGCATGACGCGCGATCGTGTTCGCGATCGCACGCTGCAGGTCACGCCGATCGCACAGGCGAAGCCGATCACGCTGACGCCGACCGAGGCGAACGTGCTGCAGTGGATGAATCGCTACGTCGAGGTTTACAGCCGACCGCCGACGGTGCGCGAGATCGGGACCGGCGTCGGCCTCTCGAGCTCGCGCGTCTCGCAGGTGCTCGACCGCCTCAACCACAAGGAAGTGGTCACGAACATCGGAGGGTCCCGCGGATGGATACCGACCAAAGCAGCCTAGACCGCCCGGCCGCGATCGCGGTCATGTTGACGCAGATCCGCGCGGTGCTCGCGAGCGCGCGGTTCATCGTGCAGAACGAAGCATCGCTGCAGGAGCTCGTCGCGAACCTGCTGACCGTGCGACTCGAACCCTATCGCATCACGATCAGCCGCGAGGTGATCGTCAACGGCGGGCGGTTCGATATCCTCGCGCTGTCGTGCGTGGGTGTTCGGCTCGTTCTCGAGCTCAAGGTGAAGGGCGGCGCAGCGGCAGCCGAGCGGCAAGCGATGCGATACGCAAACTACGCCGACGTCGACGGCGTCGCGATCGTCACCACCTCTCACCGACTCGCGCACGAGCTGCGTCGGGTCGACAACGCGAACACGCTCGGCGGCAAGCCGTTCGACGTGATCACGCTCAGGACGTTCTGATGCAGCACGGTCGCATTACCATCGCCGACAAGCAGATCGTGATCATGTGTCCGCCGCACGTCGCGATCCGCCTGCGCCGACTGTTCGGCGGGGCGCAGCGCTACAAGCCCGGCGTGTTCCAGCTCTCGGCGACGCCTGAGCAGGCGTACGATCTGGAATGGTTCCGCGAGCGCCACCCGCTCGACATCGACCCCAAGAGCGAGGAGCGGTTCCGCGAGCTCGTCGCGACCCACGAGAAGCGGCTGGCCGCGATCGCGTCACTCGACACCGAGGGCTACATCCCGGCCGAGTTCGAGCTCGCGCTACCGCCGCGCCACTATCAGCGCATCGCCGCCGATCTGGCACTACGCACTCGCGGGCTGCTGCTCGCCGACGATCTTGGCATCGGCAAGACGGTCTCCGCGATCTGCACGCTGACGGCGCCGGGGGCGCTGCCGGCGCTCGTCGTGACGATGACCCACCTCACGCGGCAGTGGGAGCGCGAGCTGCACCGGTTCGCGCCCAAGCTGCGCGTGCACCGCATCCGCTCGGGGCAGCCGTACAAGTTCAGCGACATCAAGATCGAGGTCGACGCGACGACAAAGCGCCGCAAGGTCGTGAACGGTGGCGTGCCGGACGTGCTGCTGATCAACTACCACAAGCTCGGCGGCTGGGTCGAAAGCCTCGCGGGCCTGTGCCGCACCGTGGTCTTCGACGAGACCCAGGAGCTGCGGCACGCGGGCACACGCAAGTACGACGCCGCGGTCGGCATCGCGCACGCGGCCGATCTTCGGATCGGTCTCACGGCCACGCCGATCTACAACTACGGGATCGAGATCTTCAACGTCGTGAACGCGGTCGCGCCGGATCAGCTCGGCACCAAGCAGGAATTCGTCCAGGAGTGGTGCGGCGAGGCGGTGATGGGCGCCGACGATCGAAAGCTCAAGGTGTCCGATCCGGCCGCGCTCGGCACGTATTTGCGCGAAGCCGGCATCATGCTGCGCCGCACCCGCAAGGATGTCGGGCGCGAGCTGCCGGCACTGACCAAGGTGCGCTACGTCGTCGAGGCCGACACCGAGCGACTCAACAAGGAGATGGTCGACGTCGCCGAGCTCGCGCGGCGCGTACTCGATCGCATCGGCACGAACCTCGAGCGCATGCAGACCGCCGGCGAGCTCGACTACCGGATGCGTCAGGCGACCGGCATCGCAAAGGCGCCCGCGGTCGCGGACTTCGTTCGCGTGCTCGTCGAGGCCGGCGAGCGCGTCGTGCTGTTCGGCTGGCACCACGAGGTCTATCGGATCTGGCAGGGCGCGTTCGAGCGATCGGTCCCGCCGATTTCGTACGCGATGTACACGGGCAAGGAGAGCGACGCGCAGAAAGAAGCCGCGCGCCTCGCGTTCATCGAGGGCCGCGCGCAGGTTCTGATCATCTCGCTGCGCGCCGGTGCCGGCCTCGACGGTCTGCAGCACGTGTGCAGCACGGTCGTGCACGGCGAGCTGGATTGGTCGCCGGGCGTGCACCAGCAGGACGACGGCCGCGTGCACCGCGACGGCCAGACCAACCCGGTGATGTCATACTACCTCGTCGCCGAAGAGGGCAGTGATCCGGTGATCGCCGACGTGCTCGGCATCAAAGAAGCACAGGCCGCGGGCATCCGCGATCCAGAGACTCAAGGCACCGCCGAGCTCACCGCCGGCGCCTCGGACGATCACATTCGACGGCTCGCCGAGGACGTTCTGCGTCGAAAACAACAGCAGAGGAGAACAGCATGACCGCCGAAATCATCAGAACAGACGAACCAGCAACCACACCGTCACCGCTGCCGCGCATGTACCGCCGCCACTGCAAGTTCGACGAGCTGCAGCCAGGCGACTCGATCGTGCTCTGCAATGGCGTCGTGTGGCACGACACGCGGATCGTGATCTCCGTCGAGCCGGGCACGGAGTCGGATCACTTCGTCCTGCGCACGAAAGACGAGAACGGAACCGAAGTCCCGCCGGGTGGCGCGCACTACGCCACCGACTGCGTGTGGCTCGTCGAACGTCGCACCGATTTCTCCGACGTCCTGACGCACCCGTCGAACCTCGAGCGCCACGCCGTTAACGAGCTGAAAGCTGCCGGGCTGTTCGACAAGGACAGCGACTACGAGGGAGGAATCGGCGACTCCGTGATGTGTCTCGTGCGCGAGTTCGCGAAGCACGGCCACAGCGGATCGAGCGGCCGCCTAGCGCTCGAGGTGTTCGACCGCGTCGCACACTTCAAGTCGCTCGGCCCGCTCACCGTCAGCCCGGACGAGTGGATGCAGGTCAGCCCGGACATGATGCCCGACGGATCGCCGCCGGTCTGGCAGAGCAGACGACAGAGCTCGTGCTTCTCGAACGATGGCGGCAAGACCTACTACGACATCGACGCGCCGGGCCCGCGCGTCATTCACCAGAGCTTCGATCCGAGCAACCCGCCCAAACCGACGAACGAGGAGTCGACACCGCTCGACCAGCCGCCGCCTGCGCCGACCGAGGAGCGGCCGATCTGGGAGCGCGTGATCGAGATGTGCGAGCGCTGGGCAAAGGACGACGACGAGCAGGATCGCAAGCTGATCGACGCCATGAAGGAGCGCGATCGCGTGGGTCGCGCGCGCTACGGGACGCCGCTGCAGCCGGGCAACGGCCGCAACCACATCGCCGATGCGCTGGCTGAGATCCTCGACGCGATCGCCTACGTCGCCAACGAGATCGCGCTGCAGAAGCTCGAGCTCGACGACCTCGGGCACCCGCTCGGCGACATGCTGTGGCGGCTGATCATGTTCGCGTCGATCCTGAACGAGCGCCTCGATGCCGCAACCGCGCGACCCGCTGGCGCGTAAGAACGGCCGACGCCGGCGCGCGCTGCTGCTCGCCGCCGAGCTCGCGGTCCGGCATCGGCGACCACCGACGCGCCACGAGCTCGGCAACGCGCTCGGCGTGTCGTACGGCAACGTGCACACGATCGTCGAGGACTGCATTCGCTACGGCCTCGTCGTGGCGCAGCCCGATCGCGAGCACGGCCAACCGTTCTACGTGATCCCGTCGCCGCTCGCGCGCATCCGCCTCGACATGCCGCTGCTCGTCTACCTCTCGTGGCCGCTACCACCGCCGGACATGCCCGACGAGGCGCACGACGCCGCGCACGCCGTCGGCGAGAATCTCGCGCGCTGGATCCTCGGACGCGTGCCGGCAGCTGCGCCGGTGTCGCCGTACCTCGTCGCGCACGGTCGACGCGAGCGGCCGAAGCTCGACGCCGCAGCGCCCACGCTCGCGCTTGGCTGTCACGCCGCGATCATCTATCGGGACCCGCTGCTGGCGGGCCGAGCCGATGCCGCGGCCGCGCGTGAAGCCGGTCTGCCGACCGCGCTGATCGGTGCCGATTTTCTCGACTCGTATTCGCCCGAGCGCGGGGATGAGATCTGGGCCGCGCCCTATTTACTCACACCCTAGTCGCGAACCTTGACAATTCACGGGCGCGGTACGTAAAAGGGTGACGCATGGCTGACGTTGCCGCGTTACGTGACGAGATCGAAACCCTGCGTCAACAGCTGGAAGAGTGCGGCGACGCGCTCGAGAAAGCGGGCCGCGAGCCGGATCAGGAGTTCCAGGAGGCGCACGACGTTCTCGACCGCCTCGGCGTGCCGCGGACCAAGGACGGCGTGATGGACCACATGACGCTGCCCGAGCGCATCCAGTGGCACGCGGCGAACCCGCTCAAGGCGGTGATCGTCGATACGACCAAGCCGGGCGTGGTCGAGGTGCCGGTCTGGAACTCCGGCATGGTCGAGCGCGACGTTGACCACACGACCCCGCCCATGTGGTGCAGCGAGGGCGACGGAACGGTCACGGAGCGCGTGTGCGGCTGCTACCCGCGCGTTCACAACCGCGGCGAGTGGTGCCCGCACTCGTACCTGACGCGCAAGCTGGGGCCGCAATGAGGCCGACCGCGCCGCCCGAGAGCGTGGTCAAGGCAGCGATCGAAGTCGCGAAGCGGTCGCCATGCGCCAAGTCCAAGCGCGGCGTGGTGATCTACCAGTCGGACGCCGACGAGCCGCAGTACGCGATCACCAGCGCGGGGTTCAACGGACCGCCTGGGCTTCTGCACTGCGATGGCTCCGACGCCTGCCGGCGCGACTGCCCGAAGATCTGCATGCACGCCGAGGAGCGCGCGATGCTGCAGATCAACCGAGACGAGTGGGAGCGCTACGGCGACGGCGGATACCACATGCAGCACCTCGACCTGGTGCACGTGAAGGTTGTGGACGGCGAGCTCGTGCCGGGTGGCGGGCCGAGCTGCTGGCAGTGCTCGAGGACGATCTACGACGCCCTGATCGGCGGCGTGTGGCTGTTCGAGGAGCCACGGTGCACGTGTGGAAGTGTTCGCCCCGATCTAGGCCATGCCGTCGGCTGCTGGCTTCGCCCGATCGACGAGAGCGGCGACTATCAGCCTGCGCGCTGGCGCCGCTACTCGTCCGAAGAGTTCCACCGCCTCACGCTCGCGCACGAAAGGAACAAGCTCCATGCCCCAGCCCGACGCTGACGGGTTCATTCGGATCGAGCAGGACGCCTGGCGCGAGACGATGGACCAGCTGAACCAGCTCGTGCGCGAGCGGAACAAGGCGCGCCGCGAGCTCTCAGCCGCACGCCGGGTGGGCCGCATCGCCTGCACCGCCGTGATCGACCTCGCCGACTGGATCGAGGAGCATGACGTTCGGCACGACAAGGCCGAGCTGCAGGGGTTCCGCGATGACGTCGACGAGATCCGCGAAGCGCTCACGCCGAAGCGGAGGCGCCGGTGATCGTCTGCACGACCTGCAACGACACACACATGATGGATCACAAGGGCAGCGTGGTCATGTGCACCCGCTGCCCGGTCCCGTGCGATCGGTGCCGAAGCGGCGGCAACGGTCCGTACTGCGAGACGACGCCATGCCCCTGCGCCTGCCACGTGGCCGATGTTGCCGAGGCAGCGCGCAAGGTTGCGAACCTGTTAGCGTCTGCCAGTACATCGCGCGCGAGTAATCCGGTCACGGTCGACATAGAAGCGGAGCGATACAACCGGATACAGGAGGCGATCGCCGCCGGCCTGGACGGCATGGGCCTGCACCTCGCGAGCGGCGACCAGTGTCTGCCGCTGGACGAGGACCACGCGAAGCTCGCGATCGCCGGGCTCGCGCGCGTCGTGGGGCTGGTGCTTTGAGCTGCTATCGGTGCGGCGAGGTGCTGAACACGGGCGAGGCCATGGTGGTGCTCGCCCACACGGCCGAGGAGCTCGCCGAGATCGCATACGCCACCGGCGGTCGGCTGCGGAAACGGGCGCTGACCGCGCTCGACCTGATCGACAAGTACCGCGCGGCCGAGATCCGCGCCGAGCTCGAGGAGACCTGATGGCCTACCTGGTCCGTTGCCCAACGTGCCGCTACCCCAAGCGGATCGACGCCGTCGAGGACTACGAGCTCGCCGGCTGCCCGAACGCGCTGTGCGGCGTGGCGTTCCTGACCCGCGTCGACGGCTGGACCTCGCCGGCGTTCACGCTGCTCTACCCCGATGGCAAGCGCGTCGTGACGTACGATCTGTACGTACAATTCCTCGACGCGCGCGAGCGGGCGTTCCGCGAGATGGCGCACGAGTTCCCCGGCGTGGTCACCGGTGTGGACCTTGCGATCGAAGCCGATCGGACGCTCGTCGCGACCTGGTTCAAGGACGGCGAGCAGCTGCGTCACGTCAAGACGGAGACGCTATGACGTGGAAACGCAAGACGTTCGTGGCCGATCAGGTGGTCGAGATCCAGCGGGAGGCAAGCTGGGACCACAACCGCGGCTGGGAACCAGCGCGCTACTTGGAGTTCGTGCCGGACATGAAGTGGCACCGCGTCAAGCTGCCCGACACCGCCAAACCTCGCTACATCGACCGCAACACCGGCATCGAGCTCGAGGGGCCGACAGCCGACACGTTCGAGAGCCGCGTGCTGTCGGTACCAGCGCGCCGCATTAGGGAGATCCCATGCCCAAGCCGCTGAACGCCGCAATGGATAACCTTCACGCCGCGCGGCTGGCCGACGCCGCGATCGCCGCCATGGCCGAGACCAGCATCGGCGACCAGATCGATCGCGGGCTGGTGCTCCTGCGAGAGCTCAACGCCCGCGGGTTCGACGTCGTGGCCCGCTGCCCGCACGACACCGACGGCGACGGCAACTGCCCGCTGCACCCGCGGGGCTGCCCGTGAGCGACACGACGGCCTCGGTGCTGGTGTGCCTGCGCTGTGATCACCGGTACGCCAAGCACCTGCAGCTGGCGCGGTGCGAGCGGTGCGGCAACCCGCTGCGCGCGCTGGCGTGCTGCGAGGGTCACCGCGGTGGTGGCGTCTGTCCGCAGCACCCGAACGGAGCACCGGTATGAACGAGAGCGAGCGCAAGGGCGTCGAGCTCGCCCGCGACCTGCTGGCGCGCGAGCTCCTGGTTGGCAGCTGCGGCGACAACGACGCCGACATGCAGGCCGGCATCGACTGGATCAACAAGCAGCTGACGATCGACACGAAGCGCCGGCAACCGCGCGGCTTCAAGTACAGGAGATGATTATGGACGTCCGCGAGGTTCCGATCTCGAAGCCG
>Ga0068859_100004780_pt1 | contig 13779 bp, 16 predicted proteins | sample KBSSwiS22_FD_66585 | JGI IMG/M metagenome (GOLD analysis project Ga0068859, IMG submission 66585) | Switchgrass rhizosphere microbial communities from Kellogg Biological Station, Michigan, USA - KBS Switchgrass S2-2 | ecosystem: Host-associated > Plants > Roots > Rhizosphere > Soil ... | reverse complement strand
CTCGATGGAAGTTGAGACCGTTGAAAAACGGACGCTTCGTTTTCTGACCGGTTTTCGGATCGGTGAACTCTTTCGTACCTTCGGCCAGGCCGACGAAGTTCGCAACGGTGTTCGGCACCTCGTCCTCGAAAAGTCGGACCTTGAAATCTCCCTCGCTCGTCACAAACGTGGCATGCATCATTCCCACATCATAGCCATAATGGGAATCGCGGCGCCATGATTCCAGCATCAATTCTCGATCTTTCGCCGATTGTTCAGGGCGGCGACGCCGCGCAGGCGCTGAGGAACACGCAGGATCTCGCGCGCCACGCCGAGCGGTGGCGGTACCAGCGCTACTGGCTCGCGGAACATCACAACATTCCGTCGGTCGCCAGCGCCGCGACGGCGGTAGTCATTGGTGCGGTGGCCGGCGTGACGTCAACCATCCGGGTCGGCGCGGGCGGCATCATGCTTCCGAATCACGCGCCGCTCGTCATCGCCGAACAGTTCGGCACGCTCGAGTCGCTCTATCCAGGCCGTATCGATCTTGCGGTCGGCCGCGCCCCGGGATCAGATCAGGCGACGGCCCGCGCGCTTCGGCGAACGCTGGCCGGCGCCGTCGACGGTTTTCCCGAAGACCTGCTCGAGCTCATCATGTATTTCAAAGGGCCGTCCGGCCAGACAGTGAGGGCCATCCCAGGCGCGGGCTTGAAGATTCCGATCTGGATTCTCGGGTCCAGCCTGTACGGCGCGCAGCTGGCCGCCGAACTCGGGTTGCCATACGCATTCGCATCGCACTTTGCGCCCGCACTGATGATGGACGCGATCGCGATCTATCGCAGCCGGTTCCGCCCCTCGGAATTTGCGACCCGTCCGCACGTGATGCTCGGCCTCAATATTGTTGCGGCCCAGACCGACAACGATGCCCGGCGCCTGTTCACTTCGCATCAGCAGGCGTTCGTCAATCTTCGCCGCGGAACTCCAGGGCCGCTGCCGCCGCCCAACGAGCAGGCCATTGAGCAGCTCTCTCCTCAGGAGCGATGGGAATTGGATCAGACGTTGTCGATGGCGGTGGTCGGGTCGCCCGAGACGGTTCGGCTGGGCATTGAGGCATTCGTCGCGCGCACGAACGCCGACGAAATCATCGTCGTCGCGCAGATTTTCGATCATCAGGCCAGGCTGAAGTCTTACGAAATTACCGCTGGCGCCTTTACAGGAGGGTCATGCTGAATCGCCGCGCGTTTCTGCTGAGTGGTCTTGCGATTTATGGTGCGCCGGCCCGCGAGCTGTTCGCCGCCGGGGTGGCGCTGCAGAGTCCGCGATTCAGCACGTCTCCGTTCACGCTCGGCGTTGCATCGGGCGACCCGAGCCCCGACGGTATCGTGTTGTGGACCAGACTGGCCGTGGATCCTTTGCACGGCGGGGGGATGGATAGCAGGCCCATAGCGGTCCAGTGGCAGATTGCGACCGACGAAACGATGTCGAACGTCGTCAAAACCGGAACCGCGACCGCCTCGCCGCAGTGGGCGCACTCGGTTCATGTCGAGGTCGCCGGCCTGCAACCGCATCGCTGGTACTGGTATCAATTCCGCGCCGGTAACGAGCTGAGCGCCATCGGGCGCACAAGGACGCTCCCATCGACCCAGTCGGCGATTGATCGCCTGCGGTTTGCGTTCGCCTCCTGCCAGCACTACGAGCAGGGATACTTCACCGCCTTCGACCACATGGCGAAAGAAGATCTCGACTTCGTCATGCACCTCGGCGACTACATTTACGAGAGCGGCGGAATCGACAGGCGGATCCGCAAACATGTCGGGCCTGAAATTGTGTCGGTCGACGACTACCGCAACCGATACGCGCAGTACCGCACCGATCCATCGCTGCAAATGGCTCATGCCCAGTTTCCATGGATCGTCGTATGGGACGATCACGAAGTGGACAACAACTACGCAGGGGTCTACGGGGAGAACAACGACCCGTTCGAGACGTTCGCGGTCCGGCGCGCGAATGCGTACAAGGCGTATTACGAGCACATGCCGCTGCGGCGGACTTCGGTGCCCCGAGGCTCGTCGCTGCAGCTTTACCGGCCGTTTCAGTTCGGCACGCTGGCCAATGTCTTCATGCTCGACACAAGGCAGTTTCGCTCCGATCAACCCTGCGGCGACAACGTGAAGCCCGTGTGTCCGGGCATGCGCGACCCGAAGGCGACGATGCTGGGGAGCCATCAGGAACGATGGCTCATGAACGGCCTCGATCGTTCGCGGACAGCGTGGAATGTTCTGGGACAGCAGGTGATGATCTCGAGGCTCGATCGCATCGCCGGACCAGCAAAACAGTTCTCGATGGATAAGTGGGATGGCTACGAGGTGGCGCGCAGGCGCTTGCTGGATTTTCTCGCCACGCGCAAGCCGAGCAATCCCGTGACGCTCGCCGGAGACATTCACTGTAATTGGGTCGCAGATCTTCGTCGCGATTTCGACGATCCGAAGTCTCCGGTTGTGGCGACCGAGTTCGTCGGCACCTCGATCACTTCGACCGGCGACGGCGCCGATCAGCAGCCGGGGTATCAGGCAGCAGCCTCAGAAAACGAATGGATCAAGTTTTATAACGATCAGCGGGGGTATGTAACCTGCGAGGTCACCCCAAAGCAGATGAGGACCGACTTCAAAGTGCTGGAGTATGTGACGCGTCCCGCGTCGCCGATTCATACACGCGCGTCGTTCGTGGTGGAAGACGGAGTCCCTGGCGCGAAACGGATGTAGGGGATGCGATCGGCGATTGGGCGATAGGTGATCTAGGTGAATTTCCTATCACCCAATCTCCTATCACCCAACGACCAATGCCTTAGTTCGAGTTACGCACTTCGTTGTCGAGCAACAGCTTGTTCTCGACGCTGAACGATCCAAACGCCTCGCGCGCCTTCATTTCGGCCACCCGGCGCTCCACCTCCGAATTCACGACGCCGGTCAGGGTGACATGCCCGTGGTCGACGATCACGTGAATTGGCGGATTCACCTGGATCGCATAGTTCCAGAACATTCCGTCGCGGTAAATGTTCGACGCAATCCGCACGCGCAGATCGTCGTCGAACGACGAGACCGGCAACACCTCGATCTTGTTGTCGACCTCTCGTACCCCGGAAACTCTCTGGACGAACGCCGCAATTTCTTTGGCTTTGTAGGGCGCGGTCACCTTGCCTGTAAGCGTGACAAGGCCATTCTCGACGCGTCCCTGCACGTCATCAAAAATTGTGTAGAACACATACCGGCGCACCTGCTCCCCAATACGGTCAGCGATCAAGCGATCGCTGGCAGACGCCCGGGACTCCTGGCCGACCGCCGGTTTGGCGATAGCGGAGACCGGAATCGCGAGAGTGACGGCTATGACTGATGCGGACAGCAAACGATTCAACATTGCTCCTCCTTTCCGTGCTGAATATTCAGCACGCTTTCATTCTCCTGGTATGAGCAAAGGGAATACCAGCGACGGTCAACTGTAAGTTATTGAATTACAAAAACTTCTTGGAGGGCTTCAGGAAACCACTGTCCCCTGCCTAGAGCAGAGCCGTCACAATCCGTGTCCACTCGTCCTCGAGAGAATCCTGCGCGACTGGTTGACCAGCCCGGCTGTACCAGTAGCCGGCGTTGCCGAGGTCGCCTTCCTTGCGATGCAAGTAGGCATGGATCCAGGCGCCGGTCTTGTCGGCTTCGGGGATGTCCTGGGCGATCCGATGCGCCACGTCCCAGCGGCCGCGTGCGTCCTGCCACATCGCCTGAAGCGCTGACGACATCCCGGCCGGCGGAGCCGCACCGGAGAGCGTCGCTTTGAACTCGTCAATCGTCATGCTGGGCGCCTGTGCGCATTGTTGTGCGTCATTGTCGGGGCCTCATCAGCCTTTACCTCTGCGGTCGGCTGACATCTGGCGGGCGGCGTGTAGTGCCCTGTGCCGTGATTCGACCCCTCGGCGCTCGATCCTGGCACGTAATCGGCGCAATTACGACACAAAGATGTCGTCGATCGATGCAACAAAAACGGTACTTACCTTGCTGTCGTATTGGGGCAGGAGAATGCCAATGCGTGCCTTAATACAACGTGCATCCAACGCCGCCTTGTGCGGCCTTCTTCTTTCGCTGTTCGTCCTGACCCCGGCGCTCTCGTCTGCGCAAGATCGCGAGCGCGGGAATGTCGTGTTGGACGTCGCCAAAGCTGTCGTGTTCGATCCGACGACCTACGCGCCCGCTGCCTTGTCTTATACGTCGCAGCGCATGGACTGGAAGACTTCGCAGGCGCTGTTCCAACAGGGCTGGCTCGAGCACAACTATCGATTTACGGCCAGCGGCAGGCCCGACGACGCGCCGATCAGCTTCGAGGCTGGAAACCGTCAGATTACCCGGATGGCGCTGATGCACCTACAGGAGTCCGTCATCAACAACGTGAGCGCGCAGATCTTCGAGCGCGTGCTTGCGGACAAATATCCCCAGCACCGGAAACTTTTCAAAACACTGGGATGGGCCGAGCGCATCGGGTTTGCGTCGTACGTGTCGTATCTGGCCTCGGTCAACCACTTCAAGCAGTCGCAGCGGAACGTGGAGATGGCGAGGCAGTATGGGTACGTGCGGTAACGAGTGACGACTGATGAGTGACAAGTGACAAAGCGCGGATTAGACGCGCGTGCGGCGACGAGCGCGCGATAACAGTAACCGGGCTTCGGGGATGCCGGACCAGAAGGTCACCCCGAAATACACCAGTCCGTACGGGACCAGGGTCACTGCCGCTACGGGAATTGGTGGAAGTGTCGTGATTGCCATTTTTATCGCCCAGGCGATGCCCGCGCCGGCGACGGCGGCTATCCAAAGGCGCCTCGAGTAAACCGCTGTCAGTCCGGTCTGCCCGATGCGCCCGTTCAATGTTCGTCTCAACAGAAGAAATTCGATCCACCCCGACACTCCAGCCGATGCGGTAAGGCCGGCGGTCCCCCACAGCCGATCAATCCCGAGGCGAGGCGGCAGCACAATCGCCGCAAGATAGCCGAGCACGGTCGTCAAGACCATCCGTAGAAGCGCGTAGCGTAGCGGGGTTCGCGTATCGCGAAGCGCGTAATAGGTTGACGAATATAAACGGCCGAGGGTGGACGCGACGAGACCGATCGCCGATCCCGCGAGAATGCCCCATACATAGATGGCGTCCTCGTGCGTGAAGCGGCCAGTTTGGAAGAGCGCCGCGGCAATCACATCGCCGAGCGCGACAAAGGCCACCGCAGACGGCACGACGAAATACGCAATCTGCCGCAAGCCGTTATTGAGCCGCTCGCGAAGTTCCTCGGTCGCATTGAGACCCGCCGCGCCCGACATCGCCGGCAGCTCCGCAGCGGAAACCGACATGCCGAACAGACTGACAGGCAGCGTGTAAAGCAGTTGCGCATTCGCGAGGCCCGTCACGGCGCCGGTCGGCAGCAGGCTCGCGAGGAGGGCATCAATGTACGCGCTGATTTGGACGACGCCGCGGCTGATGAACACCGGAACAAAGTTCCGAACGGTGGTGCGAACGTGTTCAGAGAACTCGAGACGTACCCGCAAATCTGGAACAAGGCGTCGAATCGCGGGCAGCTGAACCAGGAACTGAAGCGCGCTGCCGCAAACGGAGCCCCACGCGAGGATGACCGCCAGCTCGGGCAACGGCACGCGCGCGCCCCAGACGACCAGCGTGACGATCATCGCCACGTTCCAGATGACGGGCGCCGTATACGACAGGAGGAATTTTCGATGGCTGTTCAGGATGCCGAGGCACCACGCCGACAGCACGAGCAGGCCGGCGCCAGGGAACAGCACGCGCACGATCGCGATCGTCAGATCACGTTTCGCTCCGGTGAATCCCGGCGCGATGAGCGCAATCAGCAGTGGCGTCAGCAGAACGCCGAGGAGCACCAGGACCGCGGTAATGAGGCTGAGCAGCGCAACGACCGCGCCGGCGACACGTGTGGCCTCGCGCCGATCGCCGCGAGCCAGCAGCGATGCATACACAGGAATGAACGACGCAGAGAGCGCGCCTTCACCAAAGAGATTCTGAAGAACGTTCGGGATGCGGAAGGCCGCCATGAATGCATCAGCGGCATCCGATTGCAGGCCGAAGTAATGGGCGAAGACGCGCTGCCGAATGAGGCCGGTGAGGCGGCTGAAGAGGATCCCGAGCGCGACCAGCGATGCCACGGACAGCCATCATACTCGGCCTCCGCCGCACGGCAGGCGAGCGCGGCTCCGCCGCAACGGTCATCAAAACTGCGCGCTTTAGCGGTAATTGCCGAATTGAAGAGCAATGCCGAAATCGTGGTCGCGGAGGATCCGAATGGCGTCCTGCAACTCGTCTTTTGACGGTGAAGAAATGCGCAACTGGTCCCCCTGAATCGTCGCCTGTACCTTCTTCAGCTTCTGGTCTTTTATGTATTTGATGATGTCGCGCGCGGCGTCGCTCGGAATCCCCTGCTGCAGCGTAATCACCCGGCGCACGGTGGAGCCCGCGGCGCTCACGATCTCGCCCAATTTGAGGTTTTTTACTGGGACATTACGCCGAATCAGCCGTGTCTGCAGCACGTCCCACAACTGGTCCAGCTTGAAGGCGTCCTCCGCGACCAGCGTCATCGTGCTCGCCGCCTTATCGAATTCGATAGCCGCGGGCGACCCCTTGAAATCGTAGCGCTGGCCTACTTCTTTACGCGCCTGGTTGATGGCGTTGTCCACTTCCTGTAAATCCACGGTCGACGTCACATCAAAAGATGAAGGGGGAGGCATCCGATAATCGTACTATAATTAGAGGAGCCCCCCGGATTGGAGCCATCGGCTTCAAGACGCTAGATGCTGGGAGTTTCCGAAGAGTCTCCTCAATAGGTTGTGATTGAGCCCGGCACAGAGCGCATCGCTCGAGGCCGAGGCTCATATCGAAAGGATCTCAAAGATGGCAGATGCAGGTGAAGGATTAATCGACGCTCAGAACCGCATTCAGGAGCGGATGGACGAGCGTGAGGAAGAGCGCGCGCGGCGCGCGAATCAGAAAGCCGATCATGATCCGGAGCGGATTCGCCGCACCGAATCGCTGCGCCTTGCCTATACCGAGCTCAGCCGGCAGCTCTCGGCGACGACGCATGCGGCCAGAAAGCAGCAGCTGACGAGCGCACTCGCGGAGCTGGACAAACAGCTGACTGCGCTCGGCGCTCCTCGCGCCCACTAGACTCGCCCCAGGCGTCCCATCACCAGCGCGATCAGCCGGGCTCTCGAGAGCCCGGTCTCGGATCGCCGTCCCCAACACCTCAATCGAGGACCGGACCATCCGCGGCGGCTCAAAATGATAGTATGAGGGCAAGATCGCTTGCGAAAACCTTCACAAGCGTTCTTCGTCGCGACCGACCATGTTCGACTGGCTCCTGATCCTGTTGCTCATACTGCTGGCCTTCGGGTTCGGTGCGTTCGCCGTCTTCCTTTCCAGGTTTCTCGGACCGCACAATCCCACGCCGGAAAAAATGGCGCCATACGAGTGCGGTATGCCGGCGATTGGCGACGCGCGCGAACGGCAGTCGGTCCGGTTTTACCTGGTCGCGATGATTTTCCTGCTCTTCGACATCGAGGTCGCCTTCCTTTATCCGTGGGCGATGGCGCTGCGCGCGCTCGGATGGTCGGGGTACGTGCAGGTCCTGTTGTTCACGCTGGTGCTCGCCGCCGGCTACATCTACGTGTGGAAGAAAGGCGCGCTCGATTGGAGCCAGACATGACGGATCCCGACCTTCCGGTGCTGACGACCAGCGTCGAGAAGATGGTGCAATGGGCCCGCCGGTCGTCGATCTGGCCGGTCACGTTCGGCCTGGCCTGCTGCGCCATCGAGATGATGGCCATGAGCGCCTCCCGCTACGACATCGCGCGCTTTGGCGCAGAAGTGTTCCGAGGATCGCCACGCCAGTCCGATCTGATGATCGTGGCCGGCCGCCTCTCCCGGAAAATGGCGCCGGCCCTGCGCCGCGTGTACGACCAGATGCCCGAGCCCAAGTGGGTCATCTCCATGGGAGCGTGTGCGTCGATCGGCGGCGTCTTCGACAATTACGCGCTCGTGCAGGGTGTCGATCAAATCGTCCCTGTGGACGTGTATGTGCCCGGGTGCCCGCCCCGGCCCGAGTCGCTCATCTACGGGATCGTCCAGCTGCAGAAAAAAATCGCGGGACAGCGCGCATGATATTCGACGCGCTCCAATCCCTGCTCCCCGGCCTCGTGCTGAAGCCGATCGGCACGGCCGACCGCCAGGAAACGATCCTCGTCGAGGCCGATCGCATCGTCGATGTGTGCAGGACGTTGCGTGACGGCAAGGAGCTCGGTTTCATTCTTCTCGCCGACATTACCGCGGCAGATTTCTGGCCGCGCGAGCCCCGTTTCGAGGTGGTGTATCACCTCGCGTCGCCCACCGCACGCCTTCGATTGAAAGTGATGGTGCCGGGCGCGTCGGCGCATCTGCCGACAGTGCAGGGCGTGTGGCCGGCCGCTGGCTGGCTCGAGCGCGAAGTCTGGGACATGTTCGGCATCGAGTTCGACGGCCACGGCGATCTTCGGCGCCTGCTGATGCCGGAAGACTGGGAGGGGCATCCGCTGCGGAAGGACTTCCCGGTGCAGATCAGATTGAAGACTCGCTCCTCGGAGCCGCTGCAGATCAGTGAGGAAGAGTTCCGCGCGAATCTGGCGAAAGACCGGGCGGCGCGAGGCCGCGGCGTCGGGCAGGCGGGCCACTGACATGGCAGACGTTCGCGGTCAGCTGGTCGAAGATATTCTTCGAGACTCCGCGGCGCTGCATGAGCAATCGGCGCGCCGATCGGTCGACGGCGTCGTCGCCGCAGCAGAGTTATTGAAGACGGCGTTTGCGAAAGGCGGGCAGCTGCTGGTGTTCGGCAACGGCGGCAGCGCCCTCGACGCGCAGCACTTCGCGGCCGAGCTGGTGGGGCGGTTTTCTCGCGAGCGCCGCGCGCTGGCAGCCATTGCGCTGACCACCGATACCAGCATCATCACCTCGGTGGCCAACGATTACAGCTACGACAAAGTCTTTACCAGGCAGATTGAAGCGCTCGGCCGGCGCGGCGACGTGGCATGGGGGATCTCCACGAGCGGCGCATCACGAAACGTGCTCGAAGCCCTGCAGTTTGCGAAATCGCGTGGCCTTTCGACGATCGCGTTGACGGGGAGAGACGGCGGTTCCATCGGCGCCGCCGCGGATCTGCATCTCAACGTACCCCACCAGGTGACGGCCCGCATCCAGGAAGTGCACCGCACCCTGATTCACGCCGTGTGCGAGCTGGTCGAAAGAGAAGTGTAGAGGATGCCAGAGATCCGCACCGAAACAATGACCGTCAACATGGGGCCGCAGCACCCCAGCACGCACGGCGTGCTGCGGCTGGTGCTCGAGCTCGATGGCGAGACGGTCGTCTCGGTCGCGCCGACGATCGGCTATCTCCACACTGGCATCGAAAAAACCGCCGAGCAGAAAAAATTCCAGCAGGTGGTTCCCCTTGTCGAGCGGATGGATTACCTGAGCGCGCAGTCCAACTCCTTCGCATACGCGCTCTCGGTCGAAACGCTGCTCGGGCTCGAAATGCCCGATCGCGTGAAGTGGATCCGCGTTCTTCTGGTCGAGCTCCAGCGCATCAACAGCCATCTCGTGTGGCTGGGGACGCACGCGATGGAAGTCGGCGCGATCTCGGTCATGCTCTATTGCTTCCGAGAGCGCGAGCTGCTGCTCGACATCAACGAGCGCATCGCCGGCTTCCGGCTGTTCCCCAGTTACATACGTGTCGGCGGCCTGCGCGAAGACCTTCCTCGAGGGTTCCACGAGGCCGTGACGCAGTTCCTGGATACGTTTCCCGGAAAACTGAACGAGTACGAAGATCTGCTGACCAAGAACGAGATTTACCTGAAGCGCACGCGCGGCGTCGGCAAGTTGTCGAAAGAGGACTGCATCGGGCTCAGCCTTGCCGGGCCGATCGGCCGCGCCTCGGGCTGGAAATACGACGTCCGCAAGGCGTTTCCGTACGGCGGCTACGATACGTTCGAGTTTGACGTGCCGGTCGGCACCGACGGCGACGTGTACGACCGTTACCTCGTGCGCATCGAAGAAATGCGGCAGAGCGTGAAGATATGCCGCCAGGCATTGTCGCGCATCACGCCAGCGGGCACGTTCGCTGCCGATGCGCCGACGGTTGTGCCGCCGCCCAAGGATCGCGTGTACACCGAAATGGAAGCGCTGATTCAGCATTTTCTGATCTACTCGCAGGGTTTCACCGTTCCCGCCGGCGAGGCGTACGTGCCGGTCGAAGGGCCGCGAGGCGAGCAGGGGTTCTATGTGGTCTCGGACGGCACCAATCGTCCGTGGCGCGTGAAGTCGCGATCGCCATCGCTGCTCGCGTGCCAGGCGCTGCCGCAGATGATCATCGGCGGACTGATCGCCGACGTCATTGCCGTGATCGGGTCAATCGATGTCGTGATGGGGGACGTGGATAGATGACCTTTCATCCGAAGCTCGACTATCGCGAAGCGCATCGATCGACACGGAAGATGCCGTACGACGATGGGCGGGTGTTTGTCTACGAGCCGGAGAATCGTGCTCGGTTCGAGGAGATCGCGAAGCGGTATCCGCCCGAAGGGCGGAAGTCGGCGATTCTGCCCGCGTTGTTTCTCGTGCAGCGGCAGCTCGGATACATCTCGCTGAGCTCGATGCAGCATGTCGCGTCGGTGATTGGGTGCACCGCGGCCGATGTCGAGGACGTCGTCTCGTTCTACACGATGTTCTACACGCAGCCGGTGGGGAAGTTCGTCGTCCAGGTGTGCCGCACGCTGCCGTGCGCGTTGCGCGGCGCCGAACGGGTGACCGAAGAGCTGGTGACGGCGCTGGGCGTCGAGCCGAATGGAACCGATCCGACCGGCACTTTCACCTTGATTGAAGTGGAATGTCTGGGCGCGTGCGATCGGGCGCCGCTGGTGATGGTGAACGATGGCTGGCACGAATGCCTGCAGCCCGAAGGCGCCAGACAGCTGGCGAGCGACCTCCAAGCCCGCGGTGAGCAGGCCCTTACCGGATGCCACCATCAACGACCTGATAAACCCTAGACCCAGAATCTATCACCGTGGATCTCATCCTTACCAAACACGTTCGCGAGCCTCACTGCTACACGCTCGACTTTTATCTCAAGCACGAGGGATACGAGGGTCTGCGCAAAGCCCTGACGATGAAGCCGAACGACGTGATCGAGCTCGTCAAAGCGTCTGGCCTGAAAGGGCGCGGTGGCGCAGGATTCCCAGCGGGCCTGAAGTGGCAGTTCGTCCTGAAAGACACGCCGAAACCCAAATACATCGTCTGCAATGCCGACGAGAGCGAGCCCGGCACGTTCAAAGACCACCTGCTGATGGAGCGCAATCCCCACTTGCTGATCGAAGGGTGCCTCATCGCGTGCCATGCGATCGGCGCGAAAGTCGCCTATATCTACATACGCGGCGAATTTCTGCACGTGCAGCAGGTGCTCGAACAGCAGCTCGAGGACGCGTACAAGCGCGGTTACGTCGGCAAGAACGTGATGGGCACCGGCTGGGAATGCGACATCTTCATCCATCGAGGGGCCGGCGCTTACGAAGCCGGCGAAGAGACGGCGCTGCTCGAGTCGCTGGAAGGCAAGCGCGCGCAGCCGCGGCTGAAGCCGCCGTTTCCGGCAAGTGCCGGTCTCTACGGCGCGCCAACCGCCGTCAACAATGTCGAAACGCTCTCGAACGTTCCTTCGATTCTGCTTCGCGGCGCCGAGTGGTTTTCGGCGCTGGGCCCGGAGAAAAATGGCGGCCCGAAGCTGTACTGCGTCAGCGGGCATGTGCAGAAGCCGGGCGTCTATGAAGCGCCAATGAGCATCACGCTGCGCGAACTGATTTTCGACGTGGCCGGCGGCGTGCTCGACGGCCGTCCTCTGAAAGCGGTGATCCCCGGCGGCTCGTCGGTGCCGATCCTGCTTCCGGATCAGCTCGATATTCAGGCCAGCTTCGACGGCGTGGCCAAGGCCGGATCGCTGCTCGGTTCGGCCGGCATCATCGTGCTCGACGACACGACGTGCATGGTGTGGCTCGCCGAGAACCTGCTGCGGTTCTATCGCCACGAGTCGTGCGGCAAGTGCACGCCCTGCCGCGAGGGCACGCAGTGGCTGCTGCAGATTCTCGAAAAAATCGAACGCGGCGAAGGCGAGATGAAAGATCTGGCGTTGCTCGAGAACGTGGCGGGGCTCATTGCCGGCAAGACGTTGTGCGCGTTTGGCGACGCGGCGGCGACGCCGGCGCTGACGACGCTGAAGAACTTCAGGCCGGAGTATGAGGCCCACGTGCGCGAAGGGCGCTGTACGGTACCCGCTCCGTGGCGCCGCCGTTCCGCGGCACCGGCCCACTCGCACTGACACATAACAACTATCTAATGCCTTCCGCTACTCTCATCGCCCAACTCGGCATTCTGGGTTTCGTATTTTTCATGCTGCTGAACTCGGCGGCCGTCATGGTCTACGTCGAGCGGAAAGTGGCCGCGAAAATTCAACAGCGCATGGGCCCGACGCTGGTCGGTCCGTACGGCATGCTGCAGCCGCTGGCGGACATCATCAAGCTCGTGATGAAGGAGGATCTGCGTCCGAAGGCAGCAGACGCGATCCTGTTCGCCGCCGCGCCCATGATCGCCGCGACCGCCGCCTTTTCGGCGTTCGCCGTGGTGCCGTTCGGCGCGGCTACCACGTTCTGGGGTCTGCTTCCCGAACCGATCCCGCTTCAGATTGCCGACATCAATGTCGCGGTGCTCTTTGTGTTCGCCATCACGTCGATGGGCGTCTACGGCATCGTCCTGGCCGGCTGGAGCTCGAACAGCAAGTACTCGCTGCTCGGCGCGCTGCGATCGTCGGCGCAGATGATCAGCTACGAGCTGTCGTACGGCATGGCGCTCGCGAGCGTTCTACTGCTGGCCGGGTCGTTGTCGCTTCGCGACATTGTCAACGCGCAGGCCGGCACGTGGCTCGGTTTCATTCCGCGCTGGTTCGTGTTCCTCCAGCCGGTCAGTTTTTTCATTTTCATGACGGCGGGCGTCGCCGAGACCAACCGCGCCCCCTTCGATTTTCCAGAGGCCGAGCAGGAGCTGGTGGCCGGCTATCACACGGAATACAGCAGCATGAGCTTCGCCCTGTTTTTCATGGCGGAATACATCAACATGGTGACCGTGTCGGCCGTCGCGACGGATCTGTTTCTCGGCGGATGGCACGGCCCGTTTCTCCCCGAGTCGCTCGGCTGGATCTGGTTTCTGCTCAAGGTGAGCGCGATCCTGTTCTTTTACGTCTGGATGCGGTGGACGCTGCCGCGCTACCGGTACGATCAGCTGATGAAATTCGGCTGGAAAGTGCTCCTGCCGATCGCCGTCGCCAACATGCTCCTCACAGCCGCGGGAGTTCTGTACTTTGGAGTCTAGCCTCGCGTTCTTTTACGTGTTTGCGGCGGTGGCCGTCGTCTCGACGCTGCTCGTCATCGCGCAGCCCAACCCGATCTACAGCGTGCTCCTGCTGATCACCTCTTTCATGGCGCTCGCCGGCCTGTACGTACTGCTCGACGCCCCCTTCGTCGCCGTGACGCAAATTATCGTGTATGCCGGCGCGATCATGGTGTTGTTTCTGTTCGTGGTGATGCTGCTGAATGTGGCGCAGGAAGAAACCGTGAGCGAAGCCGAAGCGGCATCGGCCGGCGCCAGTTCCGGCGCGGCGCGATGGTTTGGTGCGCTCCT
>Ga0068859_100004770_pt1 | contig 13788 bp, 9 predicted proteins | sample KBSSwiS22_FD_66585 | JGI IMG/M metagenome (GOLD analysis project Ga0068859, IMG submission 66585) | Switchgrass rhizosphere microbial communities from Kellogg Biological Station, Michigan, USA - KBS Switchgrass S2-2 | ecosystem: Host-associated > Plants > Roots > Rhizosphere > Soil ... | reverse complement strand
CGAAGGCGCGTCCGTGTAATAATCGCGATATTGGTCATGAAAAATATACGGATAGCCCAGTTCCGCGCAGGTATCGGCCAGCCGCTTCATGCCGTCCCAGCCCCCGGCCGCTTCCGGCGGCGGCAACGGGTCCGGATGCTGGCGATCATAACCGAGATGCGCCCAGCCGGAGACGTAGACCAGCGTATGCGCCACGCCGTTGCTCTTGAGCGCGCGCAATTGGGCCGCCCGCTCATCGAACGTGCTCAGCCGATAATGGTTCGTCTCCGTATACCGATCGCTGGCCGGCGTCTGGTTGTACAGGATGCCGACGCGGGTCTGCGGCGCGCCGACGACATCGCCGAGCAACGGTTTCTTGGCGATCTTTTCCTTCAACGACACGAACAGCCCGCTCTCCTGCACATATTGCCGATAGCGCTTGGCCAGCGTCACGTAATTGCCCTCCGGGAAGAAACACATCCGCACCGTCCGCAGGTAACCGAACTTACCCAACGTCGTATGCCATTGCGGCCCGATCTGCGTCGGTCCGCCCGGCGGATGATAGAACTGGTAGGCAGCGTCGTCCGGCGTCTCGACGATCAACATCATCGCCGATTTGCCCTTCTCGAACCCCCACCACGACATCGACCAGTCCTCGATGACGTGGCTCTGGATGATGCTGTGGTCGTTCGTCTTCGCCGTGCCCATGTTCGGGTCGGTGGCGCGGACCGGATAATACGGCTTGGGCCAATCGCGCGGCAGCAGGTTGCCCTTGTTATTGCTTAATACGGTGTAATCCACGTCCCGCGCATCCATCGCCTCGGGCCAGTCCAGCTGGCGTAACACCGTGTCGCCTTCCTGCGCGGCGATGTCGAATACCAGGTCCTCGGCGTCGCCCTGCAAACAGACCGTGAGATACAGGACCAGGTCCAGCTTGCTCGAGAAGAACGCCTGCGGCCGGCGCCAATCGCTCAGGATCAGCCGGACGCCGGTCTTGAACCCGGTGTCATACGGCTCGATCGCGATCTTGCGCGCATCGGCCAGGCGCAGGGGAAACTCCTTGCCGTGGTCCTTCACGATCACATCGTTCAGCACCGACGGGAACGTACTCCACTCGACCGATTCGGCATTAATGGCGATCGCCAGGTTGGTCGCATCGATCGACACGGCCTGTTTTTTGCCTTCGATGACCCATTTGCCGGCGTCGAAACGGACCGCGACCTGTGGCGCGCCCCAATCGGCCCGCGACAACGGCGGCAGATTGGTTTGGGCGACACTGGAAAAAGAAGCGCAGAAAAGAAACAGACCGATCCGGGAGATAAGTCGATGTGATTTCATCCGGAGATTTTGGCCGGTTTTAGCCGCGAGTCAAAGCGGATTTCCGGCATCGAACTTTATTTCCGCGGCGCATGGTCGCCACGAAGAAACTGGTCGATATCCCGGTCACACTGCTTGTAATCATGCCAGATTTCGCCGCCCTGCGCATTCTTCACGTGCATGTCCTTCAGATAATCGCGAAATTCGATCTTCTGGCCGGTGGCGCGATCGTAACCGGCGACAAAAAATCCATTGAAGGCGATGCCGATGCGCTGGGCGTCCTGCGACCACTGGACCTGGTACATCGGCACCCGTTGCCGCGTCGTAACACAGCTGCCCTGGAAAGCATGGCCAACCGCATTCGTGCGCTCGATGAAGTCGGGGCCGTAACATTCCAGCGAATCAAAGATCTTGCGGCGACGCCATCGTCCGTCGATATAAGCGCTGAAACCGGAATCCACGAAACCGTAGATCTGGATATCGACCGTCGGTTTGCCCGGCACGATGTGGCGTTCATACAACTCGCCATTTTTCAACATGTAATCGATACGCCAGGCCGCAAGGAACAGCACCGCCACGACGACGGCCAGCACGATCCCGAGATAGTAAAAGATTTTCATGCCGACATTTACAGCCTTCCAACGATCAGGTAGCGCACGTTTTCCTACGTGCGGGTTAAGCGGTTTTCTAATCGCGTCAGCAAAACGAGACTGGAAAGTCTCGCAACCCGCAGACAAGAATGTCTGCGCTACACCACATGGGAACCGCTCGCGCGTCCTGATCTGGCAGGGTGCTGCTGTGCCATGCGTTGCCGCAGCAATGCGCTACCGGATCAGAACATCACGCTTTGGACCGGCCACATCGCTGTCCCGTTCACAGTTTCGGCGGCGCCGGTTTGATCGGCTGGTCCCAGGCGTTGGCACCGACGGCTTTCATCTTGCGTTTGAAGACCTTGTCGCCGCAGGTCGCGTAGAGCGTGTCGAAGTGTTCGCCGCCGAAACACAGGTTCGCCACCCGGCCATTGGGCGTCGGCAGGATGCATTGCACCCGTCCCGCCTGGTCGCAGACCTGGATGCCCGACCGCGTCGCCACGTAAAGCCGCCCGTCTCGGTCCACCCGCATGCCGTCGGCACCGCTTTCATCGTCGACGTCCCGTTCGTGCAGCCAATAATACTTCTGCTTGTCCGCCAGCGTCCCGTCCGGCTGGATCACATAGCTGTAAACCCAATGCGAACGGTAATCGTCGACGTACAGGAGCGTTTGATCGGGGGACAACGCGATGCCGTTGGCGAACTTTAAGCCGATGTCGGCCACCGATTTCTGGCCGTTCGTTTTGATGAGCCAGACTTTGCTCGGCAGGTTGTTGGTGCTTGGCGGCGGGTCGGTCACGTAGATGTTCCCGTTGTGGGCGACGACGATGTCGTTCCCATGGATGCCGTTGGCGATTTCGGCGGCTTCACCTTTCACATCGACGGGATAAGCGATGATCGCATCGACCGCCCCGGCGACCGCATACAGGTTTCCATTCGGACCGAATGCCTGGCCGTTGCCGCGTTGGGAATCGGGCAGGAACACGGAGACTTTCCCGTCCAGGCCGACTTTGTAGGTCTTGTTGCTGCGCGTGTCGTTGAAATAGACCTCGCCTTTGGCGTTCACGGTGGGGCCTTCGGTGAAGCCATAACCCTCGCCGACGAGCTGCCAGCTTTCGCCGGGGACGAGGATGTTCGACAGCGTGTCGTTGTGCGAGGTCCCGGCTTTGATCGGCTGCGGCCAATCGCGCCACAACCAGCGCATCGCGTCCGGGAAAAGCATCGTCCCCTGCTTGCCGGTATGGCCGCCGTCGCCCCAGACGTTGGTCACGTCGTAACCTGCGAAGACCAGCGCGCGCTGCAACGTCTGGTTGGCCATCCACCAGTCGCCGCCGTATTTGTTGTTGTCGGCGGAACCGTCCTGCAAAAAGATCCGGATCGGTTTCGGCTCAAACTTCCGGATCAAGGTGGGATACCGCGCCCCACCCCGCAGGTCCACGTAGGTCCCGATGGCGCTGAACACGCGGCTGAATTCGTTCGGCCGTTCCCACGCGGCAGTGAACGCGGCGATGCTCCCGCTGCTGCCGCCGCCGATCATCCGGTCATTGCCGCTGTGCGACAATCGGAGCGGCCGCCCGTCCGGCAATGAAAGCTTCTCCACGGCAGGCAATAATTCCTCCAGCAGGAAACGCGCGTAGTTATCACCCAGGCCGTCGTATTCGTAGCTGCGATTGAACCGGTCCAGCGCCGCGTTCGTGTCCGCCGCCGGCACCACGCCGGGCGCGACGAAGACGCCGACGGTCACCGGCATCTCTTTTTTGTAGATCAGATTGTCGAAGACGTTCGTTTCATTGAACCGCATCTTGTCCTGGCCGATGTAGACGCAGGCGGGCTGGTCGGGCGTGTATTGCGCCGGGACATAGACCCAGAATTCGCGGGTCGTTCCCGGAAAGATCTTCGAACCCTCCAGCGTCGAATGCAACGTGATGCCTTTGGGCACGCCGGGCTGCGGCTTCGAATCGGGACCTGGAACGTAGTCGTCCGCGGCAAGGACGGCACCGGCGCAAAGCGAAAGCGCCGCGACCATCAGAAAGGATTTCATAGCGATAGTGTGTTTGAAAATTCAAGCCGCGCAAGCGCGGGCGCAAGCCCGTAACGCAGGCATTCCTGCCTGCGGGTCACGAAACTTTCCAGTTTCGCGGTGACTGGAAAGTCGCCCACACGACTTCACGGCAAAAACGGCCGGACGCGCTCCGCCAGCAGCTTGTAACCATCGGCGTTGAGATGCTGTCGGTCGGCGACGAACAATTCCGGGCGCGGCTGGCCATCGGGCCCGAGGACGATGTCGTAGTCCTCGCAATATTTCAGGTGCGGCGTCCTGGCGGAGAAATCTTTGATCAGATCGTTCAGCGCTTTTTCTTTGTCGTGCTGTTCCCATCGGGCGATGCTCGGGCTCAGCGAAATGAACACGATCTCGGTCTCCGGCAGCTTCGCATGGACGGTCGCCACGAACTCGCGATAGTCGGCGAACACCTGGTCGACCGATTTGCCGTTGTGGAGGTCGTTGCCGCCCGACCGGAAGAAGATCATCCGCGGCTTGTAAGGAAAGATGACGCGATCGGCAAAATGCGTGGCGTCGACGATCTCGGAACCGCCAAAACCGCGGTTGACGACGGGATGACCAGGAAAATCCTGCGCCAACGACGTCCATTTGCCGATCATCGATGCGCCGGTGAAGATCAACGGATCTTTTGGCGGTGCATTGGTCTTGTCCCTCGCCTCGAACGCCGCGATCGCCTTTTCCCAACGGGCAAAATTATGGTTCGTCGTTGTGGAAACCGATGGCGCCGCAACGGGCGCCCTGGTCACGGCGACCGGCGGATTTGCCGGGCCGGCCGCGCGGCAACCGGCGACCAGAACGGTGACCAGGACCAAAAGTCCCGCGGCGGTTTGCAGGCGTGAAAGCGCGATGTTCATAAATGGATACTCCTCCGTGGACGCGGCCCGTCACCGGGTGGTTTCACGATTTGTCGAACAACCGTTGCGCTACCAACAACAAAGCGCTAGTCCAGATGGATCGTCGCCATCCCGCCATCGGCGATCTCGACCGTTTTCGCCGCTTTCCCGGCGGCCAAGACGTCGATCTTCAATTTGTCCCCTGCCCGGCTTACCACCAGGTCGAAATCACTTCCGAATGCCCGGACATGCCGCAGCGCCATCGTCGGCCATTCTTTCGGCAATCGCGGCGCGCAGTCGAACGAACGCAACCCGGTCGGCCGGATGCCGAACAGACCTTCGGTGTAGATGCGGCAGTATAGCGCGCTTTCGGCGCCGAGATGGCTTTGGTTGCCTTCCGGATACGCTTCCACCGGATACGGCACATGGTCGCCGAGCAACCGTCGCTGCGAATACGCCTGCAGGTAGCTCAATCCTTTTTCGGTCTCTCCAGCGGCGAACACGCCCCGCAACGCGTACAAGGTCGACCGGTCCCAGAACACCTTGTCACCCGCCTCGGTCGCCAGCCCGTCGGGCGTCCACAACCGCGGCGAAAACAACGCGGCGATTGTGCCGTCCTTGCGGTCAAAAATCCCCACCGTCAGCGGGATGCAGATCCACGCGCGCAGATGGTCGGGCTCGTCGGCATAGTGAGCGTGACGTTTCAACGCCCGCGCGTTCACGCTGGGAACTGCTTTGTCGAAATAACGGTACGTGGGGAACCCTTCCACTTCCGCGCCGAAAAATTTTTCGATGTTGGTGCGGATCGCCGCGGCCTGCACCGCGTACTGGTCGAGCTGCGCCGGTGGTTTACCGAGGTCTTTGCCCAGGTAGATCGCAGAGTTCAACGCGTCGTAATAAAGCGATGACGTGCACAGGTTGGCTTTGCCGGACGGGAACCGGTTCTCCAGTTCGTCGGCATCCGATGCGACCACGCCGTTGGTGTCGAGCTTGCGATGGCAATATTCCAGGCACCATTCGATCAATGGCCATTCGCGTTCCGCCAAAGCCTTATCACCGCTGGCCAGGACGAACCGCGACGCCCCATAAGCGAGCATGGCCATGTCCCCGCGATCGCCCGCGCCGTGCCAGTTGGTGGCGCCTTCGGCGACGATCGAGCTGGGGATCGGTTTATAATCGGGATTCATGTACGTGCCAAAAAGGCGGAAGGCGTTCGACGCGGCGCCGTCGCCGGTGGCATCGCCCAGGAACGGGAAGAATGGCGGCCCGTATTCGCCCTGGTCGTTCGCCCAGATCGCGGCGTAATAACGTCCGCCGCCCGGCGCGTGCATCAGGCCGCCTTTGGTCAGGATGATGCTTTCCGTGGCGCGGAGCTTGGCGAAAGCGAACGCGGTGTTCAAAACCTTGTCGGGCGTGTCCAGTTGCAACTTGTCCAAATAGCCTTCGACGAGGTCGGCGCGCGCCTTCAATTCCGCCGCCGCGTCGATCGTCAGGTCGGGATCTGCTTCGCGCCGCGCGCTCAAAACCACCACGAAGTCCGTGCTTTCACCGGGTTTCAGCGTCCGGTCACCCGGGTTCAACATGCGACCCGAAATGACATAAGGCCCCTCCAATCCATTGGTCACCCCGGCGCGCCGGACAAATGGCGTAAACTCCAGGCTCATGTCGAAATCCTTTTTCGATACGTTGGTCAGCGAAACCACGTCGATGATCGCCGGTTTGTCGGTCGAAGGAAAAATCTTGCGCGACCATCGGACCCGGTCGCCGATCCGGCCGTTGACCTGCATGATGCCCCGTTGGGAGATGCTTTCGACGACGCCATGCGCCAGCATGGGATTGGTGAGGACGAAATTCTCGGAGATATGGCTGCGCGTGTTTTGCGGCACCGTGCGAAACGTGGGAAAAACGACAAACTCCTCCAGGCTCAAGGCGCCGTTGGTGACGCCGTAGGTGACGATGACCGAGACTTTTTTGCCGGTCATCTCGATGTTATCGCCATGGCCTTCGCCCGGTTTCAGCGGCCAGACGATGCCGCCGTCGCCGGCGATGTTCCATCGCGGCTGCGCCGCCAGGGGGAAAGTCACGAAGGAAACCAGGAGAACCGCCGCCAGGACCGGGAATTTCATGGGCCAAGTGTGCCGAATCCATCCCGACCGTCAAAGCGGATTTTCGCAAATCGCTGACGAAAAAACTCAACCGGGGTTGTGGGATCATAAATATTCATAAAATTTCATACGCGAAAACGCGCCGCCCGTGATAGATTGGCCGGACCTTGAACCTGCTCAGAATGTTCGGGGGATATAGGGCTGTACTCATCGGATGCCTCCTCACGCGATCCGTCTTCGCGACCATTGACCCCACGCTCCAGCTGCAGCTCGGAAATCCCAGCGGCGCGGTCGTGGACACCAACAATCACAGCCATTACCTGATCCAGCGGCCGGTCGAGGCGTTGGATTACAATGACGACCTTGGGCTGCCGAACTGGGCGTCCTGGGACCTGACGGCGTCCGACCTCGGGACCAATTCCCGTTCGACCGTCTTCTTCACCGACACGAACCTGCCGGCCAATTTTCATCACGTCACCACCGCCGAATACACGGGTTCGGACTACGACCGCGGCCACCTGTGCCCTTCGGCCGACCGCACCGATACCCGCGCGGACAATGACATGGTCTTCCTGATGTCCAACATCCTCCCCCAGGCGCCCGACAACAATTCCGGCATCTGGGGCAATTTTGAGGGTTATTGCCGTTCGCTGGTCCAATCGACCAACCATTATGAGCTGCTCATCCTGTGCGGCCCCGCCGGGTTCAGCGGTTCGAAGATCAACACCAACAGTTACGTCTCGATCCCTTCCTACGTCTGGAAGATCGTCGTCGTCGTCCCACCCGGCGCCGGGCCGGCGACCAACCGCATCACCGCCACCAATCGGGTGATCGCCTTAAAGGTCCCCAACACCAACGGCATCAGCACGGATTGGCAGGATTTCATCACCTCGGCCAACCAGATCCAGGTGGACACCGGCTATACTTTTTTCACCGCCCTGCCGGACGACGTCGCCGCCGCGCTGCGCAACAAGGTCGACGGCCAGACGAACCCGCCGCCGGTCATCGCCGCGTTTTCCCCGACGAACGGTTCCGTCAATGACACGATCACCATCACCGGCACGCATTTCATCGGCACGTCGCAGGTCACCTTCGCGGGGACCGCGGCGGCGTTCACCGTCGATGCCGACAACCAGGTCACCGCTGTCGTCCCGACCAATGCCGCGGCGGGTTTCATCAGCGTGACCACCCCCACGGGCACCGCGATCAGCACCAACACCTTCACCGTGCTCGAAAACGGCAACGTCATCGTGTATTCAGGGATCCTGGCCGGCTGGGACACCAGCGCGCTGCCCGGTGGCGCGAACAATTTTGGACCGTCGCCCTTCGCGCCCACCACCAATGCGCCCCAGGCGATCGTCACCGGCCTCACCCGGGGTTCCGGCGTCGGTACCAGCGGGACGGGGGCGGTGGACGGCTGGGGCGGGACCGGCTTCACCAGCGTCAACGCGGCCGCCGCGGTGACGGCGAACAAATTCGTGACCTTTGTCCTGGCCGCCACCAACGGCTATCGCCTCTCGGTCTCGGGGATCAGCCGGTTCGATTATCGCCGCTCCGGCACGGGCCCGGACAGCGGCGTTCTCCAATATCAGGTCGGGGCCGGCGGATTCATCGATGTCACCAACCTGGCCTTCCCGTCGACCAACAGCAGCGGCGCATCTGTCGGCGCGATCGATCTTTCGGGCATCAGCGCGCTTCACGGCGTCGGCGCCGGCACCAACATCACCTTCCGCATCGTCAACTACAACGCCACCAGCTCGGTGGGCACCTGGTACATCTTCGATGCCGGCAACAGCGTCGCGGCCGACCTGGCGGTCCGGGGCACCGTGACGCGCGTCACCCCGCCGGCCGCCGCGGTCCTGTCATCGTTGGTCTTCACGAACAACCAATTCCGTTTCAACGTGACCGGCGACGCCGGCCTGGGTTACGTGGTGCAGATGGCGACCAATCTATCCGCCCCGGATTGGATCTCGCTGTCGACCAACACCGCCCCGTTCACCTTCATCCAATCAAATACGGGCGCGGCCGACCGGCGGTTCTATCGGGTCAAAGTCGGGCCTTGAAGACGGGAACGAAGGAGGCGGGACGCCGGAACGGTCAGGGTTTCTTTTCCGGTCGATGCCAGAAACTGATGCTCGAACGGTTGGAGGGGGATCGGGCGGCCCTGATCTGTTCGATGACGCTGCTGTCAAAACAGATCCAGCGGACCGTCTGCTGACAGGTTGGGCAACGGGAAAAGATGTCGTTCAGGACGAACTGCTTTTCGTTTTCATGGCCGCAAGTGTCCGAGTAGTACTTCCCGGAAGCCTCACAAACTTCCCCGCTGATCCAAGCGATTCTCTGATAATTCAACGACATAAAGGTACATCGACCGGCAGGCGAAAGGGTATCCTACAAAGGAAATCGCCCGTATGGGGTGGATACCCTAGTGTGGAACCCTGGCGACGCCATTGGATAAACTTCGGCGATTGCGTTTTTCCATCCGAAGTGATAGCGATGGTGCGAATCAGGAACAACCTTATGCCCGAATTAAAATTTTCATGCCCGGAGTGCACCCAGCATATCCAATGCGACACCGGTTACGTTGGGACGCAGATCAGTTGCCCCACCTGCAAGAAGCCCATCGTCGTGCCGGGCGGCCAGCCGATGGCGGCCGCCCCGGTGCCGGCACGCGCGCCGGCGTCTCCGCCGGCTGCCCCGGCCGCCCCGGCTCCCGCCAAAGCGGCGGCCCCGGTCGCGACCAAGAAGTCGTCGCCTCGCAAGACGCTCGTCATCATCGCCTCCTCCGCCCTCGGCGTCCTCGTCCTGCTGGCCCTGGCCTGGTGGTTGTTCATGGGGCCGAAATCGGTGACGGTCAAGGCGTGGGTCGACGGCAGCGACCTGATCAAGTTGAGCGGCAAAGACCTGTGGATCGAGCACCAGGGTTTTCAAAAGCCGGACAAGATCACGATCAATGGCCACAAATTTGACCCGCAATGGGACGGGAACACCAGCGCCACGTATCCGCTGAAACGCACGTTCAATCCCAACCCGGGGAGCGTCAAGGTCAAGAAAAGTTCCGGACGCGGGACCGTCAGGGTCACCGACCGGCCCAACGCCGGGAACGATTACACGGCGACGATCCGCATCGATGACAACAACCAGCCCGGGGCGGATTGGTATGAATTTGTCATCTCCTGGTGAACGGGGGAAACGGTCAGGCGACCGTCGTGCAGCTGCCGGTGCCCGCGTCAGCGTACGACGACGGCGCCTGGTAATCCGGATTCTCGTCCTCGATGGACGGCAGGGAAAATGTCGTATTGAAGAGCTCCATGGTGTTCGACGACAACAGGCCGGCCTCCACCAGCCGGGTCACCACTTTCCGATAGAATTGGACGTGTTCCGGCGGCAGCAGACACGGGGTCATCGTGTCGCCCGCCCTCGCCGTCTCGACGAAGCGACAGAAATTGAGGATGGAAATGGTGTCTTCGAAAGCGAACAGCCGTTTGTGAGATAGATCATCCATGACCATCTGCTTCTGACGCCCGATCATGGCCAATATCCCTTGCGGCGGCAGGTTCCCAATCGTTTCTGAGAAACTTCCGAATAAGTTCATGCCTTACAGCAGGATAGCAGCTTCCAGGCCAGCTCCGCAAAAAATTACTCGGTCGCCGCCTCAATCTCCGCGGATTCGCGATTTTTCAAGGGTTCCGAATTTAGCACGGTAAAATCATGGACTTTCTGCGCTCTTAGAGAGTCGCCGGAGGCCGATTTTTGTGTCTTAAAACCGTCCAGTCGGACGCCGTCCACGTTGTCGATCATCAATGGCACCCGGGCGTCCGGGGTATCGAAGCCGAATTCCACGTTCTTGAAGGTCAATCCCTTGCCGTTCCGGATGTAAAAGGCGGAGGCGGGACGGGGACCGAAGCTCTTGGGCGAATAATCTTTCGGGTTCGGCGGCACCAGGTCGTCCTGGCGGTTCGTGTCGCCGCCCGGATAAACGATCTTCACGTTCTCGAACGTGATGTTCTCAAAAGGCGAATTGGTCCAGCCGGACAGCACGCTCGTCTGCACCGGCCCCTGCCGTCCCGGCGCGCAATCGGTGATGGTGATGTTCTGCAGGTGAACGTTCTTGATGGTGCCGATCCGGGCGCCGGGTTCGCCCGTCCGCATCCGGTTCCAGACCAGCATGTAGATCGGGGTCGCCGCGCCCTTGATCACGATGTTGCTGTAATTCACGCCGTCGATCACCGCGCTGTCGCCGCTGGTGATCCCGATCCCGGCCTTCATCGCCCGGCCGATGCGGATGTTCCAGAAATTCACGTTGCGGAAATCGCCCGCCGTCTCCGACCCGAACTGCAGCCCGTTGCAGCCGGATTCAAAATACGAATCCCATACGTAGATGTTCGCGCTGTTGATCCGGCGGCCCAGCGCATAATCACTTTTCACCCCGACGGTATCGTCGGCGCAGCCGGTGAAATTGCAGTCGTGGATCTGCACGTTGCGGCAGCCCATCAGGTCCACGGCGTCACGCGATTCCTTGATGACGACGCCGTTGATGGTGATGCCTTCGCAGTCATTGAGCAGGTAACAAAAATGGCCGCCCTTTTCGTGGGTCACCTTCTCGAAGTCCAGGTTCTTCCCCACCTTGATGGCGACCAATTTATCGCCGCCGTTCGGCTTCGGGTCGCCGTGGCCGATGGAACCGCCGTTGATCTTGCCGCCGACGATGGCGAAATTCTCGATGTTCTCCCCCCACATCAATGAATCGTGGAAATGGCTGTGGCCGTAGTCCTGGTAACGGTCGAACTGCGGATTGGGCTCGGCCGGGTCAAAATTCTCCTTCGGCCCGCCGAAGATCACCGCGCTGTCATCGAGCAATAGCCGGATGTTGCTCTGGAGATGGATGGACGCCGCGGAATACCGGCCTGCCGGAAAATAAACGGTCCCGCCGCCCGACGCGTTGCATTTCTCGATCGCGCGGTTGATCGCGGGCGTGTCGTTCGTCTCGCCATCGCCGATCGCCCCGAAATCTTTCACGTTGAACGTGTTCGTCGGGAATTGCGGCACCGGAAAATTCGGCGGCGTGAACGGGTTTTCTGCCGCGTGAAGGGCCAAAGACAATGCGACCGGGAGACAAGCAAAGATCCTTTTCATGGTTGGCTTATAGGACGCATTTAATCCGAACGCCGATACAAAGAAAATCGCGAAATCAACGGGACGGCGCGGCTCCGCTCGATCACCAGCCGGACCTTGTCCGCCGTCACCGGATTGAACCGCTCGACCTTCATCCGCCCGATGCTGGTCCCGTGGACGACCGTCTTCCATTGCCCGTCCTGCCACGCGTCGATCCTATACGATGCCACCCGTTGGCCCAGGACGATCGGCTCCTGCAACAGCGACGTGTCGAACCGTATCGCTTTGCCGGCATCGATTTCCAACCACCAGTCATTCGTCCCCGTCTCGGCCGGCGTCCAATACGTCTTTTCATCGCCGTCGACCGCCCGGTCCGCGGTGTACGCCAGGTCGTCGCCGCGAACACTGCCGGCTTTGGCGGCGTTTCCGGCGACCAAATCGGTCGCGAACGCCTGCCCGACCAGGCGATGAAGTTCACGCAAGTTGCGCGCTTCGGCCTCCGGCACCCGCCCGTCGCGATCCAACGGCACGTTCAACAACAGCACGCAGCCGCGACCAACCGACTTGCACCAGGTGTTGAATAATTTATCGGGCGAGAGGACATTGGTGTCGTCTTCCGCGCGCCACGACCAATGGGGACGCAACCGCACGAAACATTCGGGCGGCAGCCAGGTCGTTCCCGCCGGATCGCCGGCGTTCAGGACCTTCAACTGGTCCACGGTCGCCGGCTCGGGCCCCGGCAACGAACGCAGGTCGAACGGACACCAGATCGGATCGCCGGCGTGGCCGATGTTGTTCCCGTTCCAACGCGCGTCCGGCCCGGCCGCGCCCACGATGATCGTCCGCGGCTGCAGCGCGTGAACGGTCGCAAAATACTTCTGCCAATCATAATCCTGGCGTTTTGCCGGCAGGTCGACCGACCCCATCGCCCCGCCCCCGATCCCGCCCGCGCCGTCGACCCGCAGTTCGCTGACGGTCCCGTAAGCCGACAGCAATTCGGTGAGCTGGCCGAGGTAAACGCGGTTGTAGTCGTCCGTCCCGAAAGCTGGATGATGCCGGTCTTCGCAGGAAAGAGAGAAACCCACCTCGATGCCGGCGTCGTGGCAGGCATCGGAAAATTCCTTGAGCACATCCCCTTTGCCGCCGCGCCACGGCGTGTTCGCCACCGAGTAATCTGAGAATTTGCTGGGCCAGAGGCAAAAGCCGTCGTGGTTCTTCGCTGACAGGACGATCCGTTTGAACCCGCATTCCTTCGCCAGCGCGACCCATTCTTTGGCGTCCAGTTTTGTCGGATTGAAAATCCTGGGATCACCCTGGCCATTCCCCTGCTCTTCGCCCAGGAAGGTGTTCAAACCAAAGTTCAGGAACAGGGCCGCGTCGTTGGATTGCCAGGCTTGTTGCGCACCTGTCGGCACCGGCAACAAGGGCGCCGGCGGTTCCGCGGCCAGTACGGAGAACGATGACAGGACGAAAAAAAGAAGGCTGAAACGTCGATGGACGTTCTGGTTCATCGGCCGGGCTTGATGACACGGACGCGATGGGCTTCGGTGTCGCCGACATAGACCGCACCATCACCGTCCACAAAGATGCCATGCGGCCGGTTGAACTGGCATTGGGAGGCAAGGCCTTCCGGGCCGTCCCCGCGCGTACCGGTGCCGGCGATGCGATCGATCGTACCGCGCTTCGTGTCGATCCTGCGGATGACATGATTTTCCGTGTCCGCGAGATAAACATCACCGTCCGGGGCGACCGCGATGCCCTTCGGCCCGTTCAGCGTCGCGTCTTTG
>Ga0068859_100004765_pt1 | contig 13794 bp, 10 predicted proteins | sample KBSSwiS22_FD_66585 | JGI IMG/M metagenome (GOLD analysis project Ga0068859, IMG submission 66585) | Switchgrass rhizosphere microbial communities from Kellogg Biological Station, Michigan, USA - KBS Switchgrass S2-2 | ecosystem: Host-associated > Plants > Roots > Rhizosphere > Soil ... | reverse complement strand
CGACCTCCGGGCGGTTCTGGCTGGCGCTGGCATTGGCCTCACCTTCCTCGCACACACGGCGCCCGCTCTCATTCTGATCGTCACGGCGGCAGCGTTGTTCTGGTCGAAGTGGCGGGCGCTCGCCATCATCGGCATGGCGTCGCTCCTGATTGCGAGCCCCTTCCTGCTCGCCATCGTCTGGCATTACCGGCTGCACGTGCTGAATCCCGTTCCGCTGCGATATGTGTACGACCCGATCTCGAGGCCTGGGATCATCCAGACTCTGCGTGGACATGCCCTGGCGATCGTGCTGGCCGCGGCCGGACTGTGGCGGCTGCGCTCGCGGTTCGTATGGGCATGGCTCGCCGGCGCGGCGGCGCTGACCGTGTCGACAATGTTCGGTCTCACACCAGTGGTGCCCGCCTTCCATTTCTGGCTGTATGTCACGGCACTGATGGCGGTGCTGATTGGGCGCACGCTTGCCACGGTCTGCCGGCCGGCGCCGATTTTCGTGGCGATCGCGCTGGCGCTCGTCGTGTGGAACTGGAGGGCTTATACCGAGCGGGCAGATCTTCAGGGCGGACGGTTTCTCGCGGCACGACGGATCACCGATCACATCGGTGCCGGCGTGCTGCTGCGAATGGTCTCAGAGCCGGATGACGTCGTCCTCGGCACGCCGGCGGCGGTGCGGCTGATCATCGGGCCGGCGGGGCGGAAAACCGTGGCGCCAGACGCATTGTTCAGCAATCCCTATGTGGACGCTCGCAGCCGCGCAGCGGATCGGGATCGCATGCTGGCGGCGCTCGAGGCGCGCGACTTGACGGTGTTGCGGGAGCTGGCCGGGCGTTGGCACGTGGACGCCGTGGTGACCACCGGGGCCGGCGACTGCGCCATCGCTGCCGAACTCCTTCCACTGACCTATCGGACGCTCGACGTCTGCATCTCGTTCATCTCCGACACGAAATCACCCGCATGACGACCTTGAAGCCCATGCTCGCAACGGCTGCCGATGTGTTGCCGGTGGGACGAGAGTGGACATACGAGATCAAGTGGGATGGCTACCGGGCGCTGGCGCTGAAAGACGGCGCCGCGATCCGGTTGATTTCCAGAAATCAGAAGAATCTCACCGCCGACTATCCGACGGTCGTCGCCGCACTGAAGACCATCAACGAGAAAGCCGTGTTGCTCGATGGCGAGATCGTGGCGCTCGATGGCAACGGCCGGCCGTCGTTTCAAGCCTTGCAACACCGCTCGACGCAGGGTCTCGCCCTCACCTATGTGGCCTTCGACGTGTTGACCATTGGCCGGCGATCATTTCTGACCGAGCCGCTGTCGGCTCGACGAACACGTCTTGCCGCGCTGCTGGCCGGCACGCCAGTGATGCAGTCCGAGCCGCTGCCAGGCGCACCCGAGGAGATCGAACGGGCCATTCGGGAGTTTGGCCTGGAAGGTGTCGTGGCCAAGCGCAGCGACTCGACGTATCGGCCCGGTCAACGCACTGACGCCTGGGTGAAAGTGAAGTTCAGCCCGCGCCAGGAATTCGTCGTCGGCGGCTACAAATCGAACGGACGATCGATCGACTCGGTGGTCGTCGGCTACTACGAGGGCAGACGGCTGCTGTTTGCGGCGCAGGTGCGCAATGGGTTCACACCCCACATTCGCGCCGAACTTCGGCAGCGTCTGGAACCGCTCATCGTCAAAGCCTGCCCGTTCGCCAATCTTCCCAACAGCGTCGGCCGGAGCCACTGGGGATCGGGCATCACCGCCGAGGACATGGCGAAGTTCCAGTGGGTGACGCCCCGCGAGGTCGTCGAGGTCGCCTTCGTCGAATGGACACTCGACAACGTGCTCCGGCATCCTCGCTTCATTGCCTTCCGCGACGACAAGCGCGCCAGGGACGTCCGTAAGGCGTAGGACGCGAGCCTAAAGGATCGCACTACACACGCGTGAAACGTGACAAGCGCAATTCGAGGTGGCGACGAACATCGGGCCATTCCGCTGCGAGGATGCTGTACATGACCGTATCGCGCGCGGTGCCGTCTTTTCTGACACCGAAATGACGGATGACGCCGTCCTTCTGCGCGCCCAGCGCCTCGATCGCTCGCTGTGAGCGGAAGTTGAACCGATCGGTGCGCAGGCCGACGACCTGACACTTCAGTGTCTCGAAGGCGTGCCCGAGCAGCAGACGCTTGCACGTCGTGTTGACGTGCGTGCGCTGATACCGTTCGGCGTACCAGGTGTGGCCGATTTCGACGCGATCGATGCTTGCGGCGATGTCGTGATATCGGGTTGACCCGATCAGGCCGCCGGTTTCCAGATCGCGCACGACCCACGGCAGCATGTGACCGTCGCGCTGGCCGGCGAGGGCGGCCGCCACGTACGACGGCATCCCGCCCGGCGGCGGCACCGCCGTGAACCACAGATTCCAGAGCTCGCCATCAGCGGCAGCGGTCGAAAGCGCCGCCTGATGCGCTTCGGTCATCGGCTCCAGACGCACACCATTGGCTTCGAGAACGACCGGGGCCACGCTGATCATGTTCGTACGATATCGGCATAGTGGCTTCACTAGTAGAGCCAGTTTCAGTATTCTTTGTAGGTCCACTTATGAACGTCCCATTCGTCCTCGATCGACGCTCCAGCGTGGCGCTGCATCGTCAGATCTATGACGCGTGGCGGACCGGAATCCTGAGCGGACGCTTCCGCCCCGGCGAGCGTGTGCCATCGAGCCGCGGGCTCGCGGCGTCTTATGGAGTCGCGCGCATTACCGTCTCGGCGGCGTTCGAGCAGTTGCTCGCGGAGGGCTACTTCGAAACCAGGCACGGCTCGGGAACGTTCGTGTCGACGGACCTCCCGGACGCGATCCTCGGTCCGCTTCGTCCGCCGACAGCGGTCAGTCGGTCGGAGCACGCCGTGCGGTTGTCCGAGTACGCCGCCAGGCTTGGACCCATTCAACGTCTGCCGGCCTCGACCAGGACGATCAACCTGTCGAATGTCATGCCCGATCGCGCGAGCTTTCCGCTTGCGCTCTGGCGCCGGCTGATCTCGCGTCAGTTGCGCAGGTCGTCCGCCGCCGTGTACGACGGTGCTGGCCACCCGGCCGGCAACGAGCGCCTGCGTATCGCACTTGCCGCCCACCTCTCGCGCACCCGCGCCGTGCGCTGCTCGCCGGACCAAGTCATCATCGTCAGCGGTTCGCAGCAGGCATTGGATTTGTGCGCCAGGCTGCTGCTCGATCCAGGCGACGAAGCCGGCGTCGAGCAACCTGGCTATACAGCGGCGCGTCAGTTGTTCCTGGCGCAGGGTGCGACGGTGCGTGCATTGCCCGTCACCGACGACGGCGCTTCGCTCAACGGTTTGTCGAACCGGACCCGTCTGGTGCACGTGACGCCGTCTCACCAGTTTCCGACCGGCGTCTCGATGTCGCTGCCCCGGCGTCTGGCCCTGGTCGAATGGGCCCGCTCGCACTCCGCGGTGGTGCTGGAAGACGACTACGACAGCGAGTATCGGTACAACGGACCGCCATTGCCCGCCGTCCAGAGCCTTGGCGGCGCTTGCGTCATTTACATCGGCACATTTTCAAATGTCATGCTTCGCGGCCTTCGCATCGGCTATGTCGTCGTGCCGACATCGCTCGTTCAACCGTTCACGACAGCGAAATGGATGACCGACCGGCATACAACGCTGCTCGAACAAGCGGCGCTGGCGGATTTCATCGAGGAAGGCCACCTCGACCGTCACATCCGCCGAATGCGACGGCTCTATCAGTCGCGTCGCGATACGATGATTGCCGAACTGCATCGTCGATTCGGATCCGGCGTGACGATACGCGGCGACGCAGCCGGCATGCACATGACGGTGTCGTTCCTCGCCGGGGACGCCGTGCGGGAACGTGCGCAGAGAACCGGAGTCCATCTGGCGAGTACGGAAATCTATTACCAGTCGAAACCCGTGAGAAACGAATTCATTCTCGGGTTCTCCGCCATTGGGGAACCGACTATCCGGGAAGGCATCAAGCGAATCGCCGGATACAAATAGATGGAGGCGTTGTCGTGGAGGGCAGATTGTGTCGGGTGATGTTTCTGGCGCTCATCGCGCTCCCAGCGGTCCGCTCAGCATCCGCGGCCGACGGGTGGGACATCGAACTCCATGCCGGTGCTTTGATCTCGACGAATCCAGCAGCGGGCACCAGCGCGTTGCCACCGACTGTACCAGTTGTGCTCATTCCGCCACAGCGGACTCTGGCGCCCACGCCGGTCTCCTCCTGGTACTTCGGAGACGGCGCACAACTCCTCAGTCAGCTGGCTCCGGCCCGCCCGGGCATCGTCATCGTCCCGCTTGATCCGGTCATGCAAAGCCGGTTCGTGCAACGGCAGTCCGGCGGGAGCGTCGGCGTTCGGGTTGGACGCAGGCTGTCGTCGAGATTCAGCGTCGAACTCGCGATCGATCGTGGATCGGGCGATCTCACGCTCCTCCCCGCGAGCCAGGACACCATCAAGGCCTCGCAGGCAAGCTTTCTGACGACGTGGAACGCGGCGCTGAGCATCGGGCCTGTCACGCTGCAGCAGTTGTCCTCGGACGCCACTATCAGCGGCCTGCGCACCTCACAACTGATTACCACCGGAGCCCTGCTCGTGGATCTCCTGGCTACTGGCGATCTGCGGCCCTACCTCGCCATCGGCGCGGGCTACATTGCGTCTCAGGGCGAGAGCCCTTCAGCGACACTGGTGGGAAATTATCGGTTCCAGTTCACGCCGCCCATTTCGTCGGCGCCTCTATTCGTGATCGACCAGACCGATACCGTCGGCATCCGCTCGTCGGCATCGAACACCGTGACATGGGTGCTCGGCGGCGGCGTGAAATACCATCTGTCCCAGCACTGGGGCGTGCGTGCCGATGTGCGCGACCACATCAATCACGACGTCATTCGAACCACGATCTCGGCGACGCCGGCGTCCGCCTCGTCGGGCTCCGGCGCGCTGACGCTGGGCTTTTTCGGAGGCCAGACGTTGGTCTTCTCGTCGAACACGCCAGGTTTTCCATCGACGCTGAGCGCGCCAGTCAGCGACTTCCGCACCTTCTCGGGCACCGGACTGATCAACCAGGTGAACGCGAGCGCCGGTATCTTCTGGCGGTTCTAATCAGACAAGTTCCTGGTCGCGCCTGGACGATTCTTCTGCGCGCTTCATCACGCGCAGACCATGCCAGGTCGCGATCAACCACACGGCGGTCGTGAACGTGCCACTCAGGATGGGATGTGCCTGAACGACGGCGCCCATCGCCGTCCCGGCGAGCAATCCCGCCAGTAGCCAGAGGGTCAGAGGCAGATGGCAGGGGCAGAAGACGAATGCCCCTGCCACCCACAGCAGTCCTCGAACGTGCGTCCGGGCCTGCGATTGGTCTATTTCCTGCGCGTCACGACGACGACACCGATCACAAGCAGGGCGACCACCGCCAGGCACGTCAGAATCAGCGGGCTCATAGTCTTGGCTCCTCGGAGTTGATTGCATACGTGATCTCTCGAGGGACGGCCTGAAGGCCGTCCCCTACTTACGAACATACGTGATCGCTCGAGGGACGGCCTGAAGGCCGTCCCCTACTTACGGCGAACTCGAGGGACGGCCTGAAGGCCGTCCCCTACCGATGGCCGTCGTCATCGCTTGAGCGACAACGGCAAGGCCAGACCGCGCGAGGTCGTGTAAGTGCCGGATACTTCCGTGCCCGAGGCATTCAGGCTGCCGACATACGAACTGCCAATCATCGGCAGCATCAACGTCAGCGTGGCGCCGTTCTGTGCGATCGCGATCGGTATGGTCAGGTTGTTCTCGTCCACACTGACGAAAGTGCCGCGCGAGGAGCCGTCGGCTTGATTGGCAAGCGTCACCGTGACGCGCATGCCGCCATCGACGTCGACCGTACCTTTCCATTCGCCCTCGAGTTCCTTGCCGAGATGGGCGCCGACCGGCGCCGGATACACGCGCGCGTCGCCGGCGCGCTGGAAGTCCAGGGGAAATGGCCCCATCTGCGTTGAAAACTCGCCGGAGATGCCGTTGGCTCCCAGCTCGCCGCGGAAGTAGCCGCCACCCGAGCTTGCGATGTCAAACGACACGTCCTTGCCTTTGCCGATCACGTTGGTGAGAGGAAATCCAGTCAACTTCTGCGCTGGAATCGTCAACGTACCGGTCATGCCGCCGTCCGGCGTCCGCGTCAGGTCGATCTGGATGGTCATCTCGCCGGCTGGCAAGGACAGGCTGCCCTCGTAGTGCCCCGCCGCCTCGGGAGCCTGCGCGTAGAGCGCGGGCAGCGACAGCAGAAGCGCGGCAGCAGTGACGGCGTAAAGTCGAGTGGACGTGCGCATACAGGCTCCTTTACAAGAGAACGAGTGAAAACACCTGGATTCAGAAATCGCGGCGTTCGATATTCGCCGCCGCGCCGTACAACATCGCCGCCGACAAGCCGGTGCTGGCGAGCAGCCCCACCCATGGCAGGCGGCCCGATCGGAAGTAGGTCTCGCCGTTCATCACGGTGAAGATGCTGTAGGGCGAGAAGCCGCGGGCGACCTGCTCGACGACCCACAGCACCGCTGCCACCGAGCAGGCGATGAGCAGCGGCCGCCAGATGTCGCTGAAGGAGGTCGAGAGCAGCGTGGCGAGGCTGAAGAATGCCGCCCCGGCGACAAAGGCACACAGCGCGTGCACGAGCGCGTTGCCAACGCCGTAGCTCTGTCCCACGCTCGGCGACAGCAACGGAATCATCAGCGACGACACGACCACGATCACCAGCAGCTCACCGAGGCCGGCCATGGATCGCACGCCAACCAGCCGCTGCCGCGACACCGGCAGCGACAACGTGAAGAGCTCCGATCGCTGCGAGTAGGGTCCGCCGCTGCCGAGGATGATGGCGAAGAGCGTCGTGAACTGGGTCAGGTTCTGCCGCGTCCACTGGCCCCAGACGTAGCCGCGGTAGTCGCGTGACAACTCAACGGCGTCCTTGATCCGTTGGCCCAACGCGCCGCTCATGTCGAGATCGCTTGCGCGCGGAATCAACTTCATCACCTGCGGATAGGCGTAGATGACGCCGCCCGCCGACAACATGAACAGGCCAAGGCCGATGAAGAAGCGCCACCGCGTTTCGAGCCACGACTTGTACCAGAGCATGTCAGTCCTCCGAGACGACGGTTTCGAGGAAGATGTCTTTCAACGACAGCGGCGTGACATCGATCGACACGGGATGCAGGGCCCGCGCCTCGTTCGCGACGTGCCCGGAGCCGGCGCTCGAGATCAGCGTGATCACACGTCCCTTACGGCGGATCCGCTGCACGCCTGGCGAAGTGAAGGTCCAGGCCGGCGCGTCGGCGTCGAAGACCAGCTGAATGCGCCGGTAGCGTTCGCGCAGATCGTCGAGCGCGCCGGCAACCACCGACCGGCCGTGATCGATGATCGCGACGTGATCGGCGATCTGCTCGACCTCGGCGATCTGGTGGGAGGAGAAGAACACCGTCATCTGCTCGCTGGCGACATGGACGACCAGCGCCTGCAGCACTTCTTCGGTCATCGCCGGATCGAGACCTGACGTCGGCTCGTCGAGGATCAGGAGGTCCGCGCCGCGACAGAGCGCGAGCAGCAGCGCCAGCTTGGTGCGCATGCCTCGCGACAACGACTTGACGGTCTGGGACGGCCGCAGCTCGAACTTGCGGAGGTACCGCTCCTCGAGATCCTTGCGCCACTTGGGATACAGCGGCGCCGTGAAGCGGATCATTTCCTCGACGGTCATGAAATCGTAGAGGTCCTTGTCTTCGCTGACGAAGCCGGTGCGGCGACGGATCGCCACGCTGGACGGACCGCTGCTGGCCGGCAGATTGAACACGCGCGCGTCGCCGCCGCTCGGCCGCGCCATCCCCAGCAACAGCTTGATCGTCGTCGTCTTCCCGGCGCCGTTTCTGCCCAGGAAGCCAAAGATCGATCCGCCGGGCACCTGCAGCGTCAGGCCGCGCACGGCTTCCGTGTCGCCGTAGCGCTTGCGCAGGTCGGCGGTCTCGATGACGGTCGTCTCAGCCACGGTGATCTCCTCGCTTGTTCAAACCAGCCAGTTCGGCCTCGAAGAGCCGCCTGATTTCCTGGTCGGTCACGCCGCGCGCGCGCAGTCTTTCGATCGCCTCGGCAACCACGGCCTGCCCGGCGCGGATGTTCTCGGTCAGCTTTTTCGCCCCGGCATTTCCCGCCACGAACGCGCCCGCGCCTTGACGCAGCTCGATGACGCCTTCGTGCTCGAGCTCGCGATAGGCCTTGGCGACCGTGTTCGGATTGATCACGAGCTCTTCCGCCAGCGGCCGGATACCGGGCAGCTGTTCGCCCGGCCGCAGGGCGCCAGTCTCGATCCCGTGCTTCACCTGCTCCATGAGCTGGAGGTAAATGGGGACGCCGGAGGACGGGTTGGGACGGAAGAGCATACAGTAACTGTACTAGTGAACTATTACACTATTACTGTTGCGAAAAGATCGGCGGCTTGTCAAGGGGAAAATCCAGGCAGGGCTAAAAAGCTAGGGCGTTACGACCTATACCGAAGGGTTCTTAGGGTTAAACGAATGATGGATGGCCGCCAGTGGCTGGAATCACTACACTCCGTCCTCTTACCTCAACAATTAGAGGTGTCAGATCGGTGTGAGACACCTGGTGCAAACAATTTGAAGGCCTGAGTGCTCAAGCATGCACGCGTCGATGGGCGACACGTCTGGCCGCAAACGGTGGCGTTGTTCGGGCTCTACCTCGTTGTCAGCACGCTGACCCGTCTGATTGCCGTCAGCAACGACATCCTCAACGTCGATGAGTCGTCGTACATGGTCGGCGCGTGGGAACTGCTGCATGGCCATCTTCCCTACGCCGGCTTCGCGGATAACAAGCCACCGCTGATCTATGTCTACTACGCGCTGACCCAGCTGATTGGCCACGGGATGTGGGCGGTGCGCCTGGTCACCACGCTGGTGACGGTTCCACTGACCGCGCTGGCCGCGTCCGCGTTCTATCGTCACGATCGACGAGGCATGGCGGCGGCGCTCGCCTACCTGGTATTCAGCGCCTCCTACGACGCTGGCGAGATGCTCGCCGTCAACTGCGAACTGGTGATGATGCTGCCGCTCGCATGGGCGGTTGCACTGATGCGGGACGAAGACGAATTGTCCTCGGCGCGGCTGCTGGGCGTGGGCGTGCTCGTCGGCATCGCCTCGCTCGTCAAGTATCAGGCGATTCTGTGGGCACCGCCGATCCTCGCCGCCGTCTTCATTGGCCGTCGGCCGGCGACATTGAAAGATATCGCGTCCGCGGTCACGGCGTTCGCAGCCGGGCTGATCGTGCCGATTGCCACGACCGTCTCTGTTTTCGCAATCGCGGGAGGGATCGAAGGCTTCCTGTATTGGAACGTCACGCACAACATCGGCTACGTCCTCAATCCAACATCAGGAGGCGACGCGCTCTCCCGCGGCCTGCGTCAGCTCCTGCCATTTTTCGCCGTCACGACGGTCTTGTGGATCGGCCTGACGCGTTCGCTGATGTTCCACCCGTCGCGATACTGGAAGACCCTGGTCGCGGGATTGGCGGCCAGTTCGCTCGTGGCCGTCTCGATCGGCTTGCGGTTCTTCCCGCACTATTTCGTGCAGTTGTACATCCCGCTCGCGATTGGCGCCGCGCCCTGGCTGGCGGATCTCTTTGTCGTGCCGCTCCGAAAGCCGGCGTGGCTGGCGGCCGGTTATGCACTGACCGTCCTCGCCGCGTTCACGACCTCGAACACGCTGCGCTTCGTGACCTCGAAGCCAGCGCTCAATGTCACGTCGTTACGGGTTGCCGATCGCCTGCGCCACGACTCGTGTTATCAGAATGGATCGATGTTCGTGTGGGGATCCGCACCAGTCTTCTACTACGACTCGGAACTCCCGCTGGCGAGCCGCTTCTTCTTCCCGGAATTTCCGCTGGTCCCGCTCTACGCCGGCAACCGCCGCTCCACTGCGCATCGCGCCCGGCCGATCGTGCGCGATCGACGCGGACGCCACTGGCGGTGGCTCATGAACGATCTCCGCCAGAACCAGCCGACCTACATTCTCGATACGGCGCCGGCGCACTTGAAGATGTGGGAGTATTTTCCGCTCGGCGACTACCCACAGCTCGAGCGGTTCGTGCGACACCGGTACGAACCAATGGCTTCGATCGACGGCGTCGAGATTTACCGGCGCAGGGACTGCGATGTGACGGTCGTTGCGCAGAAGTAGCCGGGAGCATCAGCCCGCAGTCGTGGGTGCAACTCGAGTGACGACTGCAGACTGACGCTCACGACCGACTCAACCTTACGAGCGAACGGGCGGCGCTTCTCGCCGTGCCCGCGGACCCCAGGGATCAGCTTGACCATCGGGCATGCCCGGCGCCGGGTCGCCACGACGTCCAGGATTGTTATCCCCCGCTCCTGGAGGCGCCGGCGCGCCGAGCGTCATCCCGTTCGGACCAGGATGCCGCACTGGTCCCAACTCCGCCTTGCCTTGCCCGATTTCCTTGATGAGGTATGGCACGAGAAGAATTCCAAACAGCACGAGAACGGCCGCTGCGGCCGCGACATACGTCCCCGTCCCGATTGCAAGTACGGTCAATGGCATGACACGCCTCCACACGGATCTGGAGCAACCCACGTGCCGTCCCGGCTGAAGCCGGACACTACGTACGCTCTGTTTCTGTCAACTTGCAGAGTTGCCTGCTTCTGGCTACCTTGAGCAGGTCAACCACTCAACAAGGACGTCTTTCATTTCTCGCTCGACCGGACTTGTACTCATTGCGGCGCTGACGTGTGCGATGACCGCGATCATGGCGTGGCCTGTGATGGTCGCGCCGTCACGCGTCGTCTATGGGACCGAGATCGTTGGACGCCAGGCCGATCTTCACGCCGTCATCTCGCAGTTCGGCCACGCCACACCAGCCGATGCGTTCCCGCAACCGCTGACCAGCGCTCCCGGACGAGCCATGGCGCTGGCCATGAGTCCGGTGACGGCGCTCAACGTCGTCGTGCTCTGGACATTTCCGCTGACGGCATTGGCGACGTACGCCCTGTCCCGGTACCTGCACCGGTCGATGCTCGCGGCGGGCGTCGCGGCTCTGGTGTTTGCGTTTTCTCCCATGCGCCTGGCCCAGGCGGCGTACCACCCCTATACCACCCAGACGCACTGGATTCCGCTGTACTTTCTAGCGCTCATCGCGCTCGTCGATCGCGCGTCGGTGCTGAGGGTCGTCGCGCTCGTCGCCGCCAGCGCAGCGCTCGTCTTGTCGAACTACGAAGCCGCATTCATGGCGGCGCTGGTGACGCCGGTCGTCATCGTCGCGTTCTGGGCGATCCGGCCCGATCTGCTCGATAACTTCAAACCGCTGATCTGGCCGTTCGCCGTGTTTGCGACGCTCATCGTGGGAGCGGCCATCGCGGCCCTGGTGCTTTCGCCAGGCGCATTCACGCGCGCGCACATGGCGCAGTTTCCTATCGAAGACATCGCGCTTTACCGTGCGCGATGGTGGGCCTATTTCACACCGTCGGTGAGCCACCCGGTGCTTGGCGGTCTCGCATCTGACGTGTTCGGTCGCGCCGGCATCAACCTCGGGTTGCTCGAAGAACAGATTTACGTCGGCCTCGCCTTCATGGTCCTCGCGGTAATCGCGATGGCCGTGGCGGCGTGGACGTGGCGGCCGGAGTGGCGCTATGTCGTGGCGATCGGCGCGGTTGGCCTGGCCGCAGCGCTCGTCTCAATTGGGCCCGCGACCGGATCCTGCGAGCCGTTTTCGGTCGCGCCGGCGTGCCTGGCGTTCCGCATCGTGCCGATTTTCCGCGCCTACGCGCGCTTCGCCATTGTCGTGAACCTTGCGATTGCGCTGGCTGCCGGCGCGGGAGCCGCGATGTTGGCTTCTCAATCGCGCGCCGGTCGAATCGCCGCGACGGCGCTCCTGGCTGTCGGCGCCTTCGAGTTCTGGCCGCTGCCCGTGCGCGCGCATGATGTGCTGCCGACGGCTGCGCATCGATGGGTGGCCTCGCAGCCGGCCAGCGGTCCGGCCCTCGATTGCTACCCTGCGAATCAGGCCGATCGCTTTGTGCCCTGGCTGATGCAGCGTCAGCTGTCATTCCTCGGCGAGAACATCAAGACGTGCACCGATCCGGAACTTGGGCGCAAACTCGCCGCGCTTGGCTTCACACATGTGATCGTCCGCGGCGGCGCCGTCTCCTCAAAGCTGCTTCAACCGCTGCCCGCCGGCATCGCGGTCGCTGAAGCGTTCCCCGATTCGCATGTCTACACGGTCGCGTCAACGCTGCCACCGGTCGTGACCGTTGCCGCCAGCGGTTTCTACGACTACGAGCATCAGAACGACGACTGGTGGCGTTGGATGTCACCCAGGGGGCAGTGGACGGTACGCAACACGACCGCGGCGCCGCAGCGGGTGACCCTGACCGTCGATCTCGTGCCGATCGGATCGCCGCGTAACCTGACAGCGTCGTTCGATGCCGGGCCGGCCACCTCGCTCCCGCTCGCCATGGCGCGCCGCGAATACACGCTTGGTCCGTTCACGCTCGCGCCGGGCGACCACACGCTGGCGTTCACGGCCGACGGGGAACCGACGCGGCCTTCGGATCTCGTGGACGACTCGAAAGACACGCGGTCGCTGACCGTGGCCTTCAGAAACGAACGATGGACGGCACGATAAGCTGCCTCCATTCCGGTGAGCGTTTCTGTATCATCGGCACATGGCCTTTCGCATCCGCCATCTTCTGACGTTCTCCGCCGGTCTCCTGCTGACGGCGACGGTCGGCGCCCAGCAGCGCGCACCGATTTCGCTGACCGCCGGGGACTACGCACGGGCTGAACGTTTCATGTCCTACAACACGTCGCCGCTGGTCCTGCATGGCGGTGTGCGTCCCACCTGGACCGCTGACGATCGGTTCTGGTACCGGACCACCGGCGAACGGGGTCCCGAAGCGTGGCTGGTCGATCCCGCCCGCGCCACCCGCGTCGCCTGCGATCTCGACCCGTGCAGGGCCTCAGCCGGCACGGGCGGAACGAGAGGCAGCGTCACCGTGCTCTCCCCCGATGCCACGAAAGCGGTGTTCATCCGCGACTGGAATGTGTGGGTTCGCGACGTGCGCGACAACAAAGAGGTGCAACTCACGAAAGACGGCGTCAAGGACTTCGGCTATGCCACCAACAACGCCGGATGGACCAGGAGCGATCGGCCGATTGTCCGATGGTCGCCCGACTCGAAGAAAATCGCCACGTTCCAGCAGGACGAACGAAACGTCGGCGAGATGTATCTGGTGGATACCGGCGTCGGCCATCCGAAACTGCAGGCCTGGAAGTACCCGCTGGCTGGTGATCAAGTGCTTCCCCAACTGCACCGCGTCGTGATCGACGTCACCACCGGCGCGATGGTCCGCTTCAAGATGCCCCCGGACCTTCATCGTTCTTCGCTGTGCGACGACATCGCCTGCCGCGGCAGCGATTGGACCGACGTGCAGTGGGACGAGGCGAGCACGCGGGTCGCGTTCGTGTCGACGTCGCGCGATCATCGCCACGAACAGTTACGGGAAGCCGACGTGTCGACCGGCGAGGTCCGGGACGTCCTGGAGGAGTCGGTCGAGACGTTTTACGAATCGGGCAACGACCGCGCGAACTGGCGATACCTGCCGGCGTCGAACGAAGTGATCTGGTTCTCCGAGCGCGAGAACTGGGGACACCTCTACCTGCACGACCTGAAGAGCGGCAAGGAGAAGAACCGGATTACCAGCGGCGAAGGCAACGTGACGCAGCTG
>Ga0068859_100004759_pt1 | contig 13801 bp, 9 predicted proteins | sample KBSSwiS22_FD_66585 | JGI IMG/M metagenome (GOLD analysis project Ga0068859, IMG submission 66585) | Switchgrass rhizosphere microbial communities from Kellogg Biological Station, Michigan, USA - KBS Switchgrass S2-2 | ecosystem: Host-associated > Plants > Roots > Rhizosphere > Soil ... | reverse complement strand
TCTTAAAAAACTGAATGGCCCTTTTTCTCAGTGATAACAGGCCTTGTTATCTTCAGCGGACCGGACGCGATTCGATCGAGGCTCCTGCCGCTGAAGATAACAAGGCCTGTTATCACTGAGAAAAAGGGCCATTCAGTTTTTTAAGAAAAAGGGGACTGTCCCCGCTTCAGCGGAGCAGGCCGATTAGGTTCGAGCGGTCGTCGGTCCACAGATAGGTCTTCGGGGCGTTCTCGGGGACACGCACCCAGCCTTCCGATTCGTCGACCGGAAGCGCGGCCTCGTCGTCGCGCACCATGACGGCCCACGTCGAGGAGTCCTTGCCGTCGTACTCCTCGCGCGGAGTTCTCCGAGAGTCGTGCTTGATCGCGGTGGGGGCGTGGAGCTCCGCGGCGATCGCGGCGACGACACGGTCGAGCGCGAGGTAGCCGTTCGTCAGATGGATCGCGAGGCATCCGCGCGGCTTGAGCTTCCGGAGATAGAGCGTGACGGCTTCCCGGGTCAGGAGGTGCACCGGGATCGCGTCCGAGCTGAACGCGTCGAGGACGATGAGGTCGTACGACGCGTCGGGGACTTCCGCGATGCGCCGCCGTCCGTCGCCCAGGACGATCGCGACGGTGGCGCGGCTGTCCGCGAGGTAGGTGAAGTACGCGGTGTCTTGCGCCAGGCGCGCGACGGCGGGGTCGATCTCGAAGTACGTGAAGCGTTCCCCGGCGTCGCCGTATGCGGCGGCCGTCCCCGCACCGAGCCCGATGAGCCCGGCGTCGGCGATGGGGCCCCGCGCCCGCAGGCCGCGCACGATGTCCCCGAGCGGGCCGGTCGGGTGGTAGTAGGTCGATGGAAGAAGCCTGCGCTCGCGGTCGAGGGATTGGCTGCCGTGGCGGGTGACGCCGTCGATGAGCACGTGGAGCTTCTGGGCGATCATCACCGGCCGCCCTTCGGCGTCGGTCCCGGTGAGGCCGGGGCTCGTCGTCTCGACGACGCGGTGCACGCCGTAGAAGGTTCGCTCGCGGTGGAGCGACGTCCACGGCGTCCTCGACGCCGTCCAAGTCACCGCAAGCAAAGCGGCGACGGCGAACGCAAACCTGCGCGGCCATCCGAGCGCGGCCATTGCGAGAAGCGACGGAACGCCGATCGTCACCCAGATGATCCACTTCGCGCCCGACGCCGACGTCGGCACCAGATCTCCCACGGCGAACGCCACGGCGCCGACGCCGACGGCCGTCGCCGCATCGAGCGCCACGGCGATCGAGCGGGACTTCCCGGCGAGGCCGCGACGGTTCGGATCGGGAACGAGAAATGCTGCGAGCACGAGGGCGAACGGATACTCCGCGATCGAATCGAACACGAGCGGGGCGACGATGCCGTTGAACAGGCCGCCGCAGCAGCCCCCGAGCGCGATGAAGAAGTAGTACTCCGTCAGCCGCGAGCGATCCGGGCGCGACTGGGACAGCTGCGCATGACACAGAAGGCCCACAGCGACGAGCACCGCGAGGTGCAAGGGGAAGATCCACTGGCCGAACAAACGGGGGCCTTCGCGCACCTCGGCGGCCGCCGCGATCAACAGGAGGCTCAGCACGACTCCCGCGGCCGGCATGGGGAGCCTGAAGCGAGGCGAGAAGGCGACGACGAAGGTCAGCAGGTAGAGGCCCAAGGGGACGATCCAGAACAGCGGGATCGCGGCGATGTCGGTCGTCAGGTACTGCGTCACGCCGAGCATCGCGGACGACGGCACGAACGCCAGCAGCGTCCATCGGAGGCGTGTGGCGGCCTCGACGGCGGCCGTGCCTGCAGGCACGGCGACATCCCGTGCCGGCGCGGGCCGGAGCATCGTCCAGACCCCGGAGAAAACGACGAGCGCCGCGAGGAGCACGAACCCCCCCGACCACAGCCCCGCCTGGGTGAGCCCCGGCGTCGTCGCGCGCAGGGGAAAGAGCCGCTCGAGCGCGAGCGGGTAGGCGAGCAGCCCGGCGAAGCTCCCCGCGTTGCTGGCGGCGTAAAGAAAGTACGGGTCCCTCGCCGCCGCATGCGTCGAGGACGCCAGCCAGCGTTGCAGGAGCGGCCCCGTCGCCGCCAGCACGGCGTAGGGCAGGCCGAAGGACGCCGCGAGCGAAAGCAAGAGCCACGGCGCGGGAGACGAGTCCACCGGAGGGAGGGACGCGCCCGCGATCGCCGGAGGCAGGGTCAGGATCGCGGCCACCGCGACGGCGGCGTGGAGCAGCACTTGGGTTCGCACGCGGAAGCGGGTCCCCAGAACGTGCGCCCAGCCGTATCCGGCGAGGAGTCCCGTCTGGAAGAACAGCATGCAAAGGGTCCAAACGCTGGCGCTTCCGCCCAGAAGGGGCAGGACCATCTTCGCCGCCATGGGCTGAACCGCGAACAGGAGGGCCGCAGAGAGCGCCGACGCAGCGATGACGAGGGCGACCACGGTTCGTAGAATGCCACGGGTGAACGAGACGCCGGTCCGAGAAAAGTTGCGGGAAAAGCTCGACGCGCTCCCCGAGCGTCCCGGCGTGTACCTCTATCGCAACGCCGCGCGTGAGCTGCTCTACGTCGGGAAGGCGAAATCTCTGCGCGCGCGCGTGCGCTCGTATTTCCAGGCGGGAGCACAGCACGCGCCGCGGACCGTCAGCCTGGTGTCCGAGATCGCCGATCTCGAGACGATCGTCGTCGGCACCGAGCTCGAAGCGCTGATGCTCGAAGCCAACTTCATCAAGAAGGAGCGGCCGCCGTACAACGTCATCCTTCGCGACGACAAGAACTTCCCGTACCTGAAGCTCTCGCTGGCGGACGAATACCCGAGGGTGACGCTCGTCCGTCGCGCGCGGCTGGACCGGAACGCGTACTTCGGTCCGTTCCTTCCGGCGTCGGTGGCCCGCCGGTCGCTGAAGATGGTCCCGCGCTTCTTCCAGGTCGCCACGTGCGACGAAGTGTTCGACGGGAAGCGCCGGCCGTGCCTCTACTATCACCTCGATCAATGCCTGGCCCCGTGCGCCGGGAAGACGAGCCCGGAGGAGTACGGTCGCGCAGTCGCCGACGCCAAGCTCTTCCTCGAAGGGCGTCACAAGGATCTCGCCGCCTCCCTGACGCAGCACATGCGGGACGCCGCGGACGCGAAGCTGTACGAGAAGGCGGCCCGGTATCGCGACACCCTGCGCACGATGGAGCGCCTGGGCGTCCGCCAGACGATCGACTCGTCCGGCTTGGAGGACCGTGACTTCCTCGGGCATTACGTCGAAGGACGCCAGGTCGCGCTCCAGGTGTTCGAGATGCGCGCCGGGAAGATCTCCGCGCGCCGGGAGTTCACCTTCGACGACCTCGACTTCGAGCCGGCCGCGTTCTACGCGCAGGTGTTGCTGCAGCTGTACGCCGATGCAGCGCCCCCCGCGGAAATCGAGCTGGCGGCACGCCCGGCCGATGCCGCGCTCCTGGAAGCATGGCTGACCGAGCGCGCGGGTCGGAAGGTGACGCTCCACGTGCCGGAGCGGGGGACCAAGCGCCGCTTCCTCGCGATGGTGGAAAAAAACGCGCAGCTCGCCTTCGAAGCCCGATTCCGTGCGCGCCACAGCCACGGCGTCGAGGTTCTCGAGTCGCTGGCGGAGGTTCTCGGATTGCCCGACCCGCCGTTCCGCATCGAGTGCTTCGACATCTCGAACATCCACGGCACCGACTCGGTCGCGTCGATGGTCGTGTGGGAGAACGGAAAGCCCAAGCCGTCCGACTACCGGATCTTCAACATCAAGTCGGTCGTCGGCCCCGACGACTTCGCGTCGATCGCGGAGGCGGTGACGCGCCGATACCGCCGCGTCCTCGCCGAAGGCCGGCGCCTGCCCGACCTCGTGCTCATCGACGGCGGGCCCGGCCAGCTCGGGGCGGCCGTGCGCGCCCTCGCCGCCGAAGGGCTGCCGATGATCCCCATGGCCTCGCTGGCGAAGCGGGACGAGGAGATCTTCCTCGAGCGCCAGGGCGAGCCGATCCGCCTTGACCGCGCGTCGCCTGCGCTCCAGCTTCTGCAGCGCATGAGGGACGAGGCCCATCGATTCGGGGTCAAACGTCACCGCGCCAAGCGCGCGCGCCGAACGCTGACCACGGCGCTCCTGGACATTCCCGGGGTCGGGTCCAAGACGGCCCGGAAGCTCCTGACGGCGTTCGGGAGCGTCGAAGGGGTCAAGCGGGCGCCGGCCGACGAGATCGCCGCGGTCGCCGGCGGGAAGGTCGCGCGGGCGGTGGTCCTCTGGTCGGGCCGCGGGGGAGCTTGAACCGCGCGGTTCCGCCCCTATATTCCGCAAGGTGAGGTTCATCAGGTCCATCCCGGGGGCGGTGCTCGGCGTGTCGGTTCTCGGCGCTGCCGCGGCGCTCGTTATGGCGGGGATCCAGGTCTACCGGATCACCCATCCGCCGCGGGAGTCGAGTCTTGGGTCGAATCTCGGCGCCGAGCTGGCGAAGGCCGAGGAGGTCAGCTTTCGCTCGACGGACGGCGTGACCCTCTCCGGCTGGCTGATGCGAGGGCCGAAGCGCTCGGCCCCGATCGTGTTGTGCCACGACTTGGGCGAGAGCAAGAACGCCGTCATCAACATCGGGATCGCGCTGAACAAGGCGGGCTTCACCGTGCTCGCGTTCGACTTTCGCGGCCACGGCGGAAGCGGCGGGGAGGCGTCGACGCTCGGTGTCGACGAATCGCGCGACGTGATCGGCGCCGTGGATTTCGTCGCGAACCTGCCGAAGGACGACGTCGACGCGCGGAAGATCGGCGTGTTCGGAGCGGGCATGGGAGCGCACGCGGCGGTTCTGGCGGCGGCCGACCGTCCGGCGGTCCGCGTCATGGTCCTGGATGGGCTCTGGCCCGATGCGAGGTTCAGCCTGGTCCATCACGAGTTCGCGGGATGGCCCTGGGCCGAGCGGCACCTGGGTTCGATTCCCTCGGCGTTGTTCCCGCTGATGGCCGGGACCTCGATCGACTCCGGGCGGGCCGAGGACGTGCTGCCCGCCCTGGCCGGCCGCGATCTCCTCCTGGTCGCCCCCGCGGGGGATCGCCGTCTCGACGAATCGATGAAGGCGATGTACGCGACCCTGCCGGAGCGTCGCGATTCGGAGAGGAATCTGATCACGTTGCCCGCGACCCGGGCCTCGGGCCTCCGCGCGGACGACCTCGCGCGCTACCACGAAAAGGTCGTCGCCTTTTTCACCTCCCGCCTTCCGCTGTCGTAAGCCGTCCCCTGCTAGAGTGCGCCGGATGAAGCCGATCGCCGGCGCGGATTTGCACGACTATCTCGCCCGCGAAGGCCGCCTGATCGACGAGGCGCTCGCCGCGTCGGTCCCGCCGCTGGGAGCGCCGCCGCCCGCGCTGCACGAAGCGATGCGGTACACGCTTCTCCTGCCCGGAAAGCGTCTGCGCGGAATTCTGGCCGTCGCTGCTTGCGAGGCGTTGAAGGGGCGCCGCGACCACGCGCTCCCGCTGGCGTGCGCCGTCGAGATGGTGCACGCGTCGTCGCTGATCCTGGACGACCTTCCCTCGATGGACAACGCCAGTCTCCGGCGCGGCAAGCCGGTCCTGCACACGGTCGCCGGCGAGGCGAACGCGATCCTCGCCGCGGTCGGACTCTTGAACCACGCCTTCGCGGTGATCCAGGACGCGGCGGCGCTGAGCGACCGCTCGCGGAATCGGGCGAGCGCGTGTCTCGCCGAAGCGATCGGGGCCGCGGGGCTGATCGGCGGACAGGTCGCCGATCTCGAAGCCACGGGAAAAAAGATCGACCTCGACGCGCTGGAGTACATCCACAGCCACAAGACGGGAGCCTTGTTCATCGCGGCCGCCGAGCTCGGGGCGATCGCCGCGGGAGGCCGGACTCGCGACGTCGAGACGCTCCGGCGTTTCGCCAAGAACCTCGGCCTCGCGTTCCAGATCACCGACGACTTGCTGGACTACAGCGGCAACCCGGAGACGACGGGGAAAGACGCCGGTCTCGACCGCAACCGCACCACCTTCGTCAACCTGTGCGGGATCGACGGCGCGCGGCGGCTCGTCGACGAGCTGATCGACACCAGCCTCGACGCGCTCGCGCCGCTGGCGCGCCGTGCGGAAGTTCTCGCGGGGCTTGCGAACATGGTCCGCGATCGCGACCGCTGAGAGGGCCACTTGTCTACGCGCTACGAAGAGGTCCGGCGCACGCTCGTGGCGCGCGGCTACCTGCAAGGGCGTCTCGAGCGCTTCGTCCTCCGCGACCTGCTCGACGCCTACGGGCCGGGTGCTGCGGCCCGGACCAGCGGGAAGGCCGCATTGCTGGGGGCTCCGATCTTGGGAGCGCTGCTCGCCGCGTCGACGGTCGCGGCGAACCGGCCGCACCTGACGTTTCGCGACGCCCTGGTCCTGTGGGCGTACTTCGGGCTTCTGGCCGCGGTCGCGCTGTTCGCGCTCGACCTGGTCGCCGCGGGCCTGGCGGCAGCGTGGGCCCGTCGCCGCGGCGCGCGCTCGTCCGACGCGCTTCGCGCGGGGCTGATCGTCGCCGTCCCGGTGCTCGTGTACCTCGTGGTCCTATGGGCGCGGGGCGGCTCCGGCGGCGGCGTCGGCGCCGACCTGCTCTTCCTCGCGGGAGCGACGGCAACCACCGGTCTCGTGGCGTGGCTGGCCGGGCTCGTCTCTCTGGCCTCGATCGTGGGCCGCACTGGCGCGGTCCCGGATCGCAACCGCCACTTCGCCGTCTTGGCGCTCGCGGTTCTCGTCCCGGTCGCCGCGGCGTACTTCGTCCTCCCGGGGACGAGCGCGGCCGATCCGAAGCAGTCGGCTCCACCCTCGAGCTTCGCGCCGCCGAAGGCCGCCGGCCGCCTCATCGTCGTCGGAATCGACGGCCTGGACGGCGCTCTCGTGGAGGCGGCCTCCGCCCACGGAGGCGCCGGCCCGCTCCTCGACGTGTTTGCCCGTGGTGCGATGTTCCCGAAACACCGCCCGCCCGCCGAGCCCGCGGAGGTGTGGACGACGGTCGCGACCGGAATGCCGCCCGCGATGCACGGCGTGCGTCACGCCGGGGCGACGCAGCTCCCGGGGATCGCCGCGCCGATCGCCTCGGACCGCGGTCCGGTGGCCCTCGACGCCGCGCTGCGCTTCCTGCTTCCGTCGCGCACGGTTCCCGCCTCGGGAGCGGGACGCCGCGTACGGACGCTCTGGGAGATCGCCGGATTCGATCGGAAGGGGGCGGTCATCGGGTGGTGGGCGTCGTGGCCCGCGCGCGGAACGGAGGGAGATCCCCCCGGCTACGTCGTATCCGATCGCGTGCTCGCCAAGCTCCTCGCGGGGCGAGACGAAGATCGCGATACCGCGCCGGCCGCGCTGTACGCGCGCCTGGCCGGTGAGTTCCCCGCCGAGCGCGATCGCTGGCGCGCCGAGTTCGTCGCGCGTTTCCCGGGGCTCCCCGACGACGTCGCCGCGTGGACCTGGGAGTCGTTCCTGATCGACGCGTTCGCCTGGAAGTGCGCCGGCGAGATCCTCCAGGACCCGGCCGTCGGCTCCGCGTTTGTGTACCTGCCCGGCCTGGACATCCTGCGCACGCGGCTCGCCGCGCGCGGCAGCGCCGCCGTGGCCGTCGTTCCGGCCTACCTGGACTGGCTCGAAGCAGCGGTGCTCGCGGCGCTCCCGAACATGGAAGGCGACCGCGTCGTGGTGATCGCGGATCCGGGTCGGAGCGCGGGACGCGATGCCGAGGGGTTCGTCGCGGTGTCCGGCGGCGGTGTCGCTCCGTCGTGCGTGGGCCCGCCGATCGGCGATCTCGACGTCGCCCCGCTCGTCTTGCGCCTGGCCGGGCTGCCGTCGAGCCGCGAGATGAAAGGTGCCGCGCCCGCGCGGTGCCTCGAAGGCGCCATCCCCGCGGCGCCCGCGATCGCCACCTGGGGCCGGCGGGGCCGCCCCGAGCAGGAGCGCGCGAGCGACTACGATCCCGAGATGGTCGAGCGCCTGAAAAGTCTCGGATACCTCCGATGACGGGGCGGCCAAGCGATCGCTGGGTCCGGATCGGGCTCCTGGCGACGTTGGCGCTTCTCGTGGCGCACGCGCTGTACTTCCGCTTCCTGTGCGACGACGCGTTCATCTCGTTCCGCTATGCACGCAATCTCGCGAATGGTCACGGGCTGGTCTTCAATCCGGGATTCGAGCGCGTCGAGGGGTACACGAACTTCCTCTGGGTGATCGTGCTGGCGGCGCTCGACGTCGTCGGGATCGCGCCCGAGCGCGCGGCATCGGCGATCTCGATTCTGCTGACCGTGTTCTTGTGGGGGCTCGTCGCGCGCGCCGCGCTCCGATTGATTCCCGAAGGTCCCTGGCGGGCCGCGGTGCTCCTTCCGACCGCATGGCTCGCGATCACGCGCAGCGTCGCCGTCTGGTCGACCAGCGGCTTGGAGACCCGGCTGTTCGAGGTGCTGGTCGTTGCCGGCGTGCTCCGGCTGATCGACGACGTCGCCGCGGCGGATGGCGTGCGGCGCCGCGCACCGATCGGAGCGGCCCTCCTCGCGCTGGCGGCCTTGACGCGTCCCGACGGTGTTCTGATCGGTGCCGCGACGATGGCGACCGCCGCCGTCGTCCTCGCGGCGCGCCGGAGGCTCAAGGTGGCCGACGTCGCCGCGCACGCCATCGTGTTCGGCGCGATCGTCGGCGGTCACTTGCTCTTCCGCCACGCGTACTACGGCGACTGGGTTCCCAACACTTACTACGCGAAGGTCGGCGGGCGGAGCTGGTGGGGGATGGGCGTGGCCTACCTCGCCTGCTTCGCAATTGAGTATGCGGCGTGGCTCTGGCTGCCTCTCATCGCCGCGGGGGCCGCGGACCTCGTGAAATCGCGCCGCACGGAAGCGCCGCTCCTGATGGCCGCCGCGATCGTGCCGCACGCGGCGTACGTCGCGTCGATCGGCGGCGACCATTTCGAGTTTCGTCCGGTGGACCTCTACTTCCCCTTCATCTTTCTGCTGATGGGCCGCGGCGCGGCGGCGCTGTGCCCGCGCGTGCTGCCGCGCGCCGCGGGCGCCGCGTACGCCGCGATCATCGCCCTCGGCCTGGTGGCGATCCCGTGGCAGAGCCACCGCCAGTTCACGAAAGAGTACTCGGTCGGATTCCCGGGGCTGGGCGCGGCGCGAGGCGAGCGCGTGAGCTTTCTCGATCCCGCACGGGATCCGGTCTACCGATGGCCCGGGCTTTCGCGGCTCGCCGCGACCCACCGTGACCTCTTGAGGACGCTGACGTCGCGGCTGGTCGGCGTCCGCCAGGAAGAGCACGCGCTCTTCCTCGCGACCGTCCGCCCCGAAGGGGAGCGTCTGCGGGGGCTCGTCGCTGCGGGCGTTCTGTCGCCCGACACGCACGTGGCCATGAGCGCGGTCGGGGCGATCCCGTACGAATCCGATCTGCGCGTGCTCGACCGCCTCGGACTGACCGACGCCGTCGTCGCCAAGTCGGGGCCGGGCGAGATCCGGATCATGGCGCACGACCGTCACGCGACGCTCGCGTACGCTGCGGCGAGCGGCGTCGATCTCTGGACCGAAGACCCGGTCCACCTGCTGGTGAACGTCGGAGACGACAAGCTCGTCTGGGCCCTCGACGGGGCGCGGGCATCCGGTGAGGCCGTGTACTTCGCCGACGCGGGCGGGGGAGACTACGTCGTCGCGCAGCTGCCTCGCGGTCTTGCCGCGTCCGCGCCGAGATTCCCGAAGCTCGTGTTCCACCCCGCGTCCGACGACGATGCCTACACCGCGCTGCTCGACGCGGTGATCGGCGAGCGGCGGCGCGAGCTGGCGTCGTCACCCGGCGAGCGCGACGTCCGCATCGCGCTGGGTGCCGCCCTCGCCGCACGAGGGCAGGAGGACGAGGCCCTGGGGATCTTCCGCGAGCTCGCCGACCGCGATGATCCCGAAGGCTGGTACAACCTCGGAACGATCCTGGGCCGCCGGGGCTCGCTCGACGCCGCGATCGCCGCGTTTCGCAAGGCGCTTTCGGCCGACCCCGCGATGACCCCGGCCCGGCACAACCTGGGGCTGGCGTTGGTGCGCGCGGGAAAGCTGCGGGAGGCGCTCGTCGAGCTGGCCGAGGCGGTGCGTCAGGAGCCGGATTCCGTCGGGGCCCTCTACACGCTCGGTCTCGCGCAGATCATGGCCGGCGACTCGGAGGGGGCCGCGGCGAGCATTCGCGCGCTCGATGCGACCGGGAGCGCGGAGGGCCGTGCCTTGGCGACCCGGCTTCGCGGTCAGAGCCCCAAGTAGTCGTCATCCACCACGAGGGGTGCCGATACCCGTCCCGCACGCAGCGCCGCGATGAAGGCGGCATGGTCCGCGTCGTCGCGCACGAAGACGCTGGCGAACGGGTCGGCGTATGCCGGGACCCACCCGGGCTCTCGTTCGAGCAGAGGCACGACCGGTTGATCACGCCGCAACACGACGACCTGCGCGCGGTACCGGTCCAAGATGCCGCTCCATCCTTCGCCGGCATTCACGACGCGCGCCCAATCCTCGATCACCGGCAGCGGATAGACGGTGTCGGAGCGGCCGTCCACGAAGATCGACGCGGTGGGGATCTTCCAGTGGACATAGCCGCCCCAGTCGTACTCCGTGAAGACGCGGCCGTCGATTCCGCTCGCCAAGAGAAACTTGGTCGCGGGAACCGGAGTCAGATACGGCACCTTCCGAATCCGCAGGTCGAAGACGCCGAGCGTGGCAACCACGGCGGCGAGCACGACGCAGGCGAGCGCCGGCGCGACCGCGCGCGGAACGCGATCGAAAGCCTTCGTCACCCGCCGGCCCGCGGCGGTCTGCGCGATCGCAGGAAGCGCGCGCACCACAACGAGAACCGCGCACAGCGAAAACAGCGGCACGAATCGAACGCGAACGATCGCGGCCACGCCGAGCACCACCGCGGACGCGGTTTCGAACAAGGTCACGCGCCTGTGTCCGGCGAGGAGCGCGCCCAGCAGCACGAGCATGAGCGCGTACACCGGCACGCTGGCCCGCGCGCCGAACTCGTGCAACGGGCGCCACTCTGACAGCGACGGCGTGAACCGCCCGCCGAGCGTTCCGATCACCGCGCTCCACACCCGGTAGCCCATCGGGTGGAGGCCGGTGAGCGCGGCGGCGGCGGCGAAGCACGGCACGCTCTGACGCCAAGGAAGCGCCGGAGCGAACGTGCCCCGCGCGGACGGGAGCCACGCGTCGACGATCCCGGTCGCGACGAGGATCGCCAGCAGCACGATGCCGAGGGCAAACCCCGCGTGCAGATTCGTCCACACGGGGATCGCGCAGAGGATGAGCCACATCGGCCACCTCTCCCCGCATCGCCAGCGCTCGACCGCGGCGAACAGGAGCATGACTGCGGCGAAGGTCACGAGCGTCGGTCGGAACAACAGGTAGCTGCCGGCCGTGAGCACGAGAAGCGTCACGGCCAAGGCGAGCGAGACCGGCCCCCCTCCGGCGGTCGCCGAGGCGCACAGGATTGTCGCCAGGATGACCGCGACGACTCCCAGCCGGGCGATCACCAGTCCGCGGTCGCCGAAGCGGGACGCGGTTTCGTACGCGGTCCACCGCGCCAGCCACTCGTAATCGTTCCAGGGCTGTCCGGCGACTGAGAAGCTGGCGGTGTCCACCTCCGGGGGGCGGTGGTGCGCAGCGATGTCCCTGCCGGCGTACAGCGTCACGAACAGGTCGGGGTCGGCGAAACGGAGGGAGTCGATGACGACCAGAGCCGCCAGTCCGATTACGATTCGCGTCAGCCAGGCGGGCACGGGGCCGGATGTTACCCCGGGGGGACTTGTTCATTGCCGAAATGGGACCCTCGTCGTACACTTTTGAGTCTCATACCCGAGTAACGGAGAAACTACGCATGGCGCTCCCCGAAGCCCCACGACGGCACCCCGATACGGCCTTTCGACAGATCGGCGATGAGGGTGGGTTGGTCGTGCTTCCGGGCCGGGCCGAAGTGAAAGTCTTGAATCCGGTCGGGATCGCCGTATTTTCCATGCTGGACGGCTCGAAGGACGTCGATGCTCTAGCCGCGGCGGTCGCGGGGGAGTTCGACATCGAGCTCGACCAAGCGCGGGAAGACGTGACGGCGTTTCTGTCCGAGCTTCAGCGCGAAGGGATGTTGGCATGAGCGAAGCGTTGTCCCAGCCGCCTCCGTCTCCGTACCGGAAGCTGGTCGAAAAGGCCTTCGCCGACGCCATTCCGCTCTCGGCGCAGTTCGAGCTGACCTTCCGCTGCAATCACCTGTGCACCTTCTGCTACAACGCGCCGGAAGGCCGCCGCGAGATGACGACCCCGGAGATCTTCGAAACGCTCCGGAAGGTCTCCGAATTCGGGGTGCTGTACCTCACGCTCACCGGCGGCGAGGCCCTCTGCCACAAGGATTTCTTCAAGATCTCCGCCGAGGCGCGGCGTCTCGGGATGGCGCTCCGCATCTACTCGAACGGCTATCTCCTCGCGGACAAGGCGATGACCAAGCGGGTCGCCGACCTTCATCCGATGGAGGTCGAAGTCTCCATCCACGGCGCCAAGCCGGAGACCCACGACGCCCTGACCCGGATCAAGGGGTCCTTCGAAAAAACGATGCAAGGCTTGCGAAACCTCAAGGAAGCCGGCATCAAGGTCCAGCTCAAGTGCCCGATCACGAAGCTCAACCAGAACGAGCTTTTTCAGATCCGCGACCTGGCCGACGAGCTGGGCTTTTACATGACGTTCGACGCCGTCATCACACCCAAGGACGACGGCAGCCTCGAGCCGCTCGCCCTGCGCCCCGACGACGATTTCCTTCAGAAGTACTGGGGGGAGTGGTACCTGGATCTCCACCACGGCCGGCTTCCTCCCAGGACCAACCACTGCGCGTCCGACGGCGCGGAGGCGAACTGCGGCACCGGCCGCAGCGGGTTCACAATCGACCCGTACGGGAACATTCTCCCGTGCGTCGCCTTCCGGCGGCCTGTGGCCAACATCCTGGAAATCGACTCCCTGTCGGCCATTTGGGGTTCGTCCCCGGTCCTGAACGAAGTCCGGGATCTCGCGGTGGACGCTCGGCGAAAGCTCAATGGACTGGAAGGTGGCCAGTATTTCCAGTTCTGTCTCGGGGTGGCCGAAAAGCAGGTGGGCGACCCGCTGGGAATCTATCCACAAGCCGACATCAACGCCAAAGCTGTGAAGCGCTCGTACGAATTACTCCAGATTGGGGATTGATCCGGCAAAAAAAAGTTGAAAAGGGTACCTACCCACCGTATAACGAGGGTCCTTGCGGCCAGGCTGATTAACACTCCATTCAGGGGGAGGCTATGAAGAAGACCTACGAACGTCCTGCAATTGTCCACACGGAGAAGCTCGAAGCTCGCGCAGTCGCATGTACCAAGGCCGATGATGCGACTTGCGGCGCAGGACCGATCCAGAGCTAGCTCCACATCTTCGAGAGCTGAGTACCGTCGGGGGGGAAAGGTCGGCTCTCTGGTAAAAACCACCGTGAGAGCTCCCCGACTGTTCGTGCTTTGGGGGTTATTGGCAGGAATTACGGCGGGGCTCGCTACGGCGGCCCCGCCGTCGTTTATTGACGTCCCGGTAGTCAAACCGGACCCGAAGCGCGGCGCAGCTCACGCGTCGAGTTTTACGTTCCGCGTCGAAACCCCGGCCGTCCTGCTCTCTACCCTTCCCGAAGGCGCAACTCAAGTCCATGTCGATGGATTCTCCGGGCGCCAGGTCCGTCCAGGCGTCCCGGACCTTCCTTACTCCGTCGTTCGCGTCGCGATCCCTCCCGGCGCAACGCCGAGGCTCGTCGTCTCCGGCGTCGTCGAAGACCGGATACCCGGAC
>Ga0068859_100004757_pt1 | contig 13805 bp, 10 predicted proteins | sample KBSSwiS22_FD_66585 | JGI IMG/M metagenome (GOLD analysis project Ga0068859, IMG submission 66585) | Switchgrass rhizosphere microbial communities from Kellogg Biological Station, Michigan, USA - KBS Switchgrass S2-2 | ecosystem: Host-associated > Plants > Roots > Rhizosphere > Soil ... | reverse complement strand
AGCCCGAAGCCGTTCGAGTCGATGCCGCTCGTGTGGGAGCGGGCGTTCGGCGGTGTGCATCGGAATGGTGACAAGGTGCAGGCAGAGGATCGGAATCCCGTGGGCTGCGGACTGACGGGCGGGCGTTCGGCTGACAACATGGAAGGGATGCCGGTGCCGAATCTCGAGGACCCGGCGGCGCCATTGCAGCAGGTCGGTCAAACGCCGGCGCCGGCATGCTTCGCGCCAATCGCGCCGTCATGGCTGCCACGCCGCGCTTTTGCCGGGACGTACGATGAGCGCTGGCAGCGCAGCCGCGCGCCGTACCTTCCCGACGATTTCGATCCGCGCTTCTTTCAGAGCGCGGCGCCGGAGTTCGCGTTCGATCGCTATCTGCAGCCAGGCGAGCCCGTGCAGGTCGTCGGCGTGATGCCGGATGGACCGATCGGCTTCACCGTGCCGGAGTCGTACCTGCGCCTCGCCGTCACCGTCGCGGGGTCGACGCAGGAGCCGCCGGTGAATCTCGAAACGCTGTCGATTGAACCAGACGAGAACCGCATCTGCTTCACATGGCGCGCAGCGGTGCCTTGCGATCGGAAGGCGCTGAAGGTCGAAAAGATCGTCGTCGGTCGAGGAAGGACGGCGCTGTCATGAGCGCGGTGATTGGCGCGTCACATGTCCTGTGCTCGATTGGCAGCGGCACCGATCAAGTGTGGGCGGCGGCGCGCGCCGGCATCGGGCGCATTGTGAACTCGCATGTGATGGATCGGCATTTCGAGCCGATTCAGATGGGCCTCGTGCCTGAGGATGCGCTTGGCGAGTTGAATCCGGAGATTGAGAAGCTGCCACTGCCCTCCCGGGCGCGGCGAATGCTGCAGCTGGCGGCTCCGTCATTTCAGTCCGTCGCCAAGGACATTGGACAACCAGTGCCTCTGTTTATCGGACTCCCGGAACTGAGTGATACCGAGGCACCCTGGCTGAAGCACTTCCCCTCCTATCTGCAGAAGTTGACAGATGTCCCCGTCGATCGTGCACGCAGCGTCATCGTTCCGAAGGGCCGCGCGTCGGCGCTCCTTGCATTAGAGCGCGCACTTGAGACCCTTCAATCAGATCCTTCCGCTGTGGCTGTGGTCGGTGGCGTAGACACGTATCTCGACCTACGGCTGCTCGCTTCTCTCGACGGCGAGCAACGCATTCTCGGTCCGCAAGTCATGGATGGCTTCATTCCGGGTGAAGGGGCCGCTTTCTACCTGCTCTCGGGGGAAATTGCATCCAAGAGTCAAACTGGTGCTCGTGCGCTAGTCCACGGTGCCGCCTCGTCATTGGATCCTGGTCATCGGTATGGCAGTGAGCCCACTCGTGGGGAAGGCCTAGCGGCCGCGCTTGACACATTGCGCCGAACGGCTACACCTCCGGCGCCGATCGGTGCGACGTTCGCCGGTTTCAACGGCGAAAGTTTCGACGCCAAGCTTTGGGGTGTCGCTCGACTCCGGCACAACGACTTCTTCTCGAAAGAAATGTCGATCGATCATCCCGCCGACAAGTTCGGTGATACCGGTGCGGCCATGGGCGCCATCTTGATGACGCTCGCCGCGAAGTCACTCACCAATGAAGAGCGCCCCGGTCCGGCGCTGGTTTGGGCCGCCTCGGATGGCGAACCGCGCGCGTGCGCAATGATTTCGGCTACACGGTGAGAATCCTATGGCAACCGTATTCGCAAACTCGAGAGGCGTGGCGCACAAGAGCAGCAGTGGTCAAAGTCCGGTCTTCCCGGATGTGTGTAAGACACCCACGCCCGGCGGGCCGGTGCCCATCCCTTATCCGAACCTCGGAAAGTCTGCCGACACCTCGTCTGGGCCTACATCGGTCAAGAACGACGGCGTGATGCCCATGACAAAGGACGCAAAGTACATGATGTCGACCGGCGACGAAGCGGGCTCGGCGCTCGGCGTGGTGAGCAACAAGGTCAAAGGCGTTTGTGAGTACATGTTGTACTCGTTCGACGTGAAGTACGAAGGCAAGAACGTCTGTCGCCTCGGCGATCCGCTGTTTCATAACGACAAGAACATCATGGGCTGATCGCCGCCGCGGCGCGCTATTGACCAAAGGTACAAAAGGATGGAAATAGGCGAACTCGTCAAGGTCAATGTTCCGGAACTCGGTCCGGACAACAAATGTCCGTTCTCCCACGAGAAGCCGAAATTGACGGAGAAGAACGAGCTGGGCGGTATCGGTACCAAGCTGGGCGAGAACATGAGGGACGGCAAGGGAATCTGTCACGAGTCAAGGAAAGGCAAAGCGTACGAAAGTGGCAACAAAGAGCCCGACCCTCGCACGCTGCCGAAGAAAGACAGAATCGTCGCCGTGAACATCAAGGTCAACGGTGAGGTTGTCACGCTCGGGCGCAAGAAAAGACCGTTGCCGTACCCGCTCACCTGCGCTGCACATCATTTGATTCCTGCTCAGGAATCTCTGAAGAAGCATGAAGTCCTGCAGTACATGTGCAAGAAGGGCGAAGATCAGGACTTTCGCAACAGCAAGAGCGCCGCGCCCGAGCCGGTGGGAGGCTCGAAAGTCTGGGGCAACGTCGCTTACAACGTTAACGGTTGTCATAATGGCGTCTGGCTGCCAGGGAACTACGCGGTCGGCGGAGGCACGGGCGGCGCCGAGTTGTGGAAATCCAAGGCGAGCGACCGGCGAAAAGACAAGACCGCCAATCAGAATTGGGCCGACGCGCTGGATCTAGGTGCCGCCGACTGGGACCGCGGCGATGACGATGACGAAGAAGAAGCCAAAGACGCCTTCGCCCGGGCCGTTGGCGCGGCCAAAAAAAAGGCTTTCATGCTGGCGGGGGTCAATCAGCACATCGATGCGGGCAATCCCAAGTGGGCCTATGTCAAAGCGGCGATGGACAAAACCGGCGGGCAGTTCCATGACCGGCACGAGGACTACAGCAAGCAAGTGAAAAGCTACCTGGACAAGATCGCGGCCGCTTACAAGACGATGCACACTCGCTCGAAAAAGAACTGCACGGAGTGTGAAGAGGCGACTCGGCCGGCCGACATGACCGCGAACGAAATGGGTCCACCGTACGGCATCGTGGGACGATTGAAGACCGCAAGCGACTTTTTCAAAGGCTACCTCTTGTCTGTAAGGGGGAAGCTCGGGGTCGAGGTCAAGGTCTCGAAGCGCAAGAAGAAAGTTCAAACTGCCAGCAATATCTATACGTCTGGCTGGGTGGAGGCGTGGTTCAAGGGATAGCCATTTTAAGGAATTTCTCCGTGGCGAACTACTTTGTACTAGATTGCATGGCCGGTAGCGGTCCCCCGCAGTTCGTGTTGGAAGTCGATTGGTCCGCCAAGAAATACTGGAAGATGGGCCGCGTCTTTTCCGAGGCGGACGAGGATTCAGATTTCCAGCCGCCGGAGGGGATCATCGAGGTTGAAACAAAAGTCGATAGCAAGGTGCGCGAGCGCATCTATCCCGAACTCACGTGGCACCCGATCCCTCTCATGACGCGGCGCCTGGTGTCGGCACTACAGTCGTCCGGCGTGACGAACTTGCAGACGTACGAGACGAGACTTACGAATCCGCAGGGCGATCCACCACCTTCAGCCGACCTTTACCTCGCCGTTAACGTCGTTGGCGCCATCGCCGCCGCCGACCTGGCAGAGTCGGAGACCAATCCCGATGTTAGCGAACAGCTGATTTCGATGGATTTTCGCTCGCTGTCGATCGATCCGCTTCAAGCCCGCGACGCGCTGATGTTTCGGCTGGCGGAAAACCTCAGCGCCGTGCTGCTGCACGAACGCGTGAAGGACTTCATCGAAGGGCAGGGCATTACGACGCTGACGTGGTACGAGCCAGAATCGTGGGCGGGCTGAGACGCCGCCGGTCGCATCAGCCATTTCGGCGATACCGACCTTAGTTCTGTGAGATCTTGCTGCCCTTGACTACAACGTCGCTGGACGCCTTGATATTGATCTTGCCGCTGCCATCGATGGTAATGTCCTTGCCCTTGATCGTGATCGTGCCATCCTTCTTCATCGTGATGCTAGCGGAACCGGTAGTGATGGAGATTTGGTCGCCCGCATCGATGATGAGCTTCTTGCTCACGGACAGGGCATCGTCCTTACCAATCGTTGCCTTGCGTCCTTCGCTGACATTGATGTCTTGCGTCTTTCCGATCGTGACCTTCTCGTCCTTGGTCACATCGCGTGTTCGGTTACCTTGCACCGTTAGTGACTGATCCTTCGCAATGGTCACGCTCTCGTTCTGGCCGACGTTTTCCGTCCGATTCTTGTCGATCGTGATCGTCTCGTCCTTGCCGACGTTCTCGCTGCGATTGCCCCTGATGGTAATCGTCTCGTCCTTATCGACCGTCTCTGTCCGGTTGCCGTGAATGGTGATCGTTTCGTTGTTATCGACTGTCTCGGTTCGATCGTGCTTGACATTCGTTGATTCGTCGTTGTCGATCGTCTTCTTGCGGTCATGCCCAACCCAGTGGGTCTCGTCATTCTCGACCTCGATGTCCTGGTTCTTTTCCGCGTGGAGGAAGACCTGTTCCTCGCCCTTCTTGTCTTCGAAGCGTAGCTCGTTGAAGTTGTCCGGCGTACCTGACTTCGAGCTGCGGCTCTTCACGCCGCTCTGTGTCATGTTCGCCGGCAGCTCATACGGCGGCATCTGCTCGGCGTTGTACACGCGCCCGATGATGATCGGCTGATCGGGATCCCCCTCGAGGAAATCGACGACGACTTCCTGCCCGATGCGCGGGATCGAGATCCCACCCCAGGCCTTGCCGGCCCACGGGCTCGACACGCGGATCCAGCATGAGCTGTTCTGGTCTTGTTTGCCGTAGCGGTCCCAATGGAACTGGACCTTCACGCGCCCGTACTTGTCCGTGTAGATCTCGTCGCCGCCAGGGCCGACGACCATCGCCGTCTGCGGTCCTTGCACGAACGGCTTGGGCGTGAGCCGCCGCGGGCGGAATTGCTGCTTCGTCGACATGGCGACGAAGCTGCACTGATAGTCCGCGCCCTCGGGCTGTGGCACCGACTCGTACTCGCCGTACTCGAGCTCGTACTCCGCCGACAGCACGAGATACTCGCGGTTCTGATCGCCCCGCGGATAGCCGTACATGTTCACGGAACAACCGACCGACAGCCCCCGCGCGTTAGTGAGCGCGTTCGCCGTCTCGAACTGACTCCCGTACTCGTCGATGCGCACCGACGCAAGTTGCTGACCATCACCGCTTTGAAGGTAGCGCCCGGGATAGTCGAACATCTCGTAATCGCTCGGCGTGTAGGAGCGCGTCAGTACCTTCCGCGTCTTGATTTCGACACTCGGCCGCTCGAAGTCGTAGTCGTCCTGCGCGTAGACGCCCGGCTGGACCTCGCGCGAGAAGTCCCAGTTGACGATGTGATCGACGTCAGGCCGCGCGGCCTTCTCGGGCGCGATGAACGGCAGCTTCTCGCAGCCGCTGAAGGGCTCGTGCTTGCTCGACGAATCGGTCACGACCAGCGTGTCGTGCCCCTTGGTATGGCGGAAGTAGTAGTAGATGCCCTCTTCCTCCATCAAGCGGCTCACGAATTTGAGGTCCGTTTCCCGGTACTGCACGCAGTAGGTCCGCGTCTTGTAGGAGCCGGTCAGCTCCATCGAGAAGTCGGCCATCTTGTGGTCCGCGAACACCTTCTTGATGATGTCGGGAACTGTCATCTCCTGGAAGATCCGGCAGTCAGACGTCCGGCTCAGAAACCAGAGCCACGGCCGCACCTCGGCACGATAGCGGTGATACCGGCCCACAGTGCCGCCGGCCGAGAAGCGCGTCACGAACCCGTTGAAATACCGGGTCCCGCCCTTGGGCAACTCCAGCGCCACGCTGACGGCCTTGCCCAGGATGTCGTCGACGTTGATGCTGTCCTTCTCGCTGAGCAGGTTGATCTGGAACTCGCTCAGGCGACTGAGCTCTTCCCGCGCGTGCATGCCGTGAAACAGCAGCACGTCGTGGTCGAGCGGCGTTGTGATTTCCATTAACCGCGCCATGCGACTCCCCCCGGGGGCAAGCCACCGTTACCCGCCTTGATCGAGGCGCAGCGACAAAGGCCGGGCCCGTTGCTACGGCCACGGGCCCGGAAATCCGATTTAGAGGCACAAGCATGGCTGGCCGAAGTGTCGTCGCTGGGCATGGTCGTTTGATTCGCAAAGACTGCCGACACCTGAGCCGGCATGGTGCGGACAGCATAACTGAACCGTCGAGCGTTCCCAAGCTGACGGGAGTTTGACGAAGGTCGGTGCCAGTGTTCGCTGCCTTCGGCTGCCTCGTTGTTATCGATACGGAGGGGACGGGCGGCCGATGTATCGCCGCGGATGAGTTTTCAGCAGCCCATACTCCGCCCCGGGGCGCCGGGCAGCAGTTGAGGGACGTGATGCCAGACACGGTCAAGCGGGTGATGGAGATAGCGACGCCATTCGACGCGGATGTCCTGATGTTCTACCGGATGCGCGCACGCGAGGAACTGAGTCGTGTGTCGGAATACTACCTGGAGCTCCTGAGCCCCATCCCCGACATCGACATGGACGAAATCCTCGGCCAGAGCGTCACGATCAGGCTCGCGCTCGCAGATGACAACGCCCGCTATTTCAACGGCTACGTGACCCGCTTTACGCAGACGGGCATGATTGGCCGCTACTATCAGTACTCTGCCATCGCCCATCCGTGGTTCTGGTTCCTGACGAGAACTGCCGATTGCCGGATTTTCCAGGACATGACCGTGCCAGACATCGTGAAAGCCGTGTTCGACGAACATGACTCCGCCGATTTCTGCTTCGAGACAACGAGCAATTACCGGAAATGGAACTACTGCGTCCAGTACCGTGAGACCGACTTCAACTTCGTCAGTCGGCTGCTGGAGCACGAGGGCATCTATTACTACTTTCGACACACGGATGGACATGACACTCTGGTGCTCACTGATTCCTCGAGCAAGCATCATACCTTCAAGGGATGCGAGAAGTTACCGTTCATCGCGCCGGGGCCGATGGTGCGACCCGATGTTGACCACGTTAGCAGCTGGGACATCTCGCGGGACATTCAACCGGGCGTGTACGTCCACGACGACTACGATCTCGAACGACCGCGCGTCGAGCTCAAGACCAGTAAGACGCTGCCACGCTCTTACGCGCGCAGCAATTACGAGTTCTACGACTATCCCGGGCACTACCTGCAAAAGGCGGATGGCGGACAGTACGCGTCGATTCGCATCGACGAGTACGGCAGCCAGTTCGAGACGGCCAAGGCTACAACCAACGCTAGAGGCTTGACCGCCGGCTGTTTGCTGACTCTCGCCGGTGCTCGCCGCGCCGATCAGAACCGTGAGTACCTCGTGCTGAAGGCAGAGTACGACCTTCAGTACGGCGAGTACGAGGCCATGCCCGATGCGAGCGGCGCAAGCTATTCGTGCAGCTTCGTTGCGATGCCCAGCCAACAGCAATTCCGGCCAAAGCGTCTGACACCCAAGCCAATCGTACAGGGCCCGCAAACGGCGATCGTCGTCGGTCCGGATGGCGACGAGATCTATACGGATAACTACGGTCGCGTGAAAGTGCAATTTCACTGGGACCGCTACGGCGAGCAAGACGAGAACAGTTCGTGTTGGATTCGCGTCTCGCAACCCTGGGCCGGCAAGGGCTGGGGCGCCGTCTCGACACCACGCATCGGTCAGGAAGTGATCGTGGACTTCCTCGAAGGAGATCCCGATCAACCAATCATCACAGGCCGCGTTTATAACGCCGACTGCCAGCCGCCATTCGGCTTCCCGGCAGGGGCGGTATCGAGCGGCATCAAGTCGAGCACGCACAAGGGCCAGGGCTACAACGAGATGTCGATGGACGACACGGCCGGCAAGGAGAAGTTCACGATACACGGCCAGTACGACATGAATACGACGGTCGGGAACAACCAAACGAATAAGGTCGGAGTCGATCAGACGGAAGACGTCGGCGCCAAGCGCGAGGTCACCATTGGCAGCAACGACAAGGTGACAATCGGAGCGAATCGCGAGACATCGATTGCCGCCAAGCACACGGTGTCGGTTGGGAGCAATGAAGACGTCTCGGTCGGGGGAAGCCGTCAGATGTCCGTCAAGGGCAAGGAGGACGTGACCATTGGCGGCAAGAGCACACTGCAGGTGGGAGGGAGCCGCACGGAAACCATCGCGGGCTCCCACACCATCGTCAACCCGAGGATGACCATCACGACCGCGAGCCAGTGCACTGTGGCCGCCGGCTCGAACTTAACGGGAACATCGGCAAAGGTGAATCTTCTCGCGGGGTCGAAATTCCTGGCCAACTCCGGCGGCAAGATGGACGTCAAGGCAGCCGCGGCGCTCACACAGCAATCTGGCGCCGCGATGAACGTCAAGTCCGGGGCAGGCTTGAACGTCCAGTCGAGTGCGGCGATGAACCTCAAGTCGGGTGCGGCTATGAAAACGGAGGCGAGCGGTGCGATGAACCTCAAGGCCGGCGGACCCATCAACGGAAAGGGTTCGATCATCAAGCTGAACTCGCCGACCAACATCAAGGGCACGACGCTGACGGTCAAATGACGTACCTTACTCGCGACGACGTCGTTGCTGCGACCAAGTTGGGTGCCTCGCTCGACGGCCACGTCGTACGTGACCTTCAACTCGGAGGATGCTCGATGCGCGGGCTCAGCCTGCGCGAAACGACGTGGTACCAGGTCGACTTCACCGGAGTCGACCTCACGGCCGCCGATCTAACTGGCGCTCAACTTCACACGTGCGACCTGCGGCGCGCGATTTTGGATCGGACGACGCTGAAAGGCTCCGTCTTGATCGAATGCTCGTGCGGCTCGACCAGATGGGAGAGCACCGGGCTCGTGGACACCACGCTCGTGGGCTGCGCGTTCGACGATGCCCAGTTCACTCAGACGCACCTCGAACGCGTGCAATCGACTGCATGCGGCTTCGCGGCGGCGCGATTCTCGGACGCGACGTTCGAGGAGACCTCCTTCGAGTCGGCGATTTTCGCGGACACGCAATTCCACCGATGCGCGGTCAAGAACGCGCGTTTCGCCGATTGCGAGTTCCGCGACGCATCGTTCGACAGCGTCGACCTGAGCGACAGCCGCCTGATCGATTGCGTCTTCGAAGGCGCACGCTTCCAGTTCTGCGAGGTCGGCCGCTGCACGTTCAGCGGCTGCACGTTCCGTGGCGCCGATCTGGTCGGAGTTCACGCCGACGCATGCGCCTTTCCCGAAAGCAGCCTCGTGGGCATTACTCGACTGCCACAGGACTTCCGGGGAAACGCGCTTTCCGGTGCCGACTTGCGAGGCGTTGACTTTTCGGGGATGAACCTGGCCGGCTTGGACCTGTCTGGGTCGGACCTCACAGGCTCGAGCCTCAGGGGCGCCAACCTCGAAGGAACAAATCTGTCGTCGGCAGCCCTGGCACAGGCCGACTTCTCGCGCGCCAACTGTCAGCGCGCCCTCCTGACCGAGTCGAACCTGACAGGCGCCGTGCTTGAAGAGACGAACTTTACTGAAGCCGTGCTGACCGGCGCAACGGTGCCGCTCGGACTTTCTTCGGCGATCCTCGTGCGGGCCGACCTCTCCGGCACCGATCTCTGGCAGATCGATCTGACTGGCCGCGACCTCTCCGGGTGCCAGTTCGCCGGAGCAGCGCTGACAGGCGCGGACTTGTCCGACACGAACCTTTCGGATGCAGATTTTTCTGATGCCAATCTTCGAGCCGTGAACTTCTCCGGCGCGCGCTTTCAAGACGCGACATTGAGCGGCGCAAATTGTGCAAACGCTGTCTTTCGTGGTGCCCGTTTCGCAAATAGTTACCTGGATGGGGCGTCGTTCGACCACGGCAACTTCGAGGAAGCCACCTTCATGGAGAGCGTGCTCGACGGCGTCGACCTCCGTACCGTCCGTTTCGGGGGAACGAGCTTCGAATCGTGCAGCCTGTCGGAGGGCAGTCTGGACGGTGTTCACCTCTCCGGGTGCAACTTGAAGGACAGCGATCTGTCGAAGTGCAGTTTGGTGGGCGCGCTGCTCGACGGGGCATGGCTGGTGGGCAGCGACTTCTCCGAGGCGATCCTCACGGACGCTCGCCTGAATCAGGCGAAGGCCTCGTCCGCGCGCTTCATCAAGTGTCGTGCCGAACGCGCGACATTCCAGGGCGCCGATCTGGCGTCAACCCAGTTTATCGAAGCCGGCTTGGATGAGGCAGATTTCTCTGCAGCGGACCTGCGCCAGGCACTGTTCGAAGGAGCAAGAGCGCGAGGCGCACATTTCCGGGATTGTCGCCTCGACTACGCGCTGTTCACCCGGGCCAAGATCGACGATACCGATTTCGGCGGAGCAAATCTGTTCTGGGCCGACTTTCGTGCTTCCGAGGGTAATCCTCTCAACTGGAGCGCAGCCCGGATCGAACACGTTCGTCCCGTCGATGAGGAGCGGCTCGCGGCGGAACGATGGAGAGCTGGGGAGCCTCCGCAATGGACCTCGTGAACGAGACCGCGCTCGAAGTCGCGTGGACGGTCAGCCGCATCAAGCCATCCTCGTTCCTGATGACCGTCCTGGCCAAGGGCACGTATCAGATGCAGCCTGACAGCGCGGCAATCCCGGCCGACGAGCAGCTTGCGCTCACCGGCGACGAATTCGAAGCCGGAGATCCTGCCGGACCGCTGCGGTACTCGTTCGACTTCGCACCGTTCAAACCACGCGCTGACGTGCTGCTCGTCGGCTCCTGTCATGCGCCAGGGGGCACGCCGACTCCCACGATGAGGGTCAGTCTTCAGATCGCCAGCATCACGAAGTCACTAGACATCGTCGGCGATCGGTACTGGCGTGGCCAGAACGAGACCACTCAGCCAAGGCCGTTCGCGACAATGCCCTTGACATGGAGCAGCTCGTTCGGTGGGCCTGGTTTCGATGCAAACCCGCTGGGGAAGGGATTCGCACCCGTCGTTGGACCAGATGGAAGGTCGCTGCACCCGCTGCCTAACATCGAGTCACTGGCCCAGCCGGTGCGAAGCCTCACGGATCGCGTGGAGCCCGTCGGATTCGGTCCCATATTGGACACGTGGCCACAGCGCTTGAAGAAATTCGGCAGTTTTGACGCGGGTTACGTCAAAGAACTCTGGCCCGGCTATCCGCGCGACTTCGATTCCGGCTTCTTCAACGCCGCTCCTGAGGATCAGCAGGTCGAGGGCTACTTGGCGGGAGACGAGCAGTACGCCGCCGAGAACCTGCACAAGATCCGTCCGATCTATCGAGGCCATCTCCCAGGCATTCGCGTACGCGCCTTTCTGAACGAGCACGTGTATGTCGGCGAACAGCTCCGCGAGCTTCCGATGCGCCTTGACACTCTGTGGATCGATATGGACGCGGAGCGGCTGGTTCTCGTGTGGCGCGGTTGCTCGCCAGTCGCTGACGCAAGTCTCGAGGACATCGCTCACCTTCTTTTCGTGGCCGAGCCGCTCTCGCAGCAAGGGCTCTCGACCGAGCACTACGTCGGCGTCCTCGACGAGGCGCTCATGCGCCGCGAGGACGAAGAGGACGAGGATTTCGAAGACGAGGACGTCGAAGACGAGAGTCTCGAGGCGAAAGACACCGTGGGGACCGACACGGAAGCCGCAGAGGCGTCAATCCAGGCTGGCGCGTTTGCGGAAGCCGAGCCTCCCACGGCGGAATCAATCGAGCCCGAGGAGGAACCCGTCCCGGACGACGAGAGGCCTCTGACCGAGAAGCGAGTGCGGGAGATGCTTGCCGAGCGCCGGAGTTTTGCCGGCTGCGATCTGAGCGGCCTAGAGTTGACGCGACTCGACTTCAGCGGGTGCCTGCTACGCGAAGCAATCTTGCAAGGAGCCAATCTCGGCGAGGTCAACTTCTCACGAGCCGACCTCAGTGGAGCGGTGATCGCCGGCGCCAACCTTCACGGCGCGACTTGCAACGGTGCGAACTTCGCGGAGGCCGACCTGACGAGCGCCTGGCTCGTCTCCGCTGACTTGTCTGGCACCAACCTCCAAGGCGCCGATCTCACAGATGCCAAGCTGCGGAATGCCGTCATGATCGAGTCGAACGCGGCTGAAGCGGTCTTCACCGGTGCCGACTTGTCCGGTGCCAACCTCGAACGAGCCGACCTCACAGCCGCCGACTTGTGCGAGTCGCGGCTGCACCGTACCAACCTGGCTGGCGCCAACCTCAGCGAAGCAGCGCTCGAGGGCGCATGGGGCCGCGACGTCACAGCCGTGAGCACCAACCTGACCAAGATTCGGGCCGCTGGGGCCCATCTGACCAGGGCCAACTTTCGCGAGGCCGCGGGCGAGGAGGCGGTATTGGAAGCCGCGGACCTGCCGGCTGCTGACTTCACCGGCGCAGTCCTGCCTCGGGCGGAGTTTACGGGTGCGCAGCTCCGGGACGCGGTCTTCGATAGCGCCACACTCAACGGAAGTCGCTTCAATGAGGCCGACCTGCAGCGCGCCCGCATGGTGCGCTGCAACCTGTACGAAAGCTCGCTCGACAATGCTGACTTGACCAACGCCGACATCCGGGAATCGAACTTGTTCGGCACCACGCTGATGGACGCGGTGCTGCAAAACACCGATCTCCAAGGCGCGAACCTGCGAAGAGTCAAGACCAGGGAGGACATCCCATGATCGTCGAAGCCACTGGATATTTGTCCCCAGCTACGGTGCTCGCTCCCGGCGAATCGGGATACGTGCAAGTGGCCATCGGTAAGGATGAAGTCGTATGGGCGCGGATGGCGATGGCCGTGCCCTACGTGCCGGAGGCAGGCGATGAAGTACTGGTCATTGGCAGCCAGTCTGCCGAAGCATATGTGATCGGCGTGCTTGCCGGGCACGGCACGACAGTCCTCCGTGTGCCGTGCGACCTCCGGTTCGAGGCGCCTCACGGCAGCGTGCAGATCGACGCCGGCAAGTCGATCCAGATGCGCAGCAAGCTTTCCATGGACCTGAACGCACCACGCGCGACGTTCCGGTTCGAGCGGATGAATGTCCTCGTGACGACGCTCGTTCAGCGGGTGGCCGATGCGTTCACCTGGGCGACGGGGCTGATCCAGTCGAAGAGCGGCCGCATGCGATGGATCGCCGACGCTGGCTGGCTGGTGCGTGCCGGGCGCGCCCACCTCAAGACCGAGGCGAACGTCCACATCAACGGCAAGACGATACACCTGGGGTGACACATGTCCGTATTCGAAGTCGCATGCACGTCAGGAGCCGGTCAATGTCTCACGACAGGCCCGACCGACATGTGCAAAACGCCGACGCCGGGTGGCCCGGTGCCGATGCCATACCTGAACAAGGCCTCCTGCAGCGACGGCCAGGGTTCGTCGAAAGTCAAAGTGAAGTGCAAACAGGCGCTGCGCAAGGGCGACAAGATCATGATGTCGTCGGGCGATGAGGGCGGCGCAGCGATGGGCCTCATCTCCAGCAAGATTAAGGGCCCGGCCGAGTTCATGCTCGGCGACCCGCAGGTGAAGGTCGAAGGCAAGATGTGGGCGCATCACACCGTCCCCACCAAACAGAACGACGGCAACATCGTCGGCGTGCACGCCAAACCCTGCTGACACGTGTCCCCTCCAGCAGATTCGCATGACCGGCCATGCCCAAGACCAAAGGTGCTCCCCAGCCCACTCCTGGTAGCGCAGAAGCCAAGAAGGCGGAGGCAGCCCGGAAACGCGCGAACGCCGCGAGACGCGCCAAGGCTAAAAAGCAAAGGCAGAAGAGGAAGAAGTGCAAGGATCAGATCGACTCTAAGAAACGGCAGCAACTCAGAG
>Ga0068859_100004754_pt1 | contig 13808 bp, 14 predicted proteins | sample KBSSwiS22_FD_66585 | JGI IMG/M metagenome (GOLD analysis project Ga0068859, IMG submission 66585) | Switchgrass rhizosphere microbial communities from Kellogg Biological Station, Michigan, USA - KBS Switchgrass S2-2 | ecosystem: Host-associated > Plants > Roots > Rhizosphere > Soil ... | reverse complement strand
GCCCGTGGCCTCGACCGGGTCGTTCGGCAGCCCTACGGCTCGGGCGAACACGTTCGTCGATCCGAGCGGGACGACGCCCAGGGCCGGGACCCCGCCGTGGACCCCGTCGGTGAGCAGGCCGTTGACGACCTCGTTGACCGTTCCGTCGCCGCCGACCGCGATGACGGCGTTGGTGCCACCGGCGCGCATCGCGCGGCAGGCGAGCGCGGCGGCGTGGCCGCGGTTCGCGGTGTGGACGACCTCGACCTCGGCGACGCTGGACAGGGATCCGACCAGCACCTCGCGCTCGCGCGCGGTGGTGGCCGTCGCGCGCGGGTTCATCACGACGAGGACGCGCACGAGTGCCAGGTTACCCATGGGTATCGTGTCGGCCGTGCCAGATGCCGAGAAAGCCGTGGTCCCCGGGACGCTGCGGGCCGCGGTCGTCGTCCTCGGCCTTGAGGTGCTGGGACTGCTCGCCGCGGTCGCGGTCGTGATCTTCAAGATCATCACCGGTGATCCGGACAGCCTGGGTCGCGCGTTGCTGGACGCCGGTTGGGCGGCCGGCGGTGCACTCGTCCTGGGCCTGTGCGGGTGGAACCTGCTGCGGCTCAAGGCGGCCGCCCGCGCCCCGGCGCTTGTTCTGCAGATCCTCTGTGTCCCGGTCGGCTACAGCCTGGCGTTCCAGGCCAGCCGCCCGGAGTACGGCGGCCCGATCCTCATCCTCGCTCTCACCACCATCTACCTGCTTCTCACCCCGCAGACCAGAGAAGCTTTGGGGCGTTAGTTCTCGCCCAAACTTGCCCGGAGCTTCTTCAGGGAGCGGGCGACGAGGCGGGAGACCTGCATCTGGGAGATGCCGATCATCGTCGCGATCTCTGTCTGCGTCCGGTTCTCGATGAAGCGCAGGACGAGGATCTGCTGCTCCTGCTCTGGCAGTTTGGCGATCGCGTCGCGCAGAACCGCGCGCTCCTCGACCTGCTGGAAGCCGGTGTCGACGTGCCCGAGGACGGGATGCTCCTGTGCGGACGCGCCGGGCGGGGTCAGCACGTCCAGCGGTAGGCCGGAGTATGCGCGCGCGGCGTCCAGCGCCTCGACCACGATGTCCTCGCCGACGCCCAGCCGGGTGGAGAGTTCCGGGACGGTCGGCGGGCGGCCGAGTTCCTGGCTCAGCTCGGCGCGGGCGGTGTTCAGGGCGGTCTGCAGTTCCTGTGCCCGGCGTGGGACGTGCAGCAGCCAGCCGGTATCGCGGAAGTGCCGCTTGATCTCGCCCAGGATGGTCGGAGTGGCGAAGGTGGAGAACTCCAGGCCGCGTTCGATGTCGAAACGGTCGATCGCCTTGATCAGGCCGATGGAGCCGACCTGAATCAGGTCGTCCAGCGGTTCGCTGCGGTTGGAGAAGCGCTTGGCCAGGTAGATGACCAGCGGCAGGTGCGCCTCGACCAGCAGGTCGCGGACGGTCCCTCGGCGGGGATCGTCCTCGGCGAGGGAGTGCAGCTCGACGAGCAGGGCGGCCGGATCGACCGGCTCGGCCTGCTCCTCGGGCCCGAGCGGGAGGTTCACGCGCGCGGGGCCTGGCGGCGCTTGCTCAGGCTCAGTTGCAGCCGGGAGCCCTGCGAGGAGATCGAGACGTCCTCGGCGAGCGCGCCCAGCACGGCCCAGGCGAAGCCGCTGCGGTCCAGGTCGGCGCCGACCGCGCCGCTGACGGCCACCTCGACCAGCAGCTTGCCGATGGCGAGCTCGAAGCGGCCGGTGAGCGGGCCGCCGTTCGCGTGGGGCAGCAACAGGGCGCACGCCTCGTCGACGGCCAGGCGCAGGTCCTCGATCTCGTCGACCGTCAGCTCACAGTGCGCTGCGAGGCTGGCGGCGGTGAGGCGGAGGGTGGAGACGTAGCCGCTGTCCGCAGGGACGCTGATCTCGACGATGTCGCTCACGATTCACCCAGTGCTCTTCTAGTGGCCTTCGGCCGGATTCGGCATGTTCCAATGGACGATCGCCGGGGTCTGCTTGTCGGCGCCGAGCAGGGACGGCGCGGCGGTGCCGAGGACGAGGCGGGCGCCGAATTCCGCAGGCTGCTCGATCCAGCGGGCGCCGAGCACCCGGCTGAAGTGCCCGTGCGACACCAGCACGACCGGCCCGTCGCCGCCGTCCTGCCAGTGGCCCAGCACCCGCGCTATCACGCGGTCGGCGCGCCGGCTGACCTGCTCGATCCTCTCGCCGCCGGGGCAGGGATGCGTGAAGACCGTCCAGTCGGGCACGGACTGCCGGATGACGGCGGTGGTGATGCCTTCGTAGTCGCCGTAGTCCCACTCGGCGAGGTCCGGATCGACGTCGTCGATGCGCAGGCCGGCAAGTTCGGCGGTGCGTCGGGCGCGCTGCCGCGGGCTGACGAGCACGAGCGACGGGTCGATGCCGGCCAGCACCTTCTGGACGGCGCGGGCCTGCGCCTCGCCCTCGGGCAGCAGCGGCAGGTCGGTGCGTCCGGTGTGCCGTCCGTCCCGGCTCCATTCCGTCTCACCGTGCCGGACGATCCAGAGCTGCGCGTCCTCGGGAAGGGCGAAGGCCGGCCCCCCGAACTCGTCGGTGGGACCGGCCCTCGATGCGTGCTTCGCCACTGGCAGACCGTAACTCAGGCGGCCTTCTTGGTCTCCCAGAAGATCGTGTCGATCTCAGCGATCTTGTCGAGCAGGTCCTGCGCGACGGCGGGGTCCACCGAGCCCTTGCCACCGGCTGCGCCGGCGGCCTTGGTGGCCTCGTTGAACAGCTGGTGCAGCTGCGGGTACTTCTCGAAGTGCGGCGGCTTGAAGTAGTCGGTCCAGAGCACCCAGAGGTGGTGCTTGACCAGTTCGGCGCGCTGCTCCTTGATGAGCAGGGCACGGGTGCGGAAGACCGGATCCTCGTTGCCGAGGTACTTCTCGATGATGGCCTTGACCGACTCGGCCTCGATACGGGCCTGGGCCGGGTCGTACACGCCACACGGCAGATCGCAGTGGGCAAAGGCAGTGCGGAGCTTGAACATCGGTGGAACGACCTCCTGATCACGACATCGGCGGTGTCGATTGCGACCCTACTCTGATCATGTGCTGAAACTCGTGCGGGTGTCGGGGCCCTCGATGGTGCCGACACTCAAGCACGGCGACGCCGTCGTGGCCGTCCGCACCTCTCGCGTACGGCCGGGTGATGTCGTACTTGCCCGCTACCGCAGCATGCCCGCCAAGCTCGTGGTCAAACGGGTCGTCCGGCCGCAGGACGACGGCTGGTGGCTCGCCTCGGACAACCCGTATGCGGGCGGGGACAGCGACGTACACGGAGCCGCCGAGGTCCTTGCCCGCGTCGTGGTGCGGATCAGGTCGTCACGCCCGAGCCGGGTGCGTTAGAACGCGCCAACCCCGTTCGGCGTGCCCAGGCCGGTTGGGCCGTCCCAGCCCGTCCCGGCCTTGCACCAGACCGCGGTGGTGCAGGTGCCGTTGGTGCCGGAGGTGACGTCGTGCAGCGAGGAGGCGTGCGCCCACGTGTACGACGCCGGGTACCCGGACGTGTTGCCGCCCAGCGCGTAGACGCTCGCGATGATCGGCGACGAGGCGCTGGTGCCGCCGTAGACCTGCCACCCGACCCGGCCCTGGTAGCGGGTCGAGTCGTAGACCGAGACGCCGGTCTGCGGGTCGGCGACAGCCGAGACGTCGGCGTTGGCCTTGCCGGAGCACTGCGTGGCAGCGGTCTGCCAGCTCGGCTTGGTGTTCTTGCTCGAGCACCCGCTACCCGTCCCGCCCCAGGCCGTCTCGGTCCAGGTGGTGCCTGACCTGTTCAGGCTCGTCCCGCCGACGGCGACCACCGTCTTGAAGCTGGCCGGCGACTCCACGCCGTACCCCGCATCGCCTGTCGATGCGGTGATGGCGATTCCGGGGTGGTCATAGGCGCTGAGTGGGGCGCTGTCGGACCCGCCGTAACTGTTGCTGATCGCTACCACGCCGGCGACGCCCGCGGCGTAGTTGACAGCAGCGCCGAGATCGGCGAACGAGGCGGAGTTGGCCTCGACGAGCAGGATCTTGCAGTCCGGGCACGTCGCGCTGACCATGTCCAGGTCGAGGCTGATCTCGGTCGCCCAGCCGGCGTTCGCCCTGGGCAGCTTGCTACCGGTCTGGCCGACCTTCGTGAAGCAGCCGTTCGCCGTGGTGCAGGCCGGGAGGCCGAACTGTGAGCGGTAGACGCCCAGGTCCGCCTCGGCGGTCGGGTCGTCGTACGCGTCGACGATGGCCACCGTCTTGCCGCCACTGGAGGCGCTGGTGAGGCTGTACGCGGAGCGGATGTCGCTGGGGTTGTAGCCGCTCGGACCGGAGGCGGCGAAGGGTTTGCCGGTGCTGTCGGTGCGGACCCGGGCGTCACAGGCCGCGTAGCCGGCCGGTGCCTTGGCGCAGGTCCGCACCGACCGGTTGGTCAAGGTCGGCTGCACGGTCCGGGCCTGGGCTACGGTTCCTGCGCTGAGCGACGCGACGACGGCGGTGGCCGCGACGGTCGTCCAGAGGACGATCTTCCTCATCTGCTCTCCAGTCGTGAGAAATGCCCGCTTTGGGCGGGTTCGACCCTGGACCGCCTGGTGGCTGCCGTCAACGGCCGGCAAGGCCGCGGCGGCGCGTCGCCGGGGGCGTTCTCAGCAAGAGTGGGCCCAAGCTACCGGCGGGTCAACCGTCGGCTGCAGGTCGGTTGAACACGCGTGAGAAACTTGGAGTGTCGGGCGAACCCCGGCAGCTTCGAAGCACCTGCGCGTTGACGACGAAACCGCAGTGGTGGGGTCCGTGAGAACTTCTCTTTGAGGAAGAGGCGCAGAGCCGTGGGGTTCGATCCGCAGCACGCTGTGTTCCGCGTGCACGAGGGCGGAAAGCTGGCGGTGCGCAGCAGGTTGCCGCTGACCGACCGTGAGGCCCTCTCGCTGGCCTATACGCCCGGTGTCGCCGAGGTGTGTACCGCCATCGCCCAGGACGCCGAACTGGCCCGTCCGTACACCTGGGCGTCCCGTCTGGTCGCCGTCGTCAGCGACGGGACGGCAGTACTCGGCCTTGGCAACATCGGCCCGAAGGCCGCCCTGCCGGTGATGGAAGGCAAGGCCGCGCTGTTCAGCGAGTTCGCCAGCGTCAACTCCGTCCCGATCGTGCTGGATACGACCGACGTGGACGAGATCGTCGAGACCGTCGTGCGCATCGCGCCGTCGTTCGGCGGCATCAACCTGGAGGACATCTCCGCGCCGCGCTGCTTCGAGGTCGAGGACCGACTGCGGGAGCGGCTGAACATCCCCGTCTTCCACGACGACCAGCACGGCACCGCGATCGTCGTTCTCGCCGCCCTGCAGAACGCGGCCCGGGCCACGGGCCGGACGCTTGCCGACCTGCGGGTCGTGGTCTCCGGGGCCGGCGCCGCGGGCGTCGCCTGCACCAAGATCCTGCTGGCCGCCGGCATCGGCGACATCGCGGTGGCCGACACCCGCGGCATCATCTATCCCGGCCGCGCCGGGCTGAACGGCCCCAAGAGCGAACTCGCTGCGATCACGAACCGCGCCGGCCTGACCGGCACGTGCGAGGAGGCGCTGGCAGGGGCCGACGTCTTCCTGGGCGTGAGTTCGGGAGCGGTCGGCGAGGCCGCGGTGGTGACCATGGCCGCCGACTCGATCATCTTCGCCCTGGCGAACCCGAACCCCGAGGTCGACCCCGCTGTCGCCCACCGGCACGCCACGGTCGTGGCGACCGGGCGCAGCGACTACCCGAACCAGATCAACAACGTGTTGGCGTTCCCGGGCATCTTCGCCGGCGCCTTCGACGCGGGTGCATCGGCGATCACCGAGAACATGAAGCTGGCCGCGGCGCGGGCGCTGGTCGACGTCGTCGGCGACGAGGTGAGCCCGGAGTATGTGATCCCCTCGCCGTTCGACCCGCGCGTCGCTCCGGCGGTGTCGGCCGCCGTCGCCGAACAGGCCCGCATCGACGGGGTCGCCCGGATCCCGGTCGCCACCTCCTGAACGTCCGGTCCGGCACACTGGAACGGTGATCGACGACCTCAACCGGCTCGTCGCGGACGGAGCGGTCCTCGTCCTTTCCGGGGCGGGCATCTCGACAGACTCGGGGATTCCGGACTATCGCGGACCCACCTCGGTGCCGCGCTCCCCGATGACGTACCAGGCGTTCGTCTCCGCACCGAAGAACCGGCAGCGGTATTGGGCGCGCAGCTTCGTCGGCTGGCGCCGCATCGCGACAGCCGCGCCCAATCGCTCCCACGCGGCGGTCGCCGACCTCGAGCGGGCCGGGCTGGTCGAGGCGGTCATCACCCAGAACGTGGACGGGCTGCACCAGGCCGCCGGCAGTTCGCGGGTGGTCGACCTGCACGGCGCGCTGGACCGGACGATCTGCCTCGACTGTGGCGAGGTCGGCTCCCGCGTCGAACTGGATGCCCGCCTGGCGCAGGCCAATCCGGGCTTCGGGGCGGACGTCCTGACCGTCAACCCGGACGGCGACGTGGACCTGCCGGACGGGCTGGTCGCCGGGTTCACGGTCGTGCCGTGTCAGGGGTGCGGCGGGATCATCAAGCCGGACGTCGTGTTCTTCGGCGAGAACGTCCCGAAGGCACGGGTACAGGAGTGCTTCGACCTGCTCGATTCCGCCCGCGCGCTGCTCGTGCTCGGCTCGTCCCTCACGGTCTTCTCCGGCCTGCGCTTCGTGCGGCGCGCAGCGTCCATCGGCATCCCGGTCGCGATCGTCAACGACGGCCCGACGCGCGGTGACGGGTTCGCGGCCGTCCGCGTCGACGCCCGCCTCGGCGACGTCCTGCCCCGGCTGTGCGCCGACCTTGTCACCACGCAGGCCCGCTAGGCGGAATCGCCAGACAGGATTCGCCGGTAGGTGCGGTTCCGGGCGCGCAGGACCACGCCCGCCAGGAGTGCCGCGAGCAGCGAGCCCGCCAGCACGCCGATCTTCACCTGCGCGTCCCGGGCGCTTCCCGCCCCGAACGCCAGCTCCCCGATCAGCAGGGAGACGGTGAACCCGATTCCGCCGAGCAGCGAGACGGCGGCGATATCGGCCCAGGCGAGGCCGTCGTCCAGATCTGCGCGGGTGAAGCGGGCGGTGACGTAGGTCGTGGCGAAGATCCCGACCGCCTTGCCGATCACCAGGCCGGCCACGATCCCCAGCGTCACGCGGTCGCCGAGGGCGTCCGTCAGACCGCTCCACCCCCCGATCGTGACGCCCGCGGAGCAGAACGCGAAGACGGGGACGGCGATCCCCGACGAGAGCGGACGGATCAGGTGCTCGAAGTGTTCGGCCAGGCCTGGACCGGCGGACGGGCTGCCGGCCGCGTCGCTACGCACGACGGGAACGGTGAATGCCAGCAGGACCCCCGCGACGGTGGGGTGCACTCCGGAGGCGTGCATCAATGCCCAGGCCGTCAGCGCGAGAGGGATCAGCAGCCACCACGATCGGACCCGTCGCTGCGCGAGCACGCCGAACGCCACGATCGGGACGAACGCCAGCAGCAGGGTGACGGGGTCGAGATCATCGGTGTAGAAGACCGCGATGATCACGATCGCGATCAGGTCGTCCACGACCGCGAGCGTGAGCAGGAACGTGCGCAGCGCGGCCGGAAGGTGCGTGCTGATGACGGCCAGCACGGCGAGTGCGAAGGCGATGTCGGTGGCCGACGGGATTGCCCAGCCCCGCAGCGCACCGCCCGCACCACCGATGTTGACCAGCACGAAGATGAGCGATGGCACGATCATTCCGCCCACGGCGGCCAACACCGGCACCGCGGCCCGCGACGGACTGTTGAGGTCGCCGGCGACGAACTCCCGCTTGACCTCCAGCCCGGCGGCGAAGAAGAAGATCGCGAGCAGGCCGTCCCCCGCCCAGTGCGCCACGGTCAGGTCCAGATGCAGCGAGGAGGGTCCGAACGACGTGGTGAGGAAGCGCTGGTAGCTTTCGGTTCCTGGCCAGTTCGCCCAGACGAGTGCGGCGACTGCGGCCACCAGCAGCAGGACGCCTCCGACCGTTTCGGCCCGGAGCACCTCAGCGATGCGTGCGCGCTCGGCCGGACCGATCAGGCCGAACAGCGGGCGGCGGCGCGGACGGGTCACGGGCTTCCTTCAGGTCAGCCCTTGCGGGCGCGACAGAACATGATCGCCGACCAGACTTCCCGGCACGCCGGAATCACGGTAGCAAGGTGGGCCTACGATCATCGCGTGCTGGTCGCCGTCGGAACCTTCACCGTTGCCGCGGTGCTGATCGTCCTGCTGCCCGGGCCCGACACCCTGGTCGTCGTGCGCGGCATGCTGCGCGGCCGCCGCGTCGCGGTGCTGACGGCCTGCGGGGTCGTGCTCGGCAACATGATCTGGGCCGGTGCCACCTCGCTCGGCCTGGCCGCAGTGCTGAAGGCGAGTGAGGTCGGCTACAACGTCCTGCGCATCGCCGGGGCGATCTACCTGGTGTACCTGGGCGTGCAGTCGCTTCGCGGGGCGATCAGGAGGCACCGCGGTGCCGCCCCCCAGGTCGTCCAGCCCGTGCGGAAGGGCCTGCTCGGATCCGGCTTCGCCGCCGGGCTGCTCACCGACCTGCTCAATCCGAAGCTCGGGGTGTTCATGGTCAGCTTCCTGCCGGGATTCGTCCCGGCCGGCTACCCGGTCGGCTGGACCACGTTGCTGTTCGGCACGATCCTCGTCGCCCTGACGGCGCTGTACTTCACGCTCCTGATCGCGCTGTCCGGCCGGGTCGCCACCTGGATGCAGACGCCGCGCATCCGCCGCCGCCTGGACGCGACGACGGGAGCGATCCTGGTCGGGTTCGGCATCAAGCTGGCCACCGAGTCCTGAGGACCGGCGTCCGCCGCCCGGACGGCAACTGTTCACCCGCCGTTCCCCCGGCACTCGCGTCGCTGACCCGCGCGCTTCCTAGCGTCGGTGGGTATGAGCGACCTGCAGGTCGGCCCCGGCCCGGACGCCGCCCCGATCCAGGATCCGGAACTCGACGCCAGCGCGTCCGGAACGTCCGCGACCTCCACGACCTCCGTGACCTCCGTGACCTTCACGACGGCAGGCGTCAGCGTCGTCGCCGTCGTCCGGGACGAGGAACGCACCCTCGGCCCGATGCTGCACTCGGTGCTCTCACAGGACCACAGCGGCCCGCTTGAGATCGTCCTCGCGGTCGGACCGTCCCGTGACGCCACGCTGCGGGTCGCCCGGGAGTGGGCGGCGCTGGATCGGCGCGTGCGCCTCGTCGATAACCCGACGGGTGGACGGGCCGAGGGCCTGAACGCGGCGATGGCCGCCAGCTGCGCCGACTTCGAGATCGTCGTGCGGGTGGACGGGCACGCGGTGCTGCCCCCGGACTACCTGCGCCGCGCACTGGTGGGACTGGACCGGACGGGGGCGGTGAACGTCGGCGGGATGATGGTCCCGGTCGGCGTCGGTGCCACCCAGCGTGCCGTCGCCTGCGCCATGAGTCATCCCGCCGGCATCGGTTCGGAGGCGTTCCACACCGGCGGCGAGGCCGGCCCGGCCAGCACGGTCTACCTCGGCGCCTTCCGGCGCAGCGCGCTGCTGGCCGCGGGCGGTTACGACCGGAGCCTGGTCCGCGGCGAGGACTGGGACCTGAACCGCCGCCTGCGCGAGCGCGGCGGCGTCGTCTGGTTCGACCCGACCCTGCGCGTCGGCTACTACCCCCGTGCCTCGCTGCGCGCGGTGGCGACACAGTTCCTGCGCACCGGCATGTGGCGCCGCGAGATCATCAGCCGGGACCTGCGCACCGTCACGCCCCGCTACCTGGCCGCCCCGGCGCTGGTGCTCGGGCTGGCGCTGTCGCCGGTGCTCGGCGTCGCGGTGGCCCTGGCCGGCGCGTCCTGGTGGTGGCTCGCCCTGCTCGTCCCCGGCCTGTACGTGCCCGCGCTGCTCGGCGCCGCCGTGCATGCCGGACGTGGCCAGGGTCTCGCCGTGATCGTGCGGCTGCCGGTGGTGCTGGCAGTCATGCACGTGAGCTGGGGGGCCGGCTTCCTGCGCGGCGTCACCCCGGCGGCGCGTCGCGAACACCGCGCCTGAGCGGAACAACTGGCCACCGGCGGGCGTCCCGGCCTCAACGCAGCTTGGCGTCCAGTCGCTCGCACTTGGGAAGGCGCCGCACGAGGGCAGCTACCAGCGCAGAGCGCAGGTAGGCGCGTCGGATCGCGGCGTTGCGTGCCTCCCGGGCGATCGCCCGCGACCCGGGCTGCAGGGCACGGGCACGTCGCAGCAGTGCCAGGGATTCGTCGTAGCGGCCCGCCTCCCGGTGGGCGCGCGCGAGCTGACGCAGTTCGGGCACGGTCGGTTCTCGGGACGATCCCCGCAGGTCGGCGATGAGTTCGTACAGCTCCCACCGCTCGAGGTGCTCCAGCCAGACGGGGTCCGGCATGTCGTCCGGCAGCGGGACGACCGCCGCCGACCGCGGGTCCGGCCCGGTGGGGGAGACCTGCCAGGCGTCGAGGAATTCGGTGAGGGCTGTTGCCTCGATCGATCCGTCCGCGATCGAATCGAAGAGTGCCTGGTCGGGCGCGAGCGCGAGGACGGGGGGCGAGCCGGGGACGGTCTCGGACTCCGGCGTCGCCGGCGTCGCCGGGTCGAACAGGTCATCGAGGTTCTGCAGGACGAGGCTGGCGCGGTCGAGATGGACCAGCCGGTCCCAGGAGGTGAGCTGCAGCAGGTTGAGGCGGCCGTCCGGAAGGACCGGGACGTCGACGACATGGATCCCGCTGCGCAGCAGCGCTGCGGCGTCGGCCTCCGGGGTGCACATCGCGACCAGCGGCACCTTGGTGACCCGCCGCAGCGAGTTGGCCAGCGCGCGGGCGAGGTGGTGGTCATCGCCGGTGACGAGGGTGACGTACGCGCAACGGCGACCGTCCAGTTCGGCCCACGGGGGAGCCGCCGCCTCGAGCAGCCGCCGGGTCGTCGCGGCCTGCCGCGCCTGCACCGCCTCCGGGCGTGGGCCCGGGAGCAGCAGGCGCAGCGTCGCGGGAGACAGCACCGCGCGCACGCCGCGGCTGCCCGCGGCGACCGGCGGTAGTTCGCCCGCGCGCGCAAGGCTGCCCAGTTCGTGCAGGCAGTCCTTCACCTCGTCGGGCTCGGTGTGGCCGTAGTTGTCCCGCCACCAGACCGGGTCGGGTGCGCCGAGCGCGCCGGTGCCGAGGTCGGCCAGGTGGCGCAGCAGCCCGCTGCCGGTGAACACCTCGTTGAGCTGCTCCTCGTCCACACCGAAGTCGTCGATGATCCCGACAGGGACGCCGGCGGCGACCGCCTCGAGCGCGGCGGTCGAACTCACGGTCACCAGGCCGGTGCCGGGGGTCAGCCAGTCGGCCAGCGGACCGCCGGCGAACCGCACGGTGTCGGGCCAGCGGCGCTTGGCGCGGTACTGCTGCCAGAGCTCGTCGTACGGGTACCGCTCGTTGTGGGTCTGGCGCTCGCCCTTGCGGGCGCGCAGCTTCACGATCACCTCGCGGTGTTCGCCCGCCCGCGCGAGCGCCTCCAGGACGCGGAGCCGGTCCGCCAGGGTGTACGGGACCTTGGCCTGCGCGGCGAACACGATGCGCTGCACGTCGGTCGTCTCTGAGTCGACGGTCCGCGCCCCGGTCGCGAAGGGCAGGTGCGTCACCGGCAGCCGGGGCGCGAGGCCGGCACGCGCGAAGGCGGCGCGGTACTCGCGTCGCTCGCGATGCGAATGCACGATGAAGGCGTCCGTCGCGCTGCGGTGCCCTACACCGATGTCCGTGGCCGGCAGCGCCATCCCGGGCAGGCCGGTGACGATCGCCGGCCGTAGTCCGGCCGCTGCGATCGTCCAGACCACCAGCCGCACCCGCGGGCCGGTGGCGGCGACCAGGACGACGTCGGGACGTTCGCTGCGCAGCAGCCCGCGCAGCCGTGCCAGCGAGACGCTGGGGACCGCCCGGCCGGCGAGCGGCGTGCCGGCCAGGGCGGCCTTCACCTGGGCGGCGGACGGCTCGACCGGGTTGCGCAGGACGACAACGTCGGTGCTGAAGCGCTCGTCCAGCTGGCTCAGGGTCGCCGCGGCCCACTTCAGGTACGAGTCGGCGTCCGCGATCGCCAGCACGCGGACGGTCACGCGGCCAGGTCCAGCGCGGAGGCGAGCTGCACGCGCAGTTCGGGCTGGGCGCCCGGTGTCCACCAGTGCTCCGGGATCGGGGTTCCCTGCACCCGCGTGCCGCTGGAGCGCAGGACGGTGCTGAGCAGGCCGAAGGCGGACGACGGCAGGCAGTGCACCAGCTGGTCGGGGCCGAGCCCCCGCAGCCGGAGTTCGACCGGGGCGGCCGCCCACTCCACGACGACGCCGGGCAGCGCGGAGATGCGCGACAGCATGCGGGCATCGCAGCGGCGGTGCGGGAAGTACCGGGCCGGGGCGCCGGCGGTGATCCGCTGCACCCAGGACAGGTAGTGCTCGGGGTGGATCAGCCCGTCCGCGACCATCGCCGAGCCGACCACGACCACCGGCTCGGGCACCGGGTCGGCCGGGCGCAGGCCGGCGACCCAGGCGAAGCGGTGGTCAATGACCTGTACGCCCATGTCGGCGAGCCGGGCGCGGGTGCTCTCGGGCAGCGGCAGTGCGGTGAAGACGCTCAGTCCGCCCTGCGCCGCCAACCTGCGCAGGCGGCTGTGCGCCGCCGAGCCGATGGCGCGCCGCGTAGGGCTCTCGGTGCCGTCCACGCGCAGCAGCGGGGCGGTCCGCTCGGCGGTGATCAGGCGGAGGGCGCGCAGGGTCGAGACGCCGTCGTCCAGCAGGATGACCCGTTGCGGCTGTCCGGCCAGCAGGGCGACCTGACCGCGTCCGGAGAAGGCGTCACCGAGGACGTAGGTGCCGCGGCGCGCGGTCGGGGCGCCCGACCGGAGCCGGGACGTGGGGACGATCCGCACGCCGGGTGGCAGCGCCTCGGCGGCGACCGCCGCGGCGGCCCGGAGCAGGCCGCCCACGTCCGCGCGCCAGCGGATCTCGTACGGCCCGGTCACCTCACCGGCGTGTGCCGCCTCAACCGCGTTGAGCAGTTGCAGCGGTGACTCGGCTAGTGCGACTGTCGTCACGCGGGCGTGTCGGCCGTGGCGGTCGCGAGCGAGTCGACGCGGCGCAGCCGGGCCTTGGGTGCGATCTCGCCGGCGAAGACGCGCTTCTGGCCGTCACCCATGGCCTGCTCCAGGATGCGGATGTCACGCACCAGGTTGTGCAGGCCCCCGGGCTCCAGCGAGGCCGCCTGGTCCGAGCCCCACATGGTGCGGTCGAGGGTGATGTGCCGTTCGACGGCCACGGCGCCCAGTGCGACAGCGGCCAGGGAGATCTGCAGGCCGCGCTCGTGGCCGGAGTAGCCGACCGGCACGCCGTACCGCTCGCGGAGCGTGTCGATGGTGCGCAGGTTCGCCTCTTCTGGAGGCAGCGGGTAGGTGGAGGTCGAGTGCAGCAGGACGAGCTTGTCGGTGCCGAGGACTCCGACCGCCGCGTCGATCTCCTCAAGCGTCGACATGCCGGTCGAGGCGATGATCGGCTTGCCGGTGTCGGCGAGCGCCCGCAGCAGGTCGTGGTCGGTGAGCGAGGCGCTCGCGACCTTGTGGGTGGGCACGTCGAGCTCCTCGAGGAACTCGACGGACGGCACGTCCCACGGCGAGGCGAACCACTGCACGCCGCGGTCGGCGGCATGGGTGGCGATCTTCTCGTACTCGGCGCGGCCGAACTCGACGCGGTAGCGGTAGTCCAGGTAGCTCATGAGGCCCCACGGCGTCTCGCGCTGCACGTCCCGCATGTCGGCCGGGGTGCTGATCTCAGGGGTGCGCTTCT